>Ga0126308_10000951_pt1 | contig 10856 bp, 12 predicted proteins | sample Plot55_FD_92533 | JGI IMG/M metagenome (GOLD analysis project Ga0126308, IMG submission 92533) | Serpentine soil microbial communities from UC McLaughlin Reserve, CA, USA - Plot55 | ecosystem: Environmental > Terrestrial > Soil > Grasslands | place: USA: UC McLaughlin Reserve, Lake County...
CCCGCCGCCGCCCGCCGCGGCCGCGCGCCCCGCACGACGATCGCCGCCGCCTCGAGCACCGGCGTCGCGTCGCGCTCGGCAACCTGGAGCAGCCGCAGCGCCGCCCCGTCGGGCACGCGCCGGCCCTGCTCCCACGCCTTCACCGTCCCCGGGCTCACGTTGAGCGCCTGCGCGAACACGGGCTGCGAGAGCGCCAGGTGCGCGCGGAGCGCCGTGACGCGCGCGGCGTCGAACGCCGGCGCGGGCTCGGCGGTCGTGTCGCGCGCCGTCGCCACCGGCACGCGCGTGACGCGCACCGCGCCCGGCGGCAGCTCGCCGCGCTCGAACGCGACGGCCTCCCGCATCGCCTCGACCAGCTCGGCGCCGAGGCTCCGGCCGTTCCCCCCGCCGGTCGCGCGCTTCGCCGCGCGCCGCCGCTTCCCGTGCTCCCCCGATGTGGTGCTCATGGCTCACTCTCCAAGATCGCGGCCAGCTTCCGCAGCGCGTTCCGCTCGGCGTCCGTGATGCTGCCCTTCCGGTTCTTCGCGTACGCGGTGGCAAGGTAGACGCGCCCCTTCGCGCTCCGGAAGAAGTAGACGACCCGCGCCCCGCCACGCTTGCCCTCGCCCGCGCGGATGGCGACGCGCAGCTTGCGCATCCCGCCCGTGCCCCGGATCGCGTCGCCCGCGTGCGGGTCCGCGCTCAGCGTCGCCTCGATCCACCGCTCGTCGTCGTCCGACAGCAGCCCCTTCGCCGCGCGCACGAACGCCGAGAGGTACACGAATTCGAGGAAAGGGGCCGCATCCGGCATGAACTAGTGTACAACCTGGTTGCATACTTGTCAACGGCGGGATGCGCCCCCGGGGACGGGGCTGTCGTCAGGCGGTTGGCGTGCCGGGGACACGAAGGGGGCGGGCGGCGGTCCGGGCGCCGTCTAAGAGCGGAGCGGCAGGGCGTGCCGACGACCTAACGGGGCCGAGCGTCGAACTGGGAGACTCGAGTCCCAGGCGCTGGTCGACGCCGCCCGCCCGCGGCGTACCGATCGAGCGTGTACGAGAGCGAGAGACTCCGGCTCCGCCCGGTTCGTTCCGGCGACGAGGACCGTGCGCGCGCGTACGTCACCGGAGAAGCTCGGCGTTCGCCGCAAGCGACGTCGCGCCAGCCGCCGGCGCGGCGCACGTCCACATTGTCGTCGAGTACCGGGGTGTCGGGTTCCTGCCGCTCGGTGCGCATAGTTGAGACACCGAGCGACGCCCACCCATGTGCGAGCCGGTCCTAACGAGCCGGTCCCAACCCCGCGAGGCCCCATGTTGACCTATCCGACGAGCCAGTCCGCGCGCACCGAGACGTCCGAGATGGAGACCCTGAGCTCGGCCGCACCCGCCGGCGAGTCCATCGTCGCCCTGGAATACCTGTGGCTGGCGACCATTCTGTCGATCGGCCTGGCGGTCGGCTTGTAATCGGCTGGTGATCGGCTGACGCCCCGCGGACGCCCCACACTATGCTCGCGCCACGCCGTCTCCCCCGGCGTGGCGCGATCCGCGTTATGCGCCCGTCTTCCGCTGGGCCTGGTCCTTCGTCTGGCGGCTCTCGCTCGAGCAGCGGCGCGTCCGGCCTGACACGCCGGCGCGGGTCGCACGACTCGAATGCCAGCGGCCTGCCCGAGAACCCGGGATCGGCGCGCGTGCCGGAGAAGTTCGGCGTTCGCCGCGAGGGACTGCTGCGGCAGAGCCTCCGGAACCACGGGAGCTGGCGCGACAGCTACCTGTACGCGCTGCTCGCCGAGGAGTCTCCGAGTCGGTAGTGGGTCAGTTTGAGGCGACGGTAACAGCTTTGACAGGATGCACAGGATGCACAGGATGCGCAGGATGCACAGGATGACGGCCCCGGGGAGCGACGCCGCCCGGGGCCCGTCATCCTGTTCACCATCCTGCGCATCCTGTGCATCCTGTCCAAATGCCGTTGCCGTCGCCGTCGCGGCGGCTGCTCTCGAACTGACCCACTACCCTCCGAGTCGGTCCGATTGACCGCCGCGCGCCGCGGTGCTCTAATCAGTCATGCACACGCCAACGCGCGGCCAGGCCACGAGCGATTCACACACCGGCACGCTGGTCCTCACGCGCGGCGACGTCCGCCGTCTGCTCGGCGTGGCCGAGTGCATCGAGGCGGTGGAGTGGGCGTTCCGGATGCACGCCGAGGGGCGCACGATCGCGCCCGGCGTGCTGGGCGCGCACGTGCCGGGCGGCGGCTTCCACATCAAGGTCGCCGGGATCGCGCGTGGGCGGACGTACTTCGCGGCGAAGGTGAACGCGAACTTCCCGGACAACCCGCGCCTGCGGAGCCTGCCGACGATCCAGGGCGTGATCGCCCTGTTCGACGCCGAGTCGGGCGAGCTCCTGGCGCTGCTCGACTCGATCGAGATCACGAGCCTGCGCACCGCGGCCGCGAGCGCCGTGGCGGCGAAGTACCTGGCGCGCGAGGACGCCGCGGTCGTCGCCGTCTGCGGGTGCGGCGAGCAGGGGCGCAGCCAGCTGCGGGCGCTCGCGTGCGTCCGTCCGCTGCGCACCGTGTTCGCCTTCGACACCGACGCCGAGCGCGCCGACCGGTACGCCCGGGAGATGGGCGCGGAGCTCGCCCTCGACGTGCGGCCGGTGCGCGAGCTGGCCGCGGCGACGCGCGGCAGCGACATCTGCGTGACCTGCACGCCGGCGCGCCAGCACTTCCTCGGCTGCGAGCACGTTCGACCCGGGACGTTCGTGGCCGCGGTGGGCGCGGACAGCCCCGTGAAGCAGGAGATCGACCCGGCGCTCATGGCGGCGAGCGCCGTCGTCACCGACCTGACCGAGCAGTGCGCGGCGATCGGGGACCTGAACCACGCCATCGCCGCCGGGGTGATGCGGCGCGAGGACGTGCGCGCCGAGCTGGCGGACGTCGTCGCCGGTCGGGTCGCCGGCCGCCGGACGGCGGACGAAGTCATCGTCTTCGACAGCACCGGCACGGCGCTCCAGGACGTGGCCGCCGCGGCGCTCGTGTACCAGCGCGCGTCCGACCAGAGCGCCGAGGATGCGGCGCGACGGGGCACTGTCGTCGAGCTCGGTGCCTGACGACCGCGCCTCCCGCTTGCCCGGGAGCAGAACGGGGCGTAGCGTCGGTTCGACGGACGCCGCACCGACCACCCATCCCAGCTCTCAGCGCTCGACGTCTCGATGGCGATGCGCACCTTCCGCGACACCACTGGCGCGACGTGGACCGTGTGGGACACGGTCCGCAGCTCCGACACGCCCGTGACCGCCGCGCTCGCGGACGGGTGGCTCACCTTCGAGTCGGCGTCGGGGAAGCGGCGCCTGGCGCCGATCCCGCACGAGTGGGTCGCCGCGTCGGAGTCCGAGCTGTCGCGTCTGCTCCAGCGGGCGGAGGCGGTCGCGCCGGCGCGACCGGACCCGCCGGCGAGCTCCGATCCGAGCGACCGGCCGCCGCCGCCCGCGCCGCGCACGGAGACGGCGCCGTCGCTTCGCACCTTTACCGACGGCGCCGGGCTCTCGTGGAGCGTATGGGCCGTGCGTCCCGGCACCGGGCCTAACGCCGGACAGCCGGTGGACCGCCGCCGCGGCCTCGGCTTGTCCGCCGGGGCGCCCTCGCAGGCCGAGCGCAGGCTCCAGGTGCGCTCCGAGTTCTCGGGCGGGTGGCTGGCGTTCCACGCCGCCAACGGCGCCCGGCGCCGCCTGATCCCGATCCCCGAGCGCTGGGAGGCCCTGCCCGACGCGGAGCTCGAGCGCCGGTGCCGCGAGGCGCGCCCGATGCCCGACGTCCAGCGGTGAGGCCGGCGGCCGGCGAGGCCGGCGGGCCGTCCGGCGCCGCGGTACGCCGCATGCGCCAGCTTGGCCGGGCCATGAGCGCCGAGACGCGAACGTTTACGAGCCCGAGCGGCCGCACCTGGACGGCGGCCCTCTTCAGCGGTGTCCCGGGCACGGCCCCGGTGCTCCGCTTCCGGTCGGGAGACGTGGTGCTGGACCTCTCCGAGTTCCCGGCCGATTGGGCGCGGCTGCCGGACGCCGCCCTGGTCGCGCTGGCGCGCCGCGGGGAGCCGCCCCGGTTCGCGCCCCCGGTGTCCGCCCCGCCCAGCGCCGGGGCCGCCGTCGCCGCGGCGCCGATCCCGAATCAGGCGATCGACTTCCCGGAGATGACCGTCGCCGAGGGCGACGACACGTTCGCCAACCGGATGGCGCTGGCGTTCCTCTCGCTCCAGGTGCGCAGCGGCTCCGCCGGCCGCATCGAGCGCGTCTCGCCGGGGGCGTTCGCGGCGCTCGTGCAGGAGCGACTGCGGGCGGCCGCGGGCCCGCGGGAGGTCTCGCCGAGCGAGGTCGTGTCGTGGTTCGCGGAAGCGCTCCCGGACCTCCGCACCGTGCAAGCGATCGCGGAGGCCTGCGGGGTCGACCCGGGCTGGCTGGCGTTCGGGGCGGCGTCCCGGGCGCCGTCACCAACGTCGACCCTGGGCGTGCCGACCGCCACCCGCGCGTCACGGTGGACGCAGCCCGGGGCGACGCCGCAAGCCGATGCGACCCCGGAACGACCGCGCTGACCCCACGCGGCGGCACCACCACCGCGTCCGGCACCGCACGCGTCAGGAGCTGATCCGCATCGCGCTCCTCCTGCTCGCGCTGGCACTGTTCGCGCTACTGCTATACTTCGGCGACTTCCTGGACGCTCTCCCGTGAATCCAGCCGCGCGTTCGACGGCGCCCCGCCGGGGGCAGAGCCGGGCAGCGCCGCGGCCCGCCGAGTGCGCCGTTGACTCGAAGCCGCAGGGATATCGTTATCCGATCCGACTGGTTCCGCGAGCGCCCGCGGCGACTCCGCTACATCTTCGAAGGCATCATCACGGGAGCGGTCCTGGTCCTGCTCCTGCTGGTGGGGCTGTGCGCCGCGTGACCTCTGACGGACGCGCGGCTCGGCGCCGTTGACCTCAGCTATTCGCCATGCCCCTTCGCTCCTCGCTCGCCGCCGCCGCCCTCCTGCTCCTGCCCTCTTCGTCGCCCGGGCCGCTCGCGCCGCCCGCGTCCTCGGCGATGTGGAACGACGTGGGGCACATGACCATGGCCGCGATCGCCTACGAGCAGCTCGCCCCGGACGTTCGCGCGCGCGTGGACTCGCTGCTTCGCATGCATCCGGACTACGCCGTCCTCACGCGCGGCCTCGCGGCGGGCACGCCGGACTTCGGCGAGCGCGTCTTCATGCGCGCCTCCACCTGGCCGGACCTCATCAAGGGCGACCCGCGCTTCTACAACGAGGCGCGCCAGCAGGCCACGCCGACCCCGCCGCTGCCCGGCTTCCCCGACATGCAGCAGCATCGCAGCTGGCACTACCTGGACGAGCCCCTGTCGGCCGACGGCACGCCGCCGGAGGAGCCGCGGGGGCCGAGCGCGCTGACGCAGATCGCCTCGTTCGCGCGCGCGGTCGGGGACCGCAACGTCCCGGCGGCGACGCAGGCCTACGATCTGTCGTGGCTCCTGCACCTGGTGGGTGACGTGCACCAGCCGCTGCACGCCATCTCGCGCTTCTCGCAGGTCCACGCGCGCGGCGACGCCGGCGGCAATGCCGTCCGCCTCCAGTCCGGGCCCGCGGCCGGCGACACGATCAACCTGCACGCCTTCTGGGACGGCCTGCTGGGGCGCGACCGCAACCCCGACCCGGTGATCGCGCTCGCGCGCCGTATCGTCGCCGAGACGCCCCCGGTGGCCAGCTCCGAGACCGCCGTGCGCGGCGACTCGACGCTCGAGCCGACGGTGAAGGACTGGATCGACGAGAGCGCGACGCTCGCCCGCTACTTCGTCTACACGGTGGGCCCCGAGCGCGCCGACGGCCAGCGCACGCGCGTCACCCCCGAATACCGCGCCCTCGCCGAGCAGATCGCCCGACGCCGCGTGGCGCTCGCCGGCTACCGGATGGCGAACCTCCTGACGGCGCGGCTCCGCAAATAGTGGCGATTCGCGAATCGCGAATCGCCTTGCCAGCCTAACGCTCCGTCACGTCGCTCCCGCGCGGGGGGCTGATCTTGCGGCCGCGCGCGACCTCCGCCCGCGACATCAGGCGCTCCAGCTCCTCGACGCCGACCTGGTCCCAGTCGGCGGGGTAGTGCGGCAGCCGCCGGCGGTCGGAGCCGTCGATCGACTCGAACGCGAGCCACCCGTCGCGGTACTCGGCCATGTACGCCTCGGTGCGCGTGCGCCGATGCATCTGCTCCGGCGTCACCGCCCACACGCGCCACTCCTTCCCGCTGCGGTCCTTGAACTCGCGCATCGCGGGGCGTGGCAGGTCGGCGGCACCGGCGGCACCGGCCGCGGGCTCGGCGGCCGGGGTGGCTGGTGCGGGTGGTGCGGGTGGTGCGGCCGCCGCGTCGACCGGCGGCGCGTCGGCCACCGGTCCGGCGGGCGGCGGCGCCGCGAGCGACGAATCGAGCGGCGATGCGCCCGCGGCGGCGCTCGTCGAGCGCCGCTCCTTCTTTGGTGGGACGCTCGGGCGCGAGGGCGCGCCGCTGTCCGCCGCGCGCTGCGTGCGGATGCGGCGGCGGATCGAGATCGCGTGCTTCGCCGCCTGCGCCGCGTCGACGAGGTTCTCTTCGAGCCGCATCAGCTCGCCGGTCGTCTCTTCGCTGACGGCCTTGTTGTCACACGCCAGCTTGAGGCGCTCGGAGAGCTCCTCCTCGGCGGCCTGAAGCACCGGCCGGAGCTGCTCTGGGGAAAGCGGGGGCTGCGTCATCTTGACTCCATCGAATCGCTCGGGCGCGGGAGCGACGGCGCACCCGCGGGGAGTCCATAGAGGCAACGCACATGCCGTCCCGTCCGGCCCGTCGAGCTGTCGCGCCGGACCCGGCCCCTCTAATCTTTCGGATCGGGTGTTCCCATCGCCACGATCCGCCAGATGAGCAGGAAGACGCCCACGGTGAGGAGCACGTGCACTCCGCCGGGTGCGTCGTTGATCACGAACGTCCACACCGCCCACACCACGAGCATCGCGATGGCGACGGCAATGAGGACGACGTCGGTCGAGCGGCGGGCCGGACGGCCGCCGCGTGCGCCGCGGGCGTCGCTCTCGCCGCGCGTGGGGCGCTCAGTGTCTGGCACGTTGCTCCCCTGTCAAGTGATTGACGCGCTTTTCGCCCGCCCGTATACTGTGCTCGGCACAACGAACGGGAGCGAAGAGAATTACTTTTTGAGCCAACAAGTCCACTGAGTGGGTTCGACAAACTGTGCGGACGTCACGCCCCAGTGCGGGGAAGGCGGCAGGCATGGTGAGGACCTCATACATTCGGATGGGCTTCAAAAAACCCTCTTCGTTCCTTCTCACTCCGAGAGCCCCGTCGCACCGCGCGGTGGGGCTCTCGTCGTGCTACCGGCCGGGCGAGCGCCTCACGCCGCGCCGCCGGCCGCCGGGCGGCGCCGCTGACGCATCAGCCGCCACAGGATGCGCGGCGCGTCCGGCGGCTGCCGCAGCCAGCCGAGGATGAGCAGCACGCCCCACGCGGCGTAGCAGACGGCGATCTCCTTGCGCCACTCCGCCACCAGGAACTGGGCGAGCCAGAGCACGAACAGCAGCACGGCGTTCCACCACGTGAAGCGCATGTGCGCCAGGAGCAGCACCGCCACGCTGCTCTGGAGCACCGTCAGCAGGATCTCGTCGCGCTGCGCGCCGTCGAACGGCAGCGCCGCCGCCTCGCCGCGGGCGATCGAGAAGACGATCGGGATCATCGCCGCCAGCACCGTCCACTGGTTGACGTTGCTCGACAGCATGTTCATGAGCGCCATCGGCGCCTTCTTCACCGTGCTCGCCCACTGGAAGGCGGAGACCTTCTCCGGGAACTCGCTGAGGAAGGGCGCCACCCACTGCACGAACACGAACTCGCTCACGCCGAGCGAGATCGCGACCGCGAGCATCGACTCCACGAACGGGTGCGCGGTGAGGTAGATCAGCAGCCCGCCGGCCAGAAAGAGTCCCGCGATCGCGATCACGCGCCACCGCCCCGGACGCGTGTACGCCCACCGCGCGGGCGCCGGCGCGTCGGCGAGCGACTCCTCGTGCTGCGGGGGGAATCGCCAGAGCACGGCGAGGTACACCACGTACATCACGAGCAGCACGCCGGCGTCCACCAGGTTGATGGAGCTCTTGTACCAGATCCAGACGAAGTACAGCAGCGGCGGCACCGTCGCCAGCACCTCGACCGAGTGCTCGTCGTCGAGATGGATCGGCTGGAGGGCGCGCTCGTTTCGGCGGCGGCGGAAGTACGCCGCGACGAAGTAGATCATCGGCCAGCCGAGTCCCACCAGCAGCCGGATCGCGCCAGTGTAGTTCGCGACCGCCAGATGCGAGTGGCACCCCACCGGCGGCGACGCCACGAAGCAGCTGCTCGGGTCGTGACCCGCCTGCCACGCGATCACTGCCTCGACGGCGAATTCCGGGAGCGTCTGCAGCCACGCCAGGATGGCGAGCGCCATCCCCTGCGAGATCAGGAACTGCGCCGCCTCGGCGGCCCAGGCCACCAGGAAGGCGCTGAGCAGAATGCTGGGGAACGTCCACAGCGCCGTCAACGCTGTAGTGGCGCGTGCGGCGAGCGCGACGAGCAGAAGCTTGACTTTCAAACTGTGCGGGTCCTATAAGAGAATGTCCCCGGGCGGGGACGTGTCAGTCCGTGAACTTAAGGTGGGGCGGGGGCCCGGTGGAAGGCGCGCCGCGCGCTCGCTCCGTGCTCGCCCTGCGTGAGAGCGTGAATGCCTAATGTGACCGTCACCCGCCGCATGCGCTTCAACGCCGCGCACCGGGTCCACAACCCCGCGCTGTCGGACGAGGAGAACCGCCGCCTCTTCGGCCCCTGCAACCACCCGAACTGGCACGGTCACAACTACGTCCTGGAGGTCTCGGTGCACGGGCCGGTGGACGAGCTCACCGGCTACGTGATCGACCTCGCGAAGCTGCGCGACATCGTGCAGCGCGAGGTGATCGACCACGTGGACCACCACAACATGAACCTGGACGTGCCGTTCATGCGGGACGTGAACCCGACCTCGGAGAACATCGTCGTGCAGTGCTGGCGGGTGCTGGAGCCCCAGGTCTCCCCCGGCCGGCTCAAGCGCCTGCGCCTCCACGAGACCGAGAACAACTATGTCGAGTACGAGGGCGGCTGACCCCGCGCGCGCCCCCGCGGGGGCGCGCGCGGGGGCCGCTGCTGATGCCGCCTCGGACGAGTTCGAGTCGCTGGTGCGGCGGATGCTCGAGCTCCTGGGGGAGGACCCGAACCGCGAGGGGCTGCGCAACACGCCGCGCCGGGTCGCCCGCGCGCTCGGCTGGCTCACCCGCGGCTCCGAGATGACCGCGCGCGACGCCATCGGCGACGCGCTGTTCGAGGAGACGCACGGGAGCATGGTGATGGTGCGGGACATCGAGCTCTACTCGCTCTGCGAGCACCACATGCTCCCGTTCTTCGGCCGCGCGCACGTCGCCTACATCCCGGACGGCCGCATCGTGGGATTGTCGAAGCTGGCGCGCATCGTGGACGTCTTCGCGCGCCGCCTCCAGGTGCAGGAGCGGCTCACCGAGCAGGTGGCGGGCGCGCTCGAGGACGTGCTGGCGCCGCGCGGGGTGGGCGTGGTGATCGAGGCCTACCACCTCTGCATGATGATGCGCGGGGTCGAGAAGCAGAACTCCAAGACCATCACCAGCGCCATGCGCGGCTCCTTCCGCGACGACCCGGCGACCCGCCACGAGTTCCTGCGCCTCGCCCACGGCGCGTCCAGCGCCTTCCGATGACGCGCCTTCCGTGAGCGAGGCCCCTCCACTGCTCGCCGGCCGCTCGGCGGTCGTGACGGGCGCCTCACGCGGCATCGGGCTCGCCACGGCGCGCCTGTTCGCGGCCGAGGGCGCGCGCGTCTTCATGCTCGCCCGCGGCGCCGCGGCGCTCCGGGAGCGCGCCGCCGAGCTGGGCGGCGAGACGCTCGCCATCCCGTGCGACGTCGCGAGCCGCGACTCGGTGCAGGCGGCGTCGACCCAGATCGTCGACGCGCTGGGCGGCGCGCCTGACGTTCTGGTCAACAACGCGGGGCGCTTCCACGTGGCCCCGATCGCAGCGACCTCGCCCACGACCTTCGCGGCGATGCTCGAGACGAACCTCGCCGCGCCCTTCCTCTTCGTGCACTGCTTCCTGGGCGGCATGCGAGAGCGCGGCAGCGGGCACCTCGTGAGCATCGGCTCGGTGGCGGACCGCGTCGCGTTCCCGGAGAACTCGGCCTACGCGGCCAGCAAGTTCGGCCTGCGCGCCCTGCACGAGGTCCTGCGCGCCGAGCTGCGCGGCAGCGGCGTCCGCGTCACGCTCGTCTCGCCCGGCCCTACCGACACGCCGCTCTGGGACCCGATCAACCCCGACGCGCGCGAGGGCTTCACCCCGCGCACGGCGATGCTGGACGCCGACGCGGTCGCCGACGCCGTCCTCTACGCGGTCACCTGCCCGCCGGCGGTGAACGTGGACGAGCTGCGCCTGACCAGAAGCTGATTCGCGTATCGCGCATCGCGCATCGCGAACCGCGAATCGTCCTCCATGTTCATCGAGCTCGTGGACCACCTGCGCTGCGTGCGGCCGCACGAGGAGATCTGGCTCGTGGCGGCGGCGCGGCGCATGGACGGGCGCCACATCATCGAGGGGACGCTCGGCTGTCCCGTGTGCCGCGCCGAATATCCCATTCGCGAGGGCGCGGCCGACTTCCGGAGCCGCGACGGGGGGGCGGCCGACGCCGGTGCCCAGGCCGCGGCGGTGCCTGACGAGACCGAGGTGATGCGCGCCGGCGCGCTGCTCGGTCTGGTCGAGGGCGGCGGGGTCGCGCTGCTGACCGGCGA
>Ga0126308_10000952_pt1 | contig 10851 bp, 9 predicted proteins | sample Plot55_FD_92533 | JGI IMG/M metagenome (GOLD analysis project Ga0126308, IMG submission 92533) | Serpentine soil microbial communities from UC McLaughlin Reserve, CA, USA - Plot55 | ecosystem: Environmental > Terrestrial > Soil > Grasslands | place: USA: UC McLaughlin Reserve, Lake County...
CGCAGCATGAAGTGCGCGACCCAGCCCTGGTCTTCGTTCCCGTGCTGGTGGGGTCCGTAAATGCAGCTCATCCGGAAGACGACGCTGGGGAGGCCGAAGCTCGCGGCGTAATCGAGGACGTACTGGTCGGCGCCACCCTTCGAGCAGCCATAGGGCGTGCAGAAATCCAGCGGGCGCCGCTCGTCCACTCCCCGGGCGCGGACGAGGGGGTCGCGCGGCACCCAGCGGTCGTGGTCGAGCTCCAGCTCGAGGTCCTCGAGTGAGCCGTAGACCTTGTTCGTGGTGGTGAACAGCACCGGCGGCGGCTCCGGGAGTCGGCGCAGCGCCTCGAGTAGCTCCACAGTGCCGCCGAGGTTGACGCCGAAGTCGCGGTCGGGCCGGTCGAGGCTCGTCGTAACCGCAACCTGGGCCGCGAGGTGGAAGACATCGCTGACGTCATGGATGGCCTCGTGCACGGCTACGGGGTCGCGTACGTCCCCGACGTGGGCCTCGAGCAGGCCGGGGTGGCGCTCAGCAAGCCAGCGCAGGTTGTGCTCGACGCCGGGGCGCGAGAGGTTGTCGAGCACACGCACGCGCCTTCCCTCCGAGAGGAGCCGGTCGGCGAGGTTGCAGCCGACGAAGCCGGCGCCGCCGGTGATGAGCGTCGCAGGCGAGCGGACGGACCGCAGCGGTCGCGCGCCGAGTTCGCCAATCTCGCGCACCAGCTGGAGCCCCCCGCCTTCCCAGAGCCGGGCTACCAGCTTCGCCTCGCCATCCGTGTCGTGAATTCCGATGTGGTAGTGGCGCGTGTCGGTGTGGAAGCCACCGACTGTGTCTCGGTCCCGCTGGAGATCCTCTGCCGCGTACCAATACAGGCGCTCGACCGGCGCGTCGAGCGCCGCGAGCAGCTCCTGCACCTGGCCGAACTCGTCGTTCCGCCAGGTCGAGTAGCCGGCTTCGGTGATCCAGATTTCAGCCTCGAGTTGATGCCGTTCAAGTACCTCCTGAACCTTGGCGACAGTGGCGGGCCAGCCCTCCCAGGCCACCTCCCACGTGCCTGGAAAGCCATGGATGCCTACGACGTCCATGTCGCGAAGGCCGCCGCGTGCGGCGAGTAGGTTGAGCCAGTTCGGATCGAGCGGGCTCATCCCGCCGAGGACGGAGCGCTTACCGCGCTTCCGCACCCAGAAAGCGGCGGCGGCGATCATCTCCGTGAAGGCCAGCCAGTCGAGGTCGAGCCGCCAGTCCCACTCGGCGATGTTGTTCGGCTCATTCCAGAGCTCGACGTGCTCGAAGCAATCGCCGTGGCAGGTGATCAGCAGATCAATGAAGTCGGCGTAGTCGAGCGGACGGCGAGGTGGGGCCGCCGTCTTCGGGACGACGCCGATCGAGGGCGGGGTGTAGACCACGCACGGAAGAAGCTCGAACTCGGAAGCGAGCCTCGGCAGCAGCCAGTCATACCATTCGCGGCCGTCTTCGCGGTACCAGTCGGCCCAGGAGACGCCTGTGCGCAGGTGACAGACGTCGAGCCTGCGCAACTCCTGTACGACCCGCTCGACGCGCTGCTCCTCGCCGACCTCGAACCACTCGACGATGCCGAGAAGCGGGTCGGCAGCGCTCATGTCGTGAGGCCGCGGTCCATGAGCTCGGCGGCAGCGGCGTCGAAGTGGTCGGTGGCGGCCCGTCCCTCGAGCCAGGCCGCGAACGAGGCTATGCCCTCCTCCAGCGGCACCTCGGCCTCGAACCCGAGCGCCTCGCGCGCGAGGGTGACGTCTGCGAAACAGTGACGGATGTCACCCGCTCGGAACTTGCCCAAGACCTCGGGCTCGATCGCCTTGCCGAGCACCCGCGCGAGTTGATCTGCGATTTCGAGCACGGAGACGCTGCGGCCGCTGGCGACGTTCACGGACTGCCCATCCGCGCCGTCGCGCTCAAGGGCGAGCCGGCAGGCCCGGGCGACGTCCGCCACGTTGACGAAGTCGCGCCGTTGGCCGCCGTCCTCGTAGAGGAGCGGCTGGCAGTCGTTCAGCAGCCGGGAGGCGAAGATCGCGAGCGCCCCCGTGTACGGATTCGAGAGCGCCGGGCGGGGGCCGTAGACGTTGAAGAAGCGCAGAGCGACCGCCGGCAGGTCGTAGGCGGCCCCATAGAGCAGGCACATACGCTCCTGGTCGTACTTGGTGAGCGCGTACACCGACGCGAGCGAGGGCTGCTTGTGCTCAGGCGTCGGCACCGGTCTCAGCTCCTCGCCGTTTGGCCCGCGCGGCTCCCAGTCGCCACGGTCGAGCTGCTCGCGGCTGCGCCCGGTCGCAGCCGCCGGCTCGTAGGCGCCTTGCCGTAGACGCTCATGCTCGAGGCAACGACGAGCTTCCGGACGGGCCGATCGTGGAGAGCGTCCAAGAGCACCCCGGTGCCGGCCGTGTTCGCACCTGCGTACTCGGCGAGCTCATACATGCTCTGGCCGACTCCGACGCGAGCAGCGAGGTGGAAGACGCTTCCCACGCCCTCCAGCGCGCGCGCAACGAGCTCGGGGTTGCGGACGTCGCCAGCGATCAGCTCGACCTCCTCGCTGAGGTACTCCGGCCGCTCGACCTCCCCATGCACTTGCCCGACAAGGCTGTCCAGTGCGCGCACCCGGTGGCCGGACCCTATGAGCTCGTCCGCGAGGTGGGAGCCGATGAACCCGGCCCCGCCGGTGACGAGAACGGTCTCTGGCATAGATCTCCTTTCCCTAGGGTGCAGCCTCCTTACCGCGCCCTGTCGTTGCCTAAACGGGATCTATGTCATCCAACTCGGATCGTGATCGGGAGGTCTGATGCGTCGGTCAAACTGAGGCATACAGAACCCTGCGCGTGCCTAGTTTTCGTCCTCCTGCTCACGCAACTCGATGATCTCCTGCTCAATCTGCGTTAGCTCCTCGTCGGAAAGGCGCTCGAGCTTCACGAGCTGCGTCCGCGCGCTCTCTGTCGCGCGGAGAATCTCGTCGAGCTTCAGCTGAATAGAACGCGTGTCGCGGTTCTGCGTGTACTGAAGACTGAAGACGATCACAAACGTCACGACCGACGCGATCGCGGAGGGCCAGAGAAGCCAGGCATCTCCCCAACCGGCAAATGCGCCTATGCCGAGCCATGCAACCACGAGCACGACCGAGACAACGAATGCCCGCGGTGAACCGACGATTTCCGGCGCCCGAAGCGCCAATCGCTGTACTACCTTCATCTCGCCATCGCTGGCTGCGGGTGTCAACGCCCTCCTACCGAGCCGAGGGGGAAGGCCTGCCGAGCACCCACAAGCTCTCGGTAGCACGCAGCGAGGCTCTCCGCGGCCTCGTCCCAAGTCGGGAGCGCTGCGCCAAACGTGCGCGCGCGGTGCTCGAGCTTCCGCCTTGCCGCCGGATCACGAAGAAGCGAGGAACACGATTGGGCAAAGGTAGCGGCGTCGTCCGCAACCGCGATGCAGTCACTGGCGCCGCTTCCCAGGCCCTGGATGCCGACGCCTGTGCTCACGATCGCCTTGCCACGGCAGAGCGCCTCGAGCACCTTCACCTTGATCCCTCCGCCAACGCGCAGCGGCGAGACGACGACGGCAGCCCGATCGAGATAGGGGGCGACACTGCGCACTCGGCCGGTGACGCAGACGCGCTCGCAGGCGAGCGCTTGCACCTTCTTGGGCGGCCCGTTTCCAACGAGGAGCGCACGTACGTCCGGCACCCGCTCGCGAACGCGGGGCAAAATCTCACGGCAAAACCAGAACGCCGCGTCGACGTTCGGCTGGTAGGCGAAGTTTGCGATGAAGACGAGCTCGGGTTGAGCCGCGACTGGGGCCAATGGAGACGAGCCGAGGTGGTCAACGCCATCGGGCACGACCCGCACGTTCAGCTGCGGCGCAAGCTGCAGCATCGTCCGGCGATCGTCGTCCGTGACGGCCGCACAGAGAGTCACCCGTTGCCAGGCGTCGAGCTCGTAGGCGCGCGTCTCGCGGAAGTCCAGGAAGGCGCGGCGTTGGTTGGTGGCGCCTTCGGCCAGCGTGACGCGTTGTTCCCAGAGGGTGTACTCGATGTTCTGCTCGACGAGCAAGACCGGGACAGGCGAGGGCTCGGGCAGATGGCCGAGAAGGTAGAAGCCTTCGACGTGGACTAGGTCGACCAGACCGTCGTCCAGGAGCGAGCGGAGGTGCTCGGAAGCCTCAGGGCAGCGGTGCCTCCGAACTTGGGGCGGAACGTCGTTCCCGCCCGTGATCGCCCGGAACACCGCCACGCTCGCGCAGAGCCCGTCCAGGCGGTCCGCAGCAGCGAGATCCTCTTCGTAAGTCTTCGAGACTACACAGAGGTGCACCTCGTCCTCGCGCGCGATTCGCCGCAACAGCTCGAACTCTCGCAAGCGGCCGCCACTGACGGGTGGGTAGGGAAGGTGACAGGTGAGAAACAAGACGCGCAAAGTGGCGCGGGTTTCCCCTGCCGCGCCGCGCTTTAATCACGTCGACGGGTACGGCTGACCGCGGCACGACGCGAGACTTGCACTCGGGGCTCGATCCCTGAATCTGCCGAGGAAAGCGTCCTCGACATTACGCTGCGGCTCGCACGGAGGCGCCGTCTAGCTCGAAGACGAAGAAACCGCGCCCGAGCACGGGCAAGGCGACGTTGAAGACAGGAACGGGACCGACGAAGCCTTTGAAGGATCCGGCGTGCGTGTGCCCGTGGAGGACGATGTCGGGATGGTGCTCGAGGATCGGCGCGGCGAGCCGGTCGCTGCCCAGGAACGGCCAGATCCCCCGTGGCTCGCCGCCCAGGGTCGCCGTCGTCGGCGAGTAGTGCAGGAGGGCGACCCGGTAGTCGCACTCCGAGATCGCTCGCAACCCGGCCCCCAGTGCCTCCACCTCGGCCGTGGTCTCGGCGTAGACCCGTCGCAGCAGCGGCTCGCCGAAGTCCGGCAGCTGCGAATCCGGGAAGCCTCCGATGAAGCCCTTCGTTCCTGCGATCCCCACGGTGGCGCCCTCGACCTCCTGCGCCGCCCAGCCGCGTTCGAGCACATGCACGCCGGACTCCCCCAGCACCTCGCCGATCTCATGCGCCCGATTGCAGTGCCAATCGTGGTTGCCGAGCACTGCGTAGATCGGCATCTCGAGCGGGCGGCAGACCTCGGCCAGGAGCTCAGCCTGCTCGGGCTCACCGTATGTGGTCAGGTCGCCGGCCAGCAGGACGACGTCGACGGTCCCGTCGACCTTGCGGAAGGCCGCCTCGAGCTCGGCCTGGTTCTCCTCGCTGCAGTGCACGTCGCCTGCAGCGGCGACGCGAATCGGCCTGGGCATGGGCCCATTCAACCGATTGGGGACAACGTTTGCCGGGCATGCCCAAAGGGTGGCCGAGACGAATCCAAACTTCGACGAGCTCCTCGGGGCGATGAGGCAGGCAACGGCGGCGCTGCGAGAGGCAGGTGTCCCGTTCGTGCTAGGTGGCGGGATGGCCGTCTGGGTCCGCGGTGGGCCGGAGACCGAGCACGACCTCGACCTCCTTGTCAAGCCGGAAGACGCGGAACGGGCGCTCGAAGCACTCAGCAAAGCCGGTTGCGGGCCGGAGAAGCCGCCCGAGGGTTGGCTCTATAAGGCGTGGTGGGGTGAAGTGATGATCGACCTGATCTTCGAGCCGAACGGGGTCACCGTCGACGACGACTTCCTCGCGCGGGGGGAGGAGCTCGAGGTCGACGCCGTTCGCCTGCCCGTGATGCGGCTGGAGGACATCCTGGTCACAAAGCTCCTCTCGATGCGCGAGCACGAGGTTGATTACGAGAGCGTGCTCGAGATCGCACGCACTGTCCGCGAGCAGATCGCCTGGGACGACGTGCGCCGGCGGACGAATGGCTCGCCCTACGCCAAGGCGTTCTTCACGCTCGCGGACGAGCTCGGCCTGACCGGCGCAACCGCGGGTTAACCGCTTAGGGGCCCGATCTCCGGGACGTGACGGAGAGTATGCCCCGACAAGAATCGAATCGGCGATGCTCCACGGCGTACTCCTGCGGCGAACTCTGTTAAGCGGGCCGCGAGGAGTAGATGCGGGCGCCCGATCGCTGGCGTACGCGCGCCCGTGCGAACGGTGTAGAGAGCTCGCGATCGGTATTCGGATCGGTATTCGTCCTCGCGGAGCGTGGGCGGTGATGATGCCGCTGCCGCTGCTGCTGAGGTAGTTATAGGCGCCGGCGAGAGCGTCGACGCAATCGTCGTGTGCGCCGTGGGGGAGGCGGTCAGCTCGTCGAGGAAGTCGTCGCTGTGGCGACCACGGACGATCTTGAGTAGGCCGTTCGCGGCCGCGACGGGGCGGGCGCGAACGTCTTTTGGACCTGTAACACGCTCGCTGCGCACGTTGTGGCCGCGTAGGAGCCGGCGCTGGTAGCGCTCGGCGAGCGCTTTGACGGAGGCGCCGGGTTCCTGCTCGATCCGGATCGCGACGGCGCGGCCGTCTCGGGCGGCCGTGGCGGCGACCAGCTGTTCGATCGCGCCGGGCGCCTTTCGTTCTCGGATGATGTTGCTGCGACGAGGAACCAGCCGGCGTCGAAGACGTCCGCGAGGATGCCACCTCGGAGGCTGGCCGCGATGCCGACGAGCGCCGTCGGCAGCAGGCCGACCACCTGTCTGCCCGGGAGCACGAACCGCCCTAGGCCACCGATGATCAGGCCCGTCATCGCGAGCCAGAGGAGCTCGAGGGGACGAGCGAGTCCGGCGGCCGTTTCCCGAGCCGCTCGGCGACGCCGCGCCCGAGCATCGTGTCGCCGGCGAGCGCGAGCCTCACGCGAAGCCGTGCCGCCCGTGCAGGCGGACGAAATGCGCACCCCCGAGCGAGCGGATCGTCTGTAGCGCGCCGCGCCGCTTCTCGAACAGGACGACATCCTCGTCGCCGCCCGGCCCCAGCGGTTGCACGAGCCGTCCGCCGTCGGCGGCCTGCTCGGCAAGCGGCGTCGGCACGCTCGGATACCCGGCCGAGACGAGGATCGCCTCGAACGGCGCCTCGTCGGGCAGTCCCTCGCTCCCGTCGCCGACGACGACGTCGACGTTCTTGCGGCCGGCGAGGGCTGCCCGGGCGGCCTCGCGCATGTCGTCGAAGCGCTCGACGCTGAACACCTCGCGGGCGAGCCGAGCGAGCAGCGCCGCCTGCCAGCCGTAGCCGGTCCCGATCTCCAGCACGCGCTCGTCCCCGTCGAGCGACAGCGCCTCGATCATCCGGGCGACGAGCGAGGGCTGAGTCGTGACCTGGCCGTGCGGGATCGGGATCGGCATGTCGACGTCAGCCAGACCGGCGAGTTCCAGGGGAACGAACTCGGAGCGAGGGACCGCCGCGATTGCGTCCAGCACTCGCTCGTCTCGCACGCCGTCATCCCGCGCCGCTTCGACCAACGCGTCCACCCCGCCAGTATGCGATCAGCTACGCCGAAGGCACCACACAGCTGTCGTCAGCCGCAGCGCAGCTGAAGATCCGCGGGTCGCCCTGCCTCAACCAGATCTCCGGCGTCGCGAGCGGGATGAAGAACCGGTCGTTGGGCGTGTCCTTGATGTTCGGGTCGGTGTATGGCGGCCGGCCGTGCACGATGAAGCCAACGCTCTCGGTGTCGTCGTCGATGCCGATCTGGTGCAGGGCGCCGTACGCGTCGCTGCTCTCAAACGGCGTCGGGTTCGTCCACTCGGCCGTGGCCTCGCCCGGAGCGAGGCCGTCGCCCCACAGGTGCAGCCCCCACGCGACGTAATTCCCATCGGGCCTGTTGTAGTGGATGATCGCTGTCGGCACGGGCGTCTGGACGATCGTCACCGTGCGCGTGTCGCTCGTGACGCTCTCGCCCGGCGCGTACGTCAGCACGGCTCGGTAGATCACGTGCGTCCCGTCGGCGAGGCTCGAAGCGTCGTCGAAGACCGTGTAGACGGGCGAGGAGTCGTCCGCGCCGATCGGCGTGAACGGACCGCCGTCCACGGAACGCTCGAACGTGACCACGTAGTTCGAGTGCTCTGGCACGGTCGTGGCTCGGACCTCGACGACGCCGCGCACCCGCTGGCCCTCGTTCGGGGCTTCGAGCGTGATCGCCGGCGGCGTGACGACAGAGCTCCGCACCGAGCTCGAGCGCGTGTGATGCGCGTTGTCGAGCACGACCGCGCGGTACGCGATCGTCGTTCCTGGGTCGACGTCGGAGACGTCGTGGAACACCCGGTAGGGCGCGTTGTCGTCGGTGCCGATCTCCTGCCACGGGCCGCCGCCGACCTTGGCAAGGAAGGTCACCTCGTAGAAGGAGTCACCCGCGACGTCGGCCCGGACCTCGAGCCGGTCGCGGCCCTCGGCGGGCACGTCGAGGGCAATCGGCGGTGCAGCGCGGCTTCGCGGGATGTGCTTCTTCGAGCGGTATACGACCGTCGAGAGTGGGCCGACCGTGACGTCGAGGAGCTTGTCGCCGGCGCTGCGCAGCCGAGCCGGACCATCGCCGTAGACCTGAACCCACTTGCTGTGCGGCACGAACGTCGGGATCGACGCGGACGCCGCCTGCTCGGAGTTGTTCAGCGCGACCACGTACTCGTAGCGGTGGGAGCGGTCGATGCGCGAGAACGCGTAGATCCCGGCCTCGGCCGACGAGTACCGGACCTGCTCGGCGCCGTTCCGCAGCGCGGGGTTCGCGCGCGTGATCGCCGCCAGCCGCCCGAGCTCCCGATAGAGCGGGTGCGACGGGTCGAAGTTGTCGTCCATCGGCGTCGCGTCGGAGCCGATGTCGTCGTTGTTGCCCGCGCCGTCGTCACCCGGGATCGGGTCGTCGAGGTTGTTGTACTGCAGGTCCTGCGACGGGAACATGTCCTGCCGCGCGTCCTGGTCGCCGCCCGCGCCGGTGAAGCCCTGCTCGTCGCCGTAGTAGACGACCGGATCGCCGCGCGAGAAGTACATGAGCGCGTGCGCTAGCTCGTCGCGCTGCAGGAGCTCCGCCTCGCTTGCGCCGGGATTCGCGTTGCGCATGAACATCCCGATGCGCCCGCGGTCGTGGTTGCCCAGGAAGGTCGGCAGGTTGTAGACGTTCGAGTCGCCGTCCGTGTACCAGTCGTCGTCGACGAAGAAGTCGCGCAGCTCGTTCGTCGGCGCCGAGCCGGCGGCGAAGCGCGTCGCGGCGGTCTGGAACGGGAAGTCGAGGACGCCCTGCACGTCGTCGTGGGTCGTGTAGTGCGAGGTGATCGGCCGGCTGAAGTCCTCGGCCACCTCGCCGAACATGTAGAAGTCGGGGATCCCCTGCGACCTCGCGTAGTCCTCGATGACCGGCGCGAACCGCTGCCAGAACGCATCGTCGACGTGCTTCATCGTGTCCATCCGGAAGCCGTCGATGCGGAAGTCGCGGATCCACGTCTGGTAGATGTCGATCATCCCGTCGACGACGCGTGGGTTCTCGGTGAAGAGGTCGTCGAGCCCGAAGAAGTCGCCGTACTGGGAGTTCTCACCCGTGAAGGTCGTGTCGCCCCGGTTGTGGTAGAGGCTCACGTCATTGAGCCAGGCGGGGACCTTCGAGTCCCGCTCCGCGTCCGGCACGCAGGGGTGGTACGGGAAGCTGCTGACGGACGCGGGCGGGGCCGAGCACGACGACTGCCCGGTCGGCGTGAGCGCCGGGAAGAAGGTGCCGCTTGCGAAGTCGCGGTCGTCGAAAGGCGTCCCGGCTTCCGTGCGGTACGGCGACTGATCCTTCGACACGTAGGGCATCCGGGCGCCCTCGGTGTACTCGATCACGTCCGCCGTGTGGTTGGTGATGATGTCGAAGTAGACCTTCATCCCGCGCGCATGGGCTCCGTCGACCAGCGCGCGCAGATCCTGGTTGGTGCCGAGGTGGGGGTCGATCTGCGTAAAGTCGGTGATCCAGTAGCCGTGGTAGCCGCCCGAGCGGTCCTCCGGCTGCACCGCCTTGTTCTTGAAGCTCGGCGTCAGCCAGATCGCGGTGGTACCCATGCCCTTGATGTAGTCGAGCCTGGCGGTCAGCCCTTGCAGGTCGCCGCCGTGGTACCAGCCCTTCCCCGTCGGGTCGAAACCCGACTGCCCTTCGCCGGTGCCTGGCGGCAAGCCGCCGTTGTCGTTGGCGGTGTCGCCGTTGTCGAAGCGGTCGGCCATGACGAAGTAGAAGTTCTGGTCGGTGACCGGCTGGCGCAGGCTGTGGCGTGCTGCGGGATCTGGGTGACTGCTGCGCCCGTGCCCGAGCGCGGACGGCGGCGTGAGCGCGAGGATCGCGAAAGCAGCCAGGAGGAGGATACGGCGAGCGGAGGACATGGGCGTGCTCCTTTCGACCGACGGCAGTGCAGTCCGTGAAGGCAGGAGTTTGACGCAAATGGCGCCGATGTGCAGTCGCCGGCCGGGCACACGCGAGGAGCTGGTCGAAGAACAGCTGCGCCTGGCCGCGCTCGAGCCCGCGTCGTGGCGCTTGGACCCCGGCGCGCGAGTCGGCGGCGTCTTCGTCTGCTTCGCCCGCGGCGGCAGCGGGCCGGGCCGCGCCGGAGATCCGGCCTGGGCAGCGGCGTGCGCGGGCCGCGAGACCGTCGCCGTGGCCGGCCGCGCCGCCGCTCCTTACGAGGCGGCGCTGCTCGCTCTCCGCGAAGGAGCCCTGCTGGAGGCCGCCGCCCGCGCCCTCGGGCAGCCACGGAACGTCCTCCTCGTCGACGCGACCGGCCGTGACCATCCGCGCCGGGCAGGCCTCGCGCTGCACCTCGGCGCGGTGTGAGGGTTACGCCGTCGCGCGAAGTAGCGAGCGGAGGTCGTCGGGACTGTTCGCGAGCATTCCGCGGGCGGCGCGCAGGGCGCGTATACGCTGGGACTCGGCGGCGGCTCGGCCGGGGACGCGGCCATCACCGTCGACGCCACAAGGGCTGCCGACCGCGGTCTGGCGA
>Ga0126308_10000953_pt1 | contig 10846 bp, 13 predicted proteins | sample Plot55_FD_92533 | JGI IMG/M metagenome (GOLD analysis project Ga0126308, IMG submission 92533) | Serpentine soil microbial communities from UC McLaughlin Reserve, CA, USA - Plot55 | ecosystem: Environmental > Terrestrial > Soil > Grasslands | place: USA: UC McLaughlin Reserve, Lake County...
TAAGACTAGGTGCTGGATGAGGTATGTAATTCCAGTTCCAAAACTTTATTTGATTAAAGAAAAGATACAGTAATATCATTGTACGAAAAATATACAAAAGTAATAGGTCAGTAACTAGATAGATGTCTACAATATCAAAAACTATTACATTATGTGTGCCTTCTGACATAATTTATCGTGCTCTTAAAGATACAAGATTAGAAGAGCTCTTTCCTGAGTTCTTTATTGGAGTTGCAAGAAAAATCAAAACTGATAAGATAAACAATGAGTTGAAATTTCTGACAACCATTGAAGGAAGCCAGATTGAAATTAGCGAAACATTCAAGCTAAGAATATCTGGTGGAAACAATACAGGTGTAGAATATACTACGGAGACAAATGTAGAAGAAAATAATGCGGTTGTGCAATCGATAATACGTACACATATATCCAATATTCTGTATTCATTCTTAATGCTTGAAACTGGATACATTAATGGATTGATGGAAAGAAAGTATTATACTGGACAATGAATACAAAGTGCAGGATTTGACGAATAAGAGACAAACATAGGGTAAAAGCTAAAGCAGAGGAATGTTGTAAGCTGTGAATCATTCAACGACGACAACTAATTGTGGAGCTAACCTCACCGATGACATTGTAAGTACCGATGTGGGGATTGCACTATCAATCAATTAAGATATAAAATCACATATAGAATATAACTTCTACTACCAGTCATCTTTTTTATTTTGTGGCTGTAGAATGCCGCCGCAAGTTGCTCTACTTTAAGGCGTCATTTACCTAATGTTAAACTTATTTTAACTAGGGTTATAGCTAGCATCTCACGGCAACTGAACTTCACTAGTCAGAAGAGAAGCTGTTACTCTGTTCTCCGGATTTCTCTCCCGTCTTGGTTGCTTCGTTACCTATTTAACGATCTCAGGTTCATATTAAAGAACAATAATACTTAGCATTAGGAAGAAGAAGAAGAAGAAGATGATATGATTACTAGAAGCCCACCTACTTGGTTTAGAATTCTACAGATTGGTATTGGAGCACTCTCTGTCATATTATCTATGTTGGCAATTGCATATCCAGGACTTGCAGTCTTCAGTATAATTGTGCTAATTTCAATTGTCTTGTTAATTATTGGAATTGAAAGAGTTGTTATTGGTATGTTATCATATTCGAGACCTTACCCAGATGAACAGCAGTTGGTATCATCTTCATTTTTCTCCTCATTTTTTATCGGAAGAAGGTCTTCCCCTTTTACCAATATAGGACTTGGTATAATAGCTATTGCGCTGGCAATAGTGGCTTTGGCGTTTCCACTAATTGCTACTGGCGTATTGATAGCATTAGTATCTTTTGGCTTGATATTGACTGGTGTTGCTAGAATTATACAGGGTTTGGCCATACGTTATTATGATAAAACAAGAAGAAGTATTTCTAAATGGTATAAGGTGCTCACGATAGGTATTGGAGTACTGAGTATTATTTTAGCCGTTATTATTATTGTGTCTCCTGCATTAGGTATCTTTTTTCTAGAACTTGTATTATCTGTGGCACTGCTGATAAATGGTGCAGAAATGATAATTCTAGGAATAACTGGAAGACGTTTGGAGGGCGTATTGTCATAATGTTAATGTATCGCAGCAAAGCTAATACCATATATAGTATCATGTTGTTTCGGGTAAAATGTCCCATATGTAGTAAAAGAATTAATTCTACTTATATGCTTGAGGAGAAGAGGTGACAGGAAAAGGAGAGAACAAAATAGGTCATTGATGTCAACTTCAAAGGTGCATTTTATTTACAAAAGAGGAGTAATATATATGCAAAAATTGTTGATAATGCTAATGTTCTAGGCATCCAGTCATATTATTACGGGCCAAATGACAAATAATTGATCGGACAGGATTGGGATGCGGATCACTTATGACAACGTTCGTCTTGCGAACGCAGAAAGCTCGATGTTCTCATAGATAATACTTCTGATAAACGCACCTAGGCTAATTAGCCAAGAAAGGAGATAGGTTCTTAATTTGTAGCGCTAGCAACTAGCGTCCGTTGCCGGATCGGCCTTTGTTTCATTTCCTTTCTTTTGTAGTCGTCGCCGTTGCCTTTCTTCCAACATTCCGAACTTGCTGAGCTAGTTTCATCAAGTCTGTATCTAGTCCAGAAGCAAACTCTTGTGGAGCATCTGGCATGAATGGTATATTGGCACCTTCAGGATGACCATCTATTACTTCTAATTCGCCTCCATCATCAAAAGGAGATGAACCTTTAAATATATCTGCTAATCCGGATGTTTCATTGTTATTAGTGAAGGTCCACATTTGGTTATGCAAGTTCTTCCTTTCTAATTCTTTAACTTCTTTCATTCCAGAAGTATCTATTCTAGGTATCGGCAGAGCCTTATTCCATTGAACACCCAATGTTTCCAATGCCTTTGCAAACAGCTTCTCATGAGTTAAATCTCTCACAATTAGATACGATACAGTCGCTCTATATGCCTTATTGTTACTCATTTGATAAAGTCTGCATTTCTGTAGTCTGCCTGTTGCTTCAAGCATTAAATTGTAAATCATATTCAAAACTAAATTACCACTATCATATACGTATGTAGCAGACCAAGGATTTCCAGCAGCATCTACAGGTCTTGAGCTTTGTCCTGCAACTAAGAAATGATGGATGTTAGGTGATTCTAAGGCAACTGATAATGGAAGCTCTTCTGGTTGCTTAGATGGAGTTGATGCTCCTTCAAGCAGTACGTTGATGGTATTTGCCACAAGCTCTACATGTCCCATTTCTTCTGCTGCTATACTTCTCAGCAAATCCTGATATGATTTGGCATCGCCTCTAAAATTCATATTTTGGAAAAGATATTGCATCATAGTTCTCATTTCTCCGAATTGTCCTCCTAGACCCTCTTGTAAAGCCTGAGCAGCCTTAGGGTCTGGTTTGGCTGATGCAGGTATATTGTTGGGAAGCCTGTTTACTGATAGAAACATATTATATTCTCTCGCTAAGTAAAGGCATGACAAACTAGTTATCTATTTGCGTGTTTGGCATCTCTCTATTAGCTCATCTAATGTAGTCTTCTTTTTTAGTCCGTTACCACAAGGGCAACAAAAGTGCTCTAAAAGATCTCTTTAATTATTCACGTATTACAAGGACAGGCTTTTTGGTACCATCCATTACTTTTCTAGTTACACTTCCATGAACCATTACTGGCGAAGTGATTCTGCTACTTGCCATAACTATCAAATCAATATTCGTCTCTTCTGCCAGTCTAACTATTTCATCAACTGGTTTTCCTGTTTGTATTTTATAAGATACTTGACTTGTAACTCCAGCTTCTTTGCATAACCTTATTTTTTCTTCTATCAATTGTTTTACCCCTCCTTCCATTGTGATTTCCAAATTTCCTCTTCCTGTTTTATCAGACTCTCTCCCTTCTCCTTTCACGGTAGCTGTTACTGTTGAAGATTCCTTACTTTCAAAATGTTCTACTACATTTAGAATAACAATTTCAGCATTGGATATCTTTGACTGATAGATAGCGTGGGCTAATGCTTTATCCGATATTTCTGAGCCATCATGAGGTATTAATATCTTCGAGTACTTAGGAATAGCCTCAGGACTCAATCTTTGTAAAGACACCGTTTTTGTTTCTACCGATGTTCGAATTTTGCCTGTGGTTTGCTGTGACTCAGAGAGTCCGTTCTGCGTAGAATTTACTTGTACTACCTCTTCTTCTCCCTTGGGAGTAATATGAGAAGATTGTTGTTCCGGCTTGGAAGTTGCGGATGTATTCTGATGGAAAGTCATCGTGTGTTCTTCAGATAATATATCTTCAGGCTTCTTTTCTTTGTAATCTGCTCTAGATGTTGAAACTCGAATTGTCTCGTCAACTTCGGTTAATGGATGTTTTTTTATTTTTTTAAGAAACCATTCTTTGATTCCCACGATATAATTATAACATAAATACATATTAGAATTTTTCACATAGAGCTACAATCACAATGCAGTTTGTATTTACTACTCGATAATAGTATCACCAAGTAGTACGTTGGAAAAAGGCGTCTAACTAATGATAATCTATTCCAATTCTCCTATGTGAAACGTTATGGTGGCAGGCGAGAGTGGAGTGTTTGTTGTTCATGAAAGTTCTTGACAGCATTTACTCTAGTCGCTAGTCCGCTAGTCCGCTAGTCTATACAAGACACATGCCCAATTCAAGGTTATAATAACAATGCATCTATGATACCAACTTAAAAAGTATTTCTTCTATCCCCTAATCACTTCCTATATTCATCAACTCCTATATTCACTCTGCGAAAGATGTTACTGAGATTCACATACTATGATAAAACTAGAATACTAAGGAGAAAATAATGTCTCCAAGGACACAATTGTAGAGTTTTCCTATATTGCCTAATGAATCATTACCTTTAATTATAGCGTAATATATGGAGTACAATTAGAATTTAGACCCAGAATGAGTAGTAAAAAAGAGAGAGACAATGGTTAATAATAATGATAAAGATAAAGGACGTAGGTTAACACAATACCACAACCGAAGGATAGTAGCCAGCAATAATAAAAAAGAATTAGAACGACTATCAGAACCGGAAAATTTATCCAAGAAAGGCGACAGTAGAAGAAAGGATCTAAAGGAGATAGAGTTGCCAAATGACTCAAATGTGATAAAGGGAAACATATAGAGATAAAATTCAGCTTAGCTCCGAAGAAAATATTAGTAACCAAACCTTCTTATTCTGCGGTCTACCAGACAATCTAGTCGATATCCGTGGTCAAGAGACACAAGGATTCTGTCTGAGTTAAACATACCCTGTTCAAAAAGAGCTAGATAATATATCATGTGTTCTACTCAGATCAACTATAAATTCTGACAAACTATTATTTGATTAGATTTGGTCTAACAACAAAAAAGTCCTTGGAATAGCCTCTCAATCGACCTTATGTTGAATCTTTAGATGTAAAGATAGAGCCTTTATTATTTAAGGGGACAAACTAAATAGTATTCAGAAGTAATGATATCTTAATAACTTCTTTGATCTGTTTTAATATTGTTCAAAAATAGGACTATGTTCGGCAAAGGAAAAAAGGAAGCACAAGTTGAAAAAGAGAAACAAGCTCGACGTTTCTATACTTTGCTACAGTTATTGATGAGTGAACTATTTGAATATGCTTCTAAAGATGGGCATGTTAAGATGCCATATAATGTATCCTTTGGTTTAATTTATGATAAGAGAAATACATTATTATTCACTGGGATAGATCAAAAGACTGGTAAAAAGGCATATCTTTATAATCTGAGGATAATTGCAAACACTTTCGAACAAAGGAGAAGTCAGATGATGGGAAACAAAACTCCTAATGCCTTATTTAATTGGATTTATGAAGTTTGTTCCCTGTATATTAATCCGTTTGTCTATGAATATGTAGTAAATGTCCAGCACAGAGGAAAAGGTGCTGCAGACAGAACTACGGCACATATTGTTAGGGGATTTATGAATAAACTTCTAAATGACCCAAATCTAAAATATATTTTGGATACTATTAGAAATGAAAAAAAGTCTAATACAGCAGCAACATAACTTAAGAATCAGATATACAATATGTCTTCTTTTTTTATAAAAAAAAGAACTAAAGACTACATATCAAAGCTTACTGATCCCCCAACTACAAGTTGGAGGTTATGTGAGTCATTGTCATAAGACAACAAAAAGAAAAAATGAGTCTGGATGGAAGCTCGTCTCAGCGCCTGTAAAAAGCCTTGTATTGTAAATCTCCAGACTTGTGATTCTAACTATTAGTTAGGTTCCTCTTCATTATCTGACGTTTGGCTGTCAGTGCTACTGTCTTCATCTTCTAATGGACTAGAATTATCGGCTTCATCAGCAGAACCGCCGCCAGCTGCAGCTGCAGTACCAGTTGTTCCTCCTGTATTATACAGAGGGGCAAAGCAGTCTCTGATTTCTTGCTCGGTTGGAGTAGAATCGCTACTGCCATCCAGTGTGCTTGATATGTCTTCTTCAGAGGTCTCTCCTCCAAATAAGCACTGCATAAATTGTTGAAAGTTTTCTTTATCGTCTGTGGTCCCTGTTTCGGTCTGAGAACTCGCATCTGGTGTACTGTCAGGACTCTAAGGAGTATCAAATGTTGATTGGGCGTAACTTGGTCCCATCTTTCCTACACTTGTCAACGACATCATAGTAGCAATTACCAGTACAGCAAGCATAACAACGCTGCTGCATGTGAATGAATGGTTGTTGTTCATATTCTATATGCCTCCTGTCAGCAACATAATTTAAACTGTTGACAGCCTTTTTACGGGTTAGTATATCTCGCGGGAATACTTTAATACTATATTTTCCTGGACGTTCAGGCTGTTTTACTCCATTTGTCTACTAATGTCATCGGTTATTTGCTAGACCACACTAGTCTACACCCAATAGCTGACTATGACGACGACAACGATGTCGAACGACTCTAACAACCTAACGCTTTAAAACTATCATGTTACTATGTTCAACACCTGAGTGTAACAAGGATCTTGATTACACAATAGATATAAAGACTGACCAGTTATAGGCTATACAAAATAATCAAGATTCTAAATGCAACAGGCTGCCATGGCTCTGATAGATGAGCACAACAATAATCAAAAACATAATGCACGTGTAGTTAAGTACAGGTATGTTGAGTATTCTAACCCAGAAGCAGAACAGGAAATGTGAAGAAAAGAAAAGATTGCTATCTTGAAAGGTATTCTGTCTTTAAGATAAAAAGTAGTGGCCGTCATGTGTTCAATGGCAGAGCAGACGGCCACTATTGTAGATGGGTTTTTTCCCAATAGCATTATAACTTGAAAGCTTAAAAAGTTGTTGACTAGTTAGCAAACTCAACTCTCTTATCAACTAATATCCAGCATATTTTCTTTCCATTCATAGTATCTGGATAATCTGTGATTCTGAAGTGAATGCCCTGTCTTTGCAGTTCTGCAGCCCTAGTCCGTCCAGTTAGTGCCCGGTTCCGGTGGTGGCAAAGAAACCCAAAAGTTAGTTTCCCAGGGTTCATGTTTGATTTCATAATACACAACTAAATATTTTTTAGTTGGTTTGAAGCTTTAAAGCTTTAACGTTGGCTACTATAGTATGAACCTTCACGATTGGCGCGACTGACGGATTCTGGTTGTCCAGTAGCTAAAGCCTACCATCTTAAAAAATATTTCAAGCCTTCAATCCTTACTAATCATTGTATAAACAGTGGCTAAAAATAAATAGTCATACATGCACAATAAAGCAGGTTGTTTAGTAGCACATGAATAAAATACAGATAATTTTGATTATTTCGCTGGTATTTGTCTCTGTCATAATGTGGATAATATCTGCACAACAATATAGCACTATGATGTCTACGATGATGATGTTTCATAACCCAATAGCATTATCATTATTTACTATAACTTGGACGGCAGGAATGGCTGCTATGATGTTTCCAGCTATTGCTCCTATGGTTCTTCTCTATGATAGACTGATTAAAACTAATAATGCAGGAGGCAGTAATAATGAAGCATCATCGCAAAGAAAAGGAGAAGCAAGGGCATCATCACTTATTGTTGGTAGAGATAATAAGGAAGAACAAGAAAGAATGAAGAAGAAAAGGGAAATACTATTATCTTCAGTATCTTTTTGGTCGCCATATTCCTTTAAGATGATATTATTTGTTGGCTCCTATCTTTTAGTGTGGGCTCTGACTGGTATTGCTATTCTGATAGGTTGGTCTATTCCAATGAATTATTTTTTCTCTGTAGAAGATTCTTCTGTTGGCAGCAAGCAGTATCTTGTTATAGATATTATCTTTGGGATATTGCTATTCATATCTGGATTATATCAGTTCAGTCCGCTAAAAACCAAATGCCTTGGCTATTGCGAGTCCCCTATGGGCTTCTTCATGAGAAGATGGAAGAGTGGAATGGCGGGCGCAGTAAAGATGGGAACCTATCATGGGTTGTACTGTCTTGGATGCTGTTGGCCTTATTTTTTGCTAATGGTAGCGTTAGGCTGGATGAATTTGTTATGGATGGCTTTGTTTGCGGCCATAATATTTGGAGAGAAGGTTTGGATAAAAGGAGGCAGATGGATTGCTAGAAGTGCTGGTGCTGGTTTTGTAATTTTAGGAGTCTTAGCATTAATTGGTATAATAGAGGTTCCAACCGGAGACATGACTATGACAGACATAGATATGGACAAGAGCATGAGTATGGAAATAGAAATGGACATGGGGAATACTAACCATGATAATAATATGCAGATGGATATGAAATAATGCAAAAAGTTTCAACCTATAACACATGGAAAAGATTCTGCTATGAGTTAATGATGCCCTAATACCCCACGGCTTTTACTATTTTATATAATATTCCCAATATTGTGCCAACTTGATGCTTTGTAAACATGGATAGTGTAGGCAGAGTAAATAGTATTGGTGTCTTGTAATTGTTCAGACTATTCTGTGAGCTCTTCTGATTCCATTCCGAGCGCATTATCTTGCTCTTTTTCTCCATTTTCTGTTGTAGAATACTGTTGGGTTACTATTTTACTCTTTTCTGTTATTGATTTTGTTGTTGATTCTTCAGCTATGTCTATTTTTTGTTGTTTTAGCATTTCCGGTCCTTTAATAATAAACTATATTGTAATCACCTTTTATGGTTTATTTACTTAGTTTGATGCGATAGTTAACTATTTTATCCATAATCCCACTTTTTCCTCGTTTAAGTCATCGATTGTAATGTAATTCCATTAGCTAAAATTATTGTGATATTATTATCATCAATATTCCCTTCATAAAAATAGCAACTTATGAGGATAGGTACAAAATGGTAATTGTTATCTTTCTATTTTTGTTCTTCTCTTTGAAAACAAATTTCGAATAATCCAGGTGATCTTTCTTAATAGAGCCATAGCAGGTGTTGCTTAAATTAACACTTCCAGCATATTAAGGCTAGCGATTAGCATCAGAGTAGAAGCAGTGGCAAAGCTCTATAATCTCATCTCATCTACAACCGATCAAATCCTGTCTCATACTATGCCCAGCACATTTCTAAGAACCTTTCTAAGCGTGCTTGAGATGTCAGAGGTCTCAAAATAAGTTAGCGCAATAAAAAAGGGGTCCAAATATCCTGCGAGTAAAATCATAGTCCTAGAAAAAGAAGGAGGAGGAGGAGAAGAAGGAGAAGAAGAAAAATAGTTATCGCCAGAGCCTCATAGCATTAAAGAAGTCAACTAACTTGTTCATTGGATATCAATTCCCTTGAAAATAAGGGGAATTTAACCATAATATGGTTCTACGTGGAGACCTTTCTGATAATCAAACGGTCGCCTGTAACTTCGTATCTTAAAGGTTCCTTGTGACCAAAGTTCAATGCGGTTGCTACATCGATATTGAATGTTAAGGAAACTGTATCCTTGCCTATCATTGAGGTTACCGTTCCATTCTGAGGAGCGCCTCTATACTCTACGCCACCATTTGATTGTCTTTTAGGATGTTTCATGGAACCTTACTTTACAAAATACCGATATAAAATTAATGTTTTATTTGTCATTCTCGGACCCTAGAAGTTGTTTTAAGAAAAAAGCACATTTATTCAAGTTATTTTTGTAACAAAAAAGCTACTACCATTTAAGAGAATACGGCATAGGATTTCAACCATTACTTGTCAAAGCTCCTGGCCAATATACGTCTGGTTAAACAGCTTTGATATCTATAGATGTAAAAATTGTTGACTATAGATGACTTATTCTTATCATCCTACCCCTCGTTTTCGGCAACAAATAAAAAATAAACATTCTCCAATCCCAAAATTCGTTATCACATCATATCAAGGCGTATCTAAGCATATGATCTCATGTCGTTCCACTTCCACATGCTGCGCAGGCTAAGCTCGGGTAGCCTTTTTTATAATAGAATGTGCTAGTGAAGCAAATGATAGAAGAGAAATTGTCTTCTCATGGAGTTAATCTTTCTACGAGATTATTGCCTATCGGTTCTTATTCACCTGTTGTTATATCCGGCAATCTTGCATTTGTTTCAGGTCAGATTGCAATAGATCACAACAAACAGCCAGCTGAAGTGAAATATAAGGGAAAGGTAGGGAAAGAGACGACTGTTGAGGATGCAAAGAGGGCAGCGGAGCTTTGTGTGATTAATGGCCTGATTCAACTAAAAAATGCTCTAGGAAACTTGGATAAAATAAAAAAATTTGTCAAGCTATCTGGCTTCGTTAATTGTGATTCTTCGTTTGTAGACCACGCTACAGTCATAAATGGCGCATCAGATTTTATTGTACAAATTTTCGGTGATGCGGGTAAACATGCTAGAATTGCTGTGGGAGCAAATAGTCTTCCTTTGGACAGTTGCACAGAAATTGACATGGTAGTTGAAATTTCACTTGGGTCCGAAGAATGATATGAGAATTAAGTGACAGTTATATAGCATGAATGTTGCAACGAGAGTTGTCCCGCGGTAGCTCAGCCTGGTAGAGCTTTCGGCTGTAGATGTTGGCTAAATAAATACAAGCTAACCACGAGAAGCAGCCTATTGGGCATATAACGTGCGGCGGTAACCGAAGAGTCGCAGGCTCAAACAAAACAGTTGGTCTGGCTGTTTTGGAGCAAATCCTGCCCGCGGGATATACCAACAAAATGGCACACAAGTTTAGTCTTCATTTATATTGGTAATCGTAAGAGATTAAAGGAATAAAATTTATGACTTCTATCGTTATTGAGACGGTTAATCCCGCGACTGGGAAGCCTATAGCCAAATACCAGAA
>Ga0126308_10000954_pt1 | contig 10843 bp, 11 predicted proteins | sample Plot55_FD_92533 | JGI IMG/M metagenome (GOLD analysis project Ga0126308, IMG submission 92533) | Serpentine soil microbial communities from UC McLaughlin Reserve, CA, USA - Plot55 | ecosystem: Environmental > Terrestrial > Soil > Grasslands | place: USA: UC McLaughlin Reserve, Lake County...
ACACGCCATGCTCGGGGGCTTTTCGGTCCTGGTCAAGTCGGCTCCCGGCACCATCCGATATTTATGACTAGCCCTCAGCTAGCTGAATAATTTCCGAGAAGACCTCCTCTGAGACTATCTGAAAAGTCGCTCGGTGGTCTCTGGAGCGTGGGTTTCGGTAGCGCAACACTGCAAGAACAAGTCCTCTGTGCGCCATTTCAGCAGATCTTAAGCTCTTCGGTTAGGACCTTCGACGGTTTTCAGACAATCTCACTGAGCACCTCAGCGAACTACCTCGAAAGTCGATCCCGCGGGGAATGTGGCTTCATTTACCGACGCAGTACTCGCACGATAGCGGGTACCGCAATTGTCCTTTTGTTTGGCCCGAGATCCCGTTGTCCTAATCCTTAAAGCCTCTTACCCGGCTCCTGAGCGTCTTCGGGGCGACGCCGAGCTCGCGGGCCACCTTCGGGACCGGCCACTGCGCCTTAGAGACGCGCACGAGCCTCACGGCCTCTTCCTTAAACTCCGGTGGGTAGGACGGTCGCGTTTTGCCCATCCTCTCGACTCCTTTCGCGGGATCTCATCGCTCAACTCTGATCGGTCCGCGAAAGCGAGTCAATGCCAATACCTACCTGGCGAGTGCACATCTGAGAGACGCGAAGCTGTGTGGAACGAACTTGAACTGCGCGGACCTGAGAGGGGCCAACCTCAAAGGTGCCGACTTGAAGGATACCGACCTCAGTGGCGCCAACCTGGACGGAGCTAGTGGGGTAAGTAGTCAGGCGTTGGAAGGCACGGCTCTTTCCCTAAAGGGGGCCATCATGCCCAACGGTAAGAGGCACGACTGATCCAGTCGAAGGCCGCGTCGGACCGGGAGCGTCCAGCTAGTCGACCAGCGGGATCTCGTCCGCAAGCCGGTCGAAGCCCCTGTCTACTCCACGGCTGCTACCAATTCCACCAATGTGCGCTAGGTGCTCTACGCTCTCCGATTCCAGCCTGTTTCTCTCGCGACGTTTTGAGGGATAATCCTCCAGGCTGACGTCGATAGAAGGAGGTCTGTATGACCGCCGAACGGATAGTGCCGGAGACCTACACCATAGACGACACGATAAGGGTCTCTATAGAGCTCGCGGACGACGATGGCGTGGCTCACGTCAGGGCGATCTTCCGTCGTCTACGTTACGCCGGCGAGTTGGGCCCGAGGGGTCTCGACCCCTACCATACCCTCGAGCTCCGGGGCAACGGCCAGAACCAGAAGCACGCCACCGTGGAGACCACCCTCAAGGTCGCCGACGGGCATGAGCCCGGAGACTACCTGTGCGTCGCCATCCAGGTCTACGACTCCGAGGGCAACATGGCCATGATAGAGAACCCCACGCCCTCCAGGGTCTTCAAGATCGTGGACGAAGGCAAGAAGGACGACAAGAAGACCGAGTTCCTGGGATGGGGAGACTGAACCCCATTCGATAGCCGCCTTTTCCTGGTAGAACCTCTGCGCGCCTGGTGGCCGTAGCTCAGTTGGTAGAGCTTCGGATTGTGGCTCCGGGAATCGTCGCACTCCTGTATGGTCGGTCCTGCCGATTTTGACCTGCAAATGAGGCCTTTCCCTCCTTAGTCCTTATACGGGGCTTTCTCCTACAGCGGTATTCATGAGGGTTGATCTCCAACTCCGTACGCGCAGTGCGCGACCCAGCCCCATGTGTCTTGGGGCGTGACGGCGCAGAGGAGGGCTTCGCCTATCGCTTCCGAGAGCGCCTCCCTGCGGCGGCGGCGCGCCGCCGCCTTCTTCAGGAGCGCCTTCATCTTGGAGAATGCCTCCTCAATAGGGTTGAAGTCCGGTGAGTAGACCGGCAAGAACCATTGCCCGCAGCCCGCGCTTCGATCAACTTCCTGACCCTCTCGGTTTTGTGGGCGCCCACAAAATGTCCACCTCACCAGGATTTGCCCCTACCTTAGCGTGGGTACCAAGAAATGCTCGACGTAAGCTTCGAACACGAAAGCCTTGGTCGAGCCCTCGGATCTGGCCACTCACGGTGGCGGTAGAGACTTCGACGCCGTGCTGTTCCTCGAAGGCTTCGCGATGCTCTTCGAGAGTCAGATCGGGGTTGTTCTTGGGCAGGCAACCCCTCTTCGAGCAGCGCGCCCTTGCGGGCGGGAGGATCAGGGATCGGCCTGGGCTCCACTCCTCAAGGCTCGCGCCGCCGTTTGAGCCAACGCTTGATGGTAGGCAAAGACACCAAAAAGATTTGTGTTACTTCCTGGGCAAGCCACGATCGACCGCGTCCAGCACCTTCAGTCTCAGATCTTTCGACTACGCTCTCATGCCGAAAACCTTCTCAGAGGATCAATCGCCAATCAAGTCGCTGTAGAAGCACAGCGCACGTACCTCGGCGACCAACACCCCGAGCCGTTCCATGCTTACTTTAAGGTCAGCCGAGAAACGGCCCGTGCCCCCCATGACGGTTTCAACAACCTCTCCGAAGTCGGGCGGCTTTAGCGAGAAGGTCTCCACGGTCTCCACTGAGCCCTTCTCGTTGACGAAGTAGCGTCCATTGAGGGCGAAGAGGACTTGGACCAGACAAGCCACGCACCTGAAGACACATCCACCAACGTAGAAGACATCGTCCCGGTCGGCGGACTTACCGCCGGTGTCCAGCGCAAACTGTGCCTCCCACAGATACTTCTCGACGATGGCGGACCTGAGCCTGAATGGGTATTCTGCCGTCTGCCCTTTCAGGGCCACCAGCTCGTTCTCGGGGTCGAAAAGGGGGCGGCAGAAGTGGACCTCGCCCATGTATATGTGGTTGTGGAAGCCGTGCGGGTGTCCTGGCTGGTAGTAACACGACTGACGCCCGGCCCGGCATTCAGCGAAGACCTCCTCTACCCGGTCGAGGTCCCTGTAGAGCCAATCGACGCGCTGGCCTCCTATCCGGAGCCATGCCCCGCCGTTGATCCACGGTCCCCACTCTCCGAGGTGGGTCGCCGCATCCTGCGGATGACGATCGTCTAGTTCTTCGGCCAGACGACGGATTTCTTTCACCGAAGGAGGGGCGTCTGGTCGGTAGTAGATACCAAGGTCCACGTCCGAGTCCGGGTAGGCCTCGTGGCGGGCCAGAGAGCCACCGAGGGCGACTGCAACTACCCCCTCTATATGGCCTAGGCGAAGTGCAACGTGCTCCGTCAGCTCGACGTGGTAGCTATCGTCTAGGCTAGATCCCTCCGGGTCCGGCGAGACCACGCCCGATCCGGTCCACCAGGGTTACGGGCGGACGGAAGCCGTGTTTCTCCGAGAGTGCCTCCATCAACTCCTTCCCCCAAGTCCAAGCCGAGAGGTAGGCGCTACGCAGCGCTGCTTCGTCCAGGGTGGCCGTGCAGGAGGAGTACCGGGTGTAGGGTCCTTCGGGAATGTCCTCTTCGAGCTTCTTCGAGGGGGTGGCCCAGTGGACGATCGCCCCCTCCGAGAGGCGCACCATCCAAAGGAGGTGCCGCTGCACGAACCCCAATATCTCCAGGGCACGGGCCAGCTCACCCCGCATCAACAGATTGGAGCCGAATAGCAACCAGTTGATGAACCTGTGGCAAAGGGCTTCAGCCCGTTCCGGGGTGTCACGGTGGAGGGGCGGACCGACTACCCTCTCCAGCCGTTGCGTTAGCTGCCCGGTGCGATCCAGGATTAGGGCGGACTCCAGCGAGGGCAGCCAGTCCGTCTCCCTCCAGGACTCGTCGATCTTCTCGATGTCGGAGGCTTTGTCGAAGTGGAACTCGCCACGGACGAGGTTCTCGAAGATAGCCGTCCCCACGCCGAACTCGTTGACGAGGTACATATTCACAGAAGCCACCTGGGCCACCCATTCTTCTTGATCGATGTGGGGAAGCAGATCATCCTCGAAGAAGAGGTCAAACTCGATGTCGGAGAACCGGTCTCCCTCGCCTTGGGCGAAGGAGCCGTACATCATGGCGGCAACGAGGCGGTCATCCTCGTTGCAGACCTGCCTTACCTTCTTGATCATACGTTCTTGTAGGAGCATGCACCCTCCCTGCTCTGGTGGTGAGGTGGGGTGTGGAGAAGCTTGGGAACCGCCGGAATCACCGGTGGCAGTCCTAGGTGGGCTGGCGACCGGTCGAAGGGGGCTGTCTGGTGAGGTCTAAATCACACTTTGGTATGGTAACACCCACCCGATGGGGCCGCTTTGGAAGAAGAAGAGGACGTGGCAACCCGTGGCAACGAGCCTCCGCCCTTCGACGACCACGAGGGCCCAGACCTCGACCCGCCCGGAGAAGGCTTCGAACTATACCGTCACAGGGAAGTCGACGAGATGAGGACGAAGGGATGGCACGGCTACTTCTGGGCCCACCGAAGAGGGATTACGAGATCCGCACCGTGTCCGTTTCGTTGGGTGAGCCCTCTTTGCCGGGCGGCGTCTTTCCTAAGAGGGGCTTCGAGGAGCACTATGAGCAGGTGGATCCTTAGAGGAACGCCTGGCACCTCCGACTCCTTAGCGGGACCACAACCGACGGACGAGGGGGTCTGTGACGGACAGGAGCAGCCAGGAGGAGTACATCGCCGCCGCCATGGGGCTGAGGAAGGAGATCCCTATGATGGAGAGCAAGAAAACCACAGGCACCGCCAGACCCTGCAGACGCCGGACCCTCTCCTCTTCCTCCTCCTCCTCCTCCTCGTCCAGTTCGGGGACCACCAGGCGATGCCCTCTCGCGGCGTACCAGGAGATCGCGGACAGCAGCAGGCTAGCCACCGCTGCGTTAAGCGCGTAGATCACCACCGACACCTGCTCCTCGCTGTAGTGCCCAACTAGGGAGGTGGGGAACTCCAGGAAGGCGACGGCCATAAGGAACAGGAAGTTGAGGTAGAGGAGGACACGGTCGTAGGCCCTTATGGGGCGGAAGATGCTGTGGTGGATCATCCAGAAGGTGCTGATCCCCACGAAGCTCAAGAAATAGCCTAGGTACTTGGGCCATAGGGCAAGCAACGCGGCGGGTAGCTCACTGGCCACTACGTTCTCCGGTATGTCGGGCACGTGTATGTCGAGGACGAGCAGGGTTATGGCGATGGCGAAGACCCCGTCGCTCAGGTTGACTATGCGGTCCCGATCCCTACCTGCTTCCCTTTCTCCCGTCCAGAGCATTGCCTTTCCTCCCGACCTCCGTTTTCGTCTCCGGTAGTCTAGGACACAAGAGCGTAGGTACTGCGCCGCATCGGGGCGGCGGTAGCTCTCCCTTGAGCGTAGGCATCGTAGCGAACCCCACGCCCCTAAACAGTATCTAGAGGAACTTCACACCCTGGACTCTTAACTGATGAATGATGCTGTACCTGCAGGCTGCGAAGCCAATAATATCCAGAACCTTCTGGCTCCACGTTCCCGTAACGCATGTCGTAACGAATAGGAGACGATAGCGGCGTAGAATGGGTTCCTCATGACACCGTGCGCATAAGGTGCGGAACTGTTGAGCAGAAGGCTACGAGGATGAACCGCCGCATTGCTGACGACCCGCCGCATGGACGGCCTTCGCTCTTGGCGCGCGTGGCGGGGTGGCTGATCGTCCTGTTGTACGTTGCGGGCATCTGCATGAGCTATGTGCTCCAACGCCGAGCCGGGCTACCGAACGAACACCCGGTGGAGGACGCGCTGCTCTGGGTAGGGTTCGGTGCCTTCGCGGTGGTCGGCGCCTTGTTGGTGGCGAAGCGACCCACCAACGCCATCGGCTGGATCATGGCCACGGTCGCGCTCATGGTGGCGATCTTCCACGCGGGCGGGACCTACGCCGCCTACGTGATGACCACCCGTGATCAGCCGGATGTGCTCACTGTCGTCGGTGCGTGGGTTCAGGCCTGGTACTGGTGGTTGGTCATCGTGCCGGCCATTATCTACCTGCCGCTGCTCTTTCCTGACGGACGGCTGCCCTCCCGACGCTGGCTCCCGGTCGCCATCCTTCCGGGGATCGGGACGTTGAGCCTGGTCGTCCTCGGGGCGCTCAAGGACACCCTGCTCGTCGAAGACGTCCACTACAGGATCGACAACCCGATAGGGATCAAGGGGTTGGGCTTCGTCGAGGACCTGCCCGTTTTCGGCCTGATCAATGGTCTTCTCATCGTAGGACTCGTCGGGGCAGCAGCGTCCGTGGTGGTGCGCTTCCGCCGGTCGCGGGGGGTCGAGCGACAGCAGATGAAGTGGTTCGTCTATGCCGCAGCACTCATCCTGCTGGCTCCGGTGGTGGACCAATTACCGGATGTCGTCAATGGGGTGTGGCTCGCACTGGTGCTCATCGCCACATCCACGGCTATAGGTATCGCGGTGCTCAGATACCGCCTCTACGGCATAGACGTGGTCATAAACCGTACCCTCGTCTACGGCCCTCTCACCGCGATGTTGGTCCTCGTCTACCTCGGCGGTGTTGTCTTCTTGCAGTACGCCTTCCGCATCCTCACCGGGCAGGGCTCCCAGATCGCCATCGTCGCCTCCACACTGGCCATCGCCGCCCTGTTCAACCCGCTGCGTAGGCGCATCCAGGCGTTCGTAGATCGTCGCTTCTACCGCAGGAAGTACGACGCGGCCAAGACCCTAGAAGCCTTCTCTACCAAGCTCAGAGACGAAACCGACCTAGGCGCCTTGAACGCCGAGTTAGTATCAGTAGTGAGGCAGACGATGCAGCCCGCGAATGTGTCGCTGTGGTTGCGGCCCGATCCCTCTCCAAAGAGCAGTGGAGGCGAGGAGCCAAGAGAACCACACCATGAAGTGAGCGTGCTGCGATTCGAGGAAGGTGCACGTGTACGAAGAACTAACTTCCGGCAAAGAAGTCGTTGACCTTTCGCCGCCACAGGCGCTAGACAGAGCCGAATACTTCTTAGTAGGGCAAGGCTACGTCGTAGTGCAGCGGACGGCTACCACGCTCACGGTCGAGCGGGAAGGTCCCGAGGGCGCAGCCGGGCAAGAAGGGGCATCGAAGGTGGTGGTAATGGCTGTGCCTCAACCCGACGGTGGGGTGAGGATAAAGGTGAGGGGCAACGACCGCGAAGGCGTGCATGAGCGGCGAGGTCTATGGAAACTGTGGGCGGAGAACCTGCCGAAACGACGACACTAGAAGCCGTCGGCGGACCCAGAGTATCGCAGGGAGGTGCTCGCGGATATTACTATCCGAGGTCACGCTGACCGCAATGGAGACGACGTGTCGGGAATAATGAGGCTGAGAGACCGATTCTAGGTAGTTCTTGGGATGAGCATCTTTCCTTCGAAGGTAGTGCTGGCGATCGACGGCTCGGAGGAGGCGTCCCGCGCGGCGGAGGCCGCCGTGGAACTGTGCGAGAAGACCGGCTCGGAGCTGCATGTGGTCCACGTCGGGGAGGACTTCTACCTGACGGCCGTAACAGACCTGAATATGGTGGCCCCGACTTCGGTTGCGCAGGAGTACCCGGAGATCGAGGCGAATTTCGAGCAGATAGCGCGGAAGGTGCTCGACACGGAAGTCGAGAAGGTGGAAGCGGCGGGCGGGACGGTTGCTCAGGCGTACCTCAGGATGGGCAGGGCGGATGCGGAGATCGTCGATCTGGCTGAGGAGATAGAGGCCGGGCTGGTGGTGCTGGGCAGCCGGGGCCTGGGTGGGATCAAGAGGGCCTTGTTGGGCAGTGTCTCCTACTCCGTGGTCCGGCATGCCCACTGCCCAGTCCTGGTAGTGCGCGGCTAGTGAGCACCGTGGAGGAACGCCGCGACTACCGCAACGGTATTCTTCAGCTTGAGAGGCGTGCCTACAGGCGCAAGGACGGGGCTTACGGAACGTGGTCCCTATTGGTACTTCCACCACCGCGAAGGCGGCGGGCAGCGTGCTCTCTCTGGGTGAGACGGACGACCCCGAGTCCAAGGTAGAGGAGCAGATAAATGAACAAACTGACAGCTTATCGCTATGGTATCGTGCGGAGGCGATGGCGCAGAAACCCCCACAGATATCATCATTTCTCGGGGTCAGAGATGGGCGCAAACGGTTTCCGGGGCCGTGTGTCGCAGGTTCGAATCCTGCCAGGCCCGCTCTCACTTCGCGTTCTCCATGAGCCGCTCTCTCAAGAGCGAGGTGGCGGATCTCAACTCTTCTGTATTTAGCAGTAGTGCGGTCCCAGAGTATGCTGCCAGCGCGGCGCCTCCAACGAAGATCAAAACCACCGCGTTATCCACAAGCCCGGCCCCTGCCCCCATGAGCCAGAGCCCTCCTCGGGCGACAGCGTACATGACTACTCCGGCAGCGAATAACTTCACCAACGAGCGCAGAATGCGTCGCCCATCCAACCGCTTTATCTCGCCTCGCAGCGCCACGAGGAGGGCGAGGGCGAGGAGTGTGTAGGCTCCGGAGAACGCGAGCGCGACGCCGACCAGCTCCATCGTTCGCGACAGCGTGAAGGCGAGCACGACATACAGCGCAAGGAGCCCGACATTTAGTAGCGCGGGCGTCCTCGCGTTCTGGCGGGAGTAGAAGGAGCGTACAAGCACGAAGGAGAAGGCGTACCCGAGAAGGCCGACCCCGAAGGCGGCGAGCAGAGCGGCGACCTCTGCAGTGTCTTCGCTGGTGAAGCTGCCGCGCTCGTAGAGGAGGCCCACGATAGGCTCTGCGAGGACGACGAATAGGATTGAGGCTGGGACCGCGACGAAGGCTGTCATCCTGAGCCCGAAGGAGAGGTTCTCACGGAAGCCGTCCGGGTCGCCGCGGGTAAACCGTTCCGAGAGCTCGGGGACGAGAGCGGTGGCGATCGCGACGACGAAGGCGCCATAGGGGAGCTGGAAGACGACGAAGGCGTAGTAGAGCTTCTCGACGCCGCCGAAGCGGGAGCCGAAGAGGTTGATGGCTATCTGGACACCGACCGTCGCCGCCGTGAAGACGAGGACCGGGCCGGCAAGCCGGAGCGCCGCCAGCAAAGCGGGATGCCCGAAGATCAGGTGGGGCCTGTAGCCGAGCCGCCATGCAGGGGGGACGAGCACCAGCGACATCACCGCGACCCCCAGTGTGGTGCCAAAGGCGAGAGTGTAGATCGCCGCCACCGGGCTGCTCCCGACGAGTACGGCGTAGAGGGCGAAGGAGGTGATGACGAAGAGGTTGTTAAGGACCGGGGCGAAGGTGGGGAGGAAAAAGCGCCTGTGTGAGTTGAGGACGCCCGTCGCCACGGCGCCGACGCCGTAGAACAGGATCTGCAACGCGAACACCCGAAAAAGAAAGATCGCAAGCGACGTCGCCTCTCGCGCCTCCTCGCGGGAGAAGCCCTCCGCCGGACTCCAGGCGGTTACCAGGTTGACGAGTGGTCCGGTGAAGACGCAGGCGATGAGGACCACGACGGCGAGGAAGGGCAGGATCGCGGTGAGGAGAGCGTTGGTGAGCCGGCGAGCGTCGTCCTCCCCGTGCCGGGCGAGGCGTTCTACGAGCAGCGGTACGAAGATGGAGGAGAGCAGCCCGCCCATGAAGAGCTCGTAGAGTTGAGTCGGGAGCGTATTCGAGAAGGTGTAGGCGTTCGCCACGGCCCCTGTGCCGAGGACGGTGGCCTGGGTCATCGTCCGGGCGTAGCCGGTGATGCGCGAGAGCGTGGTCGCCACCGACATGGAGAGCGTGGATCTCAGGATGGCGGCCATACGGGAAAATGTTACATCCGGCGACACCGGCCTGCCTGACGGGGACCCGAGCGGCTACCGTAGCTGCGGGGGTAGAATGCCTCAAGGGAAGGTGCGGTCGGACTGAGGAGGACTTTGGACGTCACGGTTGGAGGTGAGGGATGAACGCGTACCCGATAAAGATGACCTACCACGTGTGCTCTTACTACTTCGGGGAGCGTCTGATCCCCGATCTCCTCGGCGAGCGGGTCGCACCGGACGGCGTCGTCGCCGAGACCTGGGAGATAAGCGACTACAAGGATACGACGGGACGAGTTACCAACGGCGAGTACGCCGGAAAGACGCTACACGACCTCGTCACCGGGTTCCCCGAGGAGCTCGTCAGGGAGGGCTGGAGCGGCCCGCACTTCCCACTCCTCGAGAAGGTCCTCGACGCCTCTCACATGCTCCCCGTCCACCTCCACCCTGACGACGAGACCGCCCAAAAAAAGCACGGGGAGCCCCACGGCAAGACCGAAGCGTGGCACATACTCTGGGCCGCCGAGGAAGCGACAATCCTGGCCGGGATCAAAGAGGGCCTGACGCGCGAGGAGCTCTTCGAGGCGTTCAAGGTCCAAGACTACGACGCCGTGATGCCTCGTCACCCTGTACGGGCGGGGGACACCGTGTACGTGCCGGGTGGGATCATCCACACTGCCCACCCCGAATGCTGCCTCACCCTCTCGAACGTGGGGGACCCGGTGCGGATCGAATACTCGGGAGGAACAGAGAGGCTCGAATGGGCCGAGTCTTGCGTACTGCCGGCGGCCATAGGAGAGGTACGGGTAATTCCGGAGGGTGAGGCGAGCCTGATCTCCTGCTACGTGCCGGACCTGGAGCGGGACGTCATCTCTCCGCTGCGGGAGGCTGGCTACTCCGACGAGGAGATCCGGGGCCAGATAAACGTGTAGCTGCCGCGAGACCGAACAGGAGGGAGCTTTGGGGAAGATAGTCGCGTTGGGCGAGGTCGTCTCGGACATCTACAGGGGGGATGAGATCTCGGACGTCGAGCTGGGGTTCGTTGCCCGCCCCGGCGGCGCGCCGGCGAACGTGGCGGTAGCCGCCTCAAGGCTCGGCGCTGAGGCTGCATTCGTGGGCAGTGTGGGGCAGGATCTCTTCGGGGACTTCATCCTGCGGGCGCTGGAGTCCGAGGGGGTAGACACCTCCGGCGTCGGCCGCCAGCCGCAGCCCACGCGGACCTCGCTGGCCTTCGTGGAGATCGA
>Ga0126308_10000956_pt1 | contig 10838 bp, 9 predicted proteins | sample Plot55_FD_92533 | JGI IMG/M metagenome (GOLD analysis project Ga0126308, IMG submission 92533) | Serpentine soil microbial communities from UC McLaughlin Reserve, CA, USA - Plot55 | ecosystem: Environmental > Terrestrial > Soil > Grasslands | place: USA: UC McLaughlin Reserve, Lake County...
CGCAGGTCGCGCGCGCTCGCGGTGATCCCGCCGGTGCCGTAGTTGGTGGGGTGCTCCTGGAGCGTGCGCCTGGCGAACTGCGCCATCTCGTCCTGCGCCTGCTGGAGCGTGACGCCCGGCTTGCGGCGCGCGACCACGGAGAGGAAGTGGCGCCCGCGCCCCGGCACCTGGCCCGTGGAGAAGCCCATCGGGGTGTACGCCTCGGCGCTGACGACGTGCGCGCCCGGGGGGAGGACGCCGATGATCTCGCGCGGCACGCCGTCCACGGGGACCTTGGTGCCGAGCACGCCGCGGTCGCCGCCGAAGTGGCGGCGCCAGAACGCGTCGGAGAGCACGACGACGCGGGCGCCGTCGTTCGCCTCCTCTTCCCTGGTGTAATAGCGGCCGATCTGGGGCGACACGCCGAGCACCCGGAAGATCGACGCCGTGGCCATCGCCGCGGGGACGCGCTCGGGGTTCCCCTCGCCGCCGAAGGTGCGGTCGCGCGGGGCCCACGTGGCGACGACCGAGAAGGAGCGGTTGTCGCGCTCGAGGTCCACGTACTCGGGCGCCGAGAACGACCCGTACACGGTTCCCGTGCCGGCGAGGTTCATGTTGAGCTGGGTCAGCTGCTCCGCCGCGGGGTACGGCAGCGGGCGCAGGAGCACGCCGTACGTGACGCTGAAGATCGCCGCGGCGGAGCCGATGCCGAGGGCGAGGGTGAGGATCGCCGCAAGGGCGAACCCGGGGGCGCGCCGCAGCCCGCGCAGCGCGAAGACGACGTCCTGCATCATGTCCTCCAGAGTGTCCGTGGCGCGCACGCGGCGCGCCTGTTCCCGATCGATCTCCATCATCTCGCGGCGCACCTGTTCGAGGTCGCCGAACCGGCGGCGCGCCGTCTCGCGCGCGTCGTCCGGGGCGAGCCCGCGCGCGCGCAATCGCTCCTCGCGCATGGCGAGGTGGAACGCGATCTCCTCGTCCACGTCCCCCTCGACGGGGCGAGCGCCGAACGGGATGCGGAACGCCGGGCGCCAGCCCGGCGGGCGGCGGTTGCTGCCGGTCATGCAGTCGTCAGGCGGTCGTGCCGTCTGGCGAGGTGGTTCGGAGCGCCGCCGCGATGGCCTCGGCGCACCGGTGCCACGCGGGCGCCTCGGCGCGGAACTGCGCGCGGCCGGCCGCGGTGAGGCGGTAGAACTTGGCGCGGCGGCTGTGCTCCGAGATGCCCCACTCCGACTCCACCCAGCCCTTTCGCTCCAGGCGATGCAGGGCGGGGTAGAGCGTGCCCTCCTCGACCGAGAGGGCGTCGTTCGTGGCGTTCTCGATCCACTCGGACACGGCGTAGCCGTGCCGCGGGCCCCAGGTGAGGGCGCGGAGGATCAGCAGGCCAAGGCTGCTGCGGAGGAGGTCGATCTCGGTGTCGGCCATGAGTTCCCCTTGTGTGACAAGGGCACTATGTAGTGCGTACCCTTGTGTGACAAGGGGAAGGCCCGGTTGGTTGCCGCCAGCGCTGCTCGCCGGAGGTGCTGCTCATGCGGCACTCCCGGGAGATCGAGTCCCGTCACATGGTCTACCGGCGCGCCGCACGGGGCCGTCAGCGCACGGCCCAGTCGGTGGATAGGACCGTAGTCCCCCACGCCATCCGCAGCTCGCCCCGCGCGACGCCGGTGGCTCGGGAGGGGATGAGCCACATCGTCAGGCTCTCGATGGGGGAAGGCAGCGTCTCCCGGCGGAGGTCCACGCGCGCGACGTCTCTCGCGGGATCGTACGTCATCTCGGCCTGCGCCGTGGCCGGCGGGGGGAGCGTCTGAATCGCGAGCTTCCACCCCGCTCGGGCGGGCAGCGTCCAGAGCACGTACGTGCCCTTCGGCACTGCCTGTCCGCCGACGACCAGCTCCACGTCGGTCGTGAGCGTGGTCGCCCCGTTCGCGCCGGTGCGCCACGGCTTGTCGTAAGGCACCAGGCTGTCCGTGTGCAGAACGCGGCCGCGAAGATGCGGCTGGCCGTAGTCGAGCCGGATCTTCGCGGGCTGGGCGCCGGGGGGCGCCGAGTCGCGCGGGTACGACAGCGTGACCTCGCTCGTCGCGCGCCCGCTGGGGGCCGGGCGCATGAGTGCCTGCGCCGGGAGAGTCGCCGCGCCGGCGGCGAGCGCCGCGAGGGCGAGGAGCGTCTGGTGGTGTCGCATTGGGAGGGAAGAAGTCGAGTGGCTCTGAAGTCACGTGCCGTGAGCGCCGGTACCATTCCGTTCGTGCCGCCAGTACCGTTCAGCGCGAGCGCTGGTGCGTCCCCAACGATCTGCGGCGCGCGGTGCTTTGACAAGCGATCGCGGGAGCCGAAGCGACCGCGCTGTCTTCGCTCACCCGGTCGAACCACGACTTCGGCGCTCCATGGCTGACCGCAAACACGGCACTCCGGCCCCGGAAACCACCGCCACCGTCGCGGGCGAAGACTGGGGTGGCCGGGACATCTCGGGACAACATCATACGCGCGTCGCGTTCGTCGACCTCGACCTGACCGAGGCCCGGAACCGGGGCGCGACGTTCACCGAGTGCACCTTCAAGCGAGCACGGTTCAATTGCTCCGCGCACAGCGACGCCGCGTTCGTCAACTGCGCCTTCACGAACTGCACGTTCTTCGATGTGCACTTCAGCGAGTGCAAGCTGGTCGGGAGCATGTTCTCCCGGTGCACCTTCGAGCTGATGCGAGTCGAGGGCGGCAACTGGTCGCACGTCGGGCTCCCCGGAGCGGATCTCCGCAGGGCGTCCTTCACGGGCGTCCGACTGCGGGAAGCGGACCTGACTGGTGCGCGCTGTGAGGGATCGTCGCTGCGTGATCTCGACCTGTCGGGTGCCTGGCTCCACAGCGCCAACCTGTCGCGCTGCGATCTGCGCGGGAGCGACCTGAGCGCCCTCGAGCCAGAGAATGCGGAGCTCCGGGGAGCGATCATCACGTTCGATCAGGCGCTGGTGATTGCCGCCGCACTGGGCCTGGACGTTCGCCCCGAATAGCCGCCGGCGATGGACGAGCGCGAACATCATGCTGCGCAACTCGCAGCACCACAGCAGCCCCTGCCGGGCGTGCGCGGTTGACATAGGGGGCGGGGGTATATAGACTCACGCAGTGTCTGGGGCTCGCACGCGCACCGTGCAGGCTTCGACTCACGACATGAGCTCAGCGCCGCAACGGCCAGTGCATCGCCATCGCGGACAGCTTCTTGCGCGCCTTCCGACCAGCCGTGTACCTCACCCTGCGTCGTTTCCGTCATCTCGCTGCCGTACTGCTGGGCGTGCTGCTCCTCCAGGCGTCTCTCCTGGGAGCGGGCATGGCGTGCGCGGTGACGACGGGCGCGGCGCCTGCCGACGCCGGCGGAGTCGCTTCCAGCCACGGAATGCACGGCCACCACGGGCCCGGAGCGCCTGACGCGACGGATTCGCGTGACCAGCGCGGGCGCGAGCACGCACAGATGCACTGCCCCGCCGCCATGACGTGCGCGACCTTTGGGGTCGCCGGCGTCGTGACCACGCTGCCGGCGGCGGTGCTCGTTCCGCCGGCGCAGATCGCCGCCCTGGACTCCGCCCCGCCCGAGTCCGTCTCCGGCGCCCCCGAGCCGCCCCCTCCGCGCGGCTGACCGACCGCGCCCCCCGTCACCCGCGACGACCTCCGGGGCGGATGAATGGCGCGCAGGACCTGGCACAGCCTTGGCGCATCCGCGGAACGCCCGTCGCCCTACAGGCACGCGGGCGGACCGGGCGCCGTCGGGACACCTCACAACTGGACGCGCTCATGTCGTACCGCACGCACGCACCCATTACGGGCAGCGGCGAACGCCTGCTTCTCGCGGCGGCCGCCGCGCTCGCCCTCTGCTTCCTCGCTCCGCGCGCAACCGCGCAGACCGACTACTACAACACCGACGCCGGCCGCCCGATCACGGTCGAGGACGCCTACGCCATCGAGCGGCGCGGCGTCGAGATTCAGGTCGCCCCGCTGCGGCTCGAGCGTTCGCGCGGTGGCGTCTACGCCTGGGGAATCGAGCCGGAGCTTGCCGCCGGCGTCCTTCCGCGCACCCAGCTCGAGATCGGCTTCCCGCTCGCGTTCGTGGATCTCGGGACGGGCCGCCGCTCGGCGGGGCTCGCCGGCATCGAACTCTCTGCGCTCCACAACCTGAACACCGAGACGTCGATCCCCGCGCTCGCGGTCGCCGCCGACGCGCTGCTCCCGGCAGGCGGACTCGGCCCCGACAAGGTGTACCCGACCGTGAAGGGCATCGCCACCAGGACACTCTCGTGGGCGCGCTTTCACGTGAATGGCCAGTACACGTTCGGCAGCCGTCAATCGCCCGCGGACGCCGGCGGTGAAGCGCACGTGACCGCCGAGCTGTCGCGCTGGGCGGCCGGCGTCGCCGCTGACCGCACGATGCCGCTCCAGTCGGTGCTGGTGACCGCCGAGCTGGTCGCGCGGCAGCCGCTCGGCGCGAGCTCGGACGTGGCGTGGGACGCGGCGGCCGGGGCGCGCCACCAGGTGAGCCCGCGCGTGGCCCTCGACGGCGGTGCGGGCTACCGCCTCACCGGCGACGACCGGGGATGGTTCGCCACCGTCGGCGCCGCCGTCGCCGTCGGACTTCCGTGGTCGCCGCGCAGATGAGAGACTCCATGCCTAACTACACACGCCGCGCCGCCCGCGCCGCCATGTCCGCCGGCGCCCTCTGTCTCGTCGCGCTCGGGTCCACCGCCCGGCCGTTGCCCGCGCAGTGGGTGACCACGTACGAGCAGTTCTACCTGCAGGCGTCCCACAACTGGGAGTTCCGGCGCCGCTACGTCGGCTCCGACCGCCTGTTCAACGCGTTCGACTACGGCCACGCGATCCTCTACGAGACGCTCTGGGCGAAGCCCAATGCCCCCGCCTCGGCACTGGAGGAGACGCAGTATGACTATCTGACGCGGAAGGTCCTCGTGCGGCCGCCGCGCGTGCCGCTCGAGGAGGGCGCCATCGAGGTCAGGTACGCCCGGCTCGCGCCCGAGGCGAAGCAGATGTTCGAGTGGGCGCACATCCTCCACCGGCAGCTGTACGACGTGCTCGCCGACGAGGGGCTGTCCCAGGCGCAGAAGGACGCCGAGGTGGCCCGCGTGCTCGCCTACTACAAGACGCGCCGCGACCTGGCGTTCAGCTCGCGGCCGAAGAGCATGGCGCTGATGCAGGAGCAGCCCTACTCGCTCGCGTTCCGGCAGCGGTACCCGAAGTTCAACGGTCTGATCTGGGCGTACCACTGGATGCAGGTGGGGCTGTACGAGCCGCTGCTCACGGGCCGCAACTCCGAGGAGCGCCAGGCGGGGGTGCGCGCCACCACCGCGCGCTTCTGGCAGATGCTCGGCGACGCGCCGCGCACGCTGCCCTACCAGATGCCGATGACCGCCGCCGTGGCGCCGCGCTTCGCCGAGCGCTACCCGGAGGCGGCGATCATCTTCGACAACCTGCACTCGATGCACGACGTCATCTCGGACATCCTCGCGAACCCGGCCGTGCCGCGCGGGCGGAAGCGCGCCGAGATCCTGCTCGCGGCCCGGCGCTTCCGCGACGACACGTCGTACGTGATGGCCTCGGCCGAGGCCTGGCGAACAATGTCGATGCACATGGGCGTGGAGAACATGGGCGGCCCGGCGGTCGGGTTCCTGCCGTCGCTCCCCACGCCGACGGTCACGTACGGCGCGGTGATGACGCACGACGACCGCACGGGCGAGATGACCGGGTTCAAGTATGGCCAGGCGACCGGTGGCGCGCACCCTTCGGCAGGCTCAGGGCAGGCTCACGGCCACGTCACGCAGGCCTCCGGCGGCGCGATCGACTCGGCCGCGCCGAGGGCCCAGGCGGGCCACGAAGCCGCGGCCGTCCCCGACTCTTCGCACGGCGCGGGCGGCATGCCGCACGACTCCATGCACACCGAGCACACCAAGCGGCCGGAGCAGGCGATGGAGCTTCAGATGCGCATGCTGGCCGACCCGGTGATCCGCAAACGGCTGATGGCCGACACGGCGATGCGGCGCATGCTCGGCGAGATGGTGGATTCCCTGCCGCCGGAGCACCGCGAGCACATGCGAGCTCTGATGCAGCAGTCGTCGCCGGCGACGCGTCAGGCGCCCGCGCGCCGACCGGCCGCGACGACGCCCCGGACGCCCGCGCGCCGCGTCACGCCCCAGAAGGCGCCGGCCGCCGATCCGCACGCCGGGCATGCGGCGCCGCCGAAGCCCGCTGCTCGCGACAGCTCGGCCGCACCTCACGTACACAAGCCGTGATGCGGCGCGAAGGGTCGCTCCTCCTGCTCTTTGCGCTGATGCTCGCGCCGCCGGCGCCGCTTCTCGCGCACGGGGCGCTCAAGCGGGCGGAGCCGGCGGCCGAGGCTCGCCTCTCGGTGGCGCCCCGGACGATCCGGCTGACGTTCGGCGAACCGGTAGAGCTCGCGCTCGCGCGCATCGAGCTGGCAGACGCGGGGGGAGTCGCCGTGCCGCTCTCGGCGCTGCGTCCCGGCGACTCGGCAACGGTGGTGGTCGCGGACATCGCGGGAGCTCTCGAGGCGGGAACGTTCAACGTGACCTGGCGGGTGGTCGGCCGCGACGGGCACCCGATGCGCGGATCATACCGTTTCATCATCGAGCCCGGAGCAACAGGGCTCGGGGCTGCCGCGCTCGGAGCGGACACTGCGGACAGACCACCTTCCCACCCCGCGGCAGCCGCCGCGCCCGGGGACTCGCGCTCGGCGCACCACGATTCGACGGCGTCGAGCGGCGGAAACCTCGACGCAGAGTCGCCCCTGTTCGCCGCGGTGCGCTGGCTGGGCTTTCTCACCATGCTCGCGCTGATTGGCAGCGTCGCCTTCTCGATCCTCGTCGTACCCGGGAGCGCTCGGCGCGGCGCACCGGGCGAGCTTCTCCACGCCGTCGAGCGCGGCGGCCGATCGGTCGGCATCGCTGCCGCCATCGGCGTCATCATCGCCGCTCTCCTCCGGCTCGCGGCGCAGTCCGCCGCGATGCACGGGACGGACGGCGCGCTCGACGCCGGGCTCGTGGGCACGATGCTCGGAAGCACGCTCTGGGGCACAGCATGGCTCCTCCAGCTGGGAGCGAGCAGCTTGGCGCTGGCTGGGTTCCTCCTCGCCCGCCGCGCCCGGCCGGCCGGGTCGAGCTTGGCGGCGGTGGCGACGGTGGCGGTCGCCGTATCCGCGGCGCTCTCCGGCCACGCCGCCGCGTTCCCCCGGTGGGCGGGCCTCGCCGTGACGGTCGACGCGGTGCACGTGCTCGGGGCGGGCGGCTGGCTCGGCACGCTGCTGCTCCTCGTGATCGTCGGTCTCCCCGCCGCGCTTCGGCTCGGGCCGGGCGAGCGCGGTCCAGCGGCGGCGGCGCTGGTGAACGCGTTCTCGCCACGAGCGCTCGCGTTCGCCGGCACGGCTGCGCTCACCGGCGTCGCCTCGGCGTGGATGCACCTGGCATCGCCGAGCGCGCTCTGGACGACCGCGTACGGGCGCACGCTGCTTGTAAAGCTCGGCGTGCTGTCGCTCGTTGTGGTGACGGGTGCATACAACTGGCTGCGCGTGCGGCCGGCGCTGGGCGATGAAGAGGGTGCGCGCCGCATCCGGCGCTCCGGCACCGTCGAGCTGCTGATCGGCGTCGTCGTGCTGGCCGTGACCGCGATGCTGGTCGCGACGCCCATGCCGGGGATGCGGTGATCCTGACGCGCGTGCCGAACCATTCCTACTCCCTTCCACAGACAGAGGACCACGTGCTTCGCTCGACCCCAGGACTACGCTTCGCCATCGCGCTCGCCATGGTCGCGGCCGGTGGTTCATTCGGCTGGACGACGGTGCGGGCGGCGGCAGTCCCCCCGCGCGTCTCACCGGCCCTTCTCCGGCAGCACGACGACTCCGCAGACGTCGCGCGCGCGGTCGAAGGCTTTCACCAGGCACTCGAGCGCGGCGACAGCTCGGCCGCCCTCGCGCTGCTCGCCGCGGATGCGACGATCCTCGAGAGTGGTGGCTCCGAATCGGTGGCGGAGTACCGCTCGCACCACCTGCCGGCCGACATCGAGTTCACCCGTGCGATCCGGGAGACGCGGGGCCCGATCCGCGTGACCGTGCGCGGCGACGCGGCCTGGACCGTCTCGACCAGCTCCGCGCGCGGCGAGTTCAAAGGGCGTCCGGTCAACTCGGCCGGCGCCGAGCTGATGGTGCTCACGCGGTCCTCCGGCGGGTGGCGGATCGCCGCCATCCACTGGTCCTCGCGGCGGCGCAGTCCCTGACGCCACCGGGCACACCCACGAGAGGAACGACGACGATGGCTCACTCACATGCGCACCACGGCGGCCACCCCTCGCACGGGCCTGACGATCACGACGCCCGTAGCGACGCGCACGGCGGACACGAGGCTCATTCCGCGCATCGAGCTGCGCCGGCCGCGCCGGCGGAGCCGGGATACCCCGAGCACCCCGAGGTGACCGAAACAGCGCGGGCCGCCGAGACGGTGCGGACGAAGGCGGCCGGCCAGGCCCCGCACGGCGGACATCACGCGCACGCGGACCACGCCAGTCACGGTGCCCCCGAAGGGCATGCCGGGCATGCCGGGCATGGCGATCATGCGGGTCACGAGGGCCACGACAAGCACGCGGGCCACTCGGTGGCGATGTTCCGCGACAAGTTCTGGCTCTCGCTCGCGCTCACCGTGCCGATCCTGATCTGGGGGCACATGCTGCCGCGCGCGCTCGGATACATGCCGCCGATGTTCCCCGGCGCGCACTGGATCCCGCCGGTGCTCGGCACGGCGGTGTTCGCCTACGGCGGCTGGACGTTCCTGCAGGGCGCATGGCGCGAGCTGCGCGACCGCGCGCCCGGGATGATGACGCTGATCGCGCTGGCGATCACGGTCGCGTTCGTCTTCAGCGTGGCGGTCACGCTGGGCTACCCCGGCATGCCGCTCTGGGAGGAGCTCGCCTCGCTCGTGACGATCATGCTGCTGGGCCACTGGATGGAGATGCGGTCCATCTCGCAGGCGCAGGGAGCGCTCACGGAGCTGGCGAAGCTCCTGCCCGACACCGCGACGCGGGTCGTGGGCGGACGAACGGAGGAGGTTCGGATCGCCGACCTGCGAACGGGCGACATCGTGCTCGTGCGGCCCGGCGCGGGCGTTCCCGCCGACGGAACGGTGCGCGAGGGCGCGAGCTCGGTGAACGAGTCCATGATCACCGGGGAGTCGCGCCCGGTGACGAAGGCAGAGGGTGAGGAGGTGATCGCCGGAACGGTGAACGGCGAGGGCTCGCTGCGCGTCGAGGTGACGCGGACGGGCGACCGGACCGCGCTCGCGGGGATCATGCGCCTCGTCGAGCAGGCGCAGACCTCGCGCTCGCGGGCGCAGGCGCTGGCCGACCGCGCGGCGTTCATCCTCACGCTCGTCGCCGTCGGCTCCGCGGTCGTGACGGCGGTCGCGTGGGGCGCGCTCGGCGCCAGCGCGGCGTTCGTCGTCGAGCGCGTCGTCACGGTGCTCGTAATCGCCTGCCCCCACGCGCTGGGGCTCGCGATTCCGCTCGTGATCGCGATCTCCACCACGATGGGAGCGCGGAGCGGCCTCCTGGTGCGCGACCGGCGTGGGCTCGAGGAGGCGCGCAACCTGAACGCGGTGGTGTTCGACAAGACAGGCACGCTCACCCTCGGCGAGCACCGGGTCGTCGCGCTGCGCACGGCCGAAGGGCTACCCGATGCGGAGGCGCTCCGCCTGGCGGCAGCGGTGGAGCAGGACGCCGAGCACCCGGTGGCGCGCGCGATCGTGAAGAGCGCGGAGGAGCGCGACGTGCGGCCGCCGCGGGCTACTGGCTTCCTCGCCATCCCCGGCCACGGCGCGCAGGCGGTCGTGGAGGGGCGCCAGCTCGCGGCCGGCGGCCCGAACCTGCTGAAGCGGCTCGGCGTCGAGCCGCCGCCCGGGTTGCGGGCGTTCGCCGAGGAAGCGGCCGGGCGCGGCCAGGGAGTGGTGTACCTGGTCGAGGGCGTGCGCGCACTGGCCGCGTTCGCGGTCGCCGACGCCGTCCGCCCGGAGTCCCCGGAGGCTGTGCGACGGCTGCACGAGAACGGGGTCGAGGTGGTGATGCTGACGGGCGACGCCCGCCCGGTCGCCGACGCGGTCGCGCGCGAACTCGGGATCGACACGGTCTTCGCGCAGGTGCTGCCCGAGGAGAAGGCGGCGAAGATCAAGGAGCTGCAGGGCGGCGGGAAGCGCGTGGCGATGGTGGGGGACGGCGTGAACGACGCGCCGGCGCTGCTCACGGCGGACGTCGGCATCGCCATCGGCGCGGGCACCGGTGTGGCGGTCGAGGCGGGAGACGTAGTGCTCGTGCGGAGCGACCCGCGGGACGTGCCCCGGATCATCGCGCTCAGCAAGGCGACGTACCGGAAGATGATCCAGAACCTCTGGTGGGCCGCCGGCTACAACATCGTGGCGATCCCGCTCGCCGCCGGGGTGCTCGAGCGATGGGGCTTCGTGCTCAGTCCGGCGGTCGGCGCCGTGCTCATGTCGCTCAGCACGGTGGTCGTCGCGATCAACGCGCAGCTGCTCCGGCGCGCGCAGCTGTGATTGAGATCTGGGTTGAACAGCGGAAGAGCGAGCCGGGACGAAGCATAACGCAGGACGACGACATGGCCGGCAACGAGGGCGAGCCCCAACACGGGTAGCAGCAAGCGGGGCGCACGGCGCCGACCGTTTACGCTCGGCCTCAGTCGATCGACTGCCGGCGAGCCGTGTCGATTGGCCCCTCGACGCCCAGCGGCACGCCGCGCGGCACCGCGGCCGAGCGCGCGTCGGCGGCGCGCAGCCAGTCGTAGAGGCGCGTCGCGA
>Ga0126308_10000958_pt1 | contig 10828 bp, 13 predicted proteins | sample Plot55_FD_92533 | JGI IMG/M metagenome (GOLD analysis project Ga0126308, IMG submission 92533) | Serpentine soil microbial communities from UC McLaughlin Reserve, CA, USA - Plot55 | ecosystem: Environmental > Terrestrial > Soil > Grasslands | place: USA: UC McLaughlin Reserve, Lake County...
CCACGGCGCCGGCGGCGAGCCGACGAACCTCATCTGCGGCGCCGTCCGCTTCGACCACCCCGCCGCCCACAACCTCATCGCGGCCCTGCCGGACATCATGCATCTCCGGACCGGCGACTCGCTCGACGGTGACGCGATGCACAGCATCCTGCGGCTCATTGCCGCCGAGGCCCGCGATCGGCAGCCAGGTGGAGAAGCCGTGATCACACGGCTCGGCGACATCATCGTGGTCCAGGCGATCCGGGCGTGGATCCAGACAGATCCGACCGCGCGCACGGGATGGCTAGGGGCCCTGCAAGACCCGCAGATAGGGCGAGCGATCACGCTCATCCACCGTGAGCCGTCGCGCGCCTGGACGCTCGCCTCCCTCGCCGGTGAGGTCGCGATGTCCCGCTCCGCCTTTGCGGCCCGGTTCACCGAGCTCGTCGGCGAGCCGGCTATGGCGTATGTCGCCCGCTGGCGAATGCACCTCGCCGTCGACGCGCTCAGGCACCAGGGTTCAAGCATCGGCGAGCTCGCCCACCGGTTCGGCTACCGCTCCGAGGCGGTCTTCGCACGCGCCTTCAAGCGCGTGATCGGCACGCCACCCGGCGCGGTGCGGCGCAAAGCCGAGATGACCGCCGCCTAGCCAGACTCTTCTCGTCGTCCCAAGCGACGGCGGCTCCCCCGGATCGGCGACGACTCGCCCGTCTTGGCCTGGACCCAGCGAGCCGACCAGCCGTTCACGTGTTCGTCATCTCGCTCGGCCAGGCCTAGGCAGCGCAGGTCGCGCGCCCCGCCGGTGCTCGTTGCCGGCGGCACCGATCAGAGCGACAGCTCCGAGCGGGGACCAGTCCCAGCGTCGTGGCGCGCGCTGTCGGGGCGATCATCGGTTCGACGTATTGCGGACAGCGGCGGTACTTGTGGCGATAGGCGGGGTCGACGACGTTGACGTCCTCGTCGCGATGGCGAAGACGATGGGCATGGACGAGCGACGCGCCCCGTCACTCGTACAGGGCGAGCAGCGCTGTGCCGCGCGCGGTGCGCCGTACGATCACGCGCCGACCGCGGCGCTCGCGGGTCACGAGCCCCGCCGATTCCAGCAACGCGACATGGTGGGTCGCAGCGCTCGCGACAGCGAGCAGCAGTTCAGCGAGCGCCCCGACACTGCACTCGTTGTCGAGGTGACGCAGGATCGCCGTCCGCTGCACTCCGAGCAGTGCTTCGAGCGACTCAGGTGGCATCGACTCGCGGACGATGCGATCCGCACCCGGCAACGGGTATGCCATGTGCGTGAGCACGTCGCCGTCGCGGCGACGCACATCAATGCGCGCAGTGCCTGCGAGCTGCGGTATCAGCACCAGCCCACGCTCATCGAGGCGAAGCGACGCCCGTTCGCGCGTCGGCTGGATCCGAGCGGGGTGCGACACGGCGAGCAGCTCTGCAACGGATCCGTTCGCGATGGCTGCGGAAGCCCGGGCAATTTCACGAGCCATGCCGCCCGACGCGCTCTGCCAGAACGGCTCGATCGCCGTCCATACTCGCCCGACCGCCTGTTGGTAGCGGCGAAGGAAGGTGGCCGGTGCGTTCCGGACGCCACGCCACGCCGTTTGTTGGCGACCCTGCTCGATGATGTCGAGCTCGGCGAGGAGCTGTGCGGGCGACACCGCACGGATCCGTTCGAGCTCCTCGCGCGGGGAAACCGTTCCCCAGGCCGGGCTGTAGGCGAGGCAGTCCGGGACGACCAGCCGACGACGGAAGACGGCGGTGATGACTCCGAGGTCTCGTCTGTCGATGGCCGAACGAGCCGCGCGAAGCAGCGCTCCTGACGCGTGCTGCTCGTGTCCCGCAAGTCCGACGAGCACCGCGCGCATCGTGGCGAAGGCCAGCACCTGGACCCTCACCGGACGCTCTGCGAGACATTGGGCGGGGAGGTGCTCGCCGAGTTGATCGAAGCTGACCCCGGCCATCGCGGTGGTGCTGGTCATCGCGTCTCGCGACTCCGGCAATTGCTCGACTTGTGTGCCACAGGCATACAAATCATAGGTCCTCTCGGCAGGTTTCGACGATCTTCGAAAGCCTCGTCCGGTGATCCGGCGGGGTCTTTCATGGTCCCGTGCGCCAGAAGGAGCATGTCTTGCCCCGGTCGGCATCCGGTTCTTCAGCACCCTCACCGCGGTGGACCGCGCCAGCTGCGGCCATGGTGCTTGTGCTCGGTGCCGCCTCGGCGTTGGCGTTCCTCGCCTTCCGCGACAGCGGACCGTCGCCGCGCGGTGCCGCCGAGGCATACGCGCGCGCGTGGTCTGGGGGCGCTGACGGCGCTGCGGCGAGCCTTACGAATCACCCTCGCGCGGCCGCCGCTGCGTTACGTGAATCTCGCCGGGGCCTCGACGGGGCTCGAGTCCGGGTGTCATTGGCGGGCGCTATCGACGAGGACGGCGACCGAGCGACCGCCCACTACCGAGTCACGTGGGCGGTCCCCCGGATCGGGCCGCTCCAGTATCGGACCACGGCCCAGCTCGTGAAGCGCGACAACCGGTGGGTCGTGCACTGGAGCCCGCGCCTCGTCCACCCCCGGCTCACCGCGCGGACACGCCTCGGGACCAGCATGGATGCGGCGAGTCGCGGCAAGATCTACGCACGCGATGGACGCGCGATCGTCGCACCGCGCGACGTTGTCGACCTCGGCGTCGAGGTCGCGCGGGTGAAGGACGCCGCCGCGACCGCGAGCGCGTTCGCAGGGCTGGAAGATGTCGACGTAGATGCTGCCCAGCTCGCTCGCCGGATCGATGCCGCGCCGAAGGGCGGCTTCATCCCGGTGATCACCGTGCGCCGCGCCGTCTACGAGGACATGGCCGAGCGTGTTCTCGCCATCCCCGGCGCCTCGGTGAACCTGCGAAAGGCGGATCTCCCACCGACGAAGACCTTCGCTAGGGCCCTGCTCGGGACAGTCGGGCCGCCGACGGCCGAGCAGATCGAAAAGAGCCCTTCGCGGCGGCCAGACGACGAGATGGGGCAGTCGGGACTGCAGGCGTCGTACGAGCGCCGGCTCGCGGGTACACCCGCCCGGCGGATCGTGATCCGCGATCGCGAGCTCGGCTCAGCCAAGAGTGTCGTCCTCGAGCGCCGCGGTCGCCCCGGTCGTGGGCTCCATACGACGCTCGACATCGCCGCGCAGAGCGCGGCCGAAGTGGCACTCGGAGACGTGGACGGGAATGCGGCGCTCGTCGCCGTGCAGCCGTCGACCGGCGACGTCCTCGCGGTTGCCAACCGCCCCGCCGACTCCGCCTACGACCGCGCACTCAGCGGGCTCTACCCCCCGGGCTCCACGTTCAAGGTCGTAGCGACCACCGCGCTCCTGCGCGCAGGCCTCGACGTCAATCGCGTCGTCGACTGCCCCCGCACCCTCACGATCGAGGGCAAGCCGTTCCGCAACTTCGAGGGCGACGCGGCCGGCGCGGTGCCGTTCCGGCGAGACTTCGCGGAGTCGTGCAACACGGCATTCGTGTCGTTGGCGCGCGAGCTCGATCCGAAGGCGCTCACCGCCGTTGCCAAGGACTTCGGCTTGGGAGGTAAGTCCGATCCGCACCTGCCGGCGGCCGATACGAGCGTGCCACCGCCGACGAGCGGTGTCGGCCAAGCCGCAATGATGATCGGTCAGGATCGGATCTTGGCCTCACCACTCGCGATGGCCTGCGTCGCCGCGACGGTTGCGGCGGGGCGCTGGCACGCGCCGCGCCTGATCCTCGACACGAACCCCAGCGCAGGGCCGCGGCTCGCGGAGCGCGAGACTCTCCGGTCGCTGATGCGCGATGTCGTGACATCGGGGACGGGCACAGCGCTGCGCGGCGTGCGAGGCGAGGTGATCGGGAAGAGCGGCACGGCCGAATTCGGTGGCGGAGATCCGCCCCCGACCCACGCCTGGTTCATCGCCGCGCGAGACGACCTCGCCATCAGCGTCCTGGTCGAGAACGGCCGCTCGGGTGGAACCGTCGCTGCGCCGATCGCAGCACGCTTCTTCACGGCGCTCGATGGATCAGCGTGATCGCTCGGCGTCGATGACGTGAGCCGCGTTCGCGCCGCTTGCATCGCGATCGGCTATCTCGCACCGCGGCCGTCGGACAGCCGGCATAGGGAGGGTCCTTTCAGGATCGCCGAAAGGCTCGTCGTAGCTCGGAACGCAGCGCATTGTGGTGTCCAACCTCGCCTGAAGGAGCCTTATGAGAAAGCTGACCGCCTCGTTCTTCATTTCGCTCGACGGAGTCATCGATGCGCCACAGAACTGGCATTTCCCATACATGGATCAGCAGATGATGCAGGTCGTCGGCGCGACGGTGGCGGCTTCCGACACCATCCTGCTGGGCCGGAGGACGTTCGAGGAATGGGCCTCGTACTGGCCAGACCAGGCCGCCGATGGCGGCATGGCCGACTTCATCAACGAGACGCCCAAGTACGTCGTCTCCCGGACGCTCGAGTCCGTCGGCTGGCGCAACTCGACCGTCATCCGCGACGATGCGCTCGCCGCGATCGAGGGCCTCAAGAACGACGCCGGACGTGAGATCTCTGTGACCGGCAGCGGGACCCTCGTCCGCTCGCTGCTCGTCGCCGAGCTCGTCGACGAGCTGCGTCTGATGGTTCATCCGGTTGTCGTCGGCCGCGGCAAGCACCTGTTCGAGGACGGCCAGGAGTTGCGGGGCCTTGCTCTCGCGTCATGCGAGCAGTTCGCGAGCGGTGTCCTGAACCTCACCTACACGGCGGAAGCCAGATGAGCCCCCAGACCGTAGCCGAGAAGCTCCGCGTCAAGCCGGGAATGGCAATGGGCCTCCTCGCCAGACCTGCTCGCGCTGATCGGTCCACTCCCAGCCGACACGTCGAACGCCGCCAACATCGGCGAGGCCGACGTCGCGCTGCTCTTCGCAGAGCGCGCCGACACGCTGCGGCGACTGCTCGACGAGACCGTCCATGCCGTCCATAGCCCCGCCGTGATGTGGATTGCCTATCCGAAGGCCGGCAAGTCCGACCTGAAGCGCGACACGATCCCGCCGCATCTGACGCTGCGCGACATGATCCCGATCGGGCAGGTGGCCATCGATGACGTCTGGTCGGCGCTCCGGTTCCGCCCGCGCAAGCCAGGCGAGGCCCCGTTCAAGGGTGGAGGCCGCAGCGGATGAGCAGGGTGCTTTCAGCGGATGGCACGCCGATCGCCTACGACAAGACGGGACGAGGCGAGCCGGTGATCCTGGTCGGCGGCCTGTTCAGCTACCGGGCTTGGCCACAGCCCCGCGAGCTGGCACGGCTCCTGTCGCGCAGATTCACGGTCGTCAACTACGACCGGCGCGGCCGGGGCGAGAGCGGCGACACGCAGCCGTACGCCGTGCAGCGCGAGGTCGAGGACCTCGACGCGCTCATCGGAGCGGTCGGGGGCTCGGCATGCGTGTGCGGTTGGTCGTCAGGCGGAGTTCTAGCGCTCAAGGCCGCCGCGGCCGGATCGATCGTCAAGAGACTCGCCCTCTATGAGCCACCCTTCGTCGTGCCCGGCAGCGGCCGCGTCCCGCCCGAGGACTTCATCGCGGAGCTGAACGACCTGGCCGCAGCCGACCGTCGCGCCGACACGGCCAAGTATTTCTTCGCGGAGGTCATGGGCATGCCGCGGCTGATGGTCAGCGCGATGCCTCTGATGCGAAGGCCTTGGAAGCGAATCAAGGCCGTTACGCACACCGCGCCCTACGAGGGGGCGATCATCGAGGACAACTTCCGTGGTCAGCCGCTACGGGCCCAGCAATGGGCCGCCGTGACAATGCCGACGCTCGTCATCACAGGGGCAAAGACCGATGGGCTTCTGCTGGAAGCGGGACGCGCGCTGGTCGACGTCCTCCCGGACGGCCGTCGGTTCGAGCTCGCCCGCCAGGGTCACAACGTCTCCATGAAGGCGTTGGCGCCCGTCGTCGAGAACTTCTTCGCGCGTGAATAGACGGTTATACCGACCGCCGGAGCATGCGGTCGAGCGCACGTTCGAGCTTCTCGTCGGCGCCTGCGCGGGCATCGGGAACCGAGCGACAGACCGCCGGCACGCGCCGTCGAGACGACCGGAACCCGTCCGCGGCGGGCGTCTCGTGGACGTCCGCGGAGACGACCGCATCCACGCCCCAGGGCGGTAGCGCGCCGAGCGCGAGCGGCTCCGCGCACTGGGGCTACGCGATCTTGGTCAGGTGCCGACAGCGAACCCCGGAAGCACACCGCTCCTCACCGTCCTGAGCATCGACGCCAGCGGGCAACTCTCAATCTGTCGTGCCTTGGCGCCGCGTGTCATGGCTGACCGCTGCGGCCGGGCGGGTCCGCGGCGTGGCGAGTAGTTGTCGCGCGGCGTCGGCAAGGTCGCGCTCGAGCCAGCGAGGCATCACTGCCTTGTGGGCGTGGCGTCGCACGACGCCGTATGGGAGGTCGACGGTTGCGCGCACGACGGCGTCGAGTGCGCGTGCGTCGGCGCGGCCGTGCAGGGCGCGCGCGACGCGGCGCAATTCGGTCTCCAACGGCGCGTTCATTGCCCGTTGGAGCTCTCGGAATTCAGCGTCGGGGTCCGCATCGAGCAAGTCTTGTGGGCGCAACGTGAGCAGCAGTCGCGCGTCGTCGGGACTGGCTCGGGCGAACGCGACGACGGACGCGGCCATCGCCACGCCTGCCTCGATCGGATCTGGGTCGCGCGCGGCGTTCAGCCAACGCTGCTGGGAACGCTCGAGCGCGCGCAGCCACGCGGCGCGAAGAATCCCGTCGCGGTTGCCGAAGCGGTGGTAGAGCGTGCCGGCCGGTGCGCCACTGGCGTCGGCGATCGCGGCCACGCTCACCGCGCGCGGGCCATGTGTGAGCGCAAGCGACCGTGTCGCATCAAGGATGCGGTCGGTGGCGTGCTTCGTGGGAGGCGCCATCCTGGTTATGGTACGCTCCTTCTATATGGAACGTCTACCCTATATCGACGAGCACCGGACGTTTGTAGAGGCGACCCCCGAGGAGACCTGGGCGGGGTTGACCGCGGTCGGCGCCGCGATGCGCGGCCCGATCAGCCCCGTCGGATGGCTGATGCGTCTGCAGCCCGCGCTCGCCTCGGGAGGCTGGAGCCGACGAGTGGAGGTGGGTGACACGCTCCCGGGATTCGTGGTCGAGCAGTCGTGCCCGCCGTCGCGCTTGGCGCTGGCGGGTCGGCATCGCTTCTCGCGTTATGCGCTCGTCTTCGAGCTCGAGGACGCGGGTCCCGACGGTACGCGGGTGAGTGCGCGATCCTGGGGAACGTTCCCGGGCGTGCACGGCCGGTGCTTTCGGGCGCTTGTGATCGAATCGGGTGCGCACCGTGTCGCGGTCCGGCGACTTCTGCGCCGCATCGAGGGGCGGGCATGCTCGGTCTGAATTGGGGCGCGAGCGTGTCCGAACGAAGCGCTTCGCTGCCGTGTGACGAGCTGGTGCCCGGGGCGCGCACGCGCTGTGATCGGGCGCTATCGGTCGACGCCCCTGCGGCGGTGTTGTTCCGCTGGTTGTGCCAGCTGAGGGTCGCTCCGTACAGCTACGACCTGTTCGACAACCTCGGTCGGCGCAGCCCGCGCACGCTTACTCCGGGAGCGGAGCAACTCGAGGTCGGCGCGCGATTCATGCGTATCTTCTCCCTGAGGTCGTTCAAGCCCGACGAGCAGCTGACGCTGCGCGCGCCGGCGGTCGCCGTCACCTACGCGGTGCATCCCCGCGGTGCGGATCGCTCGCGGCTGGTCGCCCGCGTCGTGTTCACAGCGTCCGGCGGCCGGCTCGGCGACGCGCTCGTCGGTCGGGTCCTCGCACTTGGCGACCTCGTGATGATGCGCAAACAGCTCCTGACGCTCAAGGAACTCGCGGAGCGCTCCGTATGAGACCGGTGCCGACGGTCGTCACGCGCTTCGACAGCTGACCGACGCCCCTGTGGGTCACGCCGAGCCTCGCCGACGGGGAGCGTGACCCGTTCGTGTCGCACCCGCCACCGAACGCGATGAGGGTGTTCGTGGCCGGGGCGATCGGTGCCATCGGCCGCTCGCTCGTCCCCCAGCTCGTGGACGCCGGGCACGCGGTCACCAGCCTCGCTCGCCCTGGACCGCCCCGCCAGTGGCCCCTTCGGACGTCCCATCCGCTTGGCGGGGTGGATCCCAGGCGGCGTGCTCACGCTCTACGGCCTCAGCGGCCTTCTTGGGCTCGGCCTCATGGCAGTTGGCAAGCGTGTGGTCCCCGCTGACGTCGGCGACGCCGCGGTGCTCTGGTATGTCGTGCTCAGGGAGCAGCTCTGGCTGCTCGGCGGCCTGCTCTTCCTTGCCGCCGCACCGGAGGCCGCCCGCACGACCGGCGACCAAGCGGCCGCCATGCGGCGCGATGAGCAAGCCAATGGTGCCGCGGTCCGAGCGGGAGGCTCACGGAGCCTATAGCGCGCGGAGTCGGGTTGGCTCGGCTCCTGCGCGCTATGGATCGATCCAGCTCGCGCCCCGCGTCGCAGAGCGCGACGTTCAGGGCGAAGTTCGACCGCACGGTCGCGAGCTCCCCTTCGGCGAGCGACGTGGTCTGCCGACCCTTTCGGGAGCCGCAGGGCGACCACGGACGCAACCCGCGGCGCTCTGGCCTGAGGCGTTCGTCCCATCTTCCGAGTCGATCAACGGACCCGATCACACCGGCGACGAGCAGCCTCATACGCGGCGGCGTGACGCGGCCATCACCGTCAGGGCCGCCGCGAAGCCGAGCCCCACGGTCAGCGATACGGCGTCGAGCACGCCCGCGCTCGAGCCGGGGTCCGCCGAAGAGATGTCGGCCCAGTGGTTGACGGCATGCAGGCCGGTCGTCACCGCCGTGGTCGCCAGCGCTCCGGCGCGCATCGCCGGCCAGCGCAGCGACAGCAGCAACCCGACGCCGAGCCCGCCGGTGAACGCCGCGACGTCGTGGAGGTAGTGGTCGCTGTATGCGCCGAACGGCCCGACCGCGGCAAAGAACGAGCGCGGTGGACGAGCATCCAGCCGGCAGCCAAGAGCTGGGTGGCTGCGAGCACCGCTGTGCCGAGCGCCACGGCCCGTTCTCTCCGCGACCCCGCAGGGCTGGTCGGCGGCCCCGCCGGGGCTCTGCCAGGCTCGAGGTCGCGCCCGGGGCCCTTGCGCCGGCGTGCGGCCTCCTGGACGCGCCCATCGGCGATCGCCCGTGCCGTCGACTCGTGCAGCAGAGGAGGCATCGACATTTCCGATCACCGATCCGCGCTGACGGGCGCGCGCTCACCGGCGACCGCCACGGTGTCACCGTGACGGCGGTCGGCCACGCGGGCGAACATCGGGAACAGCAACCTCTGGACGAACCCGGGCGGCATCGGTGGGAACTGCAACGTGACCATGTCGCGATGGCGGTGCGCGAGCGCGGCGCAGTCGAGGAAGGCGTTGGCGCCCGTCGGCAGGCCCCACCGACCGATACGGCCGGAACGCGAGAGCTCAGTGACCTCCTCAAGGAAGTCCTGCAGCGACGACGGTGGACGGACGTGGCAGACCATGTGCGCCGTCTGGTCGCCTGCATTGCGATAAGCGTGCCGGGTCCCCGGCGGGACTACGAACGTCTGGCCCGGTGAGGCTGTCGTCCACGCACGGCCGGCCAGGAAGCCCGGCGTCCCGGCCAGCACCTCGAAGCGCTCCTCGATCGCCGGATGGACGTGCGGCGTGACGCCGCCACCCGGGTCCACCCACGTCTCGACGTGCAGGACCTCGACGCCGTCGGGGTCGATCGTCCGGCTGAAGCTCAGCCGTTGCCGGAGGACGGGGTCATAGATCGCGACGGTCATGCCATCGCCTCCTTACTAACCTAGTGTTGACTAGGTACATTACCTAGTGGTTACTAGGTAGTCAATGCCGGCGCGCCCAGCGGCGGCTCTAATCTGGTCGCCGACCGGGGCTTCTCGACGAGGACGAGCTTGGCGCGAGAACGACGCACACCCCCCAGAACTCGCAGCCCACGCCGGCGACTGTCCGCGTCGGATCGGCGTGAGCTGATCGAGCAGGCGGCGCTTGCGGTGTTCGCCGAACGCGGCTACCACGGCGCGGCAATCGACGAGGTCGCGCGTCGCGCGGGCGTCACGCCCCCGATCATCTACGACCACTTCGCGTCCAAGCTCGCGCTCCACAAACGGCTGCTCGAGCGCACCCGCGACGAGCTGATCGCGATGTGGAACGAGGAGCTCGACGACGAGCTGCCGGTCGACCAGCGCCTACCGCGCGCGTTCGACGCCTGGGCCCGCTACGTCCAGGCGCACCCCTACGCGCCCCGGATGTTCTTCAGCGAGACGACCGGAGACCCGGAGATCCAGGCGGTCCATCGCGAAGTCCAGGGACAGGCGCGCGGCATGCTCGCGGCCATCCTCGGCAGGCAACCCGGCGGTAAGGAGATCGCCGGCTCGGCCGACCCGCTGGCGCTCGAGATGGCCGCCGAAGTGATCCGCGCGGGGCTCACGGGCCTTGCCATCTGGTGGAGCGAGCACCCCGACGTCCCGCGCGAGCGGATCGTCGCAACCGCGATCAACGCAGTCTGGATCGGACTCGAGCGCGCGCAGCGCGGCGAAGGCGTCAGTCCACGCAGCCTCGAGGACTCGGGTTGACTTTGCGATGAGCTCCGCGTCGTGCCCTCGACACCGAACGTCACCGACCCGTAGGAGGTCACGATGGACACGAAGGTCAACCTCGCCTCGAAGCTAGCCGGAATCGATGAGCACTTCAGCCCGAAGATCGTCGCCGACTTCAACGACTACAAGGTCGAGGTCGTCAAGGCCAAGGGCGAGTTCGTCTGGCACACGCACCCGGACACCGACGATCTCTTCCTGGTC
>Ga0126308_10000959_pt1 | contig 10815 bp, 12 predicted proteins | sample Plot55_FD_92533 | JGI IMG/M metagenome (GOLD analysis project Ga0126308, IMG submission 92533) | Serpentine soil microbial communities from UC McLaughlin Reserve, CA, USA - Plot55 | ecosystem: Environmental > Terrestrial > Soil > Grasslands | place: USA: UC McLaughlin Reserve, Lake County...
AATAAGGGAGGTCTCCGACGTTCTCGGCGGCGGAGGGGGCGGCGGGCCGACCATGGCCCAGGCAGGGGGAGGGAACCTCGAAGCCATCCCGGAAGCCCTCACCAGGGTGCGAGAGATCCTGAGCCAACGGCTCGCGGGTCACGAGGAGTAGCCCTTGCCGTCCCCCGCACACGCCCGCGGGCGTATCGGTGCCCTCGACCTCGGAGAGGTACGCACCGGCATAGCCATCTCCGACCCTGCAGGGGTCGTCGCCCGTCCCCTCAAGGTCGTCCCGAGCGAGGATCTCACTGAGGCGCTGAGGCAGCTTGTGGGGGAGGAGGGGATCTCCGAGGTTCTGGTCGGCGTCCCGAAGACGCTCGGTGGGGAGGTCGGCCTTCAAGCCCACAAGGTTTTGGATAGACTTGACGCCCTGAAGAAGGAGCTGCCGGACGTACGGTTTGTGGAGTGGGACGAGCGTCTCACTACCCGCCTAGCCGTCACCGCAGCCCAAACTCGTGGGGGGAAGAGGAGGGCCGGGCGCGTGGATCACCTCGCGGCGGCCTGGATGCTGCAGGAGTATCTGGCGTCGAGGGGGGCTTCTGAAGCGCCACGATAGAAGAGATCGGCACGACCGGCAGGAGCTCGACGCCCGGCTGAGCGCGCTGAGATTCAGCCGCACCAAGCGGCGGCGCAAATCCCGCTCCAACGCTGGGCCGACCGTGCTGGGCATCCTGTTCGTCCTCGCCGCTCTGGGAGCCGTATACCTAGTTTACGGCGCAGTAATCGGCGAGAGCGAGCTGGAAGGACCGGCCAAAATAGAAGTCGTGAAGGGCGACACCCTCTCGAGCGTCGCCGAAAAGCTGGAGCGGGCCGGGGTCATATCGAGCGCGTTCATGTTCAAGATGGAGGCCCGCGTCGGCGGGTACGGCACCGAGATAAGGACCGGTGAGTACACCTTCGCCCGTGGGGAGGAGAGCGAGGTGTTACTCCACAAGCTCACCGCGGGGGAGGCCGTGCCAACGCTCGCAATCACCGTTCCTGAGGGCCTCAGTCTCGAAGAGACCGCCCAGGAAGTAGCCGGGCAGAGCGGCGTCCTCGCCGCGAACTTTGAAGAGGCGGCGAGGAGAACAGACTACGGGTACGGGTTCCTGGAGGATCCGCAGATCAAGACCACCGAAGGCTTCCTGTTCCCGAAACGGTACGAGTTCGAGGAGGGCACCACGGCCCCGCAGATGGTGACCCGCATGCTGGAGCAGTACCTTCTGGAGACCCAGACGCTCGACATCTCCAGCGCAAAGGAACGGCTGAACCTGAGCGAGTACGAGCTCGTTACGGTGGCCTCGCTGATCGAGAAGGAGGCAGCTAAGGCCGAGGAGCGCCCGCTGGTGGCCTCGGTTATCTACAACCGCCTCCGCCGCGACATGCCGCTTCAGATCGACGCCAGCGTCCACTATGCTCTGAATAAGCAGGGAGAGCAGCTCTCCCTGGCCGACCTCAAGGTGGACTCGCCGTACAACACATACGAGAACACCGGCCTGCCCCCGGGTCCCATATGCAGCCCCAGCCGCCAGTCGCTCGAGGCTGCCATCAGCCCGGCAGACACCGACTACCTCTACTACGTGCTCAAGGCGAACGGCGAGGAGCACTTCTTCACCAAAAGCTATCAAGAGTTTCTTGCGGCAAAGGCCGAAGCTGGCCGCTAGACCGCAGAGCCATGGACGACCGGCCGCGCCAGGTAGGTGAGAGAGCTCAAGAGCTTCTCCCGCCCCGTGCCCTTACTGGACCCGTTAGGACGAAGCTTTCCGCACCCCGGTGTGTCCCAGCGCGCCGGCACACACCGTGCGATCCAAAGAGGCTTGCAGAAGTTCTGCAAGCTGCGCATTTTGCGATCAGCGCACAGCTTTCAGCGAGAACAAGACGCTAACCGCTAAATGCTGACCGCTGACAGCGGTCCTGAACCTCTTTGCCGTCTGCTTTAAAGGGTGGCCCCGTGTCGGTGCCGACCAAGGGCCTGACAGGGTCTTGCGAATGCGCCGCGGAGAGTAGAACGAGGACAAGGGGCGGGCTTCTTTTGAGAGGTGCATTTTATCTTCGTGGGGATGACCTTGTTCGGCCTTGTCGTAGGTACCTTCCTCAACGTCGTAATCCACCGCGTCCCCCTCCGCCGCTTAGTGGTGTGGCCCGCCTCCCGGTGCCCGCGGTGCGAAAAAGCGATCGAAGCGCGCGACAACTTCCCGTTGCTCTCCTACGCGCTGATCTGCGGCCGCAGTACAAATTGCGGGACGAGCATCTCCGCCCGCTTTCCGATGGTCGGCCTGCCCAGTGGCCTACTCTTGGCTGCGGTGACCGACTCGCGGGCCCTGAGCTACCGCCTGTTTCTCACACTCGTGCCGATCGCCGTTCTCATCGCGCTTGCGGCCATCGACCTCGAGCACCGGCTCCTGCCAAACGTAATCGTCGGACCCGCGGCGCTCACCCGCTCGCGCTCGCCACGCTCGGGAGCCCCGAGGACTGATGATTGTACCTGCTCTCCGCCGTCTCCTCCGTCGCCTTTCCGCCTATTCACCCAACGATATAGAAATCTATTGTTCTGAATAGTTCGCGGATGCAGCATAGTGCGTCACGAGGATACTCGGCTTGCCGAACGTCGGTTTGGACACGGACTCACAGCGGATTGCGATGATATTGCCGCACATAGCATCTCGATGCGTGGTCTCCTTATTTGGAAGACCTACGCAAGCGTTAGCGCCTCTAGACCGCCCGGATCATTCTCAGTACAAGCCATCTCCTAGCCACTTGCGTAGCCTGGTTTCAGCGAAGGATGGCCAAAAAGCCGCATACCTTCTAGTACTCTGTAGAATTACCCAGCGTTGGCTTCTAGGCGGGGAGGCACAGGATTTGGTTTTCTGGGGTGAGCTTGGTGACAGGGTGGTTGGGGCGCCCTCGATACTAGCGGCCGACTTCGCCAACCTCGCCGAGGACGTCCGCCGCGCAGAGGAGGGGGGCGCAGAGCTGGTCCACTTCGACGCGATGGACAACCACTTCGTACCGAACCTAACCATCGGTCCGGTGGTCGCCGCCTCGCTCGTCGAGGCCGTGGACCTGCCTGTGGATGCCCACCTCATGGTGGACAACCCGGACAACCTGATCCAACCTTTCATAGCGGCGGGGGTGACAAGCATGTCTGTGCAACCGGAGGCGGTCACCCACCTGCACAGGATACTGGAGGTGATCCGGGCCGGCGGCTGCGAGGCCGGCGCGGCCCTTAACCCTACCACCCAGCCCGAGCTCATCGAGTGGGCGCTACCTTACCTCGACTACGTGCTCGTCATGAGCGTCAACCCCGGTTTCGGCGGCCAGACATTCATCCCCGAGATGGTCGATAAAGTCCGCCGCGTCAAAGAGATGACCGATCTCCCCGTCCAAGTGGATGGTGGCATCACGGCCGAGACGGCGCCGCTGATGGTCGAGGCCGGAGCGCAGGTGCTGGTGGCCGGTTCGGCCGTCTACAAAGGCGATCCCGTGTCCGAGATGCGCAAGATTATCGAGGCCGGAAGAAGCGTTCTGTAGCCGGTCAGTGTCTCAGCACCTCGGCTTGTCAGCGCTGCGCCATTCGACTCATGCCCGGCCACACTTCGCACAATGGCCTTGCGCTGGGCACGGTCGCAGACCGAAGCCTCTGCCGAGATGCCGACGAGCCGCCTGCTCTAGGTGGCGTACTCACTGGCTGGGAGCGTTCCTTGTGGGAACGCTCCCACTATGGTATAGCTTCCTGCGTAACTTTCGGGGGCGGGTGTAATTCCCGCACCGGCGGTGAGACCGGGGAAATTGACTTCTTCGGGGAGCCCGCGAGCCTCTCGGGTGCGAGCCCTGAGGTTGAACCGGTGAAGGTCTGGTTGACCGTATTCCGGTGCCGACGGTGAGAGTCCGGATGGGAGAAAGGAAAGCTTGGCACGGGATTCTTTCATGGATCTCGCCCGCCGCCTCGCCGAGCGCGGGCGCTACACGGTGACACCGAACCCTCTGGTGGGCGCGGTCGTCGCGCGCGACGGGCTGGTGATAAGCGAGGGTTGGCACGCTCGGGCCGGTGGCGACCACGCCGAGATCGCCGCGCTCAAGGGCGCGGGGGAGGCGGCGCGCGGGGCGACCATATACGTCACCATAGAGCCTTGCAACCACCACGGGCGTACGCCGCCCTGCACCGACGCTGTGCTGCGCGCGGGCGTCTCCCGCGTCGTCATGGGGCACCTGGACCCCGACCCGAGGATGAGGGGCAAGAGTGCCGAGATATTGCGGAGTGCGGGTGTCGAGGTCGAGGTGCTCGAAGACCCTGACCTTGAGCGACAGAACGAGCAGTTCTGCCACTACATGCGCACCGGACACCCGTTCGTCCACCTCAAGTTGGCCGCCACCCTCGACGGCAGAATCGCCGCCGGCGGCGGTGACAGCAGGTGGGTGACGGGAGAGGATGCTAGGCTGCGCGCCCACCAGCTGCGTGCCGAGGCCGGGGCAGTGCTGGTGGGCGCGGGCACGGTTCGCGCCGACAACCCGCTTCTCACCGCCCGCGATCTCCCACAGGAGCCACCCCCCCTCACCCGCGCGGTTCTGGATCCACGCCTAACGGTCAGCCGTAGCAAGCGGGTTGTAGAGAGCATCGCAGAAGGCCCAGTTCTTGTCTTTGCGGATAAAACGGCCCTGCATGGCCGCGAGAAGGAGCTTGAGGCTGCGGGCGTCGAGGTCATAGGTGCGCCCCTGTCTTATGAGGGTCTGGACCTCCGTTTCGTCTTGGAAGAGATGGGACGGCGGGGGATCCGGGGCGTGCTCGTCGAGGGTGGCGGGCAGACCGCCGCTCGCTTCGTCGAGGCGGGGTTGGCGGACAAGCTCACGTTTTTCTACGCACCTAAGCTCGTCGGCTCAGAGGGCGTCCCGATGATCGGAGCCCTGCACGTTACCAAGATGGCCGAAGCCTTGAAGTTCAAGGTCTCGAACGTTGAGATGGTCGGCGACGACGTAGCCGTGACGCTGTACCCGCACCAGGATTCCTACGAGAACGGTACTCGCCGGGTCGAAGAGCCAGTGTTCCGTTCGAGCACATCCGGGGATCGAGCCTTCGAGAGGCTAGGTGATGGCTGAGAAGGATTACAATCATCGCCCGATGTTAGCAAAGCTCGGGATCAAACCGGGCGGCGTGGTAGCTCTCGCGCACTCTGCTTTGCGGATAGACGCCTCGCTGCGAGAACAGATGCTGGAGCGGACCGGCCAGCCGCTCGCCGGCCCAGATGAGCGGCCAGACGTCGTACTGGTCGCCGTAGACCACTTGACGGACATCGTGGCTGAACTAGAACGATGGAAGCACCACGCGCAGCCGGCGGGTGGGGCCTGGCTTCTGCCGCCCAAGTGTGGCTCGTCCGGGTACGTTAATCAGAACGAGCTCATAGAAGCAGGCAACGTTGCAGACCCCGAGGGTAATAAGGTCTGCAGGTCTCCGACGGGGTCAGTGGTATTCGGTTCGTGATCCGAAAGGAGGACCATGTTTACCGGACTGATTGAAGAGGTGGGACGCGTCTCGTGGCTGGAGGTGTCGACTTTGACCCGCCTCGTCGTCACCGCGGATCGGGTGCTGGAGGACACGCGCGTGGGGGACAGCATGTCGATGAACGGTGTGTGCCTGACGGTGAACGAGGTCCAGGACGAGACGCTGACCTTCTACGCTATGCCTGAGACACTGCGGCGCACGGCGCTGGGTGGGCTTGAGGAGGGGAGCGCCGTCAACCTGGAGCGGGCTATGAGTCTGGCGGACAGATTCGGGGGGCACATCGTGCAGGGACACGTGGACGGCGTGGGAGAGGTTCTCGGCGTCAGGCCCGAGGGAGAGGCGGAGATGTGGGAGTTCGGGGCGCCTGAGGCAGTGATCCGCTACATCGTCGAGAAGGGGAGCATCTGCGTGGATGGTATAAGCCTGACTGTGGTTGCGGTGCGGCAGGCGTCCTTCACCGTCTCCATCCTCCCGCAAACGCGCGCTACCACGAACCTCTTGGAGCTTGGGGTGAGGGACAGGGTGAACTTGGAGGCGGACGTTATAGCGAAATACGTGGAGCGGCTCCTGGGACCGCGATCCACCGGAGACGTGCAGAACCTCGAGAGGAGCGTCGAAGATGCCGTTTAGCCCGATAGAAGAGATCATCGAGGACATCAGGGCGGGGAAGATGGTCATCGTCTGCGACGACGAGGACCGGGAGAATGAGGGCGACCTCACGATGGCTGCCGAGCTCGTAACCGCCGAGGACATCAACTTCATGGCCGTACACGGCAGGGGGCTAATCTGCTTGCCGATGGCCGAGGAGATGCTGGATCGGCTCGAGATCCCGCAGATGATCACCCACAACTCTTCCCGTATGGGGACGGCCTTCACGGTCTCCATAGAGGCGAAGGACGGTGTCTCCACCGGCATCTCCGCCGCCGACAGGGCGCACACGTGCCAGGTGGCAGTGGGCGACGCGACGGGCCCGGAAGACCTCGTCATGCCTGGCCACGTCTTCCCTTTGAGGGCCCGGCCCGGCGGCGTACTGCAGCGCGCCGGCCAGACCGAGGCGGCGGTGGACCTCTCGCGGCTCGCGGGGCTCAAGCCCGCGGGGGTCATCTGCGAGATCATGAAGGAGGACGGCACGATGGCGCGCGTGCCTGACCTCGAGAATTTCTGTGGGGAGCACGGAGTCAAGATGGTGACCGTCGCCCAGATCATCGAGTACCGGCGCACCTACGAGACCCTCGTGAAGTGCGCCGTGGAGACCCGGATGCCCACTCCCTTCGGCGAGTTCAGGCTCAAGGCCTACGAGAACGAGATAGACGACCTGACACACCTGGCGATCATCATGGGTGAGCCGGAGAACAAGGACGACGTGCTCGTACGGGTTCACTCTGCGTGCCTCACTGGCGACGCGCTCCACTCGCTGCGCTGCGACTGCGGGTCTCAGCTTGATGCCGCGATGCGAGCCGTCGCAGCAGAGGGCGACGGGGTCATCGTCTACATGCAACAAGAGGGCCGCGGTATTGGCCTCTTGAACAAGATGAAGGCCTACCATCTTCAGGACGAGGGGCTCGACACCGTCGAGGCCAACCAGACCCTCGGCCTCGCTCCAGATCTGCGGGACTACGGGATTGGGGCTCAGATCCTCAAGGAGCTCGGGCTCCGCAAGATCCGCTTTATGACGAACAACCTGACCAAGGTCGTAGGCCTGCAGGGCTTCGGGCTCGAGATAGTGGAGCGGGTTCCCATCGAGGTCGAACCGAACGGCCACAACGAGCGCTACCTCAAGACCAAGCGCGAGAAGCTCAACCACGTTTTCGAGAAGTTTTAGGGGTAAGAGTGGGGATCAGGGACGGAGCGAACCACATCGAGGGCAACCTCTCGGCCGCGGGCCGGTCCTTCGGGATCGTCGCATCCCGGTTTAATAACTTCATCGTGCGGCGGCTGGTAGACGGTGCGCTGGACGCTATCTGTCGCCACGGCGGCGACCTGGGCTCAGTTGACGTCGTGTGGGTTCCGGGCTCCTACGAGCTACCGCTCGCCGCCAAGCGGCTCGCCCAGTCGGGGCGCTACGACGCCGTCGTCTGCCTGGGCGCCGTGATTCGGGGTGCGACCGCCCACTTCGACTACGTCGCAGGCGGGGCCACGAGCGGCATCGCCTCCGTCGGGCTGGAGACGGACCTGCCCGTCATCTTCGGCGTTATCACGACCGAGACGATCGAGCAGGCGATAGAGCGGGCCGGCACGAAGCTGGGCAACAAGGGTTTCGAGGCGGCTGTCTCCGCCATTGAGATGGCTGACCTGATGCCCCGCCTCAGCAAGCCGCACCACACGCGCCCGGCTCCGGGGCGCGGCCAGGGCTAAACGCTCTCGGGGACGGGGGGCGGGGTCGAAGCCTGGGTCTTCTGCACCTTGAAGCCCTTCAGGCAGGTGGAGCAGACCCACACCCGCTTGGCTGCGGCACCCTCCTGGATGCGCACCTTCTGCAGGTTGGGGTTCCAGCGGCGGCGCGTCGCCCTCAAGGAATGGCTCCGGGCGTTGCCGAAGCTTGGCTTTTTCCCGCACGAATAACAGACTTTAGCCACGATACTTCTCCTGTGCTAGGATACCGGTCGGATTTGGGGGCCCGGGCGGTCCCGCTCGCGCGGTAACGTCAGCGGGCATCGGGCAGAGATTGTACCAGATTCTCGAGCGAAACAAGGCGCGCGGGGCTTGAGGGCTCCCGAGAGGCCGCGTGCCGGGAGAGTGGTTCTGAAGCGCGAAGTGAGGGGCCTAAGGCGATGGCTATGAGGGTGGCATTGGTGGCCGCCGCGACGCACGCAGCGCTCAAGTCCCACGTCTCCAGAATCAATGCTCTTAACGTCTATCCCGTGCCGGATGGCGACACGGGCACTAACATGCTCCTCACCTTGGAGTTCATCGTTAGGGAGGTCTCCGGCAAGACCTACGAGAGGCTCGAAGTAGCCACCAGCGCCAGCGCGCGCGCCGCGCTCATGGGCGCGAGAGGGAATTCGGGCGTGATCTTGTCGCAGATGATCCGTGGCGGATGCGAGGTGCTCGCGAAGCGGAGCGCCGTGACTGCCGAAGCGTTCGCGGCGGCGCTGGAGGGGGCGAGGGAGCGGGCCTACGCGTCCGTCCGCGAGCCGGTCGAGGGGACCATGCTCACGGTCGTAAAGGACGCCGCGCGTGCCGCGCGTGAGGCGCTTGCGGAGACAGACGGGGATCTGCCGGCCGTGATCTTAGCGGCCGCGCGGGAGGCCCACGCTTCGGTACGCCGCACCCCGGAGCTGCTCGGGGACTTGCGCGAGGCTGGGGTGGTGGACGCCGGGGGCCTGGGGGTCGCGGTTATCCTCGACGGCCTCTACACTTTCGTCACCGGCCGGGAGGTTGAAGGGCCCATCGGCGAGGAGGAGAGGGCCACCCCGGATCTCGGGGCGATCCACGCTAAGGAGGAGGCCTGGGGCTACTGCACAGAGTTCATTGTGACCGGCTTCGCCGGCGACGCGGGCGAGTTCCAAGAGCACATCCGCTTCTCCGGCAGGAGCGTGCTCGTCGTTTCGGACGACGACCTCGTTAAGGTCCACGTGCACACCCAGGACCCGGGCGACGCTCTCTCCTACGCGGTGAAGTTTGGCAGACTCTCCGGCGTAAAGGTGGACGACATGGAGGCCCAGGTGCTCTCCCGGGGCGAGGAGGTTGCCAAAGAACCCCCGCAGAGAATGGGCGTAGTGGCGGCGAGCGAGGGCGAGGGGAGCCGCAAGCTCTTCGAGCAGATGGGGGCGGTGGTGATCGAGGGCGGGCAGGGGGCCAACCCGAGCGCCGCGGACTTCGCGCGGGCGGTAGAGAGCACCGGCGCTGACTCTGTGATACTTCTGCCCAACAACAAGAACATCGTACCAACCGCCGAGCAGGTGCACGAGCTGGTCAATGCTGAGGTCCACGTCGTGCCTACCATGAGCATAGCGGCCGGGCTCGCGGCGATGGTGGGCTTCGACGTCGAGGCGCAGACGGACGAGGTTGTCGAGGAGATGCGCGGGATCACCGCCGGACTGCGCTGCGCGGAGGTTACACAGGCGGTGCGTGAGGCCCGCATCGACGGTCGCGAGGTCCCGGAGGGCTGCTACATCGGCCTCCTGGACGGGGCACTCGTCGCCGTGGAGGACGCGGTAGAGGATGCGGCGATCAAGCTCGTCCAGAAGATGCTCGAAGGTGGCGTCGACATCGTCACGCTGCTCCGGGGCTACGGGATGGACGAGAGGTCAGCAGAGAGGGTTGCCGAGGGGATAGAGCGGTTGAGCACGGAGGTGGAGGTCGAGATCAAAGACGGTGGGCAGCGGCTTTATCCGCTGCAGATGGTGGCCGAGTGACGACCGCGATCGTCACGGACTCCACGACGAGCCTCGCCCCGGGAGTGCTCGAGCGCCCGGACTTCAGGATGGTGCCGCTCACCTTCCACTTCAGCGCGGACGAGACCTACCGGGACAAGATCGATATATCCAACGCGGAGTTCTACGACAGGCTCTTCGCGGCAGACGTGTTCCCTACCACCTCCCAGCCCGCCCCCGGGGCTTTCGTCGAGACGTTCGAGGCGCTAGAGGCCTACGATCACATCCTCGTTCTCACCCTCTCGAAGAAGTTCAGCGGCACCTACGAATCGGCTGTCTCGGCCGCCAGGATGGTAGACCGATCCGTCGAGGTTCTCGACACTAGGAGCGCCGAGATGGGATCGGGTCTTATCCTCCTTGAGGCCCTGCGCGTGGTGGACGAGGGCGGTGACTTCAAGGACGTCTGCCGGGTGGCGGAGGGCGCCATTGACCGCTGCAATGTGCTCTTCGCGGTGGGCACGCTGGAGTATCTAGCGAAGAGCGGGCGCCTGGGGCGGGCGCGGCACCTCGTGGGAACCGCTCTCGATATCCGCCCGGTCCTGCGGATCGAGGACGGCGAGGTGGTCCCGCACAAGCGGACGCGTGGCCGCAGACGACAGATGGCTGCCATCGTCGACGAGGTCAAGCCCGCGGCGGAGGCCGGACGCCTACTGTACTTCGGGCACATTGCGGCCCCCGAGCTCCTCTCCGAGCTTGCCGAGAGCCTCGGGTTGGAAGAGAAGCTCGTCGCGGAGATAGGCGGGGTGGTTGGTTCCCACGTCGGTCCGGGGGCGTATGGCGTGGCCCACCTCTAGCGCCGAGGCGGCATACCGGGCCCCACAGCGGACGACGCTCCCTGATCTCCGTTCGCGCCCGGTAACCGAGCTGCCGGGTGTCGGACCGCGCATAGAGGCGGCCCTGGGGGATCTCGGCGTCGCCTCGCTA
>Ga0126308_10000960_pt1 | contig 10812 bp, 9 predicted proteins | sample Plot55_FD_92533 | JGI IMG/M metagenome (GOLD analysis project Ga0126308, IMG submission 92533) | Serpentine soil microbial communities from UC McLaughlin Reserve, CA, USA - Plot55 | ecosystem: Environmental > Terrestrial > Soil > Grasslands | place: USA: UC McLaughlin Reserve, Lake County...
AGGATGTCAAGGTCGGCTCACTCGCGATTCGCGTCCTACATACGCCCGGCCACCGGCCCGAGCACTGCTGCTACCTGGTCGAGGGCCACCTCCTGACCGGCGATTCGCTCCTGATCGGCGACGCCGCTCGGCCCGACCTGGCGATCGAGGCGCGGGAGGGCGCGGAGGACCTCTACCACTCGCTGCAGCGTCTGGTCGACCTGCCGGGCGACATCGAAGTCGACCCCGGGCACACCGGCGGCTCACTCTGCGCGAGCGGCATCAGCTCCGACCGCACCTCCACCGTCGCGACGGAGCGTCGCACGAACCACGCGCTCGCTCACTCGAGCCAGCAAGAGTTCGTCGCCGCCTCGGCCTCGATTTCCTCGCCGCGGCCACCCACGGTCGAGCGGGTGGTCGCGCTCAACCGCGGCCCGTTCCTGGGCGCGCCGGCGCCGCTCGAGCCGTTGGAATCGGTGCAGGGCCAACTGCTCGACGTGCGATCTGCGCACGTGTATTCGGACGGGCACGCTCCGGGCGCGCTCAACGTCCCCGTCGACGGGCCCTCCTTCGGCACGAAGTCCGGCTTCATGCTCGACGCGGAACAGCCGATCTCGCTGCATGCCTCCTCGCGCGAGCAGGCCGCGCTCGCGGCTGAGCGGCTGCGGGCGGTCGGGCTGCTCGACATCACGGGCTACCTGCTTGACCTGGAGACCCCGGAGCGGCTCGATCCGATCGGGCTCGACGAGCTCGAGGCGCTGCTGGCCGACGACGAGGTCGAGCTGCTCGACGTGCGGGAGAAGGACGAGCGGGACGAGGGGTACATCCCCGGCAGCCGGCATATCCCCTACCGGCTCGTGCGCGCCTACCGCGATGAGCTCGAGAACGGACGGCTGGTCGTGACCCTCTGTTCGTCCGGCGCCCGGGCAGCCGTTGCCGCCAGCGCACTCGCGGTCGAGGGCGTCCGCGCCCGGCCGCTCCTGGACAGCGGCATGGACGAGTGGCAGGCGCGCGGCAACACCGTCACCGCCTTCCGGCGCTGCGGCGGTTCAAGCTGACTCCGCCAGCAGCGCCTCGGCCTCGGCTACCCAGGCGGCCGCGCCAAGCTGTGCAAACACCGGTAGTGCGAGTCTGAGCTGACCGTCGGCCTCGGCGCGGCGTCCCGACCCGACGAAGGCCCCGGCGGCGCGCAGCCGCGCGTAGGCCTCGTAAGGAACGGAACCGATCTCGGCGTAGAGATCGGCTGCCCCAGCCAGGTCGCCGACGGCGACGAGACGCGCCGCCTCATGCCAGGGAGTCTGAGCCCGCGCCCGCTCGAGCGCCTCGACGAACTCACCACCGCGACCAAGCTCACCGAACAGCCAGGCACCCACTACGGACTCGTGTGCCGGGGGAATCCCGCCGGAGCGCCAGGCGTCGAGCAGCTCGTCTGCCAAGGTGCTCGCGCGGCCACGGTCGCCGACCGCCAAGCTCGTCCACGCATCGAACGCCAGGGAGGGATTGAGCGTCTGCGGATCACGGGCCCCCCGCGCCGACTCGGTAGCCAGTCGAGCATCGGCGAGCGCATCCTCAGCGTTGCCCCGCGCCAACGCAATCGTTCCGCGGATGACGCGACACGGCGACTCCATGTAATGCGCCTGGCCCGCCTCGACCTCGCGGATGAACTGATCCGCCGTCACGAACGCCTCGCCCCAGCGGCCCTCCCAGTGACAATGAAATACGTGCTCCGCCCGCTGCCAGCGGATGAAGCCGTCGAGCCCTAGCCGGTCGGCAATCCTGCGGCTCTGTTCGTGCAACTCGCCGGCCCGCCGCACATCGCCGAGCAGTGCGGTCTCCCACGTCAGGTTCGCGGACGCGGGACCTTCCTCGTGGGAGTGGGCCGCGGCCGCAATGGCAACGGCCTGCTCGAGATCGTCGAGCCCTCGACGGTCACCCATCTGGATCTTCGCCACGCCGATGGTGTTCAGATTCCGGGAGCGCACCGAATCGAGGCCGAGCTCCTCCGCCAGCCGCAGCGATTCCGATCCGAGTTCGATCGCCCGCTCGAAGTCCGAGCCCATCATCGCGATGCGCGACAGCTCCTGGAGCACGTACGCCTTCTCCGGTGAGGGCGGTCCTCGACGAGGCTGAAAGCGGTCTCGAGTTGCTCGACGGCTTTACTTCGATCACCGCGGTTCAACCAGATTCCTCCGAGGAGCGTCTTCGCCTCAGCTGCGGCCTCTCGATTCCCCGCCTGGAGGAGACCGCGCGCGGCCTCTTCGAGCACGTTGTCGTCGAGGGCTGTGTCGTCGACGCGGCTACGGGCGTAGGCGAGTAGCAGCCTCGGACGGTGATCGTCGTCCAAAGGCCAGAGCTCGAGCGCCGCCTCGTACAGATGCGCGGCAGAAGGAAATGCCCCGAGCGCCAACGCGCGGTCGCCCGCATCGCGGGCGGCAAGCCGGGCGCGTTCGAGCAGTTCCGGCCCCGGCACCTGCCCGGAACCTCGGCGGAGCCGAAGAGCCTCGAGGTAATGATGCGCCAACATCTCCGCGTGATCCTCGGGCCGGCCGAGCTGCTCGATCCAGCCGGCTGCCCGTTCGTGCCGCTCGGCCCGGCCGGCCCGGGGAATCTGCCCATAGGCCACATCCCGGACGGGCACGTGCCGAAAGGCGTACTCCTCGTCGGCGCCAACCGATGAGCGGCGCTCACGGCGCACGAACTCCTTGCGTGCGAGCGCGTGAAGTGCTTCCTCGGCCTCGCGCCGCTCCCGCCCGCCGACCGCGCTGATCGCGCCGAGCCAGAAGACCTTCCCGAGCACGGCCGCGTCTTGAAGGAGCTGCTTCTCGTCCACGGAAAGCCCGTCGAGACGGGCCGCGATGATCCCCTGCACGTTCTCGGGCAAAGGCAGCTCCGCGCCCCGTTTCGTCTCGGCGACCAGGCGCGCAAACTGCTCTGCGTACAGCGGATTGCCGCCTGCGCGGGCGAGTAGCGTTACCTGCAAGTCGGCTGGAATAACGGCCCGGTCGAGCAGGCCGGCAAGCAGACGCGCGGTCTCTTCGTCGGAGAGCGGCGAGACCGACAACGTGACGGCGTTCGGCTTCCCGCCGCCCCAGCCCGGCCGCCGTTCGAGCAGCTCCGGACGAGTGACGCACACGACGAGCAGCGCTACTCCTGTTCCCCAGTCGACCAGATGGTCGACGAAGTCGAGCAGGTCGTCGTCGGCCCAGTGCAGATCCTCGAAGACAAGGACAGCCGGCCGCTGCTCGGCGAGCGCCTCGAAGAACTGCCGCCAGGCGGCGAAGCGCTCCGCCCGCTTGTCGCCGCGGGGCTCTCCTTCGGCCACGAGGCCGACCGGGCGCTGCCGTCTGAAGTCGTGCCGCCGTATTGACGACGTCGCCAGCGACCATTCCCTCACCCTCACTCGTGCGCGCGTCGAGAGTGACGAGCGCCTCGCCCGTCGTCACCGCGATACGCACCTGCAGCCGTCCGTCTTCGATGATCGCCTCACGAATCGCGACGGCAGCGCGGACGGCGCGCTCGGGATCGTCCTCGTGTGCCATCGGCGCGCCGAAGACCGCCATGACCGCGTCGCCGATGAACTTCTCGACGGTCCCGCCGTGGCGCTCCAGCTCCTCGCGGAGCTGGGCGTAATACGGCGAGAGCGTCGCGCGAACGTCCTCCGGGTCGAGCTGCTCCGCCTGTGAGGTGAAGCCGACGAGATCGGCAAACAGGATCGTGACGACCTTCCGCTCCTCGCGCTGGGTCGGCGCGGGGGCGGCGAGGGAGGCGCCGCAACCGGAGCAGAAACGCGAGTCGTCCGCGTTCTCGCGACCGCACTGGCGGACAGACGAACAACCGCGTTACCTGATCCGCTCGACCGTGTAGCCGAGGCTGCGCAGGGTCTCCAGCAGCACGGCGCAATGGTGCTCGTCGCGCATCGCCAGGGTCAGCTCGATCTCGCTCTCGGTCACGGGCACGTCCATCCCCTCGCGGTGATGCTCGACCGAGACGACGTTCGCATGCTCCCGGGCCACCAGCGAGAGCAGCTTGATCAGCTCGCCCGGGCGGTCCTGGAGGCGGCTGCGCACGACCAGGTAGCGACCCGCGGAGGTGAGCCCGTGCCGCATGACCGAGATCAGCACCGTCGGGTCGATGTTGCCGCCGGAGAGGATCGCGACCGCCGGCCCTTCACCGCCGGCCTTGCCCGAGAGCAACGCTGCCACCGCGACTGCCCCTGCGCCCTCGACGACGAGCTTCGAGCGCTCGAGCAGGAGCACGATCGCGCGGCAGATCTCGTCGTCGCTGACGCTGATCAGGTCGTCGAGCACCTCGTCGAGGATCCGGCCGGTCCGCTCGCCGACCTCCTTGACGGCAATCCCGTCGGCGATCGTCCACCCGTCTAGTCCCGCCTGCACGCCGACGATGCGGGTGTCGGGCTTGACCGCGCGCAGCGCCAGCGCGATCCCTGACGACAGCCCACCGCCGCCAACCGGGATCACGACGGTCTCGAGGTCCGGCACTTGCTCTGCGAGCTCGAGCCCGATCGTCCCCTGGCCGGCGATCACTCTCTCGTCTTCGTAGGGGTGCACGAACGTGGCGCCGGTGGACTTCGCATGTGCCAGCGCTGCGGTCAGCGCCTCCTCGAAGGTCCCGCCGGTGAGCTCGGCCCGCGCGCCGTAGTTCTTCGTCGGCTCGACCTTGGCCATCGGCGCGTCCTGGGGCATGAACACCGTTGCCTTGACACCGGTCTCGCGGGCGGCCCACGCGACGGCCTGCCCGTGGTTCCCCGCGCTCGCCGCGACGACGCCGGCATGCCGCTCCGAGTCGGTCAGCGTCGCCAACTTGTTGACGGCGCCACGGATCTTGAATGAGCCTGTCCGCTGGAGGTTCTCTGCCTTCAGCGAGACCTTGCGCCCCGTCATGCGCGAAAGCGTCTCGGAGCCGTAGACCGGCGAGGCGCGCACGACGCCCTCGAGCCGCGCTCGCGCCTCTTCGATGTCGCCCAGACTCGGGGTGGTCTTAGTCGCCATTTCTCTGTTCGCCGGAGCCGGACTGAAGTCAGGCACCGGAAAGCTTGAACACCTTCCTCAGTATCTCCTGGACGGCCGTCAGCGGGTCGAGCTCGCGGCTCTGGACCTCGTCGAGCAGGCGCCGCAGCTCGGGATCGTCGGCCACCGCACGCTCCAGGTGCGCCTTCGCTCGGGCCGAGGCGACCGCGAAGACCTCGCCGGCGAGGTTCTTGCGCCGCTGCTCTTCGAGCAGGCCTTCCGACTCGAGAAACGTGCGGTGGGCCTCGACCTGCTCCCAGAGCTCCGGCACGTGCTCGGCGCGCATGGCCTCGGTGAGCACGATCGGCGGCCTCCACGGCCGCTCCTTGTCCAGAGAGAGGACCGAACGCACTTCGTTCAGCATCGTCTTGGCGGCGGGGTGATCCATCTTATTGATCGCGATCACGTCGGGGATCTCCATGATCCCGGCCTTCAGCGCCTGGATCGAATCGCCGGAGCCGGGCATCAGGACGAGCACCACGGTGTCGGCGATTCCGATCACCTCGACCTCGCCCTGGCCCGTACCGACCGTCTCGAGGAAGACCAGGTCCTTGCCGCTCGCGTCGAGCACGAGGAGCGCCTGGAGCGTCGCCTCCGCGAGCCCGCCGAGATGGCCGCGGGTGCCCATTGAGCGGATGAAGACCTCGGGGTCGAGGAAGTGATCGGTCAAGCGAATGCGGTCTCCGAGCAGTGCTCCCTGGGTGAATGGGCTCGAGGGATCGACGGACATCACTCCGACCGTGCGGTCCTGGTCGCGGACATGCCGGACGAGGGCGCTGATCAGGCTCGACTTGCCGACCCCGGGAGGGCCGGTGATGCCGACGGCGTACGCGCGCCCCGTCTCCGGGTAGAGGTCGCGGACCACCTCGTAAGCAAGCGGATCCGAGTTCTCGACGAGCGTGATCGCCCGCGCGAGGGCGCGCCGGTCGCCGGCGCGAACGCCGGCAGCGAGCGACTCCCGCGTGAAGTCACGCCTTGCTGCCACAACAAGATGCTAAGCGCGCTGGGTGGGCTCGACCGCGGTTGCGGGAAGCGGCCGTCGTTCCGGAACGCCGGGACTGCCGGAGGCGGCGCGCGCGAGCACGAGCCCGACGACGCCCGCGAACCCTGCGGCGATCGAGGCAGCGGCCCAGATCCAGCGCGGCCCGACGATGTCGGTGAAGTGGCCAGCAACGATCATTCCGAGGGTGAGCATGGCGACGTTCGAGCTCATCAGAACGGCGAACGCGCGTCCCCGCAGCGCATCCGGCGCCCCGCGCTGGACGAGCAGCGCGTTGCAGACGACAGCCGCGCCGTTCCCGGCGCCGGAGATCACGACACAGGCCGCGGCAACCCAGACGTTGGGCGCCAGTGCCGCCAGGCCGATGCCCAGGGCCATCAGTCCGAGCGACGCGCCGTAGACGTTCGGAAGCCCGCGCCGGTCGATCCAGGAGCTCGCCTGGAAGGCGCCGATTGCGAGCCCGATCCCGGAGCAGCCCATCAGCAGGCCCAGCCCGAACTGGCCGGCATCGAAGGCGCGGAACGCGAGTCGCGGCTCCGCCACGTTGACGGCGGCGTTCGAGAACATGGCCACGTTCCAGGCGATCAGCACGGTCAGGAGCGCTCGCGACCGCACTGTCAGGGCGAACCCATCCTTGAGGTCGAGCCAGTGCCCGCGACTGGCCGCCCGGGTGGCCTGCAGCAGTCCTTGCGGGATCCGCCAGAGGAAGACCACGGAGATCAGAAAGGTGCACGCGTTGATCCAGTACGCGACGTCCACGCCGGAGGCCGCGACGAGCGCGCCGCCGACGAGGGAGCCGAGGGCCCAGGTCAGGTTGTCGACCGTCTGGAGGAGCGCGTTCGCGCTCGGGAGATCGTCGTCGTTGACGAGGTTGGGCAGGCCCGCGTAGACCGCGGGCCGGAAGAAGCCGGTCGCGATGCCGGCGATCGCCGCGAGCACGACGATCTGCACCGCGCTCGTCGTGAACGGCAACAACGCGAAGACGCCGAAGCGAGCCAGGTCGGATCCGATCATCAGGCGACGGCGCGAGAGCCGGTCGATCAGCGGGCCGACCAGCAGCCCGATCGCAAACATCGGCAGCAGGTCGGCGATCAGGAGCGCGGCCACCCAGGCCGAGGACTCCGTCCTCGTCCAGATGTCAACTTCGAGGGCGACGAGCGCAAGCCACGTGCCGGCGCCGGAGCCCAGGGTCGCCAGGAACAGGCGGCGGAAACTCGGTTCACGGCCGAGGAGAGCGAGCTGGGTGCCTGCTACACGGGGGCGGCCCATCGGCTCACCTAAGGTAACACCGTCATCGGCACCCAAACGAGGGGTTTTTCGGCCCTGCCCCGTTCGGATTAGGCAGTTGCGCGCGGAAGGACGCGCTCGAGCGCGGCCGCGAGCAGATCGTGCTCATCAGGCGTGCCGACGGTGACGCGGACGGCGCCCGGCGCGCCGAATCCGTGGGTAGGCCGGACGATCACACCCTCTCGAAGGAGCTGCTCGAACAAGGGGCGCGAGTCGTCGCCGACCTCAACGAACAGGAAGTTCGCCACGGCCGGCTCGACGGGCTCGAGCCCGTGGTCACGCAGGATCCCCTCGAGGCGCTCTCGCCCTTCCGCATTGGCGCCCCGTCGCCGCTCCAGCTCCTGCGCCGAGTCGAGGCTCGCGAGAGCTGCCTCCTGGGCGGGCGTGGTGATGTCGAAGGCGCGGCGCACCTTGGCGATCGCGGTCACGATCGGCGCCGGGGCGAGCCCGTAGCCGACCCGCAAGCCGGCGAGGCCGTAGATCTTGGAGAACGTGCGCAGGACGACCACGTTCCTGGCTTGCTTGAGGTACTCCTCGACGCCGTCGGGATAGTCCGGGTCGTCGATGTACTCGAGGTAGGCCTGATCGAGGACGGTGACGACGTCTTCGGGCACGCGGTCGAAGTAGGCGTCGAGCTCGGCCCGGGTGTTCGTCGTGCCGGTCGGGTTGTTCGGCAGGCAGACGTAGACGATCTTCGTCCGCGGCGACACCGCCGCGAGCATGGCGTCCAGGTCGTAGCGGCCTTCACGCAGCGGCACGGTCACGGGCACGGCGCCGAACTTCCGCGCGTCGATCACGTAGCTCGGGAAGGACGGCCAGCCGCAGACGATCTCGTCGCCGGGCTCGAGCGCCACCTGGCTGAGACAGTCCACGAGACCGTCGGAGCCTGCGCCGGGAGCGACCTCCTCGAAGCGCAGATCGAGCCGCTCGGCGAGTGCCGTCCGCAGCCGAAAGGCGCCGCCGTCCGGGTAGCGGTTCAGGTCGCCCGCGCAGCGCGCGATCGCCTCGCGTGCCTCCGGGAAAGGCCCGAACGGCCCCTCGTTCGACGCGAGCTTGACCACCCGCTCGAGCCCGAGCTCTCGCTGGACCTCCTCGACGGGCTTCCCCGGCTCATACGGAACGAGATCGTTCACCGCGGGTCTGAAGAAGCTGTCCGCGATCTCCGCGAGCGGGCCGGCCATCGGCGTCGAACTCTACTCGTCGCTCAATACCGTTCGCCCGCCTCGATTTTTCGCCGATACGCTCGCCGCGGGAAGGAGGCCGGGCGAACCGTACTTGGGGAATCAGGGTTCTTTCGGCCTGGTTCAGCCGCGATGCTCCGCCGCCGGAGCCGGGCTTTGCCCGGCGGGAGGCTCACTACGACCGGCGGCTTGAGCCCAACAGAGAACCGGCGGCTCCTGAAACGCCGGACCCGAGCTAGCGCGGGCAAGGAGGGGGCTCACGGGGGAGCCAGGGTTCTCCCGTGCGCGCACGCGTGGGTGTCGAAAGCGCAATAGCATTGACGCCGCATGAGGGTCGGGGTGCCGAAAGAACGTGCCGCCGGCGAGCGACGCGTGGCACTCGTGCCCGAGCTCGCTGGCCGCCTCGTCACGAGCGGCTTCGAGGTCCTCATCGAGCGGGGCGCGGGCGAGGCGGCGTCCTTCCCGGATGCGGACTACGAAGAGGCGGGCACCCGGGTCGTGGGCGACGTCTACGACGATGCCGACGCGGTCGCGAAGGTGCAGAGCCCGAGCGAGGACGAGGTGGCTCGGCTCCGCGAGGGCCAGGTGCTGGTCGGCTTTCTCCAGCCACTGACGGATCCGGACGGGATCGCACGGCTGGCAGCCCGCGGCATCACCGCTTTCGCGATGGAATCGATCCCGCGAATCACCCGCGCGCAGCCGATGGACGCGCTCTCTTCGCAGGCAACCGTCTCCGGGTACAAGGCGACGGTGATCGCGGCAGAACGACTGCCCAAGTTCTTCCCGATGTTGATGACTGCGGCAGGGACCGTGGCGCCCGCGAAGGTGCTCGTGCTCGGGGCCGGGGTCGCGGGGCTGCAGGCAGTGGCGACTGCGCGGCGCCTCGGGGCTGTGGTCACAGGATTCGACGTACGTCCGGTCGTCCGAGAGCAGATCGAGAGCCTGGGCGCCAGCTGGCTCGACCTGGGCATCGTCGGCGAAGAGACCGAGGGCGGCTACGCCCAGGAGCTCTCCGAGGAGCAGCAGCGACGGCAGCAGGAGGAGCTCGAGGCGCGCCTGCCCGAGTTCGACGTTGTGATCACAACTGCCCTGATCCCCGGGCGGGCCGCGCCACGGCTCATCCCGGCGAGCGCCGTCGCGGCCATGAGACCGGGGTCGGTGATCGTCGATCTCGCGGCGGAGGCCGGCGGCAACTGCGAGCTGACCCAGCCCGGCGAGGAGGTCGTCCGCGAGGGCGTAACCATCCTCGGCCCGATGAATCTGCCTAGCTCGATGCCCCTCCACGCGAGCCAGCTCTATGCGCGTAACGTCTCCGCGCTCCTACAGCACCTCGCGCCGGAGGGCGAGCTGGTGCTCGACTTCGAGGACGAGATCACCGCCGGCGCCTGCGTCACCCGCAAGGAGGAGGTGCCGGCATGACGGAAAGACACACGATCTTCACGAAGCCGTCACAGACACGTGAGCCAACGAGAAATACCATCAACCGCGAGGGTGGCGGGACAGTTCACCCCACCCTGGGTGGGGGGTGCATGGTCTCTCCAGGCATGGCCTCTTGGGACACGGCTTCCGTGGGGTCGGCTCGATGAGCCACGACCGGCTGCTCGTCTTCGAGCTCACGATCCTCGTGCTCGCGATCTTCCTCGGGTTCGAGGTGATCTCGAAGGTGCCGACGCTTTTACACACGCCGCTGATGTCGGGCACCAACGCGATCCACGGAATCGTGATCGTCGGAGCCATGGTCGTCATGGGCCAGGGGCACAAGGACACGCTGACCTGGGTAATCGGGTTCGTCGCCGTCATCCTCGCCTCGGCGAACGTGGTCGGCGGCTTCGTCGTCACCGACCGGATGCTGGAGATGTTCAAGCGGCGCAAGCCCGAGCGGCCGGCCAAGGACGAGGACCACGGCGCCGACCCACAGCCGTGAGCCGTACCACAACCGACCTCCTCTACCTGGTCACGATCGTGGCCTTCATTCTCGCGTTGAGCTTCCTCTCGCGGCCAGACAAGGCTCGCGTGGGGAACTGGATCGGCGCCGCCGGAATGCTCCTCGCGATCGCGGTCACCTTTGCCCAGAGCTCGATCGTGAGCTACTGGGAAATCGCGCTTGGCATGGCCATCGGCGGCGGTTTCGGGGCGGTTGCCGCCCGCCGGGTGAAGATGACTGCGATGCCGCAGATGGTCGCGCTGTTCAACGGCGTCGGCGGCGGTGCGGCCGCCCTTGTCTCCTGGGCGGAGTTCCACCGCCAGGCGCCACTGCCCGGCCACCTCAAGGTGGACATCGCGATCGCGATCATGCTCTCTGCGCTGATCGGGGCCATCTCGTTCGCGGGCTCGATGG
>Ga0126308_10000961_pt1 | contig 10812 bp, 11 predicted proteins | sample Plot55_FD_92533 | JGI IMG/M metagenome (GOLD analysis project Ga0126308, IMG submission 92533) | Serpentine soil microbial communities from UC McLaughlin Reserve, CA, USA - Plot55 | ecosystem: Environmental > Terrestrial > Soil > Grasslands | place: USA: UC McLaughlin Reserve, Lake County...
CCCCGTGCAAAAAGATCTTGTCACATCAGAACCCTTATCCGGTATTGAAGTAGGACGCGAGAGTGAGGAGATGTGCCTCCTCGCCAGGTTATTCAATGGTTTCGCCAACTCGACCAGGCTTTCGATCCTGCTGCTCCTGGCGCAACGGGGCGAGATGAAGGTCGGAGAGTTGGTAGATGAGCTCGAGGCGCCGCAGCCGAGGGTGTCGGATCACCTGCGCTGCCTCGCCTTGCGCGGTTACGTACAGGTGCGGCGCGAGGGCAGGAACGCTTATTACACCGTGGCCGACGAAAGGGTCGTGCAGATACTAACGCTCGGCGAGGAACTACTTCAGGACAACCTGGAGCACGTCGAGGCCTGTGACGACATGGAGAAGGGCTGCTAGGCAAGAACGCTCGATAGGGCGCGTGCGTCCGCGAACGGTCCGCCCGCGAGGACCACCCTCGAGCTCCAAACGAACCGTGTGCGCTGTTCCGCATACCAGACGTGCCGCTGCTAAAATGCCGGGCCACGAGAAAGGCGGGGAAGGGCCGGAAATCCGGCCTTTGGATAAGGAGGAAGATGGCTACGCGGGGTGATCGAGACCACGCTAAGGGAGGCGGAGGGCATTCCTTTCATGCCGTTCGTCCGGACGTATTCAATTACGTTTGGGACAACAGCATCGAGCCGGAGCTCGAGATAGATCCGGGTGAGGTCCTCGAGTTCAGGGTGCGCGACGCTTCGGACGAGTAGATAAGGGCCGACTCTACCTCCGAGGACGTCGCCAAGCTCGACTTCGACCACGTGAACCCGGTCAGCGGGCCCGTCTACGTGAAGCACGCGCGACCGGGCGACGTCCTGGCCGTGGAGATTTTGGAGTTCAGGCCCAGGGAGTGGGGGTGGACGGCGCTCATACCCGGCTTCGGGCTCCTGGCCGACGAGTTTCCCGAGCCGTGGCTAAGGATCTCGCGGGTGGAGGCGGAGCGGGGTAGGGTGATCTTCGCGGAGGGCATCGAGCTGCCCTACGAGCCGTTCCCCGGCACCATCGGGGTCGCTCCTGCGGAGCCGGGACCCCACTCCATCGTGCCCCCCTCGCGCTGGGGCGGCAACATGGACACCAAACACCTGCGTGCGGGGACGACGCTCTACCTGCCGGTCGGCGTGGAGGGGGCGCTGTTCTCGGTGGGTGACACCCACTCGGCACAGGGCGACGGCGAGGTCTGCGGAACGGCCATAGAGACCGCGATGGACATCTCACTTCGCCTCTCGGTGCGGCGCGATTTCCGCGTCGATGCTCCCCAGTATCGTATTCCACCCGGCTCGCTCCCACGGGCCGAGGGTACCGGCTACCATGTCTCGACGGGTGTGGCCCCAGATCTGATGGAGGCGACCAAACAGGCGGTCCGCGCGACGATCGAGCGCCTCGGAGATAGCCACGGCCTCTCGCGGGAGGAGGCGTACGCCCTGTGTAGCGTCGCCGTGGATCTGCGCATCCACGAGGTGGTGGACGCCCCCAACTGGGTGGTCGGGGCGTTCCTCCCCGACGATATTTTTACCCGAGGAGGTAACGGATGAGCACGGAAGCCGAGGCAGGCCAAGAGCGGGGTCTGCGGCGCGAGCTGCGCTTTTGGGAGGCGATCGCGCTGTCGATCGGCATTATGGCTCCGGGCGCCGCCATGGCCCTCAACGGCACGCTTCCGGCCAGTTTGGTGGGGCGGGCGGTCCCGCTGGCGTTCGTCTTCGCCTCGGTGGGCATCCTGTTCGTCTCCTACGCATTCATCCGACTCACGAGCTACTTCAACCACGCCGGATCCGTCTACGCCCTCTCCGGGGTGACCCTTGGGGGCCCGCGCCGGCTTCTTCTCCGGCTGGGCCCTCCTAGGCACCTACCTGGCCTTCACCGCCGCTTCCACCGCCGAGGTGGGGCTTTTCGGTCAGGCCTTCTTCGACGGGACGGGCATCTGGCCGAACGCCGAGTGGCTCATGATCTCGCTGGTTGCGGCCGCGCTCATCTGGTTCGTGGCGTACGGTGAAGTCCGGGTGGCGACCCGAGCGTTGCTCACAATGGAGGGGCTCACAGTCACGCTCATCGTGATCGTTGTCGTTGTCATCTTCGCCAGGGTGATCGCCGGCTCGGCCCCTAACGGCCAGAGCTTCACGCTCTCCCCCTTCACACTGCCGAGCGGGGTCGGCCTCGGCACGGTCGCCTTGGCGGCGGTCTTCGGGCTCCTCTCGTTCGCAGGCTTCGAGGGGGCCGCCTCCCTGGGCGAGGAGACGGATAATCCCCGCCGCGACATCCCGCGCGCAATCGCGACGGCCGTGATCACCATGGGCATCTTCTACACGATCGTCATGCTGGCCCAGACCCTGGGCTTCGGCGTCGACAAGCAGGGGACGGAGGCCTTCGCGAGCTCGTCCTCTCCGTTGGGTGAGCTCTCCAGGAGTTACATCGGGCCCATCATGGCCGATGCCATAAACTTCGGCGTGATGGTCAGCGCCTTCGCCAGCGCCCTCGGTACCGCGACGGCGGGCTCACGCATGCTGTTCGCCCTCTGCCGCGACGGCTTCCTGTCGCGCCGCCTGGGCGAGACATCAGATCGCACCGGGGCCCCGGTCAACGCCCTGGCCGTCGTCATGGTGATCGCGATAGTCGCCTTCGTGTCTCAGCGCATCGGCGGGGTCTCCGCAGTGAACGCTTTCTTCTACCCCGGCACCATCGGGGTGTTGAGCCTGCTTGTGGCCTACATGGTGACGAACGTGGGTGCCTTGAGGTTCCTGTTCTTGAGCCGCAGGGTGCGCGCCGTGGAGGCGATCGTCCCGGTTATCGCCCTCGCGATCCTGGCCTACGTCCTCTACGCAAACGTCTATCCGGTTCCGGACTTCCCATTCAACATCTTCCCGTACGTCGTGGCGGCGTGGCTTCTCTTGGGCTTGGGGATCGTGCTGTTAGTACCCGGACTGGCGCGGCGCATCGGCGCGAACCTTGCGGAGCGGGAGGGGCTGGCGGTCGAAGAGAGCCCTGGATCATAACGCTTCGGTGGCCGTGAGGTACCGTGCAACGCAACGCCTCGCGTCGGAGAGTTTGTTTCACAAGGAGGCGGTGCCGAAGGTCGGGTGCGCATCAACCAAGGTGGGCACGATGCCTACAGCACCAAGGGCCTGCAACAGAGGAAACCTCAGTATCGCCTTCGGTCAGCAAGGGCGCGGAAGCGCGCCTTGAGAGGCTGGGTCTTCTGGGCATCGCGCGTCCGTATACGCTTGACGCATCTTTATTCGGCACCGCTAGATGTTGTAGTCGGTCCCTTGCCGGCGGCGCCACGATACCGGGCTCTTGGGGGTATTCTGGGGCCGATTCATACGAGATCCTGCAAACGAAGTTCCGAGAATCTACCTACTAGGCACTTGGGTGAATAGGATCGGTTCGTCGTCGAACATCCGTTCCTGCGTGCTGTCCTTCGCAGGATCCGGCACGATGTGACCCGTCCCACTCACGGGGTTCTGGCTGCGCCCGGAGTTACGTCGTGGCGCGCCGGTGCACGACGATGTTCCAGCCGAACGCGCCGATCGCCACAGCTCCTGCCGCCACGCCAAGGAAGCTTACCGGGGCCGCCAACGATCGGGCGTCGGTGAGCCCGCCGGCGAAGTTGAGGACGCCGCCGCAGATCAGCAGCCATCCGATCCACGTGGCTACCACGCCCGCGCGAACGGTTTGCCACCCGACGATCAGCGCGCCCAGCAGACTAATCAGCGCGCCCGCGAACGGCAAGGCCTCGTCGATCCCTGTGCCGCCCAAGATGAAGTACAGGCTGATCGCCAACGCCACGACGGCCCCTATCGCCATGAGCACGAGACCGGCCAGACCCACGCGTCCGATCTGGGGCTGAAGCGCCCAGATGGCCGGCAGGCCCACGACGAACAGCACCGATCCGAGCAGCACGATCGCCCGGATCGGCGCGGCGGCGGGCGATCCGCTGATGAGGGAGTCCCAGGTGACGGACAGCAGCGAGAAAGCCGCGCTGAGGAGCAGGGCCCACCCGCCGAGATAGCGCAGTTCCATACCCGTGCCTCCCTAGCTCATCTGCGTGCCGTGGGGCGCTCGTAGCGCTTCCGGAACTCTTCCGTGCGACAGAGCACCGGCGCTCCGTTTTTCGTCCGAGGTCGTGCCCGTCGTCGTAGCCACTCTCCTGATCCCCACTTTTCGCCTCCGAACGCGTTCGGAAGCAGTCTATAGTACGGAGGGACCGGGCGCATCCGCGTAGGATCACGCGATCGGGTTAATCAGCTTCTGTGGCTCCCCGGGGATACGAATTTCCTAGAACAACCCTTCCAAGCGCTCCGGTGAATAAGCTTTCGTCAATGCGTCTAATCCTTTCGGATGGCATCATGCTCATTGTGTCGACCTGGTAGAGAGCGACGAGTTGGTTAGGAGAGGAGGAGGGAAGCTCCTGTGTTGGAGGCCGAAGAGACGAACAAGGCCCTGGTGCGCCGCTTCTTCGAGGCCCATACCAAGGGAGATCTGCACACAATAAGGGAGATGCTCGCCCCCGGCTTCGTCGATCACAGGCCGCTTCCCGGCCAAGATCCTGGCCGCGAGGGCTACATCAAGTTCGTTGCCGAGAGAAAAGCTGCCCTCTCCGTTCTTCGCTACATCGTTGAGGACCAGATGGCAGCCGAAGGCGACACGGTGGTAAGCCACCTCACGATCAGATTCACCCAAGACAGACGCGAGCTCGCAGGTTTTGCACCCACCGCCAGGGAGTACGAGGTGACGATCATCATCATCCACCGCATAGAGGGAGGCAAGATCGTCGAGGAGTGGACCGAAGGGAGCGATGTCGCAGAGATGACGCAGGCGCGTCTAGAGCAAGAGATACGCGAGCGCGAGCGCGTCGAGCAGGAGCTGCTGGTAGCTCGGCGCATCCAGCAAGCCTCGCTGCCTGAGGAGGTTCCCACTCTAGAAGGCTGGCAGATCGCTCCCGTCTACCAGCCAGCTAGAGAGGTAGGCGGAGACTTCTACGACTTCTTGGAGCTACCGAACGGGCGCTTAGGCATTGTCGTGGGAGACGCAACGGGCAAGGGCGTGCCTGCTGCCCTGGTGATGGCGAGTGCCCGCAGCATGCTACTTGCCCTCGCTCAAGCCGCTAACTCCCCGGGAGATGTACTGAGAAGGGTCAACGACGCTTTAGCGACGGACATCCCACCCAACATGTTCGTCACCTGCTTCTATTGCATTCTCGACCCTAAGAGCGGTAGCTTGAGATACGCCAACGCGGGCCACGACTTGCCTTACCTACACCGTAGCGGTGACGTCGAGGAGTTGAGGGCCAGAGGGATGCCCCTGGGCCTCATGCCCGGTATGAGCTATGAAGAGAAGGAGATAGTGCTCGAGCCTAGGGACAGCGCCCTCTTCTACAGCGACGGGTTGGTCGAGGCCCATAACTCTGAAGGTGTGATGTTCGGCTTCCCCCGACTGCAGGCGCTCGTTGCGGAGCACGCCGAGGGTGAACCTCTGGTGGACTTCTTGATGGAAGAACTCTACTCCTTCACGGGGGAGGGTTGGGACCAGGAGGACGACATAACCCTCCTTACGCTGAAGCGTTCCGCAACTCGAGGCTGAACTTCTATGAGAACTCCGTTAGGGCGAAGTTAGCAGAATTGCCCTTCCACGCACCGCGACGAATAGCGTAGTATGCCCGTAAGGCGTCCTTGCGGAAAGGACAGCGTTCGAAGTATGGAGGTGATCTCCGCAGATGTCCGCCGTGGACGAGGTCGAGGAACTGCTCGAAAAGTACAAGCTCGCCACGGCCGAGTTCATAAGGGGCAACCCCGATCCTTACAAGGACCTTTTTTCCCACCGCGAAGACGTCACCCTTGCCAACCCCTTCTTCCCCATGGTGCGCGGGTGGGATGAGGTGTCCGCAACCCTCGAGCGCACCGCATCGCGTCTTAGGGACGGCGAGTTCCTGGGCTCCGAGATCGTGGCAAAGCACGTGACCGACGAGCTGGCCTACGTGGTGCAGCTGGCGCATGAGAGGGCCAAGGTCGGAGGAAGCGAGGTCCTCAGCCAGATCGACCTACGGAACACGATGATCCTCAGACCCGAAGGGGGCACCTGGAAGGTAGTGCACCTGCACGGGGACCCGATAACCACCCCTCGGCCGGCGGAGTCGGTGATACAGGAGTAGACCTACCCTTAAGGAACCTACGAGAACCGTTCGCAGAATCTGCCACCGGCGAACTCCAGGCTCTGTCCATCCCACCACACCCCGTCAGCAAGACACGGAAGCGGAGCCTGAGTACCTGGGTCTTTAGGGACTCACGTATCGGCGTGGGATCCACCCCAGAGACGAAGGGCGTGTTTACGCGACCCGAAGGGCGGGGATTCTAGTAGAACCAGTCTTTGTAAGATACACGCAAGAGGTGTTTCAGGCATGGCCCAGGCTCAGGATCTCAGGCAAGCGATAACCTCCATGGCAGGCAGGCCAGGACCGCTTCTCTCTGCGTATTTGAGCGTCAACGCCGAGATCCCGGAGAACCAGCGAAGGGCGTACCTGGTCCGCCTGCGTGATGCCATGAACGATGAGCGTGTCCCCAAGGACCTGCAGCAGCGGATCAGGGATTATACCGAGGAGGAGACGCATCCAGGGGCCAGGACGCTCGCCGTCTTCGCCGATGAGCATGGCCTCTTCGAGATCTACCGTTTGCAGGTCGCCGTTCCCGAGTCGGTTCGCTGGGGGGATCCTTACGTGGCTCCGCTGATGCTCGTGCTGGACGAGTACGAGCCATACGGGGCGGCGGTCCTCGACGCCGAGAGGTTCAGGTACTTTGTGGTCTCGCCCCTGAGTAGCGCCCACGGAGAAGAGAAGATGAAGGCCAACGGCTTCAGGGAGGTCGACTTACATCCCAGCGAGCTTTACCCCAGGGGCGGCGGTTCGACGGACCTGGATCCTGCCGGCCGCAAACATCAGGCCAACGTCCACAGCTTCTACAAAGAACTCGGGGAACTCGCCCGTGACATCACCTTCCGGGAAGATGTGCAACGCCTGATCCTCGCCGGCCCCGGAGAGAGGACCGCGGAGTTTCGTCGCACCCTCCCCAACGAGCTACAGGAGCGGGTAGTAGCCGAGGAACACCTAGACCTCGGGGCGCCCGAAGGCAAGCTCCTGGACCGGCTCGAGGCCGTCAGGGAGCGCGCGGAGCACGAGCGTGAGAAGGAGCTTCTGGACGAGATCAGGGAGAGCGGCGTCCGCGGACTCGACGAGACCGTTGCAGCCCTTCAAGAGGAGAACCGTGTCTACCACCTCGCCACCCTCTGGGAGCTGGAGGCCGAGATCCGCTGGTGCGATAACGACCAGCTCGCCATACGCGATGCTAGCAGGGAGGAGTGCCCGTTCTGCGGCCGGAATACACGCATGCGGCAACTCAAGGACGTCCTCGTCGATCTCGCTACCGCCCGCGGTGCGCGTCTCGACTTCATGCTCGGCGAGAACGAGAATACCGACACCCTGCGCGACGAGTTCGGGGGCCTAGCAGGCCTGACGCGATTCTAGAGCGGTCTGCTTGTAGGGGCGGTTCGCGAACCCCCAACAGACGAACTGAGGCTACAGACATCAGGTGAAGATTGGACAGCGGGCAGCTGCTACTCTCTGCTAGAGTTCGCGGATGGAGGAGTACGATCGGGTGTGGGAGCGTTTCGTCGATGAGCGTCGGCTGGAGTTCGGTGGGCACATGGACCCCGACTGGCAGGAGGGGCACAAGCTCTCGGCCTCTTTCGTGGTCCCAGGAGAGGCATCGCGGTTCCACGAGCGCCTCGAACCACTAAGGGAGGCGCTTCGCCCTTTCCCGTTCGTCTCGCTGCACCCCGACCACTTCATGCACATAACGCTGGTACTTCTCGGCTTCCTCGTTGACGAGCCAGGGGAGGAGGGTGAAATCTCCCGCGAGAGGCTGAAAGAGATCGAGAACCGCGCCAGGGTCGCACTTTCGGACGTTCCGGCGTTTACCGTCAGGCTCGCGAACCTGAACGCCTTCCCCGGCGCGGCGTTCATCGAGGCACACGACGGAGGGATGATCGACATTCTAAGGGATACTCTGTGCGCAGGCTGCGGCTTGAAGAAACCCGCAGGCCCGCCGCACCTGACCGTCGCCTACTTCCAGGCTCCTGACGGCACGGAAGCTCCCGAAAAACTCATCTCCACAATAGCACGCTTCAGGTACTGGCCCGTCGGTGAGATCCTGGTAGAGAACGTGCAGATGACCGTGCTGGACCTCCGTTCGGAGTATCCCGAGCCCGAGACGCTGGCCCGGATACTACTGGGTTAAGCACTTCAGCTAGTCAGCACGCTCCGGCCTTCGGCCTCCGCTTGTAAGCATCTCAGCGGAGGATTACGCAAGCGAAAGCTGAAGTGCTGACTAGCTGAAGTGCTCTCCTCAAGTCCGAAGGACTTCAGGAGTGAACAGCCAGCGCAGCTTACCGGCTCCGGCCTTCGGGGCCTCATCGAATTCGAGGCACACGACGCCGCCCTTCTTTATCTTCAAATCCGCACTACCGGCATCGCCGGTGAGGAGGTGCGCGGCCAGCTCGTGCAGGCCTGGCCTGTGTCCTGTCAGGGCAATTGACTGCTTCCCCTCGTAGGCTTCCAGCGCGACGACTACTTTTTCGGGCGGGACGTCGGGTTCCAGGGCGAGGAGCTCCTCCGGAGCTGGCCAGCCGGCCTGTTCGGCCAGGATCTCTGCGGTCCGCCACGCCCGTTCGTAGGGGCTGCTCAGAAGAATCTCTACCTCGGGTACGACGCGGGCGAGCCCGCGGGCTGCATTCAGGAACTCCTCCTCGCCCTCGGGCGTGAGCGGACGCCCCCTGTCATCGGGCCAGCGTTCAGGGTTACGCTTGTGGGCGACCGCGTGGCGAACGAGGTAGAGGTACAAGCGAGCCTACCGGACGCCGTCGTTTGGTACATGGGGCCCGGTCCCCCTCTCCATGACCTTCGCGAGCTTCTTCCATTTCTTGCCCTTTATCAGGGTGCGGAAGGGTTTCGAATCGGGGACGACGGAGCGAAGATCCTTCGCCTCGCGGGCGCAGCGTTCCGAGTAGGCGCCCATCGTGAAAGCGACCCCGCGCCGGACCCGCGCCCCACCGGTCGTGGTGCCGAGCTCCCTCAAGTATCCAGCGGCGACTACGGCGTCCTGGTGGTCGCCGAGATAGTCCTGCAGCGCCTTTAGAGGCTTGACGAGATTGTGCACCGGTTTGCCGTAGACTTCAGAGAGGAATTCCAGAGTGTATCGCAGCCGCTTACCCTTCTTGCGCACGTCGTGGAAGGCCTCGGGGGATGAGGTCTCGTCGAGACGCTTCGCCGCCTTCCTCCACTTGCGGTAGCGGCCCGAGATCAGGGCCGGCGCCGCGGCCGTGACCGGCTCCCACACCTGGTCGTGGCCGTCGGTCTGCGCAACCTCCAGCTCAGCTGCGGGACCGCGGCGCAGCATCTCGGCGAACGAAGACTCGAGGCGCTCGTAGCGGCTTGAGTCGAGGACTTCGAGCATGTTCTTGCGGGCCTCGGCACGCCGCTTCTCAGTGATGGTCAGGATCCTGTCGAGGAACCCTGAGCTCTCCTCGTCAGCCGCTTCCTTCCAGGCCTGGAAGCGTTCGATCTGGACGTCCAGGTCCCTTACGTCGCCGAGGGCGCCTGCCACCCAGCGCAACTCCTCCCTGAGCCAGCGGGCCCGCTCGGGCAAAGCTCCTTGAAAGACCTTCATCGCGACCCGCATCCGGCGCGTCGGCACGCGCATGTCGTGCAACTCCTCAGGGTCATCGCCGAGCCGCGTGCCTGGCTCGTGGCTGCGCATCTCGACGAACTGAGCGCGCAGCACGGCGAATGCGACCTCGCCCAGGCTCATGGAAGGATCCACGCGCGTAGGGCCGAACCCGGAATCCCCTTCAGGGTCGAGCCCGCTGGCGTACAGACCAGTCTCGTACTTGGAGGCAGATGCTGGGGCCAGTTCAAGGGCGGATTGCATCTCATCGACGAAACCTTGCAGCTCAGGAGTCGGGGCCTTGCCGATCTCGGCCTCTACCTCGATACGACTCAAGCGGGTCGGCTCCTCGCCCAGGGGTATCTCCGTGGCGTCGAGCGAGATCTCGCCGACGCGTACGTCCCCCGGGTTCCCGTCTGTAGCACCTTCGAGCAGGAGCCCGAAACCCTGGCGACGGGTCTCGAGCCTGAACAGTGGGCGTATCTCACGCCCGCCAACGAGTGTCCGCGATCGCCCGCCGACGGCCCCTCCGGCCTCTCTCAACGTGGCGGGTTTGTCGTCCTCGAGGGGCTCCGAGATCTCACGCCGCCGCCTGAGACTTCCCTCGGCCGGCGTCAGGGACTTCATCGTTGCCTCGACTTCACCATCCGTGTTGCGGACGCGCAGGGCGTAGCCGGCCCTGTAGAAACGCCAGTCATCGGTGTCGTAGTATGTGTCTGTGATCTCCACCGTAGACTCAGGTGCGACAATGAGGCCAGAAGAACCGGCGTTGTGCAGGCCGAGCCAGCCTCCGACCGACTCGAGCTCGCCGGCGTCGAACTGCCACTCTATCTCCTCGTGATCCGTGGCAGAAGGCTCTTTCGTACGGGATAAATTGTTGCTCTGTCCCGTTGTCATTCGCGCCTCATTTCATCAGCCTGTCCAGGCTCCTTCCCCCGGAAAACAGGGCGCAATTTAGCACGGACGTCGATCACTGGCAATCGATCAAAATCCTTCCCTGAGCAGAATCGCCTGGCTGTCTACCAGCTCCTCTCCGTCTTTCGGGTGCAGGCGTTCGAAGGTGCCGTCGGGGCTGAGCTCCCAGCC
>Ga0126308_10000964_pt1 | contig 10806 bp, 13 predicted proteins | sample Plot55_FD_92533 | JGI IMG/M metagenome (GOLD analysis project Ga0126308, IMG submission 92533) | Serpentine soil microbial communities from UC McLaughlin Reserve, CA, USA - Plot55 | ecosystem: Environmental > Terrestrial > Soil > Grasslands | place: USA: UC McLaughlin Reserve, Lake County...
CGCGGGCCCTCAATCCCGCGCGACGAGCGCCCACGCACTCCAGTGTCCGTAGCTCCGCCGCCCCGGTCCCGCCCGCCACCCCATGGCGAGCAGGCGTCCCGCGAGCAGGCGCCGGAAGACGCCGTGGGTCACCGCCACCACGAGCGAGCCGTCGCGCGTGAGCGCCGCCAGCCAGTCGGCGGCCGCGACCGCCCGGTGTAGCTCCTCCTCCGGCGCGTCGACGCCGCGCAGGATGCGGTAGCCCCACTGGAAGTGGATGCACGCCTCCCAGACGCCAAGGGGCCAGCGCATCGGCAGCCACGCCGGGACCGGCAGTGGCGTCTCGCGCAGGAGCGGCGAGACCGCCACCTCGCGCCCGGGCGCGAGTCGAGTGGCGGATGCGATGGCGCGCGGCGCGTCGCTGGCGGCGAGCGTGCCGGCCCGCGCCGCCTGCGCCACGAGCGCCGCCGGCGGCACGTCGGAGTCGTCCACGCCCGCCGCGTCGTAGGTCGCCCGCCAGCGGCCGACGCCGGCCGCGTCGATCCACCCGCCGCGGTGGCGTGCCGCCGAGCGCGCGTGGCGGACGAGCAGGATGCCGCGGCCCGTCAGGGGGCCTTTCTCCGGTTGTCGGGCGTCTGCTGGTAGACGGCGTTCAGCCAGCGCCCGTCCCGCCGCACGTAGAGCGAGCTCACCCACACCGGGCTCGGGACGGCGGTGCCGCCGCAGGTGGTGCGCTGCACGGCGTGGTAGGTGAGGAGCGCGGTGTTGGCGTCGAAGCGGGACAGCGCGAAGCCGTCCACCGTGTAGCTGCTCACCACGCATGCCGGGCTCCCGACGCCGGCGACGACCGTGGCCTTGCCCGTCACCCCACCGAAGCCCACCTCGACGTGATCGTCGGACAGGAACCGCTGGAAGAAGGCGCTGTCCCGCTTCTGCCACGCCTCCCACGACTGCGTCTCGAGCGCGACCAGCGTGTCCTTGAGCGCGTCCGGCGCGGCCCCTCCGGCCGACTGCGCGGGAGCCGCGCGAAGCGAGGCGGCGAGCGAGGCGGCGACGACCAGCGACAGTCTCATGCGGCGCTCCGGTCGGGGTGTTCCCATCAGATGGGGAGGTCGTGCCAGCTCCGGCGGCCTCCGTCCCACTCGCGCCGTGTGTACCAGCGCAGCGCCTCCGCGCGCCCGGTCGCGCGCAGCGCATCGTCCACGGAGGTCGCCACGGACGGAGCAGCTACATGCCCCGCGTCCGCCAGCCGCTGGATGACGGCGCGGTCGGAGCCGCCGTACCGGACCGCGCCGCAGCAGGACACCCAGACGGCGCGGATGGCGCGGTACGTCTCGTCAGGCGTCTCGGGCTGGCGGCGGAAGTAGCAGGACGACGCTTCCTCGTCGAACGCCATGAGCGACGGCGCCTCGGCTTCGGGCGCCAGGCAGGTGATGCACTGGTCCCGGGCGACGTAGAAAGGACCGGGCGCGTTCCTGGGGGTGCGCTCTTCTCCCATGCGGGCAATCTCTCCCACCGTTCCCGGATGCGCCATGGTGGACGATTCGTGCGGGCGCGGTGTCTATACCCAGTAGCGGGCAGCCGAGTCGCCGCCCGCGCCGCCCCTCCGCTGGAGGCACCGCATGCGCAGCACGCGCCCCCGCCGCGCCCCGACCGCCGTCCTGTTCGCCGTGCTCGCCCTCGCGCCGCTCGTCCCCCCGCGGACGGCCGCCGCGCAGATCGATACCATCCCGGCCGAGGTGATGCGCGCCGGCCTCCGCGCCGCCCGGGAAGACAGCGCCCGCGCGGCCGCGGCGACCGCCGCCGCCCGCGAGCCGTACCCCATCGTGCTCACCGTGGAGGGGGGCGGGAGCCTGGGCGTCTACGAGGCCGGGATGACGTGGGCGCTGGTCGAGATGTTCAAGCGCAAGCGCGCGGTCGAGGAGCGCGACCCGCGCTGGGGGCGGCAGGCGGCGGGGAGCGCCGAGGCGCTCGCCGGCCTCCCGTGGCTGCGGCTGGCGGCGGTCACCGGCGCCTCGTCAGGCAGCGTCAACGCGTTCCTGGCCGCGGCCAGCTGGTGCGACCGCGCGCTCGACACGCGCCCCGAGGACTCGCCCTTCTGGCGCGCCTGGGTGGCGACCGGGCTCGCGCAGCTGCTGCCGCGGCGCCACGCGGCCGGCGACGGGGAGGGGGGCATCCTCTCGCGCCGCCACGTCTCGGAGAACGCCTTCGGGTGGACGAAGCGCTACTGGCGCGCGCGGAGCTGGGACCCCGGGTGCGCGGTGGAGTTCGGCGCCACGGTCACCCGCCTGCACGCCGAGCCGGTGCCGATCAACCGCGCCATCCAGGCCGGCAACATGCGCTGGGCGTCGACCTTCACCGTCACCGGCGGCGACCGCGGCCCGCGGCTGCTGCCGCGGCTCGGGGACCAGGACGGCTACCGCTTCGGCCGCATCGCCGTGCTGCCGCCGGTCGGGGACACGATCCCGGTCGACGCGGCGATCGGGCTGCTGGAGGCGTCGAGCGCGTTCCCGCTGGCGTTCGAGCCCAAGCGGCTGACCTTCTGCGGCGACGCGGCGAGCAGCGCCAGTGACGCCCGCTCGGCGGCCGAGGCGCGGGCGGCCCTGCGCGCGGCCTGCGGCGGGCGCGGGCGCACGACGGCGCAGTTCGTGGACGGCGGGGTGTTCGACAACGCGCCGCTGGCGTTAGGCTTCGGGCTCCTGCTGCGCGACAGCTCGCTCACCGTCGCCCGCTTCCCGTACGCGCTCTACCTCTCCCCGGAGTACCGCCGCCGGTGGCCGGACGGCCGCGCCGACGGGCACGGCGGGCGCGAGCCCGGCGCCGAGGGGAAGCGCCCGCCGCCGCCGGCGCGCGGGCTCCAGACGCTGGTGACGCTGGCCGCCGAGGCGGTCCCCACCGCGCGCCAGTACGAGCTGCAGTTCGCCTCCCGGCTCCTGCCGCGCGAGGTCGAGCGGCTGGCGCAGCTCGAGCTGCAGCGGGTGCTGGAGCTGCGCGAGCTCCAGTCGCGCACCCGCGCCGAGCGCGCCGAGGGGCGGGCCGACGCGGCCGACCGGCGCGGGGCCGCGCTCGACCGCCGCGCCCGCTGCCTGGACAGCCTGCTGCTGCGCTCTCACCTGCGCGCCGACTCGCTGCGCCGGCTGGCGGACTCGCTCTCCGCCGAGCTGCTCGCCGAGCGCCGCCGCGCGGACTCGGCCGCGGCAGCCGCGGCGGCGGCCGCCGCCGACACCACGCTCCCGGACTCTGTCCGCGCGGACTCCGCCGGCGCGGACACGGCCTGGTCGGCCGGCGACACGCTGGCGGCGCCCGACACGGCGCTCTCGCCGCCTGACGACTCGGCGGTGGTCGAAGAGGAGCCGGTCGACGCCGCCTGCCCCGCCGCCGCCCCGGACGCGGCCGGCGACGAGGCGCGCGCGTCCGCCGCCGACGCCTCGGCGCAGGACGCCGGCGTGGCGGTGGCCGACGCCGGCCCGCTGGACGACTACATCCGCGCCACCGGCCGCTGGCACCCGATCGCCGGCGAGTGGCTGGGCGGCTTCGGCGCGTTCCTCGGCCGCCCGCTGCGCGAGTACGACTTCTACGTCGGCGTGTACGACGCGCTGGCGCTCGTCGCCCACGACGTCCAGTGCGCGCACCTGGGGTTGGCGCCGCCGCCGCGCGCGCTCCAGGGGTGCGTGCGCGACAGCCTGCGCGCCCTGGTCGAGCGGCCGCCGGTGCCGCTGGGCGACGTGGCGCCGCGGGTGCTGCGGGCGCTCTACGCCTCCGAGTTCGCCGCCACGTTAGGCGCGCCGCGCGGCCCACGCCCGTCCGCCGCCGCCGACTCGAGCTGGGCCGTGCTGGCCGCGGTCCAGCGGGCGATGGCCGCGCGGATGGAGCCCGGCCACGCCGCCGCGCCGCACCGCTGCGCCGCCTCCGGGGTCGCGGCCGGCCTCGTCTGCCGCAACGGGCTGGTGGAGTTCTTCCGAGCGCTCCGCGCCGAGCCGCGCGCCGCGCGCGTGATGCGGGCGCGGGCGGCGGCCCGGGCGTGCGCGCCGGACGCGCCCCCCGCCCGCGGCGCCGACTGCCTGGTCGAGCGGCGGTTCGTGGAGACGGTGGGCGACCCGGAGGGGACGCTCGGCGCGCTGCTCCGCGACCTGATCGGCCGGATGCGCGAGACCACCCCGCGCGGCGGCCGGGTCGGCCTGGCCCCGCGCGGCGCCGACGCGCTCGCCCTGCTCTACTACTCTACCGACGAGCGCACGCGCCGCGGCTTCGACCTGGGCCAGTCGTCGCTGCCGGCGGGCGGGGCGGCGGCGCCGTGGTGGCTGCTCCCGAACGCCGTCGCGCTCGGCACGCGGCGCCCGGGGCTGGAGCTGGAGTGGGAGCTGCGCCGGCACCTCGGCTCGGCGCCGCTCGCGCTCGCGCTCCCGCTGCGGCTGAACACGAGCCACGCCGGCGCCGCCCGCCCCGCGGCCCCCGACGCCGACGGCGCCTCGCGCCTGACGCCGGGCGTCCGGCTCGACCTCAAGAGCTCCATCGTCATGCCGTGGATCACCCGCTTCAGCGTGCAGGGCGACTACTGGGCGCGCGGCGGCGGCGGCGGCTCCGGCGCCTCCGGCGCCTGGTACCGCAGCGTCTCCGGCGGCGTCTCGATGTCCGTGCTCGCCGGCAAGCTTTCGGTGAGCGCGATGAGCGTCCCGCCCGCCTACCGCGACGTGCGCGACCGGCTGGAGCGGCGATACGGCGCGCCGGTGGTGCTGGGGGCGGAGCTGGGGGACGTGAACGGGATGCTGTACTGGATCACGTCGATGATTCGGGGGTGAGACAACGGTCGTCCGCCGTCCGCCGTCCGCCGTCCGCCCTCGACCTGGCCGTTAGGCCGAGCTACACTCTCCCCATGCCCGGGTCCCAGCCGCCGCGCCTCGACCCCGCCATCGCCGCGTACTACGACCGCGCCCCCGAGGAGTCGCGGCTGGAGCACGGCGCGTTCCGGCTGGAGGAGGCGCGGACCCGCGAGCTGATCGAGCGGCACGCCCCGCCCCCGCCCGCGGCGGTGCTGGACGTCGGCGGGGCCGCCGGCGCGTACGCGCTCTGGCTGGCCGAGCGCGGCTACGACGTCCACCTCATGGACGCGTCGCCTCGCCTCGTGGCGGAGGCGAGCCGGCGGAGCGCGCACGCGACCCGTGCCCTGGCCTCGTGCCGCGTCGGCGACGCGAGGGCGCTCGACGCCCCGGATGGGTCGGTCGCGCTCGTGCTCCTGCTCGGCCCGCTCTATCATCTCGTCGAGGCCGACGACCGGCGGACCGCCCTCGGCGAGGCGGCGCGCGTCCTCGCGCCCGGGGGCGTGCTGGTCGCGGCCGGAATCTCGCGCTGGGCGTCCGCCCTCGACGGCCTCGCCCGCGGCCTGCTGTCGGACGCGCGGTTCGCCGAGATCGTCGAGCGCGACGTGCGCGACGGCCAGCACCGCAACCCCACCGAGCGCCTCGACTACTTCACGACCGCATACTTCCACCGGCCTGACGAGCTGCGCGCGGAGGTGGAGGGGGCGGGCCTCGCGGTCGAGGGGCTGTACGGCGTGGAAGGGCCGGGGTGGATCCTGCCGGACGTGGTCGAGCGCTGGAGCGAGCCGGAACGGCGCGCGGCACTCCTGCGCGTGGCCCGGCTGCTGGAGGCGGAGCCGTCGGTGCTCGGGTGCAGCGCACATCTGCTCGCGGTGGGGCGCAAGCCGCCGTGCGGCGGCGCGTGAGTCACGTAGTCCGCCGGCGTGCGAAACGGGTCTCCGCCCGAGCCCGTACATTCGAGTAGCCCCACGTCGCCCGCCACCTCCCCCTCCGGAGTCGCCATGGAGAACGCCCTTCCGCTCTTCGGCCTCGCCTCGGTCGTGATCAGCCTCGGCGTCTTCGTCCATCTGAGCGTGGGGGCGTGGCTCCGCTGGCGCGCCTTCGAGCGGGCGCACGAGCCGCCGCCGCACGGCCACGCACAGCTCGGCGCCGGGGTGCGCGAGCAGCTCGCGGCGCTGGAGCGGGCGATCGAGGCGCAGGGCGTCGAGATCGAGCGCATCGCCGAAGCGCAGCGGTACGCCACGCGAATGCTGACGGAACGCGCCCCCGGCGCCGCCAGCGTGCAGCGCCCGCCCCAGGGGATCATCACTCCGCACTGAGGAACGCCGTGCGAACGATCTGTCTGCTGCTCTGCCTCGCGCTCCCGTCGGTCGCGCGGGGTCAGGCTGCCGCCGCGCCGGCCCCTTCCGCCGCCGCCGCGGCCGTCGGCGCCTTCTTCGCCCTCTCGGTCGCCGACATGGATGCGAGCGTCCGGTGGTACACCGAGAAGCTCGGGCTCGAGGTGGCGATGACGGTGCCCAGGCGGGACAAGGTCGCAGTCACCGTGCTCGAGGGGGACGGCCTCATCGTGGAATTGATCCAGAACGACGACGCGATGCCGCTGAGCCGGGCCGCGCCCGCCATGGCGAACAACATCCTGGTCCACGGGATCTTCAAGGTCGGGGTGATCGTCCCCGACTTCGACCGCACGCTCGCCACGCTGCGGGCCCGACAGGTCGAGATCGCCTACGGGCCGTTCCCCGCGCGGCCGGACCAGCGGGCGAACGTCATCGTCCGGGACAACGCCGGCAACCTGATCCAGTTCTTCGGTAAACGTTAGGCACGGGCCGGCGCGTGACCGACCCGGCGGGCTCCGACCTCGCGCGCGCCGCGGCCGCCCGGCTGGCCCACGTCGAGCGCGGCCGCGGCTTCCGCCTGCGGCCGTCCGGCGCGCCAGGGGCCGAGCGGGAGCGCAGCTTCCGCTTCGACCGGGTGGAGGGCGCGGAGGTGCTGGTCCGCGACGAGCGCGCGGGCAGCTCGCTCCGCTTCCCGCTGGAGGAGGTGGCGCGGCGGGGCGAGCTGGGTGGGCACGCGGCCGTCGGCTGCGCGGTGGCGGGCGGCCTCATGCCGGCGCTCGCCTGCGGCGCCGTGGGCCAGAAGTTCGGCGCCATGATGGCTGGCACCGTCGGCAGCGGCGGCGGCGTGGACTTCGAGTGGTTCCTTCTGGGCGGGGTATCGGGGGCGCTCCTCGGGGCCGTCGTCGGACGCCTCATCACACGATGGGAGCCCGTGGTGCCGGCGTCGGAGGTCGCCCGACTCACCGGCGGCGCGGAGGACGTGCCCGAGCAGTTCCGCGGTTAGGCGGAGGCCGGCCTCGCCGCGGTCAGCCGCGGGGCGGGCCGGCGTCTCGGCGGCGACGTCGGGAGCGGACCACGCCGTCGGCGTCGTCGCCGGGCGCCGCGCCGAAGAGGCGCGGGGTGAGCCAGCGCTGGACAGCGTATCCCACCGCGACCCCGCAGGCGACGCTCACCAGCACGGGCATCGAGAGCGCCCCCACCACCGCGTCTCTCAGCGCATGCCCGGTGTGCGGGCCGCGCCGCGCGCCCAGCCACACGGCGGCGTACACGCCGAGCAGGGGGACGAAATACCATCGTGCCGTCAGCGGCCACCTGACCGGCCTGGTGCCGCGCGTATCGTCTGTGCCCATCTGCCCCTCCGCCCGACGCCGGCGCCGCGATTCGGCGCCGGCGTCAGGCGGGCGTGCTCACCCGCAGCCGCCGCAGCCCTGGCCGCCCGTCGGCCGCCCACCCGGCGGGAACACGCGCACCAAAATCGTCTTCGTCTGCCCGCCCGCGCGGCCCGTAATGTACACGTCGCCCGGGGCGAGCGCCGTGAACTCGAGGCGCGAGACGCCCGGCGACAGCGGAACCTCCTTGAGCGTGACGATGCCGGGCCGGTCGGTCGTCCACGTGAACGTCGCCGACTTGACGATCAGCCCCGCCGCGTCGATCGCCGCCGCGCGCAGGTAGGAGCTCTCGCCCGGCTCCAGCCACGTCTGGCCGAGCCCGATCACGATCGCCGCCACCGGCGGCGTGGCCCCCGGCACCGCCTCGGCGGTGAAGGTCGCGCGCTGCCCGCCCGCCGTCGCGACCGCCGTCTGCGTGCCGGCCGCCGGCCCGAGCGTCCAGAGCCCGACCGCGCGCCCGTCCACGCCCGTCACCCGGGCGTGCAGGTAGACGTAGATCGATCCGCCATCCGGCGTGCTCCACTCCACCGGGACGCCGGCCACCGGCCGCCCCGCGCTGTCCAGCGCCTGCACGACCAGCAGCTCGCGCAGCGTCTCACCGGGGGCGAGCGTCTGCCCACTCCCGCGCTCGGCGACCAGCGTGAACGCTGCCGACTGCGGCGGCGGCGTCTGCTCCTGCTGTTGCTGCTGTTGCTGCTGCTGTTTCGCTGGCTCACGCTGCAGCGTCTGCGTGGCGTCCGTCTGCTGCGGCCCCACGGGGTCCGCCTGCTCGCTGCACGCCACGCCGCCGAACAGGAGGAATCCCGCCAGCCAGGTCCGCCGATTCATCGCGACATGTACCACAATCTCCTCCCGCTTCAAACTGGTGCATCCGCGCGGCGTCGATCATCGTCAAGCCGCGTGGGGATGAGCGAGGCAACGTCCGCGCCACGCGCGGGCGGCAACGCGGGATGCCCGCGGGCCCGCGGTGTCGGGCCGCGTTAGGTAGCCGCGCCGCGGCGCTCCAGCGTATCTTCCGGTCATGCGCGCTCCGCTCCTGCTCGCCTGCCTGGCCGTCTTCGGCTGCCCGGGCTCGCCCCCTGCGCAGGGCGAGAGTGCGAGGCCGCAGCCGGGCGACTATCTGCTCTCGATCACCGAGCAGTGGGGACGAGAGTCGCCCCTCGGCGACCTGCGCCAGCGTGCGCTCCCTCCCGGGGACATCGAGGCGCGCCTCTGGGGCGGTTACGGCCTGGTCGGCACCTCCGGGCTCGTGCTGCGCCGCCGGCAGGGCCAGTGGAGCGCCTGGCGCGCCCAGGTCCACTCGTGCCGCATGTACATCCCGATCCCGGTCGGCGACACCATGTCGGCGGCCTCGTCGCGGCGGTATGAGGCCGAGGCGCGGGCGCACTGCGGCGAGGGGCGCGGCGACACGCTACGCGCCGCGGTCGTCATCTCCGCCGACACGCTGGCACTACTGCCCCTCTCGCCGCCGGCCGACGCCGACGACGTGTGGCGCGGGGCGGTCGCACGGGGCGTGCTGACACTGCCGCCCAGGGTACCGCGCCGGTGGATGAGGTCGGACGGCTTCACCTACGTCCTCGAGGTGCGGCAGGGCGACGAGTACCGGGCCTCGGTGATCGAGCACACGGACCCGCCGGAGAGCGACGCGGACCGTCAGGTCCAGGCGGTGTACGCGTGGCTCGTCAGCCGCTTCGACTCGGCGGCGACCCGTCGCCTCGTGCCGCTCGGCCAACGGCGTTAGGTGCTTGATGCGCGTCCGCCCCTACCGCGACTCCGACTGGAGCGAGTGGCTCCGCATGTCGCTCGCGCTCTTCCCCGGCGCCACGCCCGAGGAGCACGAGACCGACATGCGCGCCTTCCGCGCGCGCGCGGACGCCGAGGTGTTCGTCGTCGAGCGCCCCGACGGGCGGCTCGCGGGCTACGTGGAGGCCGGCACGCGCGACTACGTCGACGGCTGCGCGACCAGCCCGGTGGGCTACATCGAGGCGTGGTACGTGGATCCGGACGCGCGCCGCGTCGGACACGGGCGAGCGCTGCTCGCCGCCGCCGAGGCGTGGGCCCGCGCCCGCGGCTACGGCGAGATGGGGTCCGACGTGCTGATCGACAACGCGGTCAGCCAGCGCGCGCACGAGCGCGCGGGGTACGAGGAAGTGGACCGGGTGGTGACGTACCGGAAGTCGCTCGACACGTCCTGAACGGAGGCTCGACGGAACTGCCCGGATGCGTCGAAGCCTGACGACTCGGGCTGCATCAGCCCGGAACGAGGGAGGACAGCTGGCAGTAATCGCCCGGGCCGTCCTCGTTGGCATGCTGGTCATGATCGCCGGGACGATCCCGCGGAACCTCCTCTTCGCGGCGAATCTGCGGTATTACGCGGGCGTGCCGTGGGCGGTGCCGCTGACCGCCGGGTACCTGTGGCTCTTCTGGCGCTACCTGAACGGCGCGGGGCCCCCGGACGAGACCGCGGAGGAGCGGCGCGCGAGTCTCCGCGCCAACCGCCTCCCGGGCCGCGTGTGGGCGTGGGCGCTGGTGGCCGGCGGGCTCGGCATCATCGCGCTCGTGCTCGCGCTCCGCGTGGCGAATCGAATGGTCGTGCTCCCCGACCAGCGGCTCCCGGATCTCGCGCAGGTGCCGCGGGCGACCGCGCTGTCGCTGCTCCTCATGGCCGCTCCCGTCGCCGGCGTCGTGGAGGAAGCCGCGTTCCGCGGCTACATGCAGCGCCCGATCGAGCGGCGCTCCGGACCGGCGGTCGCGATTCTGGTCACGGGGACGATGTTCGCGGTGGCCCACCTGGACTTCACGCTCGTCCTCTGGCCGTACTACGTCGCCGTGGCCGCGCTCTACGGCATCGTGACTTACCTGACGGACTCGATTCTGCCCGCGGTGGTCCTGCACACGCTCGGGAACATCTATTCGAACCTCGACCTGTGGCTGCACGGCCACGCCGAATGGCAGGCGCCGTCGGGTCCCGCCGCGCTGATCTGGGAAAGCGGCGCCGATCGGTCGTTCTGGGTCATGATTCTCGCGCTTCTCGTCGCCGCGGCGGCGGCGGTACTGGCCTACGTCCAGCTGGCGCGCGTCGTTCGATACGCGCCTGTCTCGGCCGAAGAGCCAGAGGGCTCCGGCGCCGCCTAGCCGCATCGCCGACCCGACGCAAAAGGCTCGGTGGTGGGTCAATTTGATGCGACGGCAGCGGCTTTGACAGGATGAACGGCGACAGGATGGACAGGAGGGTCGACAGGATGCGGGCCCCGGGACGCGGCGTCTCCCGAGCGGCCGTCATCC
>Ga0126308_10000965_pt1 | contig 10804 bp, 16 predicted proteins | sample Plot55_FD_92533 | JGI IMG/M metagenome (GOLD analysis project Ga0126308, IMG submission 92533) | Serpentine soil microbial communities from UC McLaughlin Reserve, CA, USA - Plot55 | ecosystem: Environmental > Terrestrial > Soil > Grasslands | place: USA: UC McLaughlin Reserve, Lake County...
GTTCTTCGAGGAGAACCTGAAGGGCGGAAGCTAAACTCCAATACCGTCCGAGGCGGGGCGTCCGTCGGGGTCTTCCGGCGACCACTCCGTCGCCACCAGACGGTGGCCGTTCAGGTGCTCCGAGCGCCCGGAGGCCAGGTAGACGGCGGAGGGCCACCCGTTGTTTTGGGGACCGGTCTGCTCCTCGCATCGCAGTCCCTCTAACGCCGGATCTTCGCGACGGGCTTCGCGGACGCGCCCGCTCACGCGCTCGTGCCTTTGGGAGAGCGGCGAAAGCGCTTCGTCGCCGGGCCGAGGAGGCGGCCTGTGAGCACGGCGAGGGCGAGGCCCAGAAGTCCCACAGCGAGCGGCCGGAGCAGGTGCGCGAAGGGCCAGCCGCCCCCGGCGAGGCTGAGACGGCCGATCGGGTACTCGAGCAGCCTGGCCATGAACCTCGCCACGGACGTGTTCTCGCGCCTGGCCAAGTCCGAGAGTGTCGCGTCGAACGGGAAGCCCGCCGGCGCGTCCGCGTGGATGAACTCGAGTTTCAGGCCGTTCTCCTGCGCCCACGAGCGTACCCTGGGATCTGTCACCGAATGTGCGGTGCGTCCGGGGACGAGTACTCGGTCGAGAGGCGGAGCGCTGCCGAGGTCGGAGCGGGGGACGAAGTAGAGACCGTGGTCCGATCTCACGGGCGAGCGGGGACCTTCGGGCGTAAGCGAAGTGGTGTTCGAGGTGAAGACCGGCCCAGGGTAGACGTCGAACACGGAGGCGAGCTCGATCTCGGAGGTTCCCTCGGTGAGGACGACCCCTATCTCCGGCTTGTCCCACCCGTACGCTGCCCAGAGCACGTAGAGCGCCTTATCGCTCGCCGTCAGGCGGTCGGCCGGGATCCGGGGCTCGTCCCCGAGGCGCTGATCCGGGTAGCCGAACTTCCGAGCCAGGCCGGTCACGGCCTCTTCGCCGACGTACGCGCGCATCACGTGTAGGGTGGCGCTGATCCCGGAGGTGACCCCGGCCGCCGTGAGCACGTTCCCGTCCTCGACGTAGCGCCGCCCCCGCACCCACTCCGTATTAGGGTAGCGTCCCTCCCACTCGGCGATGTTCGCCCAGTTGGACGTGGCCCTTCGGTCGGCCAGGAGCCCGGCGTCGGCAAGGACCTCGGCGCCGTTGCACACGGACATCACGGTTCCTGTTCCCTCCGCGTGCTCCCTGAGCCATTCGGCCACGGGCCGGTGCCCTGCGGAGCCGACGTCCCACATCGCCGGGACCACGATCACGTCCGGGTCCTCCCCGCCAAGCCTCCGGTCGAGCTCCGCGAGCGAGAGCTGGGGCTGGATGTCGAGGCCTCCGCTAAGCGTCACGGCCTCCCGTTCGGGCGCCGCGGCGTAGACGTTGAAGGCCCCGGACTCGGAGAGCACCTCGTAGGGCGCCAGGACGTCGGTGACCTCGGAGCCCTCGTTGCTAAGCAGCACGACGGCTGTCGGCTTGTCGGGGTCGTGCCTCGGGGGCGCCGGGAGCTCCCCGGCCTGGACCCTTGCCGCAGCGGGCGGCGCCTCATAGCGGGCGGACTCGGCGACATTCACCCCCACGACGCCGACCAGCAGGGGCGGCACCAGGAACGCCAGCAGGTAGACTACGGCCCTCGTCAGGAATAGCATCTTCTTCTTCATCTTCTCCTCCTCGCACACGACTCTGGGGCAGAATCCGGCCTCGGGATCAGTATCGGAGGCACGACCAACGCGGGCCAGAAGTGCTTCATCACGCCGGTCCAGCGGCGGCGCTCGGGCGCCGGATGACCGGGTCATCCCATCGCTCGCCCCCGGCGAGGAGCGCGAACCTGCGAACCCCGCCGTCCGGTTTCATCGGGCGACCTTACTCGTCCCGGGCCGGCTGGTAGGTGAGGACGAGGACACCATCCGGGCTGACCTGCTTCGTGTCCACGAGCCGCAGGGCCTTCGTCTCTTCCGTGTCCCCGAAGAGGCGCTTGCCTTTCCCGACGACGACGGGATAGACCATCAGGCGGTACTCGTCGATCAGGTCGTGCTCCATCAGCGTGCGCACGAGCCGCGCTGCCGTAGACCAGGATGTCCTTGCCGGGCTGCTCCTTGAGCTCGGCTACCCCTTCGGCGACGTCTCCCTTGATGAGGGTCGAGTTGATCCACTCCAGCGGCTCTTCCAGGGTCGTGGAGACGACGTGCTTGAGGTAGCCGTTCATCCGATCGGCGTAGCCCTCCTCGTCGGTGGCGGAAGGCCAGGCGGCGGCGAAAACTTCGTAGGTCACCCGTCCCAACAGGAGGGCGTCGGCCGCGGCCGGCTCGTCGAGCTTGTACTTCCCCATCTCGTCGCTCCAGTACGAGAGGTGCCACTTATCCGGCAACTCCATCTCCATCACGCCGTCGAGCGACACGAACTCCGAAACGATCACCCTTCTCACGTCAAACCTCCTTTTCGATGCGGTATATGATTTTGATGCGGTACGCGAGGTGCGTCACGTTGAGGGCGTCGATCACCCCGGTCCCCTCGGGCGGAGACCTCCCCGATCGCTGGCGAACGTTCATCCTGCCGCCGCCTCTTCTGTCGCCGCCTCCGGCATAGGCGCCTCGAGGAACTGAGGGACCAGCGACAACAGCCATTCGGCGCGGTCCATCACCCCGCTGCCGGGCGGGACGAAGTGGGAGGTGCCGGGGAGTACCGCGAGTCGGGCCTTGGAGAAACCAGCCAGGTCCCCCATCGCCCCGCCGCCCAGCAAGCAGAACATCTCGACGGCGTGCTCGAGGCGGACGACGTCCGCGTCGCCGACGACGATCATGGTCGGAGCCCCGATCCCCCGGACGTCTTCTTCCGGCCAGGCGAAGGGCGTCGCGTCGAGCCGCCCCACCTTCTCGACCAGCCGGGGGAAGTCCTCGGGGTTCGGCGCGACCTCCAGGTAAGCCGTCTCGATCGGGGTCCCTGAGAACGTCTCGGGCGTGATGCTCGGGATCGTCTCGTGCAGCTCGGGCTGCGCGCCGTCGCTCGTGTAGGAAGCCGAAACGACCACGAGTCTGCGCACCAGTCCGGGGTGGCGCTCGGGCGCCTGGTGAGCGTGGGGCGAGTCGTCGTCGGTGGCGTGGTCGCGGACCCCATCCGCGGAGTTCTTCTCGTCGGTCATGATCTTCGCTCCGAACCTTCGTTTTTCATCTGGTCAGCTTCGATGGTATTGCGAGCAAGGTTGGAGGAGCATCGGCCAAAAGGTAGATTTGGGGGGGTAGAGATCGTCGCGGCTGGGATCCTTACGGACCTTGCGCCGCCCCGAACCGTCCCGGCGGACGGGCGTCGTGCCTGGATGCCGCCGAGCCTCGGCGGTGGGGCGCTAGAGCAGGTTAAGTTCCCTGGCCCTCGCAACCGCCTGGGTGCGGCCGTGGGCGTCGAGCTTGCGGTAGGCGTTGTTGAGGTGGGTCTTAACGGTGCCCACGCTTACGAACAGCTCCGAGGCGATCCTGCGGTTAGACTTGCCGGCGGCTACGAGCTGGAGGACTTCGAGCTCGCGCTCGCTCAAGGGCTCGGGAAGCCCCGCGGCTGACAACGCGGCGCCCGAGGCGTTTCTTTCGGTCGCCGCCAGGAGTTTCCTGATGTAGTGTGCCGGGATGGGTGGGTCCAGCCGGCCCCTCTGCAGGGCTTCGAGCACCTCAGAAAGGAGTTCGGCCATCGGAGCTCCCTCGTCGACGAAGGTTCGGACGTAGCCCTCGGGTTCCGCTAGGGCGAGGGCTCCTGCTAGGGTGCTCACGGCTCGCTCTTTCTTGCTTCCTGCCCACAGTGCCAGTGCTTGCAGAGCCAGGGTCTCTATGAGGTCGCCCGTTCGCCCCACCGCCTCCGCCGTTTCGCCCAGCTCCTCCAGCAGCGGCAGCGCCTCACGGTGCCGACCCTGGGCGTGGAGTAGCCTCGCCGAAGTTAGCCGGTCCACCACCCGCGCGGCGTCCGCGGCGTTTTCCGCGTTTGCGGCGCGTTCTTGCTCGAAGGCCACCGCTTCCGTGAGATCCCCCCGGGCCAGGCGCAGCCTCGTCATCCAGGCTAAGGCGATGCCGATCTGCAGATCGGCGCCGGAGTCGCGGGCGACGCGCTCCGCTTCAAGGGCCGTCTCCAGGGCGCCCTCCTCGTCCCCCCACTCCCGCTTGTTCCGCGAGAGGGTGACGTACGCCCACACCAGGGTGCTGACGTCCCCGGTGCGTTCGGTCAGTTCCACGCCCCTCTCCAGCGCGCGCTCCGCCCCGTCCAGGTCGTCGCGTTCGTAGCGGAGATCGGCCATCCCTAGGTGGACGATCCCCGCGGCGGGCGACAGCTCGAAGTTCCCCTCTGTCAGCAGCCGCAGCGCACGCCGGAACGCTTTGTCCGCTTCGCGCAGGCGACCCTGCTCCGTCCTTACCCTGGCGTGCATCACCATGCCCGCGAGCCTCCCGTAGGCGTGGCGCGCGGCCCGGCCGATCTCGGCGGCCTCCGCGTAGGCCTCGCCCGCCGCCGACAGATCGCCGACGGCCCTGAGCGCGTCCCCCAGGCGGACGGCGGAGTAGTTGCGAACGGTCGCCTCTCCGTCGGGCAGAAGCGATAGGGCCTGCCGGGCGAGTTCCACGGCTTCGGGCGCGTCCCCCCGGAGGCGGGCGCGCCAGGACCGGACGGCCGAGGCGAAACCCAACAGAAACCGGCCGTCTTCCCTGTCGACTTCGGCCGCCCGCTCGACTTCTTTCAGGAGAGGTTCGGCGTCGTCCGGCCGGCCGGTGATCACCAGGGCCACCGCGTGCTCGGCGAACAGCCGGGGCCTGCGGCGCTTGGCTTCGGTAGGCAATGCCTCCAGCCAACGCAGCGCGGTGGTGCCCTCGCCGCGCTCCACTGCCCCTTCGACCCCTTCCTCGATCAGCCGCGCCGCCAGGTCGTGGTCGGGGGCCGAGAGCGCGTGCCCGATCGCGGAGGACAACCGCCCGTTCCGCTCGTTCCAATCGGAGGCCTTGAGGTGTAGTTCGCCCACACGCTCAAGGCTCTCGCGACTCAGGCGGCCGCGCAAGAACTCGGCAAATAGGTGGTGGTAGCGGTACCAGCGTCGTTCGTCGTCCAGCGCCACGACGAAGAGGTTTTCCCTCTCTAGCCTCTCCAGCATTCTCTGCCCGTCGGAGCGGCCCGTGAGGGCATCGCACAACGGGCCGCTGAGGTTGTCGAGGATCGAGGTCTTGAGCAGAAACTCTCTCACGCCTTCGGGCTGACGTTCGAGGACCTCCTCGGCCAGAAAGTCCAGGACGTCCCGGTGGCTGCCGGAGAAGGACTCGATGAAGCCGGAGATGTCCTTGCGGTCCCGCATGGAGAGCGCAGCCAGCTGCAACCCGGCGATCCAGCCCTCCGTGATCTCTTCCAGCTTTGCAACATCCTCCGCCGACAGATCAAGCCCCATTACCTCCTTCAAGAAAGCCGCGGCCTCCTCCCGAGTGAAGGACAGCTCGGCTGCGTTGAGCTCGGTTATCTGGCCCCTGGCGCGCAGCCTTGCGAGGGGCAGAGGCGGTTGAACGCGGCCGGACATGACGAGGTGTACGCTCTCTGGAAGGCGTTCCAGCATGAAAGAGACGATCCTGTGGACGCTCTCTGAATCGATGAGATGGTAGTCATCGAGGACGAGGTCAAGCTCGCCCGGCAAAGCGGCCATCTCGTTGAGGAGGGTTGCGGTCAGTGCCTCGATCTTTGGCGGCTCGGGCGAGCGCAGCGCGGCCAGGATGCCCTCCCCGATTCCCTCCTCTACGGCCCCCAGCGCGGTCACCAGGTAGGAGAGGAAACGTACGGGATCGTTGTCGTCCTCGTCCAGCGACACCCAGCCGCCGAGCCGGCCGCCAGCCGTGCGATTCTTCGACCATTCGACTAGCAGGGTCGTCTTACCAAATCCCGCCGGGGCCGAGATGAGGGTCAGCTTTCGCCCCGACTCACGCTCCAGCTTTTCGGTCAATCGTGGCCGCGAGACCAGCTTCGGACGCGCCACTGGTGGGCGCAGCTTGGTGGACACGAGCGGGTCGGACAGGGCCACCTGTTTGCTCACCTCCGGTGCCTATTATACTTCCGATCCGTATCGGAATGACACCCTATGCAGACCCTGGCGGCGTTCGGATAACTGTCGATCCGCGGTCGCGGAGAGATTTCGGACGCCAACTCTGAACCAAGCGTTTTGTTGGCGAAAACCGACGCCGTGCCAGTACCAGCTAGGCCTTTTTCGCACTATGGAGGATCACCGAAGGTAGGCTCTTCTCTCCCCACCTCCGGTATCCGGGTGGCGATCACGCGTTACTGAGAGACGGCTATCTGTTCAAAAGGAGGACAAGAAGCAGGAGAAGTGACGCTCGACCATCGCCAGTGATTCGTCGTTCATCGAGCTTCTCCTTTCATTGCGTCGCCTTCGATGGTAGTGCAAGACCGGGTAGGGCGGCATCCATCGAAAGGTAGGTCGAGGGGTGGAGATCGCCGCGGACGTCCGCCCCGCAACGTAGACCGGCATCACCGGTATCCGGTGACGTCAGCCGGCCTGCCGGCGTCCTGGACCTCGACGAGGTAGCGCCAGGCCTCGGGCTGCGAACCGTCGAGATCCGTGAAGCCATAAACCTTCGCGAGCCCGCCGCTCGAAAGGGAGCTACCGTTCCAGCGCGCGACCTCCGGATCCCCGGCGAGGTGGGCCACGGCCCGGCCGACGTAACGCGGCGTCTCGGAGATGGCGAAGTGCGGCTGGATGGCGGTCGCCTCATGCCAGTTGGATTCGCCCACGCCGAAGTTGTCCAGCATCATCTCCGAGCGCAGCCAGCCGGGGGTCAGGGCAACCGCCGCGCACCCGTGGGGCGCAAGCTCCTTTGCCTGCGCCCACGCCATGCGGATTACGGACGTCTTCGCCAGGTCGTAGAACAGCGACAGCCTGTAGTTATTGTCGTTGTATTCTGCGGTACCGTCCGTCATTTCGACGACCAACCCGCCCTCGTTCTTGATGAGGAGGGGCAGGGCGAAGTGGCTGGTTATGATGTGCGTGTCGATGGCGAGCCTCAGCATCCGGAACCCCCCTCAAGGGAGTGCTCCCACACCGGCACGTTCCACTCTATCAGGTGCTCGCCGCCCCACACGTCGTTGACGAGCACGTCCAGACGCCCCTGCTCGTCGTCTATGTGCGCTATGAGCGCTTCCACCTGAGTCGGGTCCAGATGGTCGATCCGGACCGCGATGCCGCGCCCGCCAGCTCGATCGACGAGTTCGGCCGTCTCCTCGATCGTCTCGGGGCGGTCGTACTCGGAGTGCCGCTCGCGCGTGGTGCGCCCGGTCACGTAGACCGTGGCTCCTGCCGCGCCCAACTCGACCGCTATCCCGCGTCCCGCTCCGCGCGTCCCGCCAGCCACCAGGGCCACCTTCCCTTCCAACTTCGGCGCCATACGAGCCTCCTTCCGATCACCTCAAAGATACACAAACTACAGTTACTCAAGATAAGTCGTATCGACACCTCGTGGGGTCGTGGATCCCCTGGCTGGCGTCGCTCATCGTGCGTCTCCCCGTGGCGCCGGGCGCTTGCGGATTCTGCCCCACGGCTTAAAGACCGCCGAGCGAGGCTGCCTTTCCGGCCGCGAACCGCCGGCCCTGCTCGGCTGCCTCGGTCACCCCCGATCGCAACGCAACCAGAACCAGCGCGGTGAGCACAATGTTCAGCGCCAGCTTGATCGCCACCCACCAGTAGCGCACCAAGCCGTACTTGGTGCCGAGGCCCAGGACGACGCCGCTGGCGAGGCACACCAGGCCGGTCGTGAAAAGCGGCCACACCGCGAACAGCTCGAGCGCCCGGTAGCAGAGCGCCCTAGTGTTGTCGTCCTCAGCGAGAAGGGCGGTGAAGACGAAGACGCCCATGACGACGTCGATCCCGATCCAGGCGCCGGTCGACACGACGTGCACGACCAGGAAGCCCTTGCGCGTCCGTGCGCCCAACCGCCACGGCCGGGCGTCACCCGATTTGAGGTTGACTGTCATGGTGCGTTCCCTCGACGCCTACCTGTTCTCGCGGGAGCCGGTCGAGGCAGTGGACTCTGATCTGTGCTCGGGCGACGTTGACAGCGGGCAAATCGAGCGGCTGGCCACCGAGGTGGCGCTGACCCTGCGGGGTGCTGCCGACTGATCACGGGATCACTTCGATCCGCTCGTCGTTGCTTCCCAGCAGGAAGTGCGCCGAGGCCGTGGCGCGGTATAGGCGCTGCCGAGCGGGCGCCGTCACGTCAGCGCCGCTCCAGGCGGCAAGGCCAGTGGTCTCGGAGCGGCGCGAGTAGATCGCGATCGCGTACTCCAGCTCATGGCCCTCGAGCTCCTCACCGCGTCCCTCTACATAGACAGCGGCGGCATCCCCCGGCGCCACTGTCGAATCGAAAATCACGAATGTGAGCTCGGGACGAGCTGCCACGTTGCGCGAGTGCCTCGCCTCGGGCCTGGAGACCCAAAGGAAGTCTCGGTAGCCCTCGTGCACGAACCACACCGCGGATGCCCACGGGCGCCCTTCGGCGTCAGCGGAGGCGAGCGTCATGTAGAGGTTGGAGTCGATGATCACCCGCGCGGCGGCGACGAGGTCGGGTGCCTCGCGCCCGCGGTAGTGTTCCATGCCAGGACTCATCTCGTGATCCGGAACCGCAGATGGGTCGCGGCTGAGGTCTGAATCGAGCCGCCGTTTGCGAGTTGCAGGTGCTCGTCGCCGAGGTTCTCGAACATCCTGGTGCCGCTTCCGAAGAGCACCGGGACGAGGTGGATCGAGAGCTCGTCGATGAGTCCGGCCCTGAGGTACTGCTGCCCGGTCTCGGCGCCACCCATCACTATCACATCCTTCTCCCCGGCCACCTTGCGAGCCTGCTCCAGGGCACGCTCGATCCCGTCGGTGACGAACGTATAGACGCCCCCTCGGGAGGGTCTGCGGGCACCTCGTGGCAGAGGACGAAGGCCGGGACGCGAGCGGGACCGGTCGGGCCGTCGGCTCCCCACCATGGCACCGCCATCTCGTAGGTGCGCCGGCCGGCGATCACGGCTCCGTTACCCCTCACCCCGCTCATCAGCACCTCTCGGTCGCGCTCATCGTCGCCGAACGCCCCCTCGTGCAGGCGCTCGCCGCCATCTCCCATCGGCTCTTCAGGGCGTGGGTTCGCCGCTGACATGAATCCGTCGAGAGAGATGCTGATGTCGAAGATCACCTTGCCCATGGTCCCATCTCCTTTCTCGTGTTAGACGCAGAGGTTCTGCTCATTGACTTCGCCCCTCGTGCCCCGTTCGATCTGGGCGTTCGTGGTTCCTCTGCCCGGCTTCCGTCAGGTGCGTCCTGGGTCGATGCGAGGGCCGACGGTCGTGACCTCGGGTATCGGCTGCAAGGCCCACTCGGGTGGGTTTGTGCCCCGGCGCTCGGCCGCCATGCGCGCGAAGTAGCGCTCGAAGCCGGCGGGCGTGCAGATGATAAGCGTCCGCGCATCGGCGCCGCTGAGGTTGGCGAAGGTGTGAGGGACGTTGCGGGGAGCGAAGGCCAGCTCCCCCTGCTTCCTCGTAAACAGCTCGTCCTCGAGCTGGAAGGTGAGCTCGCCTTCGAGCATGTAGAAGGTCTCGTGGAAGTCGTGGTGGTGCAGCGGGGGTCCGGGGAAGCCGGCGCCGACGACGTTGTCCATGACGGAGATGTGCCCTCCGCTCTGCTCGCTACGCAGAAGGACGTTGATCGGGGCGCGCTCGGTTGACATGGGTTTCTCCTTTCGCGGATGGTGAGCTCAAGCAAGGTCGGATGGGCTCAGAGCATGATCTTGCCTCCCGCCACATCAAGCGTGACGCCGGTCAGCCACGAGGAGCTTTCGGAGGCCAGAAAGAGCGTAGCCAGCGCCACGTCCTCCGGCACACCCATCCGTCCCAGCGGGAATGCCTCGGCCCACTGCCTGACCTGGTCCTCTGACATGTAGCTCCGCGTGCGCTCGGTCAGAATGGAGTCCGGGGCCAGGCAGTTGATGCAGCGCCGTGCTTGCCGACCTCGCCTGCTACCTGCCAGGAGAGCATCACCACCCCCGCCTTGGCCGCCGCGTAGGCCGTCGGGGCCGGGGTGGGGACGCGCCCCGCGCTGGAGGCCATGGTGACGATCGAGCCGTTCCCCCGTTCGATCATGCCTGGCAGGAAACTCTTGAGGGTGAGAAACGTGGAGGTAAGGTTGCCGTCGATGGCGGATCGTCACTCCTCCTCGGTGATCTGGGCGGTAGGTCCGGGGGGCGGGCCACCGCTGGCGGCGAACACGGCCAGCACGTCGACCGGCCCGAGCTCCTGCTCTACCTGCTGGCGCATGCGCTCGATGGCGGCGAAGTCTGTGACGGCAGCGCCGACCCCGATCGCCTGGCCGCCGTCGGAGCGGATCTCGTCTACGACGGAGTCGATCTTGGTCTCGTCCCGGCCGTTGACCGCCACCTTCGCGCCGCTCTTGGCCAGCAGGCGGCAGGCAGCCGCCCCGATGCCGCCCGACCCGCCGGTGACCACGGCGACTTTGTCGGCGAGGTCTGGGTAGGTGGGGATGTTTCCGGTCACGACGGTACCTCCCAGTTGGGCGAGTACTCTGTGAAAATGGCCGGTCCGTCTTTCGTCACCGACGGCTCTTGTCCAGACATTCCGTCTCCTTTCATTGGGTTGCCTTCGATGGTATTGCGGGGTCGGGTGGAGAGGCATCCACCGAAAGGTGGATCGGGGGGTAGAGATCCTCGTGCCCGAGCTGTCACAGCCTCGCCCGCCGACCCGGACTCCCCCCACCTCATCGGAGCGGATGAGTGTTGCGGTAGGGTGTTCTTGGAAACCCCGGCGA
>Ga0126308_10000967_pt1 | contig 10796 bp, 13 predicted proteins | sample Plot55_FD_92533 | JGI IMG/M metagenome (GOLD analysis project Ga0126308, IMG submission 92533) | Serpentine soil microbial communities from UC McLaughlin Reserve, CA, USA - Plot55 | ecosystem: Environmental > Terrestrial > Soil > Grasslands | place: USA: UC McLaughlin Reserve, Lake County...
CTTCATCCCAGGATAAAATGATACTGCCGCTATTCATATGTGCAAATTATACAGCATATGATTTAATGGTTATGTTTTATGTTCTGTTAAAAGGAATATCTCTATTTATAGTGTATAAAACAGCTGAAATACTGTATGGTATGGTTCTATATGATGCTGTTCATAGGAACAGTAATTCTGTCAATGCTATAAATATAATCCTGTTTGCTATTAGATATTATACAGATGGCTAATTGTCTAATCAATTAGGTATATTTTGTTACTGCTGAGAATCTGTGTTAGTATCGTTCGAGCTGGACTTTGGTTGCAACCTTTTTACACCACCGTTTGCAACATGCAAAAAGGTGACTAACTTCGGAACTCCAATTGTCAACCTGTACGATTAGTTGCCTATGTATAGACTTAGAGTTTATAATGTTACTTCCAATCAACTATTTGCTCCATTGACCGTGTATAAAACAGTTGAAATATTAATGGGATGATTTGCTTGCTTTAGCACCTTCGATTACTCCAATTAATCCGGACTGCGGATAGTAGGTTTGAACATACTTCCAGCCTGACTTCTCTAGCAAAGAAGAATATTCTTCGACAGTCCTTTCTCTTCCAGTTCCCCAACACATCATATGTATATCAAAAAGTTTTGAAAAATGTGGCTTTTCTGGCTGTGTAATCAAGTGTTCAACAATAAACACTCTTCCATCTGGAGAAGAACAAGACCTGTTAATATTGTTAAGTATCTCGATACATTCTTCATCATTCCAGTCATGTAGAATCATTTTCATTATATAAGCATCTACAGATGGAATTTCTCTAAACATGTCTCCTTCTATATACATGCAACGATCATCTAGTCCCATTTTACTCGACCACAATAACTCTTTGTTCTTGATGAGAGATTTTAACTCCAATACACTACCTTTCATGTGACGATATTTTAGGAGCAGATTACTCAGAAGATGCCCATATCCTCCACCAATGTCACACAAATGATGTATTTTGGAGAAATCATAATGATTAAGTGCATCTAATACCCAAGTAGTTTGAACAGCAGAATAACTAGTCATAGCCCGACTGAACACTTCTGCATATTCTGGATTTTTCTCAGCATATTCGAATCCCTTACATCCATATTCACGAAGAAAAGCGTTCTGTTGGCCATTTTTAATCATTACAGGTAGGTGCTTCCAGATTGCATAGTGTTCGGGCCCTTCTTCTAATAATATTATATCTCTTAATGTATGTGGATGGCCCTTCTGGAGTAGCTCACCTTGTTTGCTGATTGAAAATTTATGATCAAAGCCTTCTTTTAAGAAACCCAGAGAGCCAAGAGCCCTGAGAAGTCGATAAGTCAATACAAAATCAAGATTTAGTTGCTTTGCAATATCAGACGTCTTCTTGGGATCCGATGTTACGCAATCAAAGACCCCTAATTTGACACCTGCATAAAGTGTTTGGCTTTTCCATCTACCAAATATGACGTCTAGGGTTTTTTCATAATCTATCATGATATGAGAGTGACAATTGCCTTTAATATACAGGAGCTAAGCCAGAAATAATGATGATAGTAAAATCATCTTGGATGATAGTATCATTGAAAACATTCGGGGAGGGTTATTTTGTTGTTGTTTCTATCTTTAACATTTGCATCTCCTTCTCTGCAGCCTTGGCGCCCTTGAAAACATTGTCATAACAGTTATCAACATTTAGAAGAGATAAAGTACCATTCTTATTTGCAGCTCTTGTTGTACAGTTATAATATCTTGTCAGGGCATCAGCATCTGTTAACAGCCCACTCTGATAGGTTAAAACGATAGAGAACGCTGCAACGGTAAGAATAATTCTGACTTGTACATTTCTAGACATTAGTACGCCTATATGACTGTGGCTTACCTTGCCGAGAATACCTAAGGATCTATTGATATTATTCATCCTTTCTGTCACAAACTACCAAGGAGTTACCATGAAACTTTCAGGCCCTTGTTGTGATTTCTCAACTAGATCCTCCAGCTCTATTTCATTCTTATTACTGTTCTGGTCTTCTTCTTTTATCACTGGTTTTTCATCAATATTATTACTATCTATTTGGTTGGCTGACTCCAACTTATCTACATTAGCTACAAAAACATTATAATAACAGCCATTTACTTCTGCCTTTGTTGGTTCATTATGAAAGTAGTTTGGTTCCTGTTCACTATAGCTTTCATCGACTGCTTTCTCTATACAATCATAGAATATAGGCATGCCTTGATCAAGAGTAGTATTTCCTGTTTGAATAGGAATCAAGGGTACGGCCTGAGCCCATGCTGCCAAATTGCTGCTATAAAAAATGCCACCAATCTGGGAAAGACCAGCAATGCTTGCAGACAATAACAACATTCTAAAAGCAAAGAGGTTCAATTTTTTAACTAGAATGCATCATTCATTAGATGTTTTTATCATCTATCCATCTATGTGCTTCAACTATCTAGCGTTACATGATTACTATTATTTGTTCTGATTACATTGATTATTATTTTTATGCGGAAATTACACAAGGTTGGTTTTCAAAAGACCTGATTTGGCATAAGCGACATAAAACAACAAATAGCCCGGAATTTGAGCTCTTACTTGCCTAAACGGGCAATAAATGTGACAATCATGAGAAAATCAAGACTTTCTCTTCTCTTTTTGTTGCTCCAACTTCGATTGGTCTCTATTGATGCTCATTACTTCTCTAGATCTGTTACCAAAGGCTTCTCTCTTTCAAATGCCTACCAATGTATTTTTTCTGCGTTAATAATGCTAGTTATAGTGTCAGTTCCCGTGTGCTTATCCATATATTGCGTCACTTCCGCCGCTGGAGATCCTCGAGACATAATGTCGAAGCCACCGTGTTTCTTTGCGTAGGCGCAAGGGAACTAACACTGACTAATTTCCTCCAGTAAAAGCATTTTTCTCTTATTGCCGATGCGGCGGCTGGAGTAATTTGTCAAACAAATGTGTATATCTTGGACTTTGCTAACTATAATGGACTACACAGGAACCCTCATAGATTTACTCTGATAAATGCTCTCTGCCAAATTCACGTCCATGTCAGGTTTCCCAATTAAAATCAGGTGCGCAGACTGAGTTTCTTATGATATTATTTTATAACTTGTAGTCTCTTCTATAGTATGTCAAAAGATTCTCAAAGCTTCAGCTCGAGCCAGAATGTATCTCAAGAGGCAACACAACAAAAGAAGATAACTAAAGTTGGAGCCAGATATATACAAATAGAAGAATTTAAAGACTCTGACCACCATAGAGGCTACTTCTGTTATAACTGTGTATATTTTGTTAAACCACATCACTGTGCTATTGTAACAGATGAAGGCATTGATATACAGGGTTATAATTCAGGTGTTATTGCTCCTCATGGATTATGTTCAATATGGACGCCGAACAAAGAAGAAATACATGGAGCTACATCTTCAAGAGGATCTAGTGCAGCTGCCACTGAAGTTGCTACGAGTGGCCTATCAGATGAATCAACCCCTGGGATCTCTGCTCAATTCTCATGTGACTTCTGTAATAAGACTTTTAATTCGAGAGAAGCACTAAAACAACATCGTATCAAGGAGCATAATAATGACCAGTGATAATACCAAAAGGAATAAGGACTCCAAGTATACCAAAACAGACACTCAAGATAATAATACTGCAGCACCCCCTACTGTAACTAACCTTGGCGATACATCTAGAGACATAACCAATACAGCTGACGTATCAAGGGCAAGTATTGCCAAAGGCATAGGAACTGAAGAAAATAGATCTGCAGCTGATATAACTATGGGAAAGATGCGGGCTGATGAATCTATTCAAGGAGTAACTCAAGATAACAGTGACTTGGAAGGAAAACAGGGACGATTTGCTAATACTCAAGATAATATCTCAAAAAAGAAAGTTGTTAATTCTGGAACTTCATTAAAGGAGGATAAAAGTATTGATAAAGCAGACATCTACTCTACCGGAGAGTCAGGTACCAGACATATAGAAAGGGCTCAGGAAAAACCTCCAAAAAAAGTAGAGGACAAAGAAAAGGGTTCATGGAAGATCGAAGAGGAAATCCATAAGAAAGATGATTAAGTGTTTACCCGTAATCATAACTTGTATTCTCGTTGTTTTGATTATGATATCAGCGGTATTGCCAAGCATTAACTATTTGGGAAAAGAAAACACAGGCTCAGTCATAGATATTGCAGCAGAAGAAGCTCAAATGAGCACAACAACTCGTACCAATTCTAATAATGATACAGAAGAAATAACATCGGCAGAGGCTAATAGTAGTAGACTTGATGGTAGTCAACCAAATAGTTCTCCAATACAAGGTACGGGAATTCCGAACGAACAGACCAGCGCTAATCCAGCACCTCAGGCTCCGATTAGTGGAATGGAAGTAAGAACACGAGAAAACGAAACTCGGGAAGGAACAGGAGCTTTTGCCGATTTCACAAATGCCACAAGATAACATTTTTGTAAAATATAGGTTGAGTATATAATTAACTTACGCTAATGAAGGTTAAAGTCTTATACTCTTGCCTCATTATATTATCCCATGCTTGCAAGCGAATTGCCATTGTCTTTGATTAGTTGTTCTTTTTCACTGATAGCCTGGGTCGTGCGGGTCTAGTTATACAAGATTTATCCCTTTCTTCTCAATGGCGACCGCTGCAGGAGTAATAGGATTAAAGGCCTGACTAGCGTCAAGTATGGTGGATACCTTGGTCATTTCTATTACTACCCTTTTAGCCTCCTGGAAAATAATTTGTGCAATATACAGATCCACTCCGACTCTGCGTGAAATATCTGATGTAGTACTGCTGAGTATTGACTTAATAGTTAAAAATCCTGTATTCATCAGAGCATCCTTTATTCCGTCTGCCAATTCTAATAGCTGAATGTCTGACTCCATACCATTCTTATATATAATTATAATATATAACTACTACTAAAGATTGTTTCATATCCGACTGACTAGAGGTTGTGGGGAATTTTCATATTTCTGCCTGACGAAGTGAAAAATTTGGATTTGCGATATTTATAGAGTAATGATCGGTGTGCGCTATCAGGAGGCAGTGAAAGGCGTTAATTCAATCCTGTCAACGATAAAGTACCTATTTGGGTCATTTCTTAAAGCTAGCAGTACGGAGAAAAGCGCATTTTGCAAAAGTCTTTTGTTATCTGACAGAATCCCTCCAACCTCGTTTCTGACTGTGGTTTCGAATTCTTGGTAGTTTCGGCCCTCTTTGAATTGCTCAACATAACCTTGTAGCCTTTGTACTCGAGAGCATGCTTCCTTTAGTTCTTCATATTTAGTGTTAAAGGTCTTTTTTACCAAGTCTAACTTTTCTTTTGTATTACTTATTTCGTCGTGTAAATTCTTCAGTTCTTCTTGACCTGCAGATTTCCTTCTTGATATATCCAGTATCTCTCTTTGTAGCCCCTGAAACTTGTCTTGAAGCTTGTGGATGCTATCAGCCGTTTGGACAAGGTTCATTATCTGCTCAGGACTAACACTGTGTTCCCTTCCAAGTCTGAACAACTTAAGAAAGTATCCCATGCTATCTTGAGTTTCCTGGTATATTGAAACAAGCTTATACATTCGCATCATATTCAGATACTCAACGTAGAACTGTTGTACTTGCGGCCGTGGAAGGTTCAGTTCGGAGGTTACCTCTAAAGGACTTTTTCCTTCAGCAAAGAGTTGATATGCTTTAACATTTGGAATGACTCTGTCTTGCTCATGTTGTACAACGTCACTCTGCTCTCCATTTGCCAGAGCATAATTTTGGGCCAGTCGTATTCTATGCTCCTTTGTCACAGGTGTGATATCATGGCTGGACTTACCCATTATTCTTGATACTTCTCGAATGGTCTTATCCTGATTAAAATACAGATCTATTATTCTTCTTTTTTCCTCTTCGTTGACTTGCACACCGTTTCCTACTAACTTTACAGATTCATTCTTTAAATGTGGAATGTGCCCCCACTATCCGATTTTGGACGTTTCCTTGTTTCCTATGTTTCCTTGCTAATTTGTCTAGACCGTTCCTTTTCTATACCACATAAAGCCTACTCCTTTTTAACACTTTTTCAGGAAAACCTACTACAAGCAAACTTTGCATACATACTAAGCCGCAAACGGCTAAACTAATCCAACTAGGCCTTTCCGTAGAACTTGCAGAATAGAGATTGCTCTATGTCAGAAAAGAAAATGAATAGGCCTTGTATCTTTTAGCCAGATTGTCTTGTATTCTGTTTAGGAAACGATGTCCTATCTTGTAATGCTATGGGTATGGTCATCAATGATGGTATATGTAACAGGTTACAATTTACATGCTACGAGCAAGTGTATATCCCTTTATGTCGTTAAGCCGAGTTAAATTATTGAGGTTCATTTTGGGAATACTGTTTAAATGGGTTTAGGATAATTCGCTTGCGTTTATCTTTTACAGTATATACATCATATTCTGTATAGACATCTTTTACTTGTTCAAAAGAGAAATCATCAATGGATTAATCAAATAGCATTGTTTTTAGCTTTCCTGGCTGCAGTTTTATTAGCTGGTCTGGGGTTAGGGCACAAAATCTACAAAAAAGTAAAAGATGTATGGAATATGCTTTCTTGGTGCTTTTTGATTTAAAGCCTTCTAACCATATAGCACATGAATTGTAGCTATGTAATTCATCGACTACGGGCATATAGAGGAATAATATTTTAATAATATAAGCGTACTAAAGAGTCAGATTATATGTAAATAACCATTTCTCGTTGTCTGTCGGGCAAGTTCAACGAGTAATGGAATAAGAGCCGCAGGTGAGCCCACACTTAGCCAGCTACCCTGTTTCATTTCTCCCCCTAGGATGATCGTTGAATACCTCCTGCGGCTTTATGATCTATATCAAGCTCTTCCATACCACATTAAAAAGGTTGTTTAAAGAATTTTGCAACTCATTGATTTTTTTCTAAATGTCGTCTAAATATTGTTCCCATTATCATCTATTACATAGAACAATGGATAATAAGTCATATATCTGCAATCAATAAATAAGTCACTCTATAAACAGTAAATACTGATGACATCCACAGATAGCAAGAATCTACAGCATCAAGAGATTGTAAGCATAGAAGATGATAACCAGAATATAATTGAAGGTAACCTGAGCATACCATTTTCTAGCACTACCGCTAATAAAGACATTGAAGGAATTGTTATAATTGCTCATGGGAGTGGGAGCAGCCGCCATAGTCCCAGGAATAGGTATGTTGCACAGGTTCTAAATGATGATGGTATTGCTACTTTACTAATCGACCTTCTTACTTCTGAGGAAGAAAAGACAGATAGTGTTACTAGAGAGCACAGATTTAATATTAAATTACTCGCCAAACGACTTCTTTCTGCAACAGACTGGATATTACAAAGTTCTAGATATAAAAGTCTCAGGCTTGGATATTTTGGTGCAAGCACTGGAGCTGCAGCAGCTTTAGTAGCAGCAGCTGAAAGAGCTAGTAAAATATATGCTATTGTATCTCGTGGAGGTAGGCCAGATTTGGCTGGCTCAGATGTTTTAAATTGTATTGATGCTCCGACACTTTTTCTCGTGGGAGAAAATGATAAGCAAATAATCGAATTAAATGAAATGGCTTTGAAACAGCTTACAAAGATAGAGAAAAAGAAAAAGATGATAATTGTTCCTAAAGCTACACATCTATTTGAAGAACCAGGTGCTTTAGAAGAGGTTGCAAGACGGGCTAGTGGATGGTTTCAGTGTTTCTTCTTAGAGGAGAAACATTCCATTTAGAGAATGGATCCGCTAGCATTATCTATGAATCTAAAAAATATGATGATATTTGCCATTCTATTGCCAAAATAACCACAACATCATCAGCAGGAGAGCTATTCCATTAACTAGATGTGTGTTCCCACGCTTGGCATATTCTGAAACTATATAATTTAGAGAGTTTGCTTTATGCATGCAGAAGGAGATTGTGTATTTATATGATGGGAAACAGTCAGAGGTTAACATCTGTACGTGTTATGAGAGTAAGCAGGAGCAATATTTGAAGCTGTGCTGACACTTGCTGCAAATGGTACGATAAGAAGTAGTGCATAATAAAGGATGAGAAATGATGGGCGAATAGGGTAATAACTTCTTTCTATTAGAACTGACTAAGGATACTTACATTACATTACCTTGGCATAACAGCTGTCAAGCCTCACTCCCTCTCTATTTTGATAACCATTACTTATATCGCTCTAATCATTTTAGCAGCTTCCCCACGGTTGGATGTGATTAGGTGAGAAAAAACCAAAGCGGCAGGAAGACTCAAGGTCACGCCTGTTAGGTTGAGTTTAACCCCCTCCCGTGCCTCTTGATCTACAGTTACTTATGCCTCAAACAAAGCTTATTCTCCTTTTCTTCCTAAGCAGCAACATTTACTCTACTTTCCTTTTGCTATTGTCTTGTGAAAATGACAAAAGCATCCCAGGAACTTCAAGTCATGTGCGGTCTACTTATTCACTTTCGAGTATCGCTTCCCTTAGTTCGTCATTCCTATCAGGAAGAATCTTTCCCACCTCTATCATCTCTTCTTGGTTAGGTTCTCTCTTATTATGATCTATAAAATCTGACATAAAACCAGTTAATATCATTCCGTGGGCTAGTTCCTATTGCATATCTGATTCATTCTGTATGTGAAAGTCTGCCTTATCTGTTTGCAATGAAGACATGATAGTGTGAAAAGAGACTATTGTTCGATCGATAAGCCGATCAAGAGCTCCTCCCATATTTTCGTCCAACATATCCCAGACTCATTCTAAGAGGTCGTTATTATCATATTTTTTCCATGATGTTTGAGAAGTTTCTCTTTTTGCTCCTCAGAGAGTCTTTTATCAAACTCTTGTTTATTATATAAGCAGAAGCTTTTAAGATTTGTTTCCTGGTCAAATTCCGAAGGGAGAGACAGTTCATGTTCTATAAGGCTGTTATCCTCTTTGTGAGTATGAAAGAATGACCCCATGTCGCCAAGGGCTGTCAGACCATTTTTTTCTAATGTCCTAGCGTGCTCTAATCCTTGATTTATAAGCGACATTACACCGGGTGGATCAAAGTAGCCCTTCAAGGAATCTATAATTATAAGCGACCCTTGTCTTTCATGCTTTGTTACATCTATATCAAACTCACTTTGTTCAAGTATGCGTCTTACGTTATCGGTAGTTTCAAAGAAAGGTAGTATAATGACGGTTTCATTTTTCTCATTCAAAGCTGTATTTATGTAAGAAGAGTATAACTTTCTTAAGGTCGCCAGGTCAGGATATACTATTGAATAATGGACTCTGAACGCAGCATTTGTAAGTTCTTTCTGTATATTTTCATTTCCATAAATAGGTGAGCGAGCTTCTTCATTTGGCAAAGTATACCTGCCTGATGCCACATTTTCTTCTCTATTCTATTTTAAACTATGCAATAAATACTGACATTTACGATACTGGGTGGTACATACTGTTTTCTACATGTGATTTTTTACAGTATTTTTTAGATTCTTTATTGAGAGTGGCTTTTGGATAAAACCATCGATATTCTGAGACTCAAGCATTGTAGTAAAATCAGAATCGTCCTCGATTGAAAAGGCAGTCATTATCAATACCTTTATGTCTGATTTTATCTGTCTTACACTTTTAGCAAAATCAAATCCGTTCATAAGAGCCTTGAAATGTTCAAGGGCCAAAAGAGGTTCTGTAAAGCCAATGATCTCTTTTCCAATACCTCCTTTATGATGCCAACTATGTCATATTCGTCATCTACGACAAGTATGGAATTCCTGTTCATTATTCCCTCGCTGTGTTTTTCAACACTTTATATTGGTTGAAATAGGGGCATACTTAATGGTTTTTGTTATTCATTCGACTACTTGCTTCTGCTTCTGGATCCTAGGTCTTATCTTATACTTTTCAAATTGTCCTATACAGTTGGATAGGAGTTACAAAGACAATCTAGAAAGTAGTCATATCAAGTGGCTAATCGCTAAATATGATTGGTTGTGCATATTCATCTTCGCATTTTAGTGCTCCTCTTTTTTTATACGATATAGGCGCTAAATGTTCATGCTCTATAAAGTAATGAATGAGCAGGTAACGGAGGCTTGATTAAGATATCCGCACCTTTTGTTTTATTTGAACCTTTATTGTGGGGCTTTATTGCAAGTATTCCTTTACTAATAGGTTCAATGATTGCCTCTATTTTCAATCTTCCAAAGCAAGTTATTGCTATAATAATGGCCTTTGGAAGCGGCGTTTTAGTTGCAGCGCTAGCATTTTCTTTGATCGAAGAGGCCTTTAATTTATCTGAGTCGATTGCATCTGTGATTATTGGTTTTATTCTCGGTGGATTATCATACACCCTGGCTAACTACGTCCTGAACAAGAAGTCTCATGGATCAACTAAACACCGAAAGAAATCTCATGGAGAGAATGCTGGCGGGGGAAAAGGTGCATCGGGACTTGCATTATTGGTGGGATCTGTAATGGACAATATTCCTGAAAATATGGCCCTTGGAATATCCTTGGTAACTGGGGGTGCAGTAAATATTGTACTTATTGCAGCAATCTTCCTTTCAAATTTTCCAGAAGGGCTATCCTCTGCTCAAGGAATGAGGTCTAATGGAAGAAGCAAAAAATACATAGTTTCTTTATGGTCGGTGGCAGTTGTCATAGGAACAATCTCATCGGTAATAGGATTTGCCTTTCTATCCAATACGTCTCCTTCTATAATATCAA
>Ga0126308_10000968_pt1 | contig 10794 bp, 12 predicted proteins | sample Plot55_FD_92533 | JGI IMG/M metagenome (GOLD analysis project Ga0126308, IMG submission 92533) | Serpentine soil microbial communities from UC McLaughlin Reserve, CA, USA - Plot55 | ecosystem: Environmental > Terrestrial > Soil > Grasslands | place: USA: UC McLaughlin Reserve, Lake County...
CAGATCTGCCCGACGTCACCTCCGGGCGCAAGCGCGCGTGCCACGGCGAACCCGTGGGTGGGCGACTCCGCGACGAGGGCCAGCGCGGCCCACTCGCCGGTCGCGAGCTGCTCAGGACGGCGCCGCACCCTGCCAGGCTAAAGGAATGAGGCAGGCCGTCGTCCTCGTCGAAGGGATCTCGGACCAGGCGGCGGTCCACGCGCTCGCCGCGCGCCGCGGGCGGCAGCTCGAGGCTGAGCGGATTGCCGTCGTGCCGATCGGCGGCGCCCAGGCGATCGCGCGCTTCCTGAACCTCTACGGCTCGCAGGGGCTCGATCTCAGGCTCGCGGGGCTCTGCGATGCAGGGGAGGAGGACGATTTCCGCCGTGGAGTCGAACGCGCCGGCCTCGGCTCCGACCTCACGCGCGCGAAGATGGAGCGACTCGGCTTCTACGTCTGCGTCGCCGACCTGGAGGACGAGCTGATCCGCGCAGTCGGCGTCGCCGGCGTGAAAGCGATTGCCGCCGATCACGGCGACCTCGGCTCCTTTCACACGCTTCAGAAACAGGCCGCATGGCGAGGGCGTCCGGAACACGAGCAGCTTCGGCGCTTCATGGGCAGCGGTGGCAACCGGAAGGTTCGGTACGCGCGCCTCCTCGTGGAGGCGCTCGACCTCGACCGAATGCCCCGGCCGCTCGATCGGGTGCTCGCGCACGTCTGAGCGCGAGGCCGCGAGCAACGCAGCCTCGCGTACGCTTTGCGGGATGAGACGGCTCGTCGTCGCCGCTCTCGTCGCAGGGGCGATTCTCTCCGCAGGCGCGGTCCACGGATCCGCGGCGCCCCCGAAGCCGTGGCTGTGGCAGTGCGCGCAGATCCATCTCGCCGTCGCGAAGTTCGACTGCGACGTCCGCCTGCTGCTCGAGGAGGTCGATCGCTCCGGCGACCCGTCGCGCGAGCTGCCGCTGATGGACGTGAAGGCTCGCACCGCCGGGGACGCGCTCGAGGGAAGCTGTCACGCGCTCATGCACGAGGTCGGCCGCCGGTTCGCGCGGCAGCACGGCGTCACGCTCTCCACGCTCCAGCAGTACATCCCGCGCTCGAACGACCCGACCTGCTCCGCCGGCTTCGGGATGGGCCTCGTGATGGCGCTCGGCCCCGAGCTGATCCGCGACGGCGGCGCGGGCGCGCTGCGGACGTGCCTCGCCCTGCCGACGCGCTATCGCACGTACACGTGCGTGCACGGCATCGGCCACGCGCTGATGCGCGGCTTTCACGGCGACCTTGCGAGCGGCGTGGCCGGGTGCCGGAAGCTCCGCATCTACGCCGCCGACTGCGCCCAGGGCGTCTTCCACGACTACTGGATCGCGCTCCGCGGCGCCGACGGCACCGAGAAGCTGAACGACGTCGAGACGTCGCCGCGCGCGATCTGCAACGGGCACCTGTTCTACGTGCGCCCATGCTGGTACCGCTATTTCCTGGAGCTGCCGGGACGTCCCGCGGCGGAGACGCCGGCCGACGTGGTGCGTCCGTGCGGCGGCCTGCGTCCGCTCCAACGGTCCGGCTGCATCGCAGCGGTCGCGGTGACGATCGGAGGCGACCCGTTCGTCCAGCTGGGGATCTGCAGGCGCCTCCGCGCGGTCGACGCCTCGAGTTGCGTCCGCGGTGCCGCGGTGCAGGCCGTCGCGGGCCGGCGGCGTGCACAGGCGCGGCTTGTGCGCGCGTGCACGCGCTTCCCGCGCGCGGCGCGCGCCGACTGCTACGCCTGGCTCGGCCGGACGCTCGCCGTCGTCACGGATGGTCGCTTCCGGTGTGCGTCGGCTGCGACTCCCGCACGGCAAGCATGCGCACGCGGCGCAAGCCGGTCGAAGCGGGCGCTGTTCACGTTCTCGTAGCGATGCGGCGCGTCACGCCGACGCCTCGAGGCATTCGAGCGGCGACGGCTCCCCGCCCTCGCGCCGCGCCGCGGCGAGGTGCTCGGCCGCGATCACCGCGGCGAGGTGCAGCGTCGTCGCGCGTTGCTGCTCGCCGGCCTCGAGATCGCGCTGGAACCGACCCACGGGCGGGCCACGCTACCTTCGCCGCATGAGCCTCGCCGAGCAGCCGGAGCCGACCGACGTCCACCACGACGCCGATCGTCGCGCGCGCGCCTACCGCCGCGCTCGCTTCGTCGTGATCGCACTCGTGATCGGCTACTTCTTCCTCCCGTACGACCTACGGGGGTCGATCTCACCATGGCTTCCGTTCCTCGCCGCGCTCGCGCTGGAGGCGCACTTCTTCCTCGGTGGCTATCTACGGGCACGCCGCGGCGAAGTGGACGCGCCGACGACGGACCGCGGGCCGCAGCCGCACGACATCGCCGAGCTCGGCGGTCGGCCGTGGCGTGAGGCGCGGGCGGTGGAATACGCAGGCGAGGAACACCTCGTGCCCACGCAAGGGCTTACCGAGGAGGAGGCCGAAGAGCGGATCGCCGCCTATCTCGATGATCCCGAGGCCGCCCTCGCTGAGATCGAGAGGGAGGACGAGCGCGGCGACGCGCTGTATCGGCGACCGCGCTATCTCCTGGAGGCCGGCGCGGCGGTTGCGGTCGTCGCCGCGATTCTCTTCTTCGCGTCGCGGCCGCACGGTTGGGAGGCGGTGTCGCCGGAGAATCGCGCCCGCGCGGAGGCCGTGTTCTCGCGCGAAGGGACTCGTATCGCCGGCCACGGCGTGAAGATCGGCTGCGACACGAGCGGCGATTTCGTCGGCTTCGTCCAGGACGCGGACGGGCTGGCGTTCGTCGGCGGCACGCACGCGTACCTGACGCCGTCGATCTGCGACACGCTCTACCAACTCGCCTTCAAGCACCGCGTGCAGTCGTTCCCGCGCACCGCGCGGGCGATCGCCGTCCTCGCGCACGAGTCGTGGCACCTGCGCGGCGTGTCGAACGAAGGCCTTGCAAACTGTTACGGCTTCCAGAGCGGCGTGCAGATCGGTGTCAACCTCGGTCTGGCGGAGAACGAAGCGCGCGCGATGATGCGAGAGCAGCTGGCGACCAACGCGTCGGACGTCGGGCCGAACGGGCAGTACCTCGTGCCGCGCGGCTGCCGTGACGGCGGCGCCTACGACCTCGATCCGGCCTCGAGTCGATTCCCGTAACGAACTCGCGACAGCCGCGACTAGAGATGCGTCGCCGCCGTGGAGCGCGGCGCAATCTCATAGAGGAGGTCACCAGTGTTTCGACGCTCAATCATGGGCGCGGTCGTCGCCTTGCTCGCGATTGCGGTGCCGGCCGGCGCCGCCGAGGATCAGGGTGCCGTCTACGTGCTCTCCAACTCCGCCGGCGCCAACGCCGTGCTCGCATATGACCGCGCGGCCGACGGCTCGCTCTCCTACTCCGACTCGTACGCTACGGGCGGTCTCGGCCTCGGCGCGGGCCTCGGCTCGCAGAGCGCGGTCACGCTCTCCGAGAACGGGAGGTTCCTGCTCGCGGTCAACGCAGGCTCCAACTCGATCTCGTCGTTCGCGGTCGCGCACGACGGGCTCGAGCTCCGCGACGTCGAGGACTCGCGCGGCATCCGGCCGACGAGCGTCGCCGAGAGGCACGGCCTCGTCTACGTTCTCAACGCGGGCGTGCCGAACTCGATCGCTGGCTTCGAGCTTGACGCGAAGGGCGAGCTGACGCCGATCGCCGGCTCGGGACGACCGCTCGCAGCCGCGCAGACGACGCCGTCGCAGATCGCGATCTCACCGTCCCGCGACGCGATCGTCGTGACCGAGCGCGCCACGAGCTCGATCATGACGTGGGCCCTCGACAACGACGGCGCACCCGGCGCCGCGCAGGTCTTCGCGTCGGGCGGAAACGCGCCGTTCGGCTTCGCGTTCGGCCATCAGAACACGTTGGTGGTCTCCGACGCGGCGGCCCCCAGCGGCGCCTCGTCGTACCGCCTCCACGGCTCGGACGTCGAGACGATCACGCCAATCCTCCCGAGCTCGCGGGCGGCAGCCTGCTGGACGGTCGTCACGAAGAACGGCAAGTTTGCGTACGTGGCAAACGGCGGGACGGGCGACGTGACGGGGCTGGCGGTCGCCGCGAACGGGTCGATCTCGCTGCTCGACCCGAGCGGCGTCAGCGCGACCGTCGGCGGCTCGCCGACGGACGTCGCGCTCTCCGAGAGCTCTCAATTCCTGTTCGTGCGGAACGGGGCGCTCGCGAAGGTCGATGCCTTCGCGATCGCGGCCGACGGCTCGCTCAGCCACACCGGCTCGGTGCCCGGCCTGCCCGCGACCGCGGCAGGGATCGCGGCGAGTTGATCCGGCGAGGTGCGGCCGGCGCTCGAGCGCCGGCCGCACCGACGCGGCCGTCAGACTCGCCGCGTGCTGCCGATCTCGGAGCTCGTGCGCGTCGCGCGGACGCTGGACGGCGACGGTTCGAGCCGGCTTGCGCTCCGTGCGGCTGAGCACTGGGGCTACCGACGCGTCCGATTCGTCCGTTCGAGCGCGAATCACGTCTTCTTCAGCAATAGCAACGGCGGTGCCGGCGACTCGGTGCTGCGCCTCCGGCCGGCCGGGTCGGGCGTGCTCGAGGACGCGCACCGGATCGGCGACCTCGCCGCGCGCATTGCGGCCGGCGGCGGTCCGGTCGCGAGCGCCTGCGCTTCGGGTGAGGGCACATTCGCCGTCGAGATCGGTGTCGGGCGCGCGCGGTACGTAGCGTCGATGTTCCTGCGGATCGACGGCCCCGTCCTCGACGCCGCTTCGGTCACACCCGCGCAAGCGGCCGCATGGGGCCGCGGGCTCGCGCGCCTGCACGACGCGGCGACGCGGCTCGACCCGCCGCCATCACTGCCGCACTGGCGCGAGCTCGTACAGCAGGCCGCGGAAACGCTGGCGGGTGGTCTGCTTGCCGACGCGTCCGCAGGCGTGGCTCAGGAGGTCGCGCGACTCGGCACCGGTGGTGATTCGTTCGGAATCGTTCACGGCGACCCCGAGCTGGACAACGTTGTCTGGCACGTCGGGACGCCGCGTTTCGTCGACCTCGACGACGCGGCGTGGTCATGGTTCGCCGCAGACGTCGCGTTCGCGCTACGGGACTTCGCGCCGCCTGCCGGCGCGCCCGACACGGCTTCACAACCCTCCGCGTCGTTCCTGGCCGGCTACCGCGAGATCCGTCCGCTCACGGACGAGGAGCTGACGTGGCTGCCAGTCTTCGGCCGTGCCCATGCGCTCGTGACGCTCGCGCGCCTCCAGCACACGCTCGACGAGCCCGTCGATCCCCAGTGGCCCGACTGGGCGCTCGAGTTGCGTCGTCGCATCGAAGGCGTCGCGGCCCGCCTCGGCGCGGCGTTCGCGGCCTGACCGAGCGGAGGGGCGACTCAGCGCGCCTCGGAGCGCAGCAAGTCCATCAGGAGGCCGTCGTGGAAGCTGCCGTCCGGTCCGCGTTCGTACTCCCTCATGACGCCGACGCGGCGGAAGCCGGCCTTCTCGTACGCCCGGATCGCGCGCTCGTTCCCCAGTGCAGGATCGATCGTGAGGCGGTGGTGGCCGCGCACGTCGAACAAGAACGGCGCGAGGACACGCAGGGCTTCCGGGCCGAGGCCGTGGCCCTGGAAGCGTTCGCCGAGGTACAGGTCGATTCCGGCGTGCCGGTAGTCGGGATCTTCCTCCTCGCTGTACTGGATCGCGCCTGCGACCTCGCCGTCGACCTCGATCACGAGCAGCACCGAGTCGTCCTCGCCGCGCAGCGTCGCCAGGATCTCCTCGTGCGTTTCCGGCTGTCCCCACCAGCGTGCGACCGACGGCTCGGCCAGGATCGCCTGGAGCGTGGAAGCGTCCTCGGCGTGGCCGGGACGCAGCGTCACACGTTCACCCGTGAGCGTCGGATGCGCGTCAGCCATTTTCTGACGCCGGGAGCGCCGCGGCGAACGCTCTGTATGCGTCGCGCCCATGCAGCACGAACGTCACGCGCTCGATCTCGTCGCGGCGCTCGAGCTCTTCGGCCGTCGTCGCGAGCGCGATCCGCGCCGCACGATCGAGCGGGAAGCCGAAGATCCCCGTCGAGATCGCGGGGAAGGCGATCGTCCTGCAGTCGAGCTCCGCCGCGGCGGCCAGGGCGGAGCGGTGGCACGACGCGAGCAGCTCGTCCTCACCCTCGCCCCCGCCGCGCCAGAGGGGCCCAACGGTGTGGATGACGTACCTCGCCGGCAGACGGCCGGCGTTCGTCGCCTTCGCCTCGCCGGTGTTGCAACCGCCGAGCAAGCGACATTCCTCCAGGATGGCCGGCCCGCCGGCGCGGTGAATTGCTCCGTCGACGCCGCCGCCGCCGAGGAGCGAGCTGTTCGCCGCGTTGACGATCGCGTCGACGCGCTGCTTCGTGATGTCGCCTTCGACGAGCTCGATCCGCACTCGGCCCTCGGCCGCGACTCTACCCAGCGCGGCCCCACCGTTCGTTCGCGGTACCGGGTACGTACCTGGCACCGCTGTGCCCGACCAGAGCGATCTTGCTGCACGTCGTGGAAACGGCTCTCGCGGTACCTGGCACGTACCGGGTACAGGGTTCTCAGTTTCGGACGTGGCTTCGCGAGCCCGAACGGCAGCAGCCATTGCGTCGTGGCTAGGGTGCGCGCCGGTGCGGATGTGGGACGCCGAGGTCGTCGTCGACGAGGCGCTCGCGCGCCGTCTCCTGCGGCAGTTCCCGGAGCTGCGCGTCGACTCCCTGCACCCGATCGCCGAGGGCTGGGATCGGGCCATCTGGCTCGTGAACGACAAGTGGGCGTTCGGCTTCCCGCGCCGGGCTGTCGTAGTTCCCGGAATCGAGCGGGAGATCAGGTGGCTGCCGCTGCTGGCGCCGCTCCTCCCGCTGCCGATTCCGCGGCCGGAGCTGGTCGGACGCCCCGCCGACGATTATCCCTGGCCGTTCTTCGGGAGCCGCTTCCTTCCCGGCCGCGAGGCCGCCGAGGCCGGCCTCGACGACGCAGGCCGCCTCGCCGTCGCCCTGGAGCTCGCGGCGTTCCTGCGGCGCCTGCACAGCGCCGAGGTCGCCGCCGCGGTCGGTGTCGACGCGCTGCCGCTCGACGGCAACGCCCGCGGCGACATGACGACGCGCGTGCCGCTGACGCGCGAGGCGCTGCGCGAGCTCGAGGCTGCGGGGCTCTGGCGGCCTCGCGCGTCGCTCGAGCGACTCCTCGACGAGGCCGAGGGGTTGCCGCCGTCGCGCGAACGCCCCGTCGTCGCGCACGGCGACCTCCACTTCCGCCATCTGCTGGTCGACGGCGGCCGCGCAAGCGGCGTCATCGACTGGATCGACCTCTGCCGCGCCGACCCCGCGATCGACCTGCAGCTCGTATGGACCTTCCTGCCGCCCGACGGCCGCGAAGCGTTCCTCGCCGAGTACGGCGGCGCCACCGACGAGCAGCTCTGTCGCGCACGGGTGATCGCCCTCTCGCTCTGCGCAGTGCTCGCGCAGTACGCGCACGAGGAGGGACTGCCGCTGGTCGAGCGCGAGGCGCTCGACGGGCTCGAGCGCGCGACGATCTGACGAGCGCCGTCCGCGCGTAATCTGGGCGCGCGCGTGGCACGTATCGGTAGTCGAGCGTGACCATGACGGCCGCAGTCGAGGAGGAGAGGGCACAGAACGACGCGCGGCCCGCGCACCCGGTCCGCCGCGAGCCCGCGTCGCCATCGATCGCCCGGGAGGTGGCGAAGTTCGTCGTCGCATCGCTCGCCGCGGTGCTCGCCTTCGTCGCGGCGAGCTTGCCCTTCCTGCGGCACCTGGGTCGCACCGAGGCGATCCGCGAGGCGCGCTCCATCGCACGGCTCGCCGCAACGGGAGTGGCCGAGCCGAACCTCGAGAACGCGCTCCTCCGCGGGGACGACGGGGCGATCGCCCGGATGGACCGCGTCGTGCAGGAACGGATCCTCAGCGACACGATCGTTCGCGTGAAGATCTGGACCGCCGACGGCCGCATCCTCTACTCGGATGAGCCCCGCCTGATCGGCGCCCGTTACCGGTTGGGGGAGGACGAGCACGAGGCGCTCGAGGCCGGCGGCGTCGCGGCCGAGCTCAGTGACCTGAACCAGCCGGAAAACCGGTACGAGCGCGCGGAGGGCGAGCTGCTCGAGGTCTATTCCCGTGTGCGTACGCCGAACGGGACGCCCCTCCTGTTCGAGCTCTACGAGCGCTTCGACTCGGTGACCGCGAGCGGCCGCCGGCTCTGGCTCTCGTTTCTCCCGCCGCTGCTCGTTGCGCTGCTCCTGCTGTGGCTCGTCCAGGTGCCGCTCGCGTACCGCCTCGCGCGCCGCGTTCGCCAGGGGCACGCGGAGAGGGCGCTGCTGCTGCAGCGGGCGCTCGATGCGTCGAACGACGAGCGCCGCCGAATCGCCGCGGAGCTGCACGACGGCGTCGTCCAGGACCTCGCCGGTGTCTCGTATTCGCTCGCGGCCTCGGCCGAAGCCACGCCCGCGGTTCCCTCAGATCCGACACTGACGACCAAGCTGCGCGAGGCCGCCTCCGTCATCCGCGCGAGCATCCAGCGACTGCGGTCGTTGCTGCTCGAGATCCATCCACCGAACCTGCGTGTCGCGGGCCTGACGGCGGCGCTCGAGGACGTCGTCGCACCACTGCGCCGTCGAGGGATCGACGTCGAGCTCGATCTCGAGCAGGCGCTGGAGACTGACCCGGAGACGGAAGCACTCGTGTTCCGCGCTGCCCGCGAAGCGATCCGGAACATCGTTGAGCACGCGGAGGCGACACGCGTTCGAGTGTCGGTGCGCGACCGCGACGGCCTCGTCCACCTGATCGTCGAGGACAACGGTGTCGGGTTCGACCCGCAGGCGCGCAGCAGCGCGCGCAGCGGAGGCCACGTCGGCCTGACCCTCCTGGAAGAGCACGCCGCGCACGCGAACGCACGGCTCGCGGTCGACTCGGAGCCGGGACTCGGCACGACGTTTACGCTCGAGGTGCCGTCGTGATCCGACTCCTGATCGCCGACGACCACGGAGTCGTCCGCGCAGGGCTGGAGCAGCTTCTGGCGACCTTCGAAGGCGTCGAGCTCGTGGGCGCGGCAGCCGACGGCGCGGAGGCGGTCGCGCTGTGCGCGTCTCGGCAGCCCGACGTCGTGCTGATGGATCTCGAGATGCCCAAAGTCGACGGCATCGAGGCGACGAGGCGGATCGCCGAGCGTTCGCCGGCGACGCAGGTCGTCGTCCTGACGTCGTTCTCCGACCGCGAGCGGATCCTGCGCGCCCTTGACGCCGGTGCCGTCGGCTACGTCCTCAAGGACGCCGCCCCGCACGCGCTCGAGGAGGCGATTCGCGCGGCCGCGCGCGGCGAATCGCCCCTCGATCCGAAGGCAGCCCGCGCCTTGCTCACGGCGCGGCGCGAGCCGTCGCCGACCGACGAGCTGTCCGCGCGCGAGCTCGAGGTTCTTACGATGGTCGCCGAAGGGCTGCCGAACAAGCTGATCTCGCGACGCCTCGGGATCAGCGAGAAGACGGTGAAGGCGCACCTGACGAGCGTCTTCCGCACGATCGGCGTCACCGACCGCACGCAGGCTGCGCTCTGGGCGCAGCGTCACGGCGTCGGCGGCGACGGGTCGCGGGCGTCGTAGGACGAAGATCGCATTGCGCGCCGGACCGACGGGAGACGATCCTTCGCCGCGATGACGACGAGACGTGCGACCACGATCGCCGCTGCGGTGCTGACGCTCGCGCTCACGGCCGTCGCGGCCGCCGAGCGGCGCGGCGACGACGAGGTCCGCGTGCGCAAGCCGTGCCTCGACGGCACCGCCGAGCTGCGGCTTCGCGCCCGGGACGAGGGCGACGACCGCGGCACCATCGACGTCGAGCTCCGCATCGACACGCGGGGTGCCTACGCGTGGAGAATCGTCGTGCTCCACGAGCGGACGCTCGTCTACCAGCGCACGCGTGGCGCCGCGCGCTCCGTCAGGTACCGGCGCAGCATCCCGGACTGGCCCGGGCGAGAGACCATCAGCGTGCGGGCGACGGTGCCGACCGGCCGCGCGTGCAGGCTCGCGGCTCCGATCTGAACCCGCTCGCACCAAAGCTAGTCTGCTAGTGTACTTTTTAGTCCGTTAGCAGACTAAGGAAGAGGGGATAATGATCAACCGCACCGTCACCGCTGTGCTCGACGCTCCAAAAGACACCGTCTTCGACTACCTGTCCCGCCTCGAGAACCTGCCCGACTGGGCGACGGAGTTCGCGCCTGAGCTCAAGTACGAGGACGGGAAGGCCAAGGTCGTCAACGGCCTCGGCGAGTTCTTTTTCGAGATCGCTGCGGATCGCGAGTCGGGTGTCATCGACATGTACGCAGGGCCGACCGAGCGGGAGCTGGCCCTCTTCCCGACGCGCGTCGTTGCTCTCGGCGCAGAGAGGAGCGCGTACTCCTTCACCATGTTCAAAGCCCCCGGGACTCCCGACGAGCTGTTCGAGTCGCAGTACGAGTCCCTGCGCCGCGAGTTCGACAACATCCGCGCGCGCTTCGCCTGGGATCCCCCGAGCTGCACGCGTTGACCACGGATCGGCATGCCGCCGTCGGGCGCGGCGACGTCGGCTTCCTGCTCGCGAAAGCGATGCAACGCTGGAACGAATTGCTGGCCGGCCGCTTCGCCGCGGCCGGCTTCGCCGAGGTGCGGCCGTCGTACGGCTCAGTGCTCCTACCGCTGTACGAGGAGGACGGGCTGCGGATGGGCGAGCTCGCTCGTCGGGCGCGCCTGAGCAAGCAGACGATGACGCAGATGATCCGCCGGCTCGAGCGCGACGGGCTCGTCGAGCGGCGCCTGGACCCGTCGGACGCCCGCGCGTCGCAGATCTTCCTCACGC
>Ga0126308_10000969_pt1 | contig 10790 bp, 7 predicted proteins | sample Plot55_FD_92533 | JGI IMG/M metagenome (GOLD analysis project Ga0126308, IMG submission 92533) | Serpentine soil microbial communities from UC McLaughlin Reserve, CA, USA - Plot55 | ecosystem: Environmental > Terrestrial > Soil > Grasslands | place: USA: UC McLaughlin Reserve, Lake County...
CCACCGGCCGTGGGGGAAGGACGGATCGAACATCGCCTGGTGGACGAGGAAGGGTTTGGGCACGCACAGGTCGAGCACCGGAGATCCGAACTCCTTGAGCGGCTTCACGACCTTCTCCCCTTCCTCCACCGCTCCCGCATAGCAGCACGCGATGCCTACGACCAGCTTGCCGTGCAGTTCTCGAGGCACGAAGGAAAGTGGTGGTGCCTTCCGGGTGGTCACGATCGTCATGAGCTCGTCCGGTGCCTCCGCGATCCACTCGCGGTAGAAGCGCAGGACGTTCGGTGCCTCCTCTATCGGCCAGAAGATCGGCCCAGCAAGCACGGTCGGACCTACTGGGTTGAGGCGGAACTCGAAGTCGGTAACGATGCCGAAGTTGCCGCCTCCTCCCCGAACCCCCCAGAAAAGGTCTTCGTTCTCCGACTCGCTCGCCTTGACGAATTCACCCTCAGCGGTGATCAGATCCACGGATAGAAGCTGATCGATCGTCAGTCCATACTTGCGCATCAGCCAGTTGATCCCACCGCCTAAGGTGAGTCCCGAAAGCCCGGTGTGCGTTACAATCCCGGACGGGACGGCCAACCCGAACGCCTGTGTTTCTCGGTCGAGCTCTCCGAGCAGAACTCCAGCCTGAGCCCTCACCGTACGCGCTTGCGGATCGACGCGAATGCCCTTCATCAGCGAGAGGTCAATGACGATCCCACCGTCGCAGACCGAGAGGCCGGGGAAGCTGTGTCCCCCGCCACGCACGGCGACGAGAAGGCCGTTGACCTTCGCGAACTTCACGGCCGCGATAATATCGGCCACGCCGGCACATCGCGCAATAAGGGCCGGCAAACGATCGATCGACCCGTTCCAGACCTTGCGAGCATCCTCGTAGCCGGGGTCTTGAGGGCGGAGCAGCTCGCCCCTGAAACCCTCCTGCAACCCCGCGATGTCCAGTGCTCCCATAGGTGAAAATTCCGTAGCGTCTGCCATGGTTCTCACTCCTCCTTGCCCCCTGCTAAAGTACCCGGCGGGCCATACTCCTTTCCACCATTAGTATGATGCCACCGAAGAGAGGTGCGACGCATCCCCATATGAGCTATTCACGGATGCACTTCGGAGAATTCACCTTCCACGAGGTCGGGTGAATGTGCCCCATGACAACCGCCATCCAACGACTTCTGGCGTGCCCCTCACCTCGAAGCCGATCCCTGGAGGGTCCACGTGGGTCACGCCTTGCAGGTGCTCAACCCGTAACCGCTTCAGTTCGTAGAAGCCCGGGTGGTCCACCCGGCCCTTCAGGCCGACCTGCGTGGGCTCCTGCAAGACGCACTCCGACTCCCTGGCAGGGACGTCGGTGATTTCCACCACGTCCCCGCGCTCGTTGGCGAAGGTGGCAACGGCGCAGCGCACCCCCCGCGCGGCCGGCAAGTCGAACTCCAAGCACATCTCGACGGTCTGTCCCACCGCGTAAGCCATACTGGGCACATTCTACGCCTCGGGGACCGTTGGCACACCTCGGGGAGCTTGCGGTGGCCGATGTGGTCCCGCCTCTCGCGCGAACCCCGGAGAATTTCCCTTCCACGCACTCGGGTGAATAGCGTAGGATGCCAGCAAGGTGCTCAGGGTAGGGATGTCAACGATGGAGGTGATCTCCAGGTGAGCGCCGTAGACGATCCTCAGGTAAGAGAAGGGCAGGGGGTGTTATGCTCCGGCCCTTCCGTGCTGAGACCGTTGAATCAGCCCGTCTGTTCACCTCCTACTTGAGGATCTTGATGACTACGTACATGCCGGTGGCTGCGTGATCAGCGGCGGCCCCGAAGGGGTTGACCCGGATGGTGAACTCCTGGTTCGCAGCGGCGTTGCTCGGCACCTGGAGGTTATAGATGTAGCCCCCATCGACCGGGCGCATTGTCTGACCGGTATCGGCCGCCAAGACCGAGGTCGGCGTCACGGCCGTGCTCCCGGATTCAATCTCGGGCGAGACGTTGCCGCTGAGAAGCTGGATGTGCGGAGTCAGGTTGGTCAGGTTGATGGTCCCGCACCCGACGGAAATCTCCACCGGGACGACCTGGCCCTTCTGGACCATGTTAGTGGAGCCGTCCACCAGAGGCGGACTGAAGACCCCGTTGTACACGCTCACGGACTGCGTGGCCTGAGGCGACTCGACCGACACGCCGCCGTCCTTGTCTCTGGCCTGCGCCTCGACGGTGTGGGTGCCGCAGGTGGAGAAGTAAAGCTGGGTGTTCGCGCCTCCGACCGTGAAGGTGTCGGCGCTAACGGCGCCGAACGGGCCGTAAGCGCCTCCGTCGATCGCCCAGCGCCAGCTGAATCCGGCGCCGAGGTCGCTCAGCGAAACATCGGTCGCCGTGCCGGTGAAGGTCACGGGGTTGAGCGTACCTGCCAGGGCGTTTTGCGAGGAGCTGCTGAGGCCTGTTAGTGCGGGAGCGACGTTGCTGACGCTAACGCTCTTGACCTCAACGTTGCTGAGCTTGTCACGGTCGCTGACCCGGACGCTGATGTTGACCGGGGTAGACGAGATCAGGCCGTCGAAGAACTTGCACTTGAATTCGCCATTGGTGCCGCTGATCTGGACGCTCCTAGCGACGAGCTTGCCCTTGCCCGCCCCGCCGCAGTCGACTGCGGCAGAGAAGGTGCTGCTATCCACGTCGGCGATGTCGAAGGTGTAGGTCTTGACATCCCCCTCGTTGGCGGCGTCATCACCTTGCAGATTGCTGACCATCGGCGCGTCCTTTACTGCGCTGACGTTGATCTTGAAGCTCTGCTCGGCACTGGTGTCCGCTCCGCCATTGGCCGTGCCGCCGTCGTCGTGAGCCTTCACAGTAACCGTCGCGCTACCGTTGGCGTTGGCGGCGGAAGTGTAGCTGAGCGCACCGTTGGCTGCGACGAAAGGCTGAGTAGAGAACAGCTCAGTGTTGGTGTTGTTGGTAACCTCGAAGCTCAACGTCTGGCCGTTCTCCTCGGCGGAACCAGCGGAGATGTCGCTAGCCCAACCTGGGATGCTGTGTGGTCCAGAGTCCTCGGTCACCGTCTGGTTGGCGCCCGCTGTGAAGCTGGGCGCCTCGTTGACCGGGTTCCCCGTGACCTTCACTATCGCTATCATCTCAGAGCACTCGCTCGGGCTGCCGTTGTCGCAGACCGTGTACTCGAAGCTCGCCTGTCCGTTGAAGTCGGTAGCCGGCGTGAAGGTGATGTCGCCGTGAGTGCCAAGGGAGACCTGGCCGTTGACGGCTTGGTCTACGGCGGTGACCGTCAGGGTTTGGCCACTCTCGTTGGCGGGTCCCGGGTTGTCGTTGCCAAGGAGCCGGCTGGCCGCGAAGACCAGAGAGGTATCCTCGTTGGTTGACTTGGTATCGTCGTTGGCAACAGGTGCGTCGTTTACGGCGCTGACCGCGATGCTGACCGTTGCCGGTTCGCTGTCGGCGGTGCCGTCGTTGGCCTTGAAGGTGAAGCTATCAGAACCGTTGTAGTCAGCCTCCGGTGTGTAAGTGAGGTTCGCACCCGTGCCGCTGAGGGTGCCGTGCTGCGGAGGAGTCACGATCTCGTAGCCCAGGGCGTCGCCCTCGACATCAGAGGCACGGAGGGTAACTTCCCTGGCCGTGTCCTCATCGGTTGTGACCGACTGGTCGCCGGCTACTGGTGCATCGTTTACGGCGGTGATGTTGACCTTTGCCCTCTGCACGGAGCACTTGCTCGGGCTACCGTTGTCGCACACCAGGTATCTGAAGGTAGCGTCCCCACCGAAGTTGGCCTCTGGCGTGAAGGTGATATTGCCGTCACTACCGAAGCTAACTGTGCCGTGGGCACCGTCATAGACCTCCTTGACGGTCATGATCTGGCTAGACTCGTTGTCCGCGCCCTCATCATCGTTGCCCACGAGGTCGCTAGACGGGAAGACCAGTTTCGTGTCCTCATCGGTCGCCATTGTGTCGGCATGGGCAATAGGCGCGTCGTTCATAGCGGTGATGTTGATCTTGAAGCTCTGCTCGGCACTGGTGTCCGCTCCGCCATTGGCCGTGCCGCCGTCGTCGTGAGCCTTCACAGTAACCGTTGCGTTGCCGTTGGCGTTAGGTGCGGCCTCGTAGGTGAGCTTGCCGCTAGCGTCGATCGCAGGCTGCCCTCCGGAGGTGAACAGGTTGTTGTTGTCGCTGGTGACCTCGAAGGTCAACTGCTGGCCGGGCTCGTTGGGACCAGCAGAGATAGCAGTGGCCCAATCAGTAATGCTCTGCGCTCCAGCATCCTCATCTTTGGTCTGATCTGGACCCTTGGTAAAGCTTGGGGCGTCGTTTACGGTGTCGACCGTCACGGTCACGGTCTTCTGGGCGCTCATCTTGGCCGCAGCGCAAGGAGGGTTGGCGGCACTGCATTTGTCCGGATCGCCGCGGTCGGCGAGCGTATAGTCGATATTCACGGTGCCGTTGAAGTTAGCAGCCGGGGTGAAGTGGCGCGTCGAGCCTTCACCACTAAGCGAACCCTTGGTGGTGTCAGGATCAGTGATGTCATAGGTCAGGTTGGCACCGGAAGTCTCCACGTCGGAGAGCGGGGCACCGAAGTCTATGGAGAGCGGGCCGCCGTCCTCGGGCATCGTTCTGGTTTCGTCGGTGGCCACCGGAGTATCGTTGACCGGATTGATCAACATGGACACAGGAGCAGGGTAGCTGCCCTCGGTGCCGTCGTCGACTTTGAAGCTGAAGATATCAAAGCCGTTGTAGTCGTTGTCCGGCGTGTAGGTGACGTTCGCGGAGCAGGTCCTGGGTGCCTTACCCGCGCACGTGAGCGCTCCGATCGGCCCGAGGGTCCCATGGCTTGGACCTGTCACGAGAAAGAAGGTCAAGTTGTCGCCTTCCTCGTCGGTGCCGCTCAGGGTGATCGTATTGGCGGTGTCCTCGTCGGTGCTCACTATCGGTTGGGGTTGCGCTTCCGGAGCCTGCTTCGCCCAATCAAAGTGCGCGATGAGGTCGGTGATGTTGCCATTGGTGCTGCTCGGGTCCCCGGAGAGACACGCATAATTGGCAACGGTGTTGCCGTTCTGATCAGTCCAATGGTCGAATACACGCGTTGAGTCAGCGGGTACGGTCACGGTGCCAAGCCTCATAGACTCTTTGTTGGAGATACTCACGGAGGCTGTGCCCGTGGTAGCGGGGGAGATGGTCTTGGATCTGTCAGTGCCCCCCGTGGCGCAAGTGTTGTCGGTAGTGCTCCCACCGCCATGCGTACTGTAGTTCGCGGTCCAGCTCGCAGGAGCGGGGGATGTACTGCGGAACGATACGTCGCCGTCGGTGAACGACGTCGTCGCCACGCCGGACTGGTCGCCCATGGCGGTTACCTTGTAGGGTGCCACGAACCATTCAGGAAGCTGGAACTGGACCTGTAACTGACCGCTCGCATCGGCCGTAACGTCTACATTGTGGCCCCAGGTCTTGCCCTGATCGTCTTTTACGTTGATGTAGACGGACTCGCCTGGCTGCCAGTTAGATCCAGTGAGGGTTACGGTCTTGCCCGGCGCATCGCTCGCTTCCTCGCTCCGGATCGTCTGTGCGGGCAATGTGTTGGCGCTAGGGGCGGATAAATCCGCCCCCTCACCCTGGGTCGCGGGCGACGTGTTACGGTGCGGGTTAGCGCTCGGGTCGGCTATGTCCGCCTTGTCGCTCTGGGTCGTGGGCGATGTGTTACCGCCAAGGTCGGTTATGAGTGCCATCACTATCGCCGGTGCGGCGAGCAGCGCCGCACACACGACTAGTAGGAGCAGAAAATTGCTCCTCAGCTTCAACAGCCTTCCCCTCGTTCTTTGATACATACGCTACTCACCTATCGGCGGAGCCTCATATTCATTTGTTATTGATAACGTTCCCACAGTTTGCTTCGCTGTAGCAAGTACAGATTATCGGGTAGGGATGGCCGCGACGTCTGCCAGGTGGCCATTTTTGAAGAGATCCGTACGTCGGGGTATGCCAAGGGCAATTTGCACAACGCATGTAGTGGCCTACCGGTTGGGGTGCGGCGGGGGAGAGGGTGGTGCCCCGTGGCCGCGTGGTGCAGCACCATGGGCATGCAACTCCGCAGTGCTGCAATACCCCATTTCCAGCGCTCCGGGTTCGATTTATTGGAAAACCATTGCAGCGCACAATATCCGAAGGGTGATCATGCTTCATCTGAAGCACTCGTCCCTATCGGGGTGGGGCGAAGCCTTCATAAATGGTCACCTGGCAGACCGAAGACTGGCCACCCGGCAGATGCACCGACCTTGGGCACGACCTACAGTAGCGCCCCAGGCCGGGGACGGATCCCTTTCCCCATTGGTTTCGCATCCGGCCTACCTCACTACTGGCCGCGCCGTTTCCTCATCGCATCTGCTGGCGCGGCCTTTACTCTGTCCCGGTCCTATGGGGCAGGCGCCCGCCAAGCATTCGCTCCGGGTTGAGGTGGCTCGGCGTCTTTGCTAGAGTGCCCACTCAAGAACTCAGCCCGAGGCGTAGGAGGGGGAAAATAAGCCTCGGGCCGAATCTTCTCTGTATCGCTTGTCGGTCTGTCTGTATAGGTGCATTTTCCTTTCCGGGGTATTTTGTGTACACATGAGCCATACCCCTGCCAAATCTGTACATAAGAAACCTGATGCGCATCGGTATATGAGTGCCCCGCCGGCGGTCCTGTATCATCTGAACCGGTGCGATAGAGCAAAGCGAACTTCTCCTTGGCGGGGTTCTAGGAACTTCGCTCTAAGGGTAGGTCTACCCTTGGATCATCGACTCTGCCGGTTGAGCCGTGGTTATGTGGTCTGCGTGACGGTGTACCACAGTGCACCTCTAAACCGGCGAACCGTACCGAACTCGCGTTCCGCGTCCTGCTGACCGAGGGCGGTGACCCAAGAGTGCAAATTCACAGCGCCTGAAGTTCGTCCATGGTGCATTCTCCGAACTTCGCCTTGACGGAGTTCTCAGAAGTTCGCATATATCGGATTCTCGGACGTTCGCGGGTACGTTGTTCCCCGAAGTCCGGGCGCTTCAGGCAGGACACAACTCTTCCAGCAGGTCTTTCGGATCCAGTTTCTTAAAAAGGTCTCTATCGAAGGGCGGTTTCGTAGTGCTGACGAACGGCCTCCTGTAACTCGGCATCGGGGGCGTCGAACGAGGGCGGGAGCGTCGGGGAGCTCTCTACAGTCTCCTTGTTCACTTGCAGCTCGACCGAACCATAGGAATCCCGCCGGCTCGCCTCAGCGGGCAGGATCAGGGCTTCCATGGGGACCAAGTGGTGGTGGCGCTTCCTTTCCCGGCCCAGCCAGTCTTGTGGCACCACGTCTATAAAGCGCAGGTGCCTCTCGTCCTCATCCACGAAGAGGTTCGCCACGTATCCGAGTTGGTGGTCCCTGGAGTCGAGGACGCTTCTCCCGCGCAGGTCGTGGTCTGGGCGTGCAGGATGCTCATGTCGTTGCAACATAATGACATTCATGGGCATTCCTCCCTATTTGGGCCTACCTTTCCTAGAGCAGGCCGGTCTTGGACCAATATACGCCTGGTCGAAGGCCGCTACAAGGTTCTGGGGTACTAAATATATGCGGCGCTACCTCTACCTGTGTAGGTAGCGCTCAGCAGGGTAAGGGACAGGGCTCCCGCCCTTCTCCTTGCCCTATGCACCCGAGTGCGTGGAAGGAGAATTCTACGAACTTCGCATTGATCGGAGTCTGCGAAGTTCGCTGTTAAGGATGCTTCGATCCGTCGGGCATAATGGTACCTTCAAGGGAATAGGCTCGGTCTACTTGCCCAACGCTGAGTTCCTTAACGTTGCGCAGGTCGGCCCCGCTCAAGTCGGCCAAGCTCAGGTCTGTCCTGCCTACGTACGCCCCGCTCAGGTCGGCCGAGATTAGATCGGCCCAGTGCAGGTTGGCCTCGCGCAGGTTAGCCCCTCTCAAGTCTGCCCCTCTGAGGTCGGCCCCTACAAGGTTGGCTCTGCTCAGGTCTGCCCCTCTCAAGTCTGCCCCTCTGAGATTGACCCCTCTGAGATCGGCTGCTCGCAGGTCGGCTCCGAGCAGATCAATAACCGAGCGATCCTTGTTGATCAGGCCCGTCTCATACAAGAACTGCAAAACGCGCGCTTTACGGTCGCTATCTAACTTTGGCAGCACCCTGAGCGTGCGCCCTTTGGCTAGAATGCTCACCTCGTCGCCCCCTTCGGACCGGCGCAACGGCCTATCTTTATCGTTCAACAGTCGAACTATCTGATCCAGGTACGCTGGCAGAGCGTTCTCTTGAGCGCGCTGCACTTGGAGTTCTCGTTGGTGGTGTAGGTTCCTGCGTGAGGCGTAGAGAACCCCGACCACACCAGCGCCGACAAGCAACCAACTCCCCCCGGCCACGACAATGACATAGGATTGAACGAGGTACTTCCTTTCCGTGGCGGTTTGGGGATCGATGTAATTGCCCAACACCATCCACAACACGACGCCGAGTAAGGCGACCACGATTAATGCTAAGACTATAGCTACGCTTATTAAGGTTATCCTCATCAACCGCAGCAACTGGACCCGTCCCCGGTCGGGCGCTAGCCGGGTACCGACTCGCGCATGAACGATTGTTGGCCGGGTTTGTGTTCCCGATCCACTTTGTACTCCTTTGCCTTGCCAGGGGAAGTATGGAGCATCGCGCAGACTAGATCGAGTACGCGCTGTAGTTTTTCTGATGTACTTAGCGATGAACTTGAACACGAGACCGAGATCGCCGCTACCGTCGATCTGGTGCGTGAGGATTGGCCACAATGGAGGCCCGTGGCATGACGGAGCGCCGCAAAGTGCGCGACCGACCGCGCGGAGGAAGGCTAGGGAGGCCGACGAACGCCGCCGAGAAAAGAGGAACCAAGTGAGGAAGCGCCGCTCCGACGATCTGATGGAAGCGTGGCACCGCTACCACCCGACCGAGCATTAGGAAGTTCTCTTGGTCTCGAACTCACCAGATGCACAGAACCGCAACGAAGAGGGCACCAACGAGGCGAGTCAGGCTGGCCATTATGACGTACCCAACCTGTTCAAGGTTGCGTCAGGCTTTCAGAGGAGTGAACTCACGCTCCGGCACTCCAAGGGAAAGGAGCGATGATGAGGGCAACACTACTGGCAGCTACGCTAGCGATGGCGATAGTCATGGTGGGATGTGGCGAAAAGGGTGCGGGCCAGGGAAGCGGCCACGAGAGCGACGCTGAACCGAGACCAAGGCAGACCAAACAGGAACAGAAACCTCAGCCGGAGACGGTGAAGGATGAGGTAGCTAAGAAGCCCTCCCAAGAGGAACAGAAGCCTGAGCCGGGGCCTGCACCGAGGAATATACCCGGGCTCACTCCACAGGAAGTTTACCTCAACCTGGAAATTAGGGACTTTAAGTGCAGCGAGCCGGAACTGATGGGACCTGACAACCAGGTGCGGTGGACTTGCGAAAAGCAAGAGGCCAACGGTGAGTATCTGGTTGAAATCAACTCATCAGACGCTAACAGCGTGCGGCTCGTAGAAGCAACAGTTATCACCTCTGACCCTGCCCACGCCGACGCGCTGGCGCAAGATTTCTTAGGGTACGTTGCTACGATCCCCTACGAGGGAGCGCATCCCGAAGAGGCCAAGGCGTGGGTCAAGCAGAATGTCGGCAGCAAGGCATCAGCGGAGGTTGGTGGTGTGTCGTATACGCTGGGTGGCAAGGCGGGCAGGCACTTCCTGAAACTCGAGAACCTAGAGGGGTAGGGAGCCGGACTCCGCCCAGCTTCAATCTGTTTACCAAGGGCCGTCGTTCTTTCCCATCCTCCATACGGTGGTCCTCTTCTTTTCGGTACAATCCTCCCTGAGTGAGCCCGCGTGTTCCCTGACCAAAACACCTTTTTGCTGCGACTCACTCATCTCCATGAATCTTTATGCACAGCAACAACATGTAGTGGCCCGCCCTCCGTGGTGCAGAGTCTCTCATGCCATCCCCGCGGCCTTAGAGGGCGGAACTATGCGAGATCCTGTATCCGAACGTCGGAAAATTCTACTTCCACGCACTTCGGTGAATAGGGCTGAAAGAAAGGGCTGGGGCTTCTATTCACGACCGGGCCCTAACCGCGAAACGGCCCTTCAGGACAGCTATCCCTCGCCTCCCTCCTCTCCTGCGGGGTTAGTCGACCCTTACGCCGGCCCTTTCGATCTTCTCACACCCCTCTTGGACGTTGTCCCCAGGATTAGCCCTGGCGCGATCAGAGCCGGGGCCACAGGAAATGAAGTCCTCGCTCCCATCCACAGCACTGATATAGTCGTCGCCACGCTTACCGTGGGCTTTGTCTGACCCGCCGCCAAGGTGCAACGCGTCGGGGCCGCCCTGACCGTGGATGCGGTCAGCCCCACCGTAGCCGTAGATAGCGTCATCACGAGAGGTGCCTACAAGGTAATTCGGGCTGTCATCGCCCTTGATCACTGCGGCTAGGGCCCCTCCGGCGAAGACGACGATCATCACGCTCATCAGCGTGAGGAAGATGCTTGCTCTCTTCACTTCATTGCCTCCTTCTAGAGTATCGGTGCCTCTTTGCAGAAGTACCTCTCTTTAGAACTGCAATCCCTCTGTTCCTTAGTCTACATGCGGCAGACTCAGATGTATTGCGATGAAGGCGTCCTACACGGTGGAACTTCGGACAATTTACCTTCTAAGCACTCCGGGGAATAGCGTACGATGCCGCTAGGAGATAGAACCCTACCCTACGCACCGAGCGGCTCGTCCGAGTAGAATCCAAGGCGCATATTTTATGTCTGTAGGTGCTCGGCACCACTATCTTGGGGCTCA
>Ga0126308_10000971_pt1 | contig 10769 bp, 7 predicted proteins | sample Plot55_FD_92533 | JGI IMG/M metagenome (GOLD analysis project Ga0126308, IMG submission 92533) | Serpentine soil microbial communities from UC McLaughlin Reserve, CA, USA - Plot55 | ecosystem: Environmental > Terrestrial > Soil > Grasslands | place: USA: UC McLaughlin Reserve, Lake County...
AAACCCGGAGCCGAGCGCGTACGAGGCAGACCAGACAATGGCGTTCGGCGCAAACGCCAGCTGGAGGAGCACTAACGCGATGCCACCGGCAACGCCGGGCTGCAGCGTCTGATGCAACGCCTCCACCTGCTTGAGATGCATCCAGAGACTGGTGACCAACACCGCCGCCCCCGCTATCAGCATGACCAGCTGGGCGGCCAGGGCGGCACGGATGATCGTCTGGGTCCGGCCGGGCGACTCCACCTCCCCCAGACGCATAGCTCGGCTGCTGCCCCACGACGCGGCCAGCAGAAATGCGGCGATTACTGCAGCCCAGCGTCCTGGGGCATGCCACGGCTCGCCCCAGAGCATGGCCACCACAAGAACGGATAGCAAGTAGCTGACGACCGTGACGACGCTGATCATCCAGGCCCCGGTCCGCTGGCCGGCGCGAACCTTGCGAGCGCTCGCCGCAGCGAACCGCGAGATCATGAACGCGATCACTATGGTCGCGCCCCAAGGCACCAGCGTGATCGGGATGTCGCCAACCCGCACGCCGACGCCATTACTCAGCAACCAGAGCAGCGTGCCGATCCGCAGCGCGTCGCCCAGAGTTCCAGGCTCGGCCGCAAGCCAGCCGAGCACCGTCACCCCAGCGCAGAGAATCCAGCTCGCGAGAGCCGTCACCGCACCACCCACGATGGCCATGACCGGCCAGCTGATCGGCGGTGGCACCAACTGCCCAGGGGACCTTTGAGCCTTTCGGTTCCGCGCCGAAGTGGCGTGCAGGGTGACCCCGGCACCGGCCCGCCGGGAGGAAAGCAGGGAAGCCATAGCGCCTCCATGCTCGCCCAGCCCGCGACCACGGGTGTGCGAGACACGCCAGCCCAGGTAAAGTCTCGGATGGTCGCCGTTCGATCGATCCGAGCGGCAGCCCAAGGAAGCCTGCGATGGCACTCCGAAACTCGGGGGGAGCACTTTCAGCATGGTCGACCAGAAGTCAACGACCTACCGGCCCCGGCGGGCCTTCATCGAACCTGATCACGAGACTGCCGAGCCGAAACAGCCGGCGGGTCCTGAGCGTGGCAACGGGAAACCGATCCCGCCGCCCGTCTTCGATGAGGATCAGCCGAAGCCGCTGTATCGAGACGAGACGCGAACCAACGGCTGGACTTCGGCGGCCGCGCGCGCCGCCGCGGTTCCCGAAGCAGATCCACCGACTGATGAGACCGTGCGACCGACCAGCCCCGCGCCACAGCGCACACACGCGTTCGACGAGGAAACCACCGCAATCCTCCCGCGCAGTCGGCAGGCCCAGCAACGTAGCCACACGCCTCTCGACGCGATCCACGACTACGACGAGGACGAGCGCATGCCGCTGGGTCGGCGTACCAAACTGGCCCTGCTGATCGGCGGAGTCGCCGTAGTGGTCGTGATCGGCCTCCTTGTCGGTTATGCGGTGCTCAGCGCCGCCAGCCAGCGTCAAAACCAGCCCGGGGCCGAGCGCCCGCCGTCGGGCACCGGCGCTGCCAGCGACGGCACTTCCGCCAACGCCAGCCAACCGCCGGCTCAGACCGGGACGGCATTGTTGAGCGACACCTCGATGCTCAGCCCGGCCCAGGCCAAGACTCTCGACAGCGATCGCACCTGGAAGGTGGAATCGACCCAGCACAATCCGCCGGAGGATGCGAGGACTGCGGCCTGCTTCAGTGGCGAGCCGCTACAGGGCCGGCCGACGCCGCAACAAGAGATCCTGCGGGTGCTCAGCAGTAGCGGCAAGAACGGCCCCACCGCACTGCATGAGGCCACGGCATACAACTCGCTCGAGGATGCCTCGCAGGCTTACGCGATCGCTTCCGGGACACTCGGCGGCTGCCCAGTCACCGGCTCCTACATCGAGTCCGGCCGCGCAGTCAGCGGGGTTGGCAACCAGGCAGCCGGCGTAGTGGTCAAAGTGGTCGATGGCAACAAGAGCCAGGCCCACGCCATTGTGCTCAACCGCACCGGCCGTGTCGTAAACGTGGTCGACGCCGTTCAGCCGTCGCAGGCGCTCGCCATAACCGCCGTCGCCAAGGCGCTGCAGCAGGTCAACGCCGTCCAGTGCGGCCCGGCCGCCGGAGAGTGCGGTGGCACCCCTTCTGTCAAGGACGGACCGCCGCCGCTCGGTGGGGATAAGCCAGGGTTCCTGGCCACTGGGGACCTTCCTCCTGCTAAACCCAAGGTCGCTTCGTGGGTGGCTACCGAAATCGAGCCGCCGAAAGACAACTTCGAAGGATCCGGGTGCGAGAACGTGAACTGGAAAACCATTCCGGCCGAGTCGAAGGACGCACGGACCTACCTGATCCAGGACACTAGGACGAACTTCTTCGGCTTGGACGAGATCGTGCTGACCACCAAGGACGCCAAGGCGGCCAAAAAGCAGGTGGACAGGATCAAGTCCAGCGTGGCGAGTTGCAAGAACCGCACGCCGACCGCGACCGTCTCTACCAAGAAAGTCAGCAGCATTGGCGCCAAGAACACCAAGGTGGCCGGCTGGACGGCAGTGGTGTCGCAGAAGTCGACCGGTGCTACCCACAAGTATCGGGTAGGGATCGTGTCTGCAGGAAAAAAGGTGGTCTACACCTTCCTGAACCCCAGAGAGGATTACGACTTCAGCAGTGATCAGTGGAACACGGTGGCGGTCCGCGCCGGCGAGCGCGCCACCCAGGTCAACTGAGGTCCGTACCAGGCCGGCCGCTCAGAGGTTCGTCATGATCTGGCGCATCAAAGACGCGGTCTCGCTGGGCGTCTTGCCGACCCTGACTCCGGCAGCCTCCAACGCCTCTTTCTTGGCGGCAGCGGTCCCAGATGAGCCGGACACGATCGCGCCGGCGTGTCCCATGGTCTTGCCTTCAGGTGCAGTGAAGCCAGCGACGTAGCCGACCACCGGCTTGGTGACATGGGCAGCAATGTAATCCGCTGCCCGCTCCTCCGCGTCGCCACCGATCTCTCCGATCATCACCATCGCGTCGGTGTCGGGGTCGGCCTCGAACGCCTGGAGAGCGTCGATATGTGTCGTCCCGATGATCGGGTCACCGCCAATACCCACTGCTGAGGAGAAGCCGAAGTCGCGCAACTCATACATCATCTGATAGGTCAGAGTGCCGGACTTGGAGACCAGCCCGATACGCCCAGCCTTGGTGATGTCGGCTGGAATGATTCCGGCGTTGGACTGCCCGGGTGAAATCAGTCCTGGGCAGTTGGGACCAATGAGCCGCGTCGCGCTGCCCTGGGAACGTGCGAAGAACTCGACCGTGTCCTTGACCGGAACGCCCTCTGTGATCACCACGGCCAGCGGGATACCCGCTTCAATCGCCTCGATGACCGCTGACAGGGTGAACTTTGCTGGGACGAAGATCACTGTGACGTTGGCGTCGGTGGCGGCCATCGCTTCGCCGACGGAATCGAACACCGGTACGCCGCCCCGTTCGAACTCCACACGCTGTCCGCCTTTGCCTGGGGTGACCCCGCCGACGATCTGGGTACCGGAGGTCAGCATCCGATGAGTGTGTTTACGCCCTTCCGAGCCGGTCATGCCCTGGACGACGACCCTGGAGTCGGAGTTCAGAAAGATTGCCATGGTGTCGTCCGCCTTCAGCTCGCTGCCAGCCCGGCGACCCGGCGGGCCGCACCGTCCATCGTGTCCACCTGCTCCAGCCGCGGCAGGTTTGCGGCAGCCAGGATCTGACGACCCAGCTCGGCATTGTTGCCGTCCAGGCGTACCACCAGTGGGACATCGACACGCTCGTCGCGACTGGCCAACAACTCGAATGCATGCACGATTCCATTGGCCACCGCATCGCAGGCGGTGATGCCGCCGAACACGTTCACGAAGACGCTCTTCACCTGCTCGTCGCCGATGATGATCTCCAGACCGCTGGCCATGATCTCGGCGCTTGCTCCGCCACCGATGTCGAGGAAGTTCGCCGGCTTCGGTGATCCTGGAAACTCCTCGCCCGCGTAGGCAACAACGTCGAGGGTGCTCATCACCAGGCCGGCGCCATTACCGATGATCCCCACTGAACCGTCGAGCTTGACATAGTTCAGGCCCTTGGCCTTCGCCGCCACCTCGAGCGGGTTCTCGGCCGACTTGTCAGCTAGCGCCGCATGATCTGGATGGCGGAATTCGGCGTTCTCGTCGAGAGAGACCTTGGCGTCCAGCGCGATGATCTTGCCGTCACCTGTCTTGACCAGCGGATTCACCTCGACCAGCGTGGCATCCTCTTTTTCGTACACGGTGCCGAGCAGTTGGAGGAGGCGAGCGATCTCTTCGGCGTCGGAGCCCGAGAATCCGGCTGCCGCCACGATTTCATCGGCCTTGGCCTGGTCGATGCCGACTCGCGGATCGACCGGGATGCGGGCCAAGGCGTCAGGGCGCTCGACCGCAAGCGTTTCGATGTCCATTCCGCCCTCCTTGGAACACATGGCGAGATATCGGCGCTCTGCGCGGTCGAGCAACAAGGAGAAGTAGTACTCCTCGGCAATGTCGGCGCCCTCGGCGACCATCACGGTGTTGACCAGATGTCCTTTGATGTCCAGGCCGAGGATCTCAGCTGCCCGAGCCTCTGCCTCATCGGGGCTTTTGGCGACCTTGACACCACCCGCCTTGCCGCGGCCGCCGGTCTTGACTTGTGCCTTGACGACCACGACGGGGCTACCGATGGCGGCAGCGGCTGCCTTGGCCTCGGCGGGGGTAGTTGCCGTGATGCCTCGGAGCACCGGAACCCCGTAGCCCTCGAAGAGGTCTCGCGCTTGATACTCGTACAGATCCACACTTGCCTCCATGCTCGCGTCACGTCGGACAGACCGGCTCCGTGGCGAAAGTCCGATTCCGGCACGCCCGCCAGCCAGACGTTCCGAAGCCTATCCATGACCACTGGGTTACATGCAGAAGGCTGAGCTGATCATCCTCGAGACTGTGCCGCTGGTCTGCCGCATCCGCAGGATTCGCGGATGACGGTAGCGAAGCGCTGATACCCGAGAAGCCATGGACGAAGTCATGACCGGCGAGGCTCCTCCGGAGTCGCTGACCGAAGCCAATAACCAGGTCAACCAACTGTTCGGGTAACTCCTCAAGGGGCGCCAGCCGGGGCTTTGCTCCCGCTGGCGCCCTTTCGGCAGCCACGTTCAGGCGCGGCGCGCGGCCCCCACATTTCCCCGCACCCAGGAAACGATCTCGCTCATCGTCGCCCCGGGCGTAAAAACTTCGGCAACGCCCATCTCCGCCAGGGATTGCCGATCGGCGTCCGGGATGATCCCACCGCCGAAGACCACAATGTCGTCCGCGCCGGCCGCCTTCAGCAGATCCACCACTTTGGCGAACAGCGTCATGTGCGCACCGGAGAGGACAGAGAGCCCAATGGCGTCGGCATCCTCGGCAATCGCCGTCGCGACGATCTGCTCCGGCGTTTGGTGCAGCCCGGTGTAGATGACCTCCATGCCCGCGTCACGCAGCGCGCGTGCCACCACCTTGGCGCCGCGATCGTGACCGTCCAGCCCCGGTTTGGCTACCACGATCCGCAGTGGAGCCGAGGACGGAGACCCGACATCAGATTCCACGACGCCAAACTACTACCGAGTAATATTTCGCCGTGCGGCAGAGTGCCATTGGAGGCATTTCATTCGCAGAGCTTTCGCGGCTCGCGAGACGGGAGCTCCCGCACCTGGTGTCCGGACTTGCCCTCGAGGCCGCCTGGGCCGCAACACACGTCATCTTGTATCCGCTCGGCTTGCTGTCCGCGCCGAGTGGTGCCACCGGCGGGCATCGCCGTTACGATCTCAGCGGCCTCAGTCCCGAACAACGCGGACTCCTCCATCACAACGTGGACGCAGCAGCGAGGCCCATCTTGCTGGTACACGGGTTCTTCGACAATCACGCGATCTTCACCGTTATGGAACGCGCACTCCGCCGCCGCGGCTTCCAGACGCTGACCACCTACGACTATGGCCTGCTCACACACGACATCCCGCGGGCCGCCGCACGGCTGGGCGAGACGATCGAGTACGTGGCGACGAACAGCGGCTACGAACGCATCCACGTCATTGGCCACAGTCTCGGGGGCCTGATCACCCGCTATTACGTGCAACGCCTCGGCGGCGACAGCCGGATCCACACGCTAGTGACCCTTGGTACGCCGCATCAGGGCACCCACCTAGCAAAAGCCGCGCCCCTGCTACCGCTGGTGCGCCAGCTTGCTCCTGGCTCGACGGTGATCCAGGAACTGGCGGAACCGGCACCGGGATGTCGGACCCGGTTCCTGGTATTTCACAGCGACATCGACCCATTGATCGTGCCCAGCAGCAACGCCCGGCTAGAGCATCCTGACCTGACTGTGCACAACATCGCTGTCCGTGGCGTCGGCCATCTCTCGATGCCCCACAACGGAGGCATCGCCTTCACCATTGCTCGAGCGTTACGACAACTTGATCACGACGGAGCAGCAACCACGCTTAACGCTTAGGGCCGACAAATCCGGACAGAAGGGTTGAGGTTCCGTAACCTGTTTGTTATCTTTCTCCAGTTGTCTGGCCTACTTCGGGGGTCCAGTCAAAGACGGAACTAGATCAGACAAACAGTTGGCGCACACATCCAGCAGGGTTCCCTCCACTGGATGCCGAATCGGGCCGTGGCCCGATCACGTGCCAGCACCAGTGAGGATGAGGGAGCTGTCCGGGGAACAGCAGACCGAACGCGAGTGGGATCCAGACGTCAGTGCTGGAGACGCGCCCCAGGCCAGGGCGGCCTGGCTGAGATACATATTCGCCGCCTTGTGCATCTCTGGCCTGGGCCTCGTGGTTGCTGCGGCCGTAGGCCTAACGACCAAAGCGGAGACCACCGAAAATGGGTTGACCGCTCTGCCCGAGACTCCCTCGGCGGTGGTAGTGGCTGCCGACAAGAAGCAGTCGACCCCTGAGACTGGTGCGCCGGCTGTGTTCGCACCGCCGGAGACTTCGGTGACTGATCGCCCGGCCCGGACTGCCGACGTCCAAGTCGCGATGGTGAAAGAGCAGGCTGCCCAGCGAGATGAGCTGCTGGCCAGGACAGCCGAGGAAGTCAGTCGAGCTGGCAGAGCGGCCAGCGGTGACGCGCGGCAGAAGGACCTTACCGATGCGGACCGGGCGATTCGCGAAGCCGGAGCCCGAATCGCGGCTGAGAACCTGCGTCGGGCAACCGCTGCTCGAGTGGCTGCGGCGAACCGGCGGCAAGCCGCAGAGAGCGCGTCGGAGGATCAGGAAGCGACTTCCGGGTCAGACCGCGGAAACACCGACAGCAGTTCTGGTGGCGGGTCTACCGGCGGTGGTGGGTCCGGCAGCGGTGGCGGTTCCGGCGGTGTGGCGCCGGTGCCGGGTGCCGTCATTGGTTCCCACTTTGGCGAATACGGGAGTTGGTCCCGCTATCACACCGGGATTGATTTTCGTGCCGCGCATGGCACACCGATTCGCGCCGTGAGGTCAGGGGTGGTGCTCTACGCCGGCAACTCCGGTAACTGGGCCGGCAACCATGTCGCGATCAAGCATGGGGACGGCATGACCACCATGTCCTCGCACATGTCCTCCATGGCCGTCAGGGCTGGCCAGCATGTGCAGGCCGGGCAGATTATCGGTCGCGTCGGCCAGACCGGCCGCGCCTTTGGCGCTCACCTGCATTTCGAGCTTTATCCGGCGGGTGTCAAGTACGGGGACGTCTACCGAGCCATCAATCCGCAACCATGGCTCCGGGCCAGTGGGGTCACAACACACTGATCTCTTCGGAGCAACCAGCGGACCGCAGCGAGCTCTAAATATCCTGCAACGGGCGATGAGCTCGGAATCAACTCCCGAGATTTTCATCACATTGCGAAAAACACGCGCCGAACTTGCCGAGATCAGCTTGCGTCGCGTTATGCATCCGTTATTGTTTCGGGCAGCGTCCACCGTTTGAAGTCAAAACGCGGGCCTCCAAGCAGACCATCAAAGACTTGTGCTGCGGCAGAGGCAGGACTCGGGGAACCTGTCGTCGTACGAGGAGATTTGGAGTGCCCAACTCGTCGTCGGAGCGCACTTTTGCGCGTCGCGCGTTGATCGAGAACATCAGAGAAGACCGGAGAGGCTGGCTACGCCACGGGGTGGCAGCGCTCGCGGTGTCTTTTCTGGGACTTGGCGTCGCGGGATCAGTGGCCCTAACGGGTGCGGCACAAAACACCACGTTGACCGCAACGGTAGCCACGAACGATCTTGTCAAAAAGACCAACCGCGCGGCCGAGCGGCCCAGCCTCGACCCGGCGAGGATCAAGAGCATCGCTGACCAGCGGGACGAGGAGCTCAGCAAGATCGGTGCCGAGGTACTTGAGGCCTCCATGGACAGATCAGAGAAGGCCCGCGCCAAGGCTCTCCAGGAACTCTCCGACTCGACGCGGCGTCAAGCCATACTGCTCAAACGCGGGCAGGCCAAGCGCAGCGATTCGCCGCCACCTGATGCGAACACGGGCTCTGGTGGTGGCAGGGGCTGCCTGCCTATTCGAAGTGGCTACAGCATTGCTGCCGGCTTCGGCCAGGTCGGTCCATGGTCGCGTTACCACACCGGCTTGGACTTCTCCTCTCCCGTCGGTACCCGGTTGTACGCTCCTGCCGCTGGGGTCGTGACCAATGCCGGGAATGGATCAGCCAGCGGGTGGGCCGGTAACTATGTCGCAATCAAGCATGCGAATGGCACCCACACGCTGCTGGCGCATATGTCCAACGTCTCGGTCCGTTTGGGCCAGAGTGTGTCGGCCTGCCAGAACGTGGGAGCGGTTGGCATGACAGGAAGGACCTTCGGGGCCCACGTTCACTTCGAGGTTTACCCCCCTGGGGTGCAACCCGGTGACATCTACCGCGCGATCAACCCAGTGCCATGGCTCAGGGGCCGCGGAGTCAACCCCTAGGGGCGCATTCTCGAGAGCTACAGCTTCTCCAGCGGTGCATACCGCAGCGACAGCCGCTTGAGACCTGAGGATCCAAAGTCCACATCAGCCATGGCTTTGTCGCCTTCACCGGATGTTGCGACAACGGTGCCCATGCCGAACGTGGTGTGCAGCACTCTGTCCCCTGCCCCCAGCGAGGGGATCTCGCGGCTGGTCCGCCTTGCCCCGTAGCCGACCGCATTCCGCCACGTCTGGGTCGCTGTCGCGGAGGTGTTTTGCCAGCTCGTGACCGCAGCTTCGCTACGTCGCCAGTCGACGAGCTGGCTCGGCACCTCGTTGAGGAATCGGCTTGGCGGATTGTGCTGCGGAGAGCCCCACGAAGACCGAGCGATAGCTCGTGAAATGTAAAGCCGCTTGCGGGCGCGGGTGATCCCGACGTAGGCGAGCCGCCGTTCCTCCGCCAGCTCGTTGCCGGTGCGCTCCGCTATCGCTCGCTGATGAGGAAAAACCCCGTCTTCACAACCGGTCAGGAAGACCGTGTCGAACTCCAGGCCCTTCGCTGTGTGCAGCGTCATCAAGGTGACGACGCCGACCTCTGCCTCATCCGGAGCGTGGGGGATCTGATCCGAGTCCGCGACGAGCGCGACTCGCTCCAGGAACGCGCCCAGCGCCGCGTCAGGCTCTGCCGCCCCCGCCGCCAGGTCGGCCTCCGGGTCGAGTGCGGCGACGACGTCATCATCCGGCGGTGCGGCCGAGTCGCCGCCCGGAAGCCCGAACTCGTCCAGCTCCTCTTCTGGAACAGTCAGGGTTGCGACGCCGGTGACGAATTCCCGCGCCACCGTGATCAGTTCTTTCAGGTTCTCAAGTCGAGTCTCGTCCTGCGGATCAGTCGAGTTGTGCAGTTCCGCCAGATACCCCGACCGGTCCAGCACGCTGGTCAAGATGACGTCTGCCGGCATCCCCTCGGCCACCATGGCTTCGTGGTCGTCAAGGAATCTGGCAAAGGCCGTGAGCTGGTTCAGGGAGCGGGATGGCAAACCTGGTATCTCCTCGACCCGGCGAAGTGCGTCGCCGAAGCTGATACCCTCCCGAGCCGCCAGATCGGCCACAGCAGCTTCCGCCCGATCACCGAGACCCCGCTTGGGAACGTTCAGAATCCGGCGGAGGGAGACGTCATCGGCTCTGTTGGCGATGGCACGAAGGTAAGCGATGGCGTCCCGCACCTCGCGCCGCTCGTAGAACCGCACCCCGCCAACCACTTTGTATGGCATACCGACCCGGATGAATGCTTCCTCGAACGCACGCGACTGTGCGTTGGTGCGGTAGAACACCGCCGTATCGCCGTACCGGTGCCCCTCCTCGCTGAGCCGCTTGATCTCCGCGGCCACGAACTTCGCTTCGTCGTGCTCGGTGTCAGCGACGTAGCCGATGAGCTGCTCACCGTCGCCGGCAGTGGACCATAGGTTCTTCGGCTTCCTGTTCTCGTTACGCGTGATGACAGCGTTGGCAGCATTCAAGATGGTCTGCGTGGAGCGGTAGTTCTGCTCGAGCAGGATCACTCTTGCTCCGGGAAAGTCCGACTCGAAGTCGTTGATGTTGCGAATGGTCGCACCGCGGAAGGCATAGATCGACTGATCGGAGTCACCTACCACCATGAGCTCCGGCGGCTCAATGCTCACCACATCTGGAGCTACCACATCTGGATCGGGTGAAGGATCGGGTGCACAGAGCTCCCTGATCAGGACGTACTGAGCATGGTCAGTGTCCTGGTACTCATCAACGAGCACGTGCCGGAAGCGGCGGCGATATTGCTCGCGAAGCTCTGGAAAGGCCTGGAACAGGTGCACTGTGGTCATGATCAGGTCGTCG
>Ga0126308_10000973_pt1 | contig 10760 bp, 14 predicted proteins | sample Plot55_FD_92533 | JGI IMG/M metagenome (GOLD analysis project Ga0126308, IMG submission 92533) | Serpentine soil microbial communities from UC McLaughlin Reserve, CA, USA - Plot55 | ecosystem: Environmental > Terrestrial > Soil > Grasslands | place: USA: UC McLaughlin Reserve, Lake County...
AAGCAAATCAGGCCTCTCGAAGTCGCCCAGAAGAAGAGAGGAGATGGGACTTAACGGTCAGACCTGAGCTGGGAGGAGGGCGTTTGCCCTTCTTTCGTGTTGCATTGCAAGACTTATGCTACGCTGACAGGGATAGTATTGGACCGGAGGAGAGCGGGTTTCCGGGAAGGCTCCTTGTCGGCACTCTAGGGCAGAATAGACTCTAGGTCAAAAAGAGCCTAGCTTGACTTCGCCATCTCTTCTATAGGAAGCAATTATCACGCCGCTCGGTGATATCTTTGAGTCCGTAAGTTCGAAGGCTGCGGGTATGGTTCCCTCGCCAAATAACCGTTTGCCCTTACCAAGCGTAACAGGGAATACCTTTAACCATAACTCGTCGGCTAAATCATTTGCCAATAAAGTCTGAATAAGATTACTGCTTCCATGTACCTGCAGCATTGGGCCATCTTGCTGCTTTAGTTTCTCTATTTCCGCAACTACATCGCCCTTTATTTGAGTAGTCTCTTCCCAATCCGTATTAATTGCTTCATTCGAGACTACATATTTTCTGGCTTTATTAAAGGGGCTATCGCGATGGGGCCAATACGAGGCAAATATTTCATAAGTCTTTCTGCCCAGCAGTAAGTCGAAAGGTTGCCCCATTTGTTTCGCCATTTCATTGCCCGCCACTTCATCGTCTGTAAAGTAAGGTACTGTCCATCCTTCAAGATCGAAGCCATCTGAGGGGTCTTCCCCTTTGCCACCGGGGGCTTGCATGACGCCATCAAGTGATACAAATGTTAAAACTACTATGTTTCTCATACCTGCTCCTCGTGTCGTCGCGGGCACTCTACGAGCAGAAGCTAACACAAGCTCGCCGATCCGTCAGACAGACCCTAGGCGCCTCGGCTTCATCGAATCGTTCATCGCAAAGTTTCAGACAAGCCGGCTGGCTTTGGTCGCGTGCGGTAACCGCAGTGAGCGAAGAAACCACGCGCATCCTTGGCAGTGACCGTATCGAGTGCCTTGCCTATTGCCTCGGCCAGCGCCCCTCGTGTGCGAGCTGCAATCTGCCTCAGGAAACACTTGATCTTTGAGAACCCCTCTTCTATGAGCCGGCCTTTTCGTGCTCTCTCCCGGTCCTAACGCCTCAGGATCGCCTCGGCGTATCCCCCGCTAACTTCCGCATAATATTTTGTAAGCTCTCCTTACCCGGTAGGCGGCCTACCCCTGTCGGGACCGGGGCTAAGGGCAATTAGTCGTGACAATTTCGTCAATAGAGGTTGACAAAGGCGGTAGCGTCAACTAATATTGACGCATGGATGAGAAGACTAGGACACGGATCGGGGGACCGGAGGATCCACGGGAGGGCCTTGAAGCAGTAGTCGCCTTGAGGCGGACGCTGGAGGCCTTGGAAGCGGCCCAGGTAGAGAACGCCTTTGTTGCGGGATGGCCATGGGCGCGGATCGCCGAGGTCCTGGGCGTCAGCAAGCAAGCTGTGCACAAGAAGCACGCCAAGCGAATCAGGGCTAAATATCCGGGAGAACCGCCAAAGAGAAAGAGCAGGGGCGCATGATGTTCGTACGTTTCACAAACAAGTCCCGCACGAGCGTGGAGGCCGCCTTCGAAGAGGCCAGGATGCTGGGGCACGACGCGCTGGGCGACGAAGACCTCCTGCTTGGGATCCTCCGCGCCGACGAGGGGGTCGCCGCAGAGGCGCTCTATTCTCTTGGCGTGACACTCGAAGACGCGCGCGACGAGTGTGAAGAGATGCTCTCCGACGCCCTTTCTTCGACCGGCATCTCCCTCGAAGACATTCGCCGGGAGGCGGGGGAGGCCTTCGACATGAGCCTCCCGGACGACCGCAAGATCCCCTACTCACCTCGGGCCAAGAACGCCCTGGTTAGAGCGCGCAAAGAGATGCGGAGGCTGGGAGATAACCACCTCGGCACCGAGCACGTGCTGGTGGGGATAGTGGGCAACGAGGACGGTACGGCCGTAAGGCTGCTGGGGCGCCTGGGCGTCTCGCCGGAGGTGCTGGAAGAGAGGCTATTTGAGTTGCGCGAGCGGGCAGACGGCTAGTGGCCGACCTTCGGCACGAAGAAGGGAGGGCGCATTGAAAGCGGGACGGAAGACGAAAGCGCTCCTTTCCTGCGGCGCGATCGCTGGCCTGCTGTTCGTCACTGCGTTCCTTGTCCAGGTCGCCGCTCGCGTTGGCTACGACCCGCTGCGGCACCCGGGGATATACTCGGCGAGTTGATAACGTCAAGAAAGCTTTCCGAGGTGTAGTTAGCGTGGTGAGGATACCTGTGCGCTGCGATCTCTCCAAGGAGGTTCCCGACAACCAATATTCCTGCCCTCCGCTTCAGTGCCCTGCTGACTAAGAGTGGTCCTCAGCAGTTAAAATTGGCGAGAGCTAAAAGATGGGAGGCGCGGGCCTAAGGTCTTGGATGCAAGCCCGCATCATTTATGGGCAATCTAGCAGACAATGATCACAAACAGCTGGTGGGTATCTGCCGTGACTGGCTGTCTGGCAGGAAAACACTCGAGGAAGCATCGCGCGAAGTCGTTACGCGGTGCCGACACGAAATCACAGACGGGTTGACAGAGGCACTCGATCTCTTAGTGTTCGGCACCCCCGAATACGGGAAAAGGCTCGTAAAGCTAGTAGGAGCTGCCCCGTTGCATCTATTCACTTAGTTGCCGACAAGGAGTGTTCTCGGAAGTTCCTCAGCTAACTTGGTGCTCTGGCGCACTTACTAGCCTAGCGCACATACATCTCCCTCACACAGGATTAGCCTGCCCTCGTTGATCAACTTTAGGCGGGGGCTGATCACCCCGCCCTCTATAGAAGGAGGTGACCTCTAATGAGCGTCGGAGAAAAAACCGGTAGCCCAAACCGGTAGTTCTACCGGTGTGCGCCTCTCCTCGGGGCCATATAGTCCCACCAGGTCTCAACAAACAAAGTCGAGCAAGGGAGGATCTTAGATGATTTCCAGTCTATCCAGCGAGGTGAGGCGACACCCGATCATCACGTTCTTCGTCTTGGCCTACGCGATTGCGTGGGCGTTCGTGCCGTTCGGGTCCTTCGGGGCATTCGGGCCGCTCGTCGCCGCCCTCATCGCGATACCCATAACACAGGGCGGGGCGGGGATGCGCGAACTCGGCTCCCGAATGATCCGCTGGCGCGTTAAGTGGTACTGGTACGTGGTGGCCATAGGACTTCCGCTTGCGGTCCACCTGGCCACCGTGGGATTCAACGTAGCGGCCGGGGCGGGCGTCCCTTCGCTGACCTTCACCTCCTTAACAACCTTCCTCATTGTGTTCGCGATTCGCCTGGTCAACCCCGTGGACGGACCGCTGGGCGAGCATCCGGGCTGGAACGGGGTCGCCCTCCCGGGGCTGCAGGCCGAGCGCTCGCCGCTGCTCGCCGCCATGATCCTGGCACCGCTCGTAGCCGGCTGGCACTTGCCCCTCTTCTTCATGGAGGAGGGCGGCTTTCAGCCGTCCATCTTAGTGGTCGGTCTCGTGACGACGATGGCAGTGACGTTCTGGTACACATGGCTCTTCAACCACACCGCAGGCAGCGTGCTCATGGTCGTAGTGGCGCATTCCGTCGAAGGCAGCATCCAGTTCGCCCAGGGCTGGATCTATATGGGTGTGTGGGTGGCCGTGGCGATCGGGTTGGTCGTCTTCGACTTGAAGGCCTGGCGCGCCCCTGCGCCTGCGCCCGCGACGACGACACCGCCGGTGACGCCGCCCAGAGAAGCGGCACCGGTGGCACCTTAGCTCTTAGCGCTAGGGCTCGAGAAGCTAGCTCTGGGAGGAGTCGAGTACTTAGTGTCTCGGCTCCTCCCCGGAGGACCGCCCGACTCACGCAACAGCCGGAGAAAGCGAAAAGGAGTAGATGATGACGACGACACGGCAGGCACAGCGACACAGGATAGAGGTCTCCTCCGAAGCGCTACCCTCCGACGGGCTGTCTCGGTTTATTCGGGCGGGCGCGTGGGCAGCGATTGCGAGCGGTCTAGCAATGGTGGTCTCGTTGCTCATGGAGTGGCTCATTGTCCCCTATGAGCGGTTGGGCTAGACCGAAGCGTATCTGACAAGCACTTATCTCGTGTCCTCTGGCCTGCGCCTGCTCAGCATCGTCCTCTTGCTGTGGGGGCTTATCGGCATCTATCAACGCCAGTCGAGGGCCGCAGGAACCTTCGGGCTGTGGGCGTTCGTCGTGGTCTTCGTCGGCACGGCGCTCACAGTGGGCAACACCTGGGCAGAAGTGCTCGTCTGGCCAACGCTGGCGCAGGTAGCCCCGAACATGTTCTCAGTGCCGTTATTCACTACGTAAGCTTCCTCGTATATGTCGCTCGGCCTAACGTTGTCCTTCCCACTTTTTGGCATCGGGCTGATCCTGTTCGGCGTGGCGATGTTCAGGGCGCGCGTTTATCCACGCTGGGTAGCGCTATTGCTGATCATCTCGATCCCGGTGACCATGTTCCTCGATCCTACGGCGCGAACATTCCAGGAGTCGATCGGGCAGATCTTGCTCGGGATTGCTGTGGCGGCCCTTGGCTGGCACGCCCTGAGGAGAGCACCCTCAAGTGTCTCGTCTTAAGGACCTATAGCCGTAGATCGAGGGCCTGCGGTAGCCAGGGAATGAGCCAGCCCAACCTAAGTCCGACCTGAACGCGACGGCGTCTCGGGTCGCACGCCCTCGCGAGCTTGGGATACCGATACGCGCGATCTCAGCGGTTTGCGCATGCAGCCACAAGCACAGCTATAAGCGAAGGAGGACAGGATTATGGAGATGATCGTTATGGCACCCAACAAGAGGTGGAGCGACCTTACGGCCAGAGAGAAAGCTCCCTTCGTGGTTCGGGGTATCATCCAGTTGGCGCTGCTTGCGGCGGCGCTCGCGGACATCTACCATCGCCCAGCGGAGGAGATCCGCGGCACCAAGTGGCTGTGGAGCGCCGCTGCGTTCGTCAACTTCATGGGCATCGGACCGATCGCCTATTTCGTCTTCGGGCGGAAGCGCACCTTCCTAAAAAGTGCCCGTGTAAAGCTAAGGAGGTAGTTATAAGACGCTCTATGGTTCTCTTAGTCGTCGCCGCGGTGGGCGCTACAGCGCTCTTTGCGGAGGCTTGCGGGACGTAGCGCGGCGGGACGCAGCAGCAGGGGTAGGAGAGATGCAGCGCGAGTCCCTGTTACCTCTATCCACCTAATTGCCGACAAGGTAGCTTCTCGGAAGCCCCTATTCACTCTCTCGGATGCTTATGCGTTGGGACCGGTGCTAAGGGCAGATTCCTAGGGGTGAGTAGGGATTCCGACCAGACATCTTGTACACGTTTGGATGGATATTCACTCGAAGAGCCTACGACGCCTACTGCGCTCCTGCAGCATAGGCAGGGTAGCTGGTCGCCGACAATGGATGTTGTCGGCGACTCGGAGGCCTTCTAGAAAACTCTAGATTGGACCGCCTGGGGGACCACTAGAAGCCCTCGGTTATCTACACCGAGGGCTTTGTGTATGCCGCTGAGTTTTCTAGAAAGCGCCTAGTCGGCAATTTGGTGAATTGAGGTAATATAGCCTCCACTACTATTATGGGGCCAGATTAACGCCGCCTCCTCAAGTACCTGTAAATGAGGAAGGCTATCAGGGCGAGGACCCCTAAGAACAGCAGTACCACGGCGAACAACAGGCCGCCTAATAACCTCAAGATCCCCCCGCCGCCTCTGCGCCGTTGGACTTCTATAAGCAGGAGCATCAAGGGTAGCCCGAACGTCCCGTAGGCCAAGGCCATGCGTCCCCTGATTCCGAGGCCAACAAGCCTCTCAAAAGACTCGCTCTGATGGAATAGCCCGACGAGGAACACCAACAAGCCAAGCAGAAGGAGGACCAACTTGGGTCCTAGAAGAAAGCCCGTGTCGGCAATCTGACTGTAAAAACCTTCCAACGCTCACCCTCCCGAAGTGCTGGTTACGCAACGGTAGTACGGCCCGAAAATCTTACACGAGGCGTATAAGAGGCGCATGAAAGCAGGTCGAGAAGGTTATGAAAGCTCTCTTCTTCTCTGAGCCGGGGATCGGGAGCCGCAAGAAGACGGCGGTGGAGCTTGCCCGGCACGTCATAAGCGAAGCTGGCGGCTTGCATGGCCTCTACGGAGTCTCTGTGCACGACTCGATCTACAAAAGGGTTGATATCGAGTTCCGCGCCCTGCTGAACGAGTCCTCAAGCTCGACGAGTATGCGCCTCGGCAGGCCCGGCGTCCCGACGAATTGCAGCAGGTCCTGTTCCCCTACGTGGAGGCCATCTAGGTATCATAATGAGTTATACGGCCCAAGCCACACTGGGCAGCATGAAATTACTGGGGCAACTTCTCCTCTGCTGACGCGGAGAGTGGCGCGGAAGGAGACCTATCTTGCGACGGCTCTTGGCGGTGTGCCCCCGCTTTGGCCGTCTACTGCTTCACAGCTAGACACCCGCCTACCTGACCTTGCGGTAGGTGAGGTCAAAGTCGGTCTCCCACGTGCGGCCGTCCAGCGCCTTCTCCCAGCGGCCAGCGATCGTGTTGCCGTCATCGCTGATCGTCGCGCTAAAGCGCTGCGCAAACGGTTCGCCCTCGCGCCAGAGCTTCCACTCCCCGTCTCCGATGCTCATCTCGTAGACGCGGCAGACGCCGCGCTCGTCGGAGTAGAGCTGGAAGTAGGTCCCGTTCGCGGCGTCGCATCCCATGATCGAGATGCTGTCGGGTGCCTCGGGCATATCCACCGTCGAGCGCTCCACCAGGTGTGCTCCCGAGTCATGCCATTCGATCGTCGCCCGTGCCTCGCCCGGCCACGGCGGCCCGTCCGGCGGCTTGGCCTCGAGGGTCCATTCGCCGACCAGCGGCTCGAGCCTCTTCAGCGCCTCCTCTGCGGTTGGCTGGTCCATCGCTTGGCCCCTTCCTCTCGTTGGCGGTTGTGGAGTGTGAGTAGCAGGCGCGCAGGATTATACGCTAACGTTACAAGGGCGAATAAAAATTCAGTGTCGAGGACCACCGATGGAGGCCTCGAAAACGTTCAAAGTGCCCCAGGTTTTTGATGCTCCGCACACTTACCCCGAGTCGATAAGGCGAGGAGGCCAGGTGGCACGGGGCGTCCAGCTCTGGGTGGATGGCGGCTGGGGCATCGACGCGTTGCTCGAGAGGCACCTAGTGGGGCCTCTACCTTCCCGACCGAGGCGCAGCTAGTTCCCTTTGCATGGGACGGGTATGATGGTTATGATACATAGGCGGCGGGGCCGTCTTCCGCATGGGTTGTGTGTCATCCCTTCCGGCTCCGCTTGAGGCCGGAGAACGTCAACTACCTCAACTACCCTCCTCTCCGGCCTTTTTCGTGCTCTTCCCCGGTCCTACCGCATTAGGACCGCCAGTGCGTACCCCTACCGGACCGGGGCTATGCGGCATGAACCGATCGGGCCGGGGTCCTCTAGCGGGACCCCAGCCTATTATTAGAGAGGAGGCGGAGAGATAGTTAAGGGCTGGTGGAATAGCTAGTCACCTTAAGGTAAACGGAGACACAAAGGAGGAGAAGATGGTGAGGTTGACAGACAGCAACGAAGAAGAAGTGCGCACCAAGATACGCAGAGCATATGAGGACGCAAGGAAAATGGAGGAAGAGGAAATGGAAGAAAAGGAAATAATAAGAAATATCAGGCTAGGCCTTGTCTTCCTTGGTGGATTTGTTAGCGCCATGATCTTGACTGCATACAATTGCTAGACAAGGAGTAGGAGAAAGGAGATGGAGTTTGTCACGTGTCTGTGATGGCGATCGGCGACTCCCCCGGTCCTAACGCCCCCAGGACCGCCCAGGCGTACCCCCTGCTAACTTCTGCATAATACTTGGTGGACTGTTCTTACCCGGGGAGTGCGCTCTCCTAGCGGACCGGGGCTATGCGGCTATCCGCTTGGCCTCTGCCTTGGAGATCCGGTGTGCCCCGGGTTCGCTATCCGGATCCCTCTGCGCTACCCTGGCGTCCAGCGCGGCGGGTGATTCAGGAACTCCTCAGGGGTGGTCCGCTCGGCTTCGGCGAGGACGAGCAGGATGCTCCGGACAACGGCGATCATGCCGACAAGGAGGAACGGCTCGGCGGCGAACCTTTGCTCCCCGGCAACGGCGACCACGATAGTGTGCAACAGCTCGACGAAGATGAAGATCAGGAGCACCCGGCCGAGGACCGTGAGCGCCGTCTGCAGGGTACCCTGCTCGCGAACAGCCAGAAGATCCGCCCCCGTCGAGACGAACAGCACCCCAACCGTCGCGAGCAAAACGACATTCTCCCCGTTGTTCAGGCCCCTAACCAACCGCGGCCTCTTCTCGTGCTCCTGGCTCATTTGCTTAGGAACCTCCTCCGTCAATTCAAAAAGTGGGGCCGCTTGGTCATGACCATCGCCACACGCTTGATACCCCGCTTGATACGCCCTCCGGGTGGCTGAGACCAGAACCTACGCGTCCATCAGCTCGACCCACTGAGACCGCCACTCTGGAGCCTCGAACGGCTCGGCGGAGTATCATCTGTCTCGCTACATCTTCCCGTCTTTAAGCTCGCTGATGACCACCACGTCAAATACCCGCCCGTCGCCGTAGTCGATGACCCCCTCGACAACCCACAGCCCCTCCTTGACCAGCACTCGGCGCACCTGCAGAGACGGCGGCGGGTAGAGGTGGTAGGCCTCCTGGAACGCCCGCATGTTCTCCCGGCCCCGCAAGCGCTCCCCGGACTGGGGCATCTCCATCACGTAGTCTTGGTGGCGCACGTTGTATTCCTCTTCGGGGCTCAGGCGGGAATACAGCTCAGTAAGGAAGCGGTGCGCCTCCTGCTCGTCCATCTCTTCGAGGTTGGGGACCCGCTGCTCGGCCATCTGCGCTTCTCCCTTCGTAGGTACGAAGTCGTGTATCTACCCACCATCATGATGTTGCCATCCAGGTAAGCGCAGCGCACTCGCCGAAGGCTTATTCACCTAATTGTCGACAAGGGGTGTTTCTGGAAACCACCGATAGCCCCGGTCCTATCGATTAAGCACCCCCGGAGGAGGACCGGGGCTAACTTCTACATAATACTTTGCGCCCCCTCTTGCCCGGTGGTGGGCGTACCCCTGTTGGACCGGGGCTACGCGGCCCCTGCTTCGGCCCGCTCTTTGAGAGCGCGGTTCATCTCCTCGAATCCACGCTGCGTATTACTATCCAGGCTGCGTCTGAACAGGGGAACTAGCAAGCCCCTAAAGAGCTCCCTTTGGACAAAGCGCACACGAGTCTCCCCGAGCGGCTCTATAGTGAAGGAATGCTCGCCATCAAAAAGACCCCGCACGAACAAATGCCCCAGCCACCGCAACTCGTGGTTAGGCTCGGCATTGAGGACCTCGGGGCGGAAAGTCATGCCTCTGGAGCCAGAAGGCTCCATGCGAACTTCGAGGCGCTCCCCGGTCCTAGGCACGCCGCTGGCCCGGCGGATGAACGGGTTCCACCGAGGGTAGGAGGCGAAGTCGGTGAGCATTTCCCACACGCGCTGTGCGGGGGCGTTGATCTCTATTTCGCTGTGCAGTTCCTTCATTGTGACGCCCATAGTTACCATAAAGTGTGTTAGCCGAAACCCTTTGCGCCTACGGAGCCTGTAGGGTGCTGCCCCGTTGCCTCTATTCACCGAGCTGCCGCTAAGGCTAGTGTTCTCGGAAATTCAGAAGGTTAGAGGCACAAAAAGAGCCGGGGCTGTTAGACCCCGGATAGAGATGGCAAAGTAGCTGCGCCTGCCACTAATTGGCCCGCCCTCTTAGGTACGATAAACATCCTTGCAGTCGACAACCGTATCCTGGTAGTCGGCATATGCGGTGTCATAGGCTTTGGGGTCTGCCCCGTCTCCTCGTTGCGTTAAGTAAGCGCAGTCGACCAGGTCTACTTCCCCATCCCTTGCATCGATGGTGTCGTTGCCGTAGCTGTGGTGGACGTAATCGTCCCCGCCCTTCGCATCCACGTAATCGTCGCCATTGAAGGGGTTGATGTTGTCGGCTTGCTCGGTGCCATACAGCTTATCTGCTTTGGGGGTGCCCTTTATAGTCGCTGCCAGTGCTACGCCGCTAACCACCAGCACTCCAACCACTACCAGCGCCGCTAGAAGTGCAAACCTTGCTCGTTTCATCGTTGCTTCTCCTCTACTTCTCTCAAACCAAACCGGCTCCTTACTAAAGGTAGCCGGTTGCACCACGGACTCCGTCCGTCCCAAAGGTGCCCATCCGTCTAAGAGACGAAGTTCGTAGCCTCTACCTTCTTCTACTTTGATTAATGACTGCAAATAACGAAGCTGTCAAGGGGGAAGAGGCTGCCTCCTGGCCTTTACTCACCTAATTGCCGACAAGGTGTGTTCTCGGAAGCCCATATACACCCCAACGGTAGTTATGGTTTCGTTACTAGTCTGCAACACGGTCGTAACCCCAGACCGCCTATGATTAAAGTAGGAGGAACGCCAACAGACGTGCTGGGCACCAAGAGCGGTCTATTGGCGTTCCTCCGACATCGTTGCATACTGCAGTAGTGAAATCTTGCGAAAAGGGTGTAGCAAGGGTCGAAGGTCATGCCTTAGCCCCTGTATTCACTAGATTGCCGAGAGAAACTGTCTGAAAAGTAGCTCTGATGGTGCTTCGAGTGCACATTCGTTGGCGCAACACGCCAAAATAGGGGCTTCTTCGGCCCGTTTCGTTTGCTCGTAGGGCTCTGTTTTAGCTCTGTCGAGACTTTTCGGACAGTTTC
>Ga0126308_10000975_pt1 | contig 10752 bp, 9 predicted proteins | sample Plot55_FD_92533 | JGI IMG/M metagenome (GOLD analysis project Ga0126308, IMG submission 92533) | Serpentine soil microbial communities from UC McLaughlin Reserve, CA, USA - Plot55 | ecosystem: Environmental > Terrestrial > Soil > Grasslands | place: USA: UC McLaughlin Reserve, Lake County...
AAGGTGTCGAGTTGATTGACCCCCGGGATCATGCCCCGATCGCGTGGATCGGCGGCGGAGGCATCACGGCGACCGATGGCGTCCCGCAGAACCTGATGGGAGCCCAAGGCCGATGGCCGTGCATTCTCGTTTGAGTACCGCAGGCCGCTGGGTCTACGGACAGCCTTCTGTCCTGCTCATTTTGGCGACGTTGTCCTGGGGCGGGAACGTAGTTGCCGGAAAACTCACAGTTGGCGAGGTGTCGCCGATGGCAGTCACGTTCTTGCGGTGGCTGATTTCTTTCACGGCTCTCGTCTTCGTGACCGGGCGTTTAGTCAGGTCCGAATGGCGTCTTCTTGCACCCGCGTGGCCTTACATCCTCGTCATGGCGAGTCTTGGGTTCACGGCATTCAACGCGCTGTTCTACGCCGCCGCGCATCACACGACAGCGGTCAACATCGCTATCATTCAGGGCTCGACACCCATCTTCGTGCTGCTCGGTACGGTAGCGTTTGGTGCCAGGTTACGAATGATGCAGATCGTTGGCGTACTCGGATCGATCGCCGGAGTCATTCTGACCGCCTCACACGGCGATTTCGGGGTTTTATCTGCCCTCGCCTTCAATCGAGGCGACGCCTGGCTCCTCATCGCCAGCATCTTGTATGCCGTGTACACCCTCGCTTTGCGCTGGAGGCCGCCCACGACCGGTCTCGCGTTCTTTATGGGTTTGGCGGCGGCCGCGTGCCTGACATCGCTGCCGCTCGTCGTTGGCGAGGGGCTCATGGGACAGCTGAAGTGGCCTAGCGCCTGGGGCTGGATGATACTCCTCTACATCGCGCTCTTGCCATCGCTGTTATGTCAAGTGTTCTACATCCGAGGCATTGAACTTATTGGGCCAGGGCGGGCGAGTATGTTTTACAATCTCATCCCGGTGTTCGGAGCACTTCTGTCAACGGTGATCTTAGAAGAGCCGTTCGCTGCATATCACGTGCTGGCTCTCGGGCTGGTGCTGGGAGGCATTGCCCTGGCGGAACGCGCTCGAGGTTGAAAAGGCCGGCGCCGCTTCCACCTTCGCTCAAATCGGCGGTTGGTCGTTCGCGTTCCTCATTCTGCGGGGACCCAAATCCGCTCCCGCAACCCTCAGGTCAGGCCGCCGTCGGCGAGGATCGTGCGGCAACGTTCGCGCAGCCATCGGGGTTGAACGATTGCATTGCGATGGAGCCAAACCAATCTCCGGCGACCGCCAGTCGCGAGGCACGGGCGGTCGCTTCGCCTCTGGATTACCTGGCGCCCGCATCATCGAGCTTGACAGCCCTATTCCCGTCGGGGGCGACTGGCCTTTGCGCAGTTCACGGATCATGTTCACGCGTTCTTGGACGAAATGGCCGGATCGGGCCCGCGTGTGCGGTCGTGGGATGAGTGGATCGCGAAGCGGCTTGCCGTCGGGAGTGGGCGTCTTGGCAGCTGGTGTCGCGGCTCGAAGTCGTAGGGGCTTGAAAAATCCGAGTTTCACCACTTGCATCAGTCCTGGGGTGCTGACCCCGTGCGGAGTCGTCCGCCTTTGTCTGCAGGATGAGCCGTGAAGGTATTGGGAACACTCGGTCCGAGGCGCCTGTGGGTCCGTGGAGTCCTCGCGCTCTCCGGTGTGATCGGACTTGCCGTCCTGAGCGCCGGGTCCTGGGCCTACTGGCGCCTGCGCGCCAGCCTCCCCATCCTCGAGGGCCGGGTCTCGGCCGCTGATCTCTCCGCGCCCGTCACGGTTACGCGCGATGTGCAGGGTGTGCCGACATTGATCGGGCGAACCCGCAGCGATCTTGCGTGGGTGCTCGGGTACTTGCATGGCCAGGAGCGCTTCTTTCAGATGGACGGTCAGCGCCGCATCGCAGCAGGCGAGCTCTCGGAACTGGCTGGAGAGATTGCTCTCAACCAGGACAGGCAGCACCGTCTGCACCGCTTCCGCCATCGCGCTGGTGCGGTGCTGGCCGGAATGACGCCGGACGAGCGGCAGGTTCTGGGTGCCTACGTCCGCGGCGTCAACCGCGGCTTAGGCGACCTGGGCGCGTTTCCCTTCGAATACCTTTTACTGGGCTCGACACCGTCGCTGTGGACTGAAGAGGACACTGTGCTGACCGTGTACGCGATGTACTTCGATCTTCAGGAGGCAGATGGGGCCACCGAGCGCCAGCGCCTCCATGCCGAGGAAGCGCTTGGATCGCCGCTGGCCGCTTTCCTCTTTCCTGAAGGTACGTCCTGGGACGCCGCGCTCGACGGATCCTTGCTGCCAGCCCCAGAGCTCCCGAGCAGCAAGCCTCCCGATCGGGCGGGCCTTCCCTCGCTCCGAGACGCGGGAGGAATCGAGGTTGCCAGTCCCGGCAGCAACGGCTGGGCAGTGGCGGGCCACCTCACCAGCCGCGGCGCCGCTATGATCGCCAACGATATGCATCTCGGCCTGAGGGTTCCGAACATCTGGTACCGAGCACGGCTGGTGCTGGATGGGAGCGAGGGGATGGCGCCGTTGGACATCACGGGAGTGACCCTGCCTGGCGCACCCAACGTTGTCGCCGGCAGCAACGGGAAGATCGCGTGGGGTTTCACCAATAGCTATGTCGACACCAGCGATGTGGTGCTCCTCGAGTCGGTGGACGGGAGCTCCGACCTGTATCGGACGCCGGAAGGCTCCCGAGCTCTCGATCGGATCGAGGAGCGCATCTGCTCGAAGGGAGCCGCCTGCGAAGCCTTCGTCGTCGAGGAGAGCGTCTGGGGCCCGGTCATCGGGAGCGACGGTAAGGGCCGAAAACTGGCCTACCGTTGGATCGCGCACGATCCTGCAGCGGTAAACTTGCGCGGTATCCTGGAACTCGAACGAGCCGAATCGGTCCGCTCGGCACTCGACATTGCCCACCGAATGGGCATCCCGCATCAGAACCTGATGGTCGGTGACCGGCAGGGCAATATCGGCTGGACCGTCACGACGGCACTGCCGAATCGTTTCGGTCTCGATGGGCGACGTCCGACGTCCTGGGCGGACGGCGCAAGGGGGTGGCGCGGTTATCTGCCGTTCGAGGACGTTCCCGCCGTCTTCAACCCTGACGGTCGTCGTATTTGGACTGCCAACGGCCGCGTGGTGGGCGGGTCGGGCCTGGAGAAGCTCGGGTTTGGTGCTTACGCGCACGGCTCGCGCGCCCGTCAAATCAGGGACAGTCTGTTTTCACGGGAGCACTTCGACGAAACCGAGATGCTCGCGATTCAGCTGGATGATCGCGGAGTCCTGCTCGAACGGTGGCAGGGCCTGATGGTCGAACGGCTGCGAGCCGGGGCCGAAAAGGCGGCTTATGCGTCGCTCCTCCCGACCGTGGAGAACTGGGGCGGGCGGGCTGCACCGGATTCGGTCGGCTACCGCCTCGTGCGCACCTTCCGAAGCGAACTGATTGGAATCGTATATGACGCCTACACTGCGTCATTCAGAATGGGGGAGCCCAGTTCGTTGGGCGAGCCGCGCCGCCGTCGCATGGTAACGAACCAAGCCGACCAGCCGGTCTGGCGTCTGCTCACCGAACGCCCGCGTCATCTCGTTCCAGTGGGGTACGGCGATTGGGAAGCCGTCATGGATGCTGCCATCGCGAGCACGCTTTCGGCGGTCGCGACGCAGGCCGACGGCAACCTTTCCGCGTTCACCTGGGGCGCCGCCAATCGGGGCGAGGTTCGCCATCCGTTGAGTCGAGCCCTGCCTGGCTTGTCGATTTTCCTCGACCCTCCGAGCACCCCCCAACCCGGAGACCTCTACCAACCTCGCGTTGCAGCCCCGGGCTTCGGTGCGTCGGAGCGCTTCGTGGTGGCGCCAGGCCACGAGGCCGCCGGGATTCTCCACATGCCCGGCAGTCAATCCGGGCATCCGCTCTCCCCTTATTACAATCTCGGGCATGACGATTGGGCCAAAGGTCGCCCCACGCCTTTCTTGCCGGGTGAAGCGAAATGGCAGCTGATTTTCGAGTTCGGCAGAGGCTCCTAGAACGGCGAGTCGAATCCGGTGATATAAAGATGCGGCCTCGGGTCCCGTCTCTCTCAGGCGCTCGGGTTACCGCCTGGACGTCCCTTCGGCGTCGTCAGCTGCCGAATCGAGAGAGCTCCCCGGTTCTTGAACAACAGGTCCACGGCTTCCAGCATGAGGGCATGAATTTTCGTGCGCTCCGTATATGCGAGGTCCCGGAGTTGATCGTAGACCGCGGGCTCGAGGTAGACGGAAAGCTGCTTGGCGCGCTCCTTCAACGTCCCCTGCTTGACGGCGGGCGCGACCGGCGGGGCTGGGACGCCGACGACCTCGGCGTCGGCGCGCGGCGCGCTTGGCACAGAGGCGGCAACGATCGACTTCAGGCTGAGTTTAGGCGGCTTTGACATGCTTGATGACCTGCATCCGCTTCGCGATCCATGACCAGAGCTTCCGGATCTCCTCGGCGGCCTGGCCGGCGGGGTTGTACTCCGTGACGCCCTGACCCATGCCGATGGCATCCTGATGATCGTTGCGCATTACGATGTTCACGTCGGGCAGAACGCCCAAAACAGTCAAACCGTCCGTGGCGTCCCGCACGCGGTAGCTGCGGGGCGGAGTCTGGTTCAGAACGAAGGCAAATTTCTTCTCCAGCCGGTAGATCGCCGCCAAGGTCGGTTTGAAGGCCCGCAGGTCTGCCGGCGTCGGTCGGCAAGGGATGATGCAGAGATCGGCGGCCCGGATTGCCGACAGGGTGCCGGGACTGTCGACGCCCGGCGTGTCGATAAACACGAAGTCGTAGGCGGAGCCCTGGAGACGCTGCATGACGTCCTCGAGCTGCGTTGCGTCGATCTGAGCAACCTCCGGTGTATCGCTCTGCCGGTGTTCGGCCCAGTCGCTCACCGTTGCCTGCCGGTCCATTTCGAGGATGCAGACGGAAGCCCCGGCTTCCTGAGCAGCGATGGCGAGGGAGATGCAGAGGGTACTTTTTCCACTTCCGCCCTTTTGAGTCACGAAGGTGATCGCCTTCATTCTCGTATCCTTCTCTCAGGGGACTGGGTGGTGCCAGGCTGCAAGGAACGCGGCAAAACGGTCCAAGGATCCTAGGACCTCGTTACGCCCGGATGCCTGGATCCTGTGATGCGCCTATATGGTTAACAAAACGTAAAGACGGGTTGGGGACCGGCGCGTGGTGATGCACCGGCGGGACGGTTCCGCCTCGCGTGATACGCAACCCGGACCGTTTTGATCAGCCTCGGCCCCAGCGGTCCATCACGTCGTCCGACATCACGTGTCGGACGTGAGGAACCCTCGATCTCACTCGAGGACCTGATGAGCGCGGTGCCATTCCTCGAGGGACCGCGCGGGATACTCGTCGTGGAGCTCTTCCGTTCCTCTCGCATCCACGCGCACCCAGGTCGCCTTCGATCCGATCATCATGTGCTCTACTTCCGGAGGCTCCGGAAGCGGCGTATCGATTGCACTCGCGAATGGGTGGACGAGCTCGGGCCATCGTGGATCCCAGACCCAGAGAGCCGAGCCACAACGAGAGCAGAACCGGCGCTCGGCCGGACTCTCCTGGTCATCGATCCTGGCGCGAAACACGCTGATGTTTTCTTCGCCCTCCACCCGGAGCGTGTCGGATCGGGCGCCCAGATTGACCGCGTATCCACCGCCGCCGGCTGTCTTGCGGCACACCGAACAATAACAGCGCAAGTACGGGACAGGAGCGTAGGCATTCACGGAAAAGCTCACGGCTCCGCAATGGCATGACCCGATCAGCTGCATGACCGTCCTCCTCTCGAGTTTCCGCAAACCGTGCAGTGCCGATTCGCCCAAAGCAAATGGCAGGGTTGGTCGGCCCGTCCATGGCTCGGGCAATCCTCACCTCGGACCGAGCTACGGCCGCGGTTCGAGGCCGATGTCCTCCGGTCGCGTGCGCCGGCGATTTCAGCTCGAGATCGTTGCCCTGGCAATGGCCACGACGCCGGGATCGTAGCCAAGGGCTTTTAGAAGGCGCGCAGCCTCAAGCGAGACCAATCAAGCATCACGCCAGCCCGGATCATCTTTATTCGTCGTTTTTGCGTTGAAGACTTGAAAACCGTTCGGCTGCAATGCGACGTCGAGGGGAAGCTAGATTAGAGGGATCGCTACCCGCGACAGCCTCCGGCACGGGGCTTTCCGCCACCCCGCCGGCCCTGTGCTCACGAGATCTTGACCCTGAAGAATAATCGAGGGCGCCACCACCCGGCAGCAAAACGCGCTCGGCTGCAGAGTCCGCATGAGCCCGCGAGTCGAGAGGAAGGAACGACTCCGTGAATGCCCAAACCGGACTGCACGGACCCCGCTGCTCCCGATTGATTGGCGAATGGTGGATGCCCGAAACTCCTCGGTGTTCAGTGTTCCCTGGCGGCTGGAGCCGATCTGCGACATCGCTTGCCCCGCTAAATAAAGCGGCGCTGTCCGGCGCTGGCTCCAGGCTTACTTTGATCGATGTGTCAGGTCTCGGACCGGCTTGACGAAGGTGTTCGTGGCGGTGCCCACCGAAGAGAGAAATTGGAAGCCGCCGGGGGCGCCGACGAGGCTTCAATGCAGAAGCAAGAGCCAGCCGATCATAGTGATGGGAGCTATCACGCCGAGCAGAAACGTGATCAGGTTAAAGGTCATGACACGTCACCTCAATCGTAGCCCCCGATCATTGACTATTGGTGCAACCGTGACGGTACCTCCTTTGTTCCTTAAATCTGTGTGAAGGCGCACACCGAGAAAGGATCGGCCGCAGATCAGGCGTCGGACTCAAGTAGACCAGCGGCCCGAAATCACCGACCTTACCGCCTACATCCCGCTTCCTACATGGCTGAGCCGCTCGAGAACCAGCAAACCGGGTCGGGTTTGTCGTCTAATACCGCGTCTTGCTAATTCGAACCGATGGACCCTTCTAGGCTCGCCCCACCATCGACTCTCGACCACGAGTCCGCCTCACCGGGACTTAGTATGCCACCACCGCGCGGGGGCACCTGGTGCGCCATATCCCGTGCCGACAAGGTCCTAGTCTCTTCCGGAGAGCCTTCGAGGTCAGAGCCAACCGACTGCGCGTCCCCGCTCAGACCGCCTTTTCGGTGAGCCGGTCGAACAGATGGAGGTTTTCCGCCTTTGCCCCGAGCCGCACCCGCGTTCCCACCTGCGGCAATGCTTTCGAGGCTGCCCGCGCCAGGCAAGTGAGTTCGCCCGCCTCAACGTGGACGAAGGCCTCCGACCCGAGTGGCTCGACCACGCTCACGGTTCCCTCGATTCGTAACTCCGAGGCAGACGCCTCGTCCGTGAGAACCACCAGATCCTGGGGCCGCACGCCAACGACGAGGTCCCTCCCGGGGGGGAGACGGTCCCGCAGCCATGGAACGCTCACCGGAGGTCCGACTCGAAGGCCGATCGACGGACCAGCGCCACTGTCACCGATCACCCGTGCGGGAAGGATATTCATGGCCGGGCTCCCGATGAACCGCGCTGTGAATACATCCGTGGGACGCTCGTAGATCTCCATCGGGTCGCCGACCTGCAGGATGCGCCCCTCTTTCATCACCACGATCCTGTCGGCCATGGTCATCGCCTCGACCTGGTCGTGGGTGACGAACACGACAGTCGTGCCGAGCCGCTGGTGCAGACGCTTGATCTCGATACGCATCTGGGCACGTAATTGCGCGTCGAGGTTGGATAGCGGTTCGTCGAAAAGGAAGGCCGCCGGATCCCGCACCATGGCGCGGCCGATCGCAACCCGCTGGCGCTGGCCGCCCGACAGCTCGGAGGGCCTGCGATCGAGGAGCTGCTCCAAGCCGAGGATGCGCCCGGCCTCTTCCACTCGCTTGCGCTTCTCCGGCCCCGAGAGCTTGGAGGTATAGAGGCCGAATGCGATGTTCTTCGCGACGCTCATATGCGGGTAGATGGCGTAGTTCTGGAAGACCATCGCGATATTGCGGTCCTTCGGCTCGAGCTGGTTCACCACCCGGCCGCCGATGCGGATCTTCCCTGCGCTGATTTCTTCAAGGCCCGCGATCATCCGCAGCGTCGTCGACTTGCCGCACCCCGAGGGTCCCACCAGTACGACGAATTCGCCGTCGGTCACCGTGAGTTCGATGCCATGCACCGCAGTCGTCTTCCCGTATCTCTTGACTACGTTCTGGATTTCGATCTCAGCCATCAGGACTCTCCGGCCAGGGCCGCGAAGCGTTCCGCCAGTTCCCGGGCGGAGTCAGCCTCCCGGGCGGCAAGGGATCGGGCCTCCTTTTCAGCCGCAACCAGGAGCTCGCGATAGCGCCCGAGCGACGCGCCGAGCGCTTCGGGAGCCGGTCCGCCGAAGCGTCCTCGAACCGCAACGAAATGCCGGGGCGAAACGATCTCGGCGAAGCGGCGGTCGTCGATCACGGAGGACCGTCCCGTCGCTTGGGAGAAGGCGGCGAGGAAGGGCTCGTGGCCGTCCGTCGGCAGGTCGCCGTCGCGTTCGACCACGGCTCGCGCCACCGCCGCCGCAATCTCATGGGCCTCGCGGAAGGAGAGCCCCTCGATGCGCACCAGGCTGTCGGCCAGCTCGGTCACGGTGATGCAGCTCTTGCGAATGTTCTCGGCAACCCGTTTGCCGTCGATCCCGAGCGCCGGTACGAGCGCGGTTAGAAGATCGAGCACCCGCCCCCCAGAATCGAAGGCGCCGTAGCCCATTTCCTGCGTCTCCCCCTCGCTGTCGTTCATATCAGTGAACGGCGTATTATGGACGATTCCGAGCATGGCTCGGGCGCGGCCGACCGTTTGCGACGCGAGGTGGCGCAGGTGTTCGATGGGTACCGGGTTGCGCTTCTGCGGCATGATCGAGCTGATTTGCACAAAGGCGTTCGGAACGTAGACCTGTCCGACCTCAAAACTCGCCCAGAACTGCAGGTCCTGGATGGGTCGGCCCAGATGCAGAAATATGAGCTCCACGGCGCTGTACGTGGCCGTGATGTAGTCGACCGACGCGATGCAGCCGTATGAGTTTTCGAGTGGTGCGGCAAAACCGAGGAGGTGCGCCATGCGATGCCGGTCGAGGGGGAAGCCGGAGGTGGTGATGGCGGCCGCGCCCATCGGCGAAAGATCGACTGTGCGTCGCGCTGCGGCCAAGCGCTCGAGATCGCGAAGCACGAACTCCGCAACCGCGGCAAGGTAGTGGCCGAAAGTATCCGGCTGGGCTGGCTGGCCATGCGTGTAGGCGACGATCAGCGTGTCGCGCTCGCGTCCGGCTACGTCGACCAGCACACACGCGAGGCGCCGCAAGCGCCAGGTAAGGTCGTCGATGCGTGTCTTGAGCGCCAGCTTGAACAGCGTGTGGTCGATGTCGTTGCGCGATCGGCCCGTATGAAGGCGCCCGGCCAGATCTGGACCGAGACGCAGTCGAAGTTCCTTCTCGATAAGGAAGAAGAAGTCTTCCACCTCACCCGTATAGACGAGCGTCGGCACAACGATCTCGCGGTCGATTGCGACGAGGGCCTGCGCGATGGCACTCGCCTCATCGACCTTGAGGATGCCAGTCTCGGCCAGCATCACGAGATGAGCGCGGTCGATCCGACGAAAGCCGTCAACGTGATGCGCTTTCGCCCCCTCGAACAAGGGACGGAGGATCGTCTCTTTGTAGGTGGGATCGGGAAAGGTGGAGCGGTCGGACGCGCTCGGATCGTCGCGAGTCGATTCGGGTGCCATAGTCATCCCTTGAGCCCGGCCATCACGACGCCGCGCACGATGTAGCGCTGCAGAACGAGAAAGATGATGAGGGTGGGGAGCGTGGCGAGGCTTGCGCCCGTCATGATCATTTCCCACTGGATCGACTGTTCGACCGCAAAGCTCGAGAGTCCGACGGGTACCGTGTACAGCTCCTTGCTGGTCGTCACGATGAGCGGCCAGATAAAGGCCGTCCAGTTGCCGAGGAATGTGAAAATCGCGAGCGCCGAGAGCGCCGGCGTCACAAGGGGCATCGCGATGCGCCACCAGATCGTGAACTCGTTGAGCCCATCGATGCGCGCAGCCTCGATGAAGTCCTTCGGCACGGTCTCGAAGAATTGCTTCATCAGGAACGTGCCGAATGCGGTCATCATGCCGGGGAACATGATACCCCAATAGGTGTCGAGCCAGCCGAAATCGCGGGCCATGATGTACCAGGGGATGACAAGCATTTCGGTCGGGATCATCAGCGTCGAGAGGATCGCGACAAAGACGATATAGCGTCCTCGGAAGTCGAACTTGGCCAACGTGTAACCGACGAGACTGTCGAAGAAAACGTTCGAGATCGTGACAACGGTCGCGATTACAACCGAGTTGACGAACCATCGCAAGAAACGGCCGTCGGATAGAACTTGGACGTAGTTGTCGATGGTCGGATCCGCCGGAACGAGCCGCAGGTCGTAGACGTCGGAGGAATACTTGAGCGACGTCGAGAACATGAAAAGCAGCGGCGTCAGCATGACGAGGCCGCCAAGAAACAGGAGCGTCCAGGCGATGATCCGGCCGGGGCGTGGGTTGAACGAGCTGCGCTCGACGAAGCCGCCGGCGGAGAGGATTTCGGCACCGGCGGCCACGTCAACGGTCCCTCAGAAGGCGGAGTTGGACGAGTGAGACCGCGAGCAGGATGAGGAAGAGTACGACCGTCTGTGCGGCGGCATAGCCCATGTCGAAGGTGCTGAATGCCGTTTGATAGATCATGAGCACCAGGGGTTTCGTGCTGTGCTGTTGAGCGGGCCGCCCGGGTCGTTCGTGGTCATGTTGTAGACCTG
>Ga0126308_10000976_pt1 | contig 10751 bp, 10 predicted proteins | sample Plot55_FD_92533 | JGI IMG/M metagenome (GOLD analysis project Ga0126308, IMG submission 92533) | Serpentine soil microbial communities from UC McLaughlin Reserve, CA, USA - Plot55 | ecosystem: Environmental > Terrestrial > Soil > Grasslands | place: USA: UC McLaughlin Reserve, Lake County...
TACGGCAGCGACGATCTCGAGCGACTGCGAGCCGACGGGGTGATCTGACTTCCACCAGCTACGCCCAACGTTTCGTGCGCTTTGGCGCCACATCCTGGAAGGAACTCCAGTGCCGCAGCTTCGCCCCGACCCCTCCGGTCTGGCGTCGATGTTCGCGCCGTCGTCGGTGGCGGTCATCGGCGCAAGCCGAACACCGGGCAGAATCGGCTATGACACGGTCGACAAACTCCTCACCTGCGGTTTCGGCGGCCAGGTCGTGGCGGTCAACTCCGGGGGAGGACTCGGCCCGCATGGCGTGAAGTACCAGACAGCGCTGACCGCCGCCGACGCCGGTATCGATCTTGCGATCATCTGCGTACCGGCCGCAGCGGTCGCTGACAGCCTCGAAGACTGCGGCCGCGCCGGTGTGCGATCGGCGGTCGTCATCGCCGCTGGCATGGGGGAGTCAGGACCTGAGGGCAAAGTGCTTGAGTCCAAGATCAAATCGGTCGCCGACAAGTTCGGCATCCGGGTACTGGGACCCAACACCTTCGGCTTCGCCACCAGCGGTGCGCAGGGAGCCAACATCTCGGCCACCTACACAGACTTGAACACCTCCCGCGAAGACGACAGCGCCGTCGCCGTGGTCGGTCAGGGCGGCGGAATGACCTCTTATCTGGGCTCGGAGGCGCTCACCGCGGCCGGGAACGCGCCGCGGCTGCTCATCGACACGGGCAACGAGATCGACGTCGACCTCTCCGATTGCCTGTCCTACATCACCAAACTGCCCGACATCCGGGCGGTCGGCCTGGTGGTGGAAAGCGCACGCAACGGGCGCAAACTGTGCGCCGCTGTCGCCGAAGCCGCCGAAGCCGGCGTCAAAACGATCATCTTCCGGCTGGGCCGCACCACCGCGGGCCTATCGGCTGCCAGCCTGCACACCGGCGCGCTTGGCTCCGGCAACGCGGCGCTGTGGGACGAACTAGCCGCGCTGGGCGCGCTGGTGACTGGAGACGAGCGCCAAGCCCTCTCAGCGCTGGTGGCACTGAACCAGCCGCAGGCCGCAGTGGGGGCACCCCGCGTCGGTGTTCTGTCGGGATCGGGGGGCTTCGGTGTGCATGCAGCAGACCTGTTCGAGGAGAACGGTATTCGGCTGGCTACGGTGAGCTCCGCGCCCACCGACGACGAGGCCAAAGCGCTTCGCACCCGTCATCCGATTAATCCCCTTGACCTCGGTGGCCTCAGTCCGCGCTCGGGGGAAGGCGACGGAAGCAACCGCTTGGCGGTGGCGCTGAACTACCTGCTGCGTCAACCCGGCGTGGATATCGCGGTCTTGTGGCAGCACAAGGTACCTGCAGACGATATCCGCGCTGACTACTTGTCCCAGTTGAGCAGGCTGTCCTGGCAACACGGGAAGCCGGTGTTCGTGTGCGGTTCCAACTCGCCGACGTTCGCCCGAGAGGCCCACGAGGCCGGAATCGCGGCGTTCCTCTTCCCGTCGGACCTGGCTGCGGGGCTAGCCGCCCTCGGGGGTGGCCAATCGGTGGCGCACGCACCGACCGCCGCTGCGCCATCCCCCGCGTCGACGACACGCTCTCACATTGGCGCCGACGGCATCGACATCCTGCAGTCAGTCGGAGTGCGCGCGGTCCGGAGCATCACGCTCGGTGAGGCCTCTGCCGTCGAGCACGCCGTCGCCACACTGGGCTCGCCAGTCGTGCTCAAACTCGTCCACGATCGCCTCGTCCATAAGAGCGAGATCGGCGCCGTGCGCATCGTTCACTCCGCCGACCACGCGCGGGAAGTGCGCGATGAGTTGCTGGGGATAGCCCAGCAGCACGGGTACGAGGGGGCCACCGTAGTGGCCGAAGAGTTCGCGTCGGGCTTCGAGATGGCCGTGGGGGCCTACGTGGATCCCCTCGTAGGACCGACCGTCATGGTAGGTCGCGGCGGCATCGACATCGAAACCGTGCGCGATGTCGCGTTCGCGCTCGCCCCGGTCGATACCGCGCGTGCCGAGAAGATGATTGTCGGCCTCCGATGTGCCGCTCTGCTGGGCGGCTCGCGCTCGCCCGAGCCCTACGACATCTCCGCGTTGGCGAGGCTGGTGGTCCAGATCTCGGAGTTCATCGCCGACAATGGTGACCGCTACCCGGGTGTGGACCTGAACCCGGTCATGGTCCGCAAAGAGGGCCTCGGCGTGATCGCCGCCGACGCGGTCGTGAACGAGCTCGCGACGCGAGCTGACGCAACACGTGAAGACGATGAGGAAAAGAGACAACGGTGAAGTTTGAACCGGTAGAGGTGTCCGAGCGCGACGACGAGCTCCGGCAGGAAGCTCGTAGCTGGATCGCCGCAACACTGCCGACAGGATCCTTCCGACCCGGTCAAGGACTTCACGGCGACATCCACTCGCCGGAATTTTCGCGCAAGCTCGCCGAGCGCGGATGGGTAGGGATGTCCATCGACCCTCAGTACGGGGGCGGTGGGCGCAGCCCGCTGGAACGTTTCATCGTGGTCGAAGAGCTACTGCGGGTGGGCGCACCGATCGGCGCGCACGCGGTCGCCGAACGCCAGACCGTACCGATGCTCATGCTGCACGGAACCCAGGAGCAGCGGGACAAGTTCCTGCCCGCGATCCGCGCCGGCGAGGCGTATTTCAGCGTCGGCATGTCCGAACCCAACGCGGGCTCCGACTTGGCCGCCGTGCGCACCAAGGCCACCCGGGTCGAGGGCGGCTGGGCGCTGTCGGGTACCAAGATATGGACCAGCGGCGCACATCAGCGTCCGTATTGCATCGTCTTCTGCCGCACCGAACCGCCGTCAGAGGACCGCCATGCCGGATTCTCGCAGTTGCTCGTCGATCTGCGTGGCCCCGGTATCACGTTGTCGCCCATCCATTTCATGGACGGCTCACACCAGTTCAATGAGGTGGTTTTCGACAACGCCTTCGTTCCCGACTCGATGGTGCTAGGCCAGATCGGCAACGGCTGGAACCAGGTCATGCAAGAACTGTCGTTGGAGCGTGCGGGGCCAGAGCGCATCCTGTCCACCTGGCCGGTGCTCGAAGCATTCCTCGCGGGCCGCGGCACAGACGACGACGGCCTCGACGAGGTGTTGGGCCGTATCGTCGCGCGGCTGTGGATCATTCGACAGATGTCGTTGTCACTCACGCAGGCGTTCGCCGAGGGATCGTCTCTTCGTGGCGAAGGCGCCATCGTTAAGGATCTGGGCACCAACTTCGAACAGGAAGTCGTCAGCAGCCTTCTCGCGCTGATCGACGAAGTGCCCGAACTCGACTCCCCGGAGCGCTGGGAGACGGTATTCGCCGAAGCCCTGCTCATGACGCCGTCGACGACGATCCGGGGTGGCACCGTCGAGGTGTTGCGCTCGATTGTCGCCCGCGCGGCACGCGACGACGACAGCTGATCAGGCCGACACGAAAATGACGAAATCACGAAGGGAACACCCATGAGCGTCGATCCGCTCGAATCTACCGTCGCGGACATCCTCGCCGAGGCGTGGAATCTAGACGCTCAGCAGCGCGCAGAAAGCGAAGGCTGGTCGTCGGACTGCTGGGAGATGCTGGCCAAGGCGGAGATGCCCTGGGTCGGCGTGTCGGAAACCAGCGGCGGTGCTGGCGGAACCATCGCAGATGCCACGAAGGTCGTCCGCCAAGTGGGGCGATACGCGGCGCCGGTGCCGGTGGCCGAAACAGGTTTGATAGGTGGGGGATTCGCGGCGTCGCTGGGGATCGAAGTACCCCGTGGCATCGTGTCGGTCGCCGTGCCGTCGCGCGACGACGCCCTGCGCCTCGATGCGGCCGGCAACGTCTCCGGTGTGCTGCACCGGGTGCCGTGGGGCCGCCACGCCAGCGCTGTCGTCGCGATCGCCGACGCCGAGTCGGGACAGCGGGTGGTGCTACTCGACCCCGCTGCAGGAAAGACCGAGGAACGCGACAACATCGCTGGCGAGCCCCGCGACAAGTTGACGTTCGACAAAGTCGGTGTTCCCGCGGACAACACCGCTGATTGCCCCGAGGAGGCCGTCGACGAACTGTTCCTGCGCGGTGCCCTTTCGCGCGTCGCGCTCGTCGCCGGCGCATCGCGCGCCGTGGCCCGCATGGCGGTCAAGTACACCCAGGAGCGTCACCAGTTTGGGCGGGCAGTCGGCAACTTTCAGGCGGTCTCCACGCGACTGGCTGCGCTGGTGGAGGAATCCGAAGCGGCATACTTGGCCAGCCGGGTGCTGACCTCGAGGCTGGAAAATGAAACCCACGGAAAGCGCTTGGGCGATTACGAGTTCGAGATTGCGGCGGCCAAGGCCGCCACTGCGCGCTCGGCAGCCGAGGTTTCCAAGCAGGGCCACCAGGTGCATGGCGCCATCGGCATGACCCGCGAGTATCCGTTGCACCGGTTCAACCGCCGGCTGTGGGTGTGGGCACATGAATACGGCTCCGAGCGTTATTGGAACAAGCATCTCGGTTGGACGCTGCTGGCCAACGGCGTGGACAGCATCTGGCCCACGGTCGCCGCCGGGAGGTACACGTCGTGACCGATAACCCGTTGGAGGGCAAGGTCGCTCTCATTACCGGTGCGACGTCGGGACTGGGCCGAGCGCACGCCGACTACCTGGCGAGCCGCGGGGCGGCGGTGGTGATCAACGACCTGACTGGCGCGGCCGAGGCCGCCAAGCAGATCGCCGAGGAGTTCGACGTGCCCACTGCGGGCCTCGATGGCGACATCGGTTCGGTCGAAGGCGGCCAGCAAGCGGTCGACTGCGCCATAGATTCCCTCGGCAGACTGGACATCGTGGTGAACAACGCCGGAATCGTGCGGGACAAGATGATCTTCTCCATGGACGAGGCGGCATGGGACGCGGTGCTCGCGGTGCACGGCAAGGGAACCTTCGCCGTCTGCCGCGCCGCCACAGGCTATTTTCGCGAGCGCGCCAAAGGCGGCGATCCGTCCCCGGCGTCAATCATCAACACCGCATCCGAAGCTGGGATCTTCGGCAACATCGGTCAGGCGAACTACAGCTTCGCCAAGGGCGGCATCGTGGCGCTGTCGATGACGGTGCATCAGGAGATGCAGAAGTACGGTGTGCGGTGCAACGTGATCTGCCCACGCGCCCGTACCGCGATGCTGAACAATCTCGAGCTGCCCGAAACCGCCGACGGTGCCGACCCACTGGACCCACGCCATGTCTCTCCCGTGGTGGGCTATCTCGCCAGTGACCGCTCCGCCCCCATCTCCGGACAGGTCTTCGTCGCCTACGGCGGGAAGGTGCAGCACCTGCGCCCCCCGTCGTGGGGTGAGGCGCTGGTGGTCACCGGCCGACAGCTCGAATTCGAAGACGTCGCGGCGTTCGCCGAGCAGCTGTTCTCTCTGGAGAGCCCGACCCCTCCGCTCCCGCGTCACGCACAAAGCATCAGCGCGTGGGCGCAAGGCAGTTTCTAATCCGGCGATGACCGATCTCGTGCCTCACGCCCCGATCGTCATCGGTGACGGGCAGACCGAGCCCGCGACCTACCGGTGGAACACCAGCGACAGCATTCTCTACGCACTGGGTGTCGGAGCAGGCCAATCACCGGCGCTTGACCTGCCCTTCACAACAGAGAATTCGATCGGCGTGACACCGCGTGCACTGCCCACTATGGCGGTGGTCTTGGCGCACACTGATCTGGGCCTCGATCTAGTCGAGGGGCTCGACCGCGACTATGCGGTCCACGCTCAGCAGCGACTCGACATCCACCGCGAACTTCCGGTGGCCGGCGACCTGATCGCGACCACCCGAGTGCAGGGCCTCTACGACAAGGGCAACGCCACGTTGCTCGTGTTGCAGACGCACGCCACCACGATCGCCGGCGAGGCACTGTTCACTTCCACCATGACGGTGTACTACCGCGGCATCGGAGGTTGGGGCGGCCCGCCTGCTCCTGCCCGCCAGCAGCCTTCCAAGCGCAAGGGACCGCCGGACGTGGCCCAGGATTTCGCAACGCGGCCCGATCAGGCGCTGCTGTACCGGCTGACCGGGGACCGCAACCCCCTGCACAGCGACCCGGTCTTCGCCCAGCGGGTCGGCTTCTCCCAACCCATCCTGCACGGCCTATGCACCTACGGGATCGCCGGACGTCTGCTTGTCGGCCAAGTGTGCGACGGCAATCCCGGCCTGGTCAGGTCCATCTCGTCACGATTCACCTCGCCCGTCCTGCCCGGCGAGAAACTCACGGTTCAGGGATGGCACACAGGCCCGGGTTCGATCAGCTTCGACGTCCTCGGGGCGGACGGTCGTGGCGTCATCTCCGATGGAACCTTCGACTACGGTGCGCCCGTCGGCGGATCGGACCGTGAGAAAGGGTGACGCAGTGGGATCGGTGAGCATGCGGGTCGACGGCGGTGTGGCCGTAGTGACGCTGTCCAACCCTGAGGTGAAGAACGGCCTGACCTTCGCGATGTGCGAGGAACTGATATCGGTGTGCGACGCTGTCGATGCGGACCCCTCCGTGGCGGCGCTGGTTATCGCCGGGGACAACGGGACGTTCTGTTCGGGTTCGGACACTCGCGAGTACGAGTGGCAAGCAACCTCGGACCCCTCGACGACCGTCACCTACGACCGCACATCGCTGATCTACTCGTCATTCCTGCGGCTAGGGCGCGTCGGGGTGCCCAGCATCGCTGCAGTGCGCGGGGCGGCGGTTGGCGCCGGCCTCAACCTGGCGCTGGCGTGCGATCTGCGCGTCGTGGCGCGCGATGCGCGGCTGATCAGCGGCTTCATGAAAAGTGGTGTCCTGCCCGGCGGGGGTTTCTACACTTTGGCGCACCGCCTCGGTGGTCGTGAAGCTGCCGTGGCGATGGGCATTCTCGGTGAGGTCATCAGCGGTGAGCGGGCCGTGCAGTGCGGTCTGGCGTGGGAGGCCGTCGACGACGTCGACGTCGAGGACCGGGCAATGCTTTTCGCCACGCGGGCGACCTCTGATCCCGAACTGGCGCGCCGGGCCATCACCGCGTTCCGTGCCGAAGTGGGCCCACCGGCGGTGGCCTGGGAAACCGCGGTGGAGATGGAGCGCGGAGTCCAGATGTGGTCGCGCCGGCGCCGCCAGGAATCGCTGTAGGAGGCGCACGGTGTTGGCAAGTGAGGTGCTGGCCGACGGGTTCGGCTTCCTGGAGGGCCCCCGGTGGGCCAACGGCCAGCTGTGGGTCTCTGACTTCGTCACGCGCCGAATCTCGCGGGTGTCGCCGGCCGGTGCTGTCACCGAGGTCGCGCAGGCATCGGCACGACCGTCCGGTCTCGGCTTCACCACGGAGGGCCGTCTGTTGGTCTCGCTGATGGAATCACGGACGGTGGCCGAGATCGACGACCACGGCAACCTCGTTCCGTACGCTGACCTCAGCGCCAGCGCTCTGGGCGTATGCAACGACATGCTCGTCGACCGCGCCGGTCGAGCGTATGTCGGCGGCATGGGCTTCGACGTCTTTCGAGGTGACCGCCCGAGTCCTGGCAATCTGGTGATGGTCGACACAGATCGTTCCACCACGGTGGTGGCGACCGATCTGCACGTTCCCAACGGCACCGTGATAGATACCGCAGGCCGGCTCATCGTCGCCGAAACCAACGCCAAGCGGCTGACGAGCTTCACCATCGCCGACGACGGAACCCTCACCGACAGAGCCGTTTACGCCGACCTCGGCGACTACGGGCCAGACGGAACCTGCATCGACGTCGCCGACGGAATCTGGATCGGAGCCTGCTTCAACGAGGCCTTCATTTACCTCACACCCGACGGGCGCATCGCCAAGACCATCGCGACCCCGGGTCGGTGGGCGGTGGCATGCGCCCTCGGCGGTACCGATGGCCACACTCTGTTCATGCTCACCGCCGAAACCACCATGCGGTCCTTCCGACACGGCGAGTCCAAAGGTCGCATCGAAGTGACCAAAGTCGAGACACCCGGTCGGTCCTGACCAGATGATTGATCGAACACGGACACAGGAGGTGGCTATGAGCTCACCAGCTTCGTACGTGTTCACCCCATTTCGGCAAGACCCGGCGCAGTGGACACTGCCCGCGATTCTCAAGCGGGCCGCTGCGGCGCATCCTGACCGCATCTTCGTCACTGCTCCCGACCAGAGCCGGTGCCTGACCTACGGGCAACTCTATCGCGCGGCGCACGACATGGCAGAGTTCCTCGTCGAGCGCGGCGCGAAACCCGAGCAACGCCTCGTCATCTTCGCCGCCAATTCCCTTGATTTCCTCGTCGTTTTCGCCGGCGCCAGCCTGGCCGGTCTCGTGCCGGTACCGCTGAACACCGCACTGCCGACCGCTGTGGCGGAGCGCCAAGTCGCCGAAACCGGCGCGTGCTGGTTGGCCGCCGACCGGGCGGGACTCGAGGCACTGCATGACCTCATCGCCGACGGGGCGACCTTCACCGAGGTCATCAACGTGGGAGGCGACGCGACCAACGAGACGACCGCCGTCCCGTTGTCGCACTGCCGCCCCACCCGACCGCAGAAACTGCCCCCCGTGATGCCGCAACAGATGGCACTGCTGATGTTCACGTCAGGCACCACCGGCGCGTCGAAGGCCGTAACGATGTCACACACACACGCCTACCTGTTCGCCGACTTGGCACGGGCGCTGGCCCACATGACCGACGAAGACATTCTCGTGACGGCATTTCCCCTCTTCCACGCCAACGCGCTGTTGATGACGTGGTATGCCGCGGCGATCGTCGGTGCCCAGGTGGCACTCTACGACCGGTTCAGCGCGTCCCGGTGGCTCGCGCGCGTACGCCAGTCGCGAGCCACGCTGACCAACCTGATCGCGGGAAGCATGGACGCAGTGTGGGGTCAACCTCCTTCGCCGGATGACGCTGACAACGACCTTCGGCGTATCTGCGCATTCCCCGCTAACTCGGACACGATGGCCGCCTTCCAGGAGCGTTTCGGTGTCGGCGACATCGTCGAGGCCTACGGACAGACCGAGATCTGCACGCCGGTGATGAGCCCGACCCACACCGCCCGCCCTGCCGGTGCCAGCGGGTTACGGGTCGCCGAGTTGTTCGATCTCATGATTGCCGACCCGGGGACCGGACGGCCCGTCGCCACTGGGGATCTCGGTGAACTGTTGGTGCGACCGCGAATCCCCGATGCCATCATGCGCGGGTACTTCGGCCGCGCCGACGCCACCGTCGCCGTCTTCCGGGGACTGTGGTATCACACTGGTGACATCTTTCAACAGGACGCCGACGGCTGGTACTACTTCAAAGACAGGCTCGCTGGCTACATCCGACGGCGGGGCGAGAATGTGTCCAGCCACGAAGTGGCTGCCGCGATCAGCGAGGTTGCCGGCGTCAGTGAGTGTGCGGTTATCGGGGTGCCGGCCCCGGAAGGTAGTGAGCAAGAAGTCTTCGCGTTCGTCGTCAGAGCCGCGCCGAAAGTCACTGAAGCACAACATATCTGGCACGATTTGCAGAGCAAGCTCCCCTACTACGCAGTGCCACGCTACATCGCCTTCGTCGACGGTCTGCCCAAGAACGGCTCCCAGCGTGTCGACCTTCCTCGGCTGCGCGACATGGCGAAAACCATTGATGCCCATGAACGAATGCCAGCGCGACCCCTGCAATCCCTTCGATGACAGCTAGGTGCTCAGCATGACGGCACAGACCCTGCGAAGCATGTCGGTGACCGCCGGTACGGTGGCCGCGCTGCTCATGGCCTCGACGGCGCCCGCTGTCGCTGCGCCCGACGAGCCGCCGAATGAGCCGATCACGTGTCCTTACGCGCTATCTCCCGTGCAGCTGGTGACGGTCTCAGGGGTGGTGATGGTGACAACATCGCTGCCACCGGCCCAGTGCCAAGGACGGGCGAACTCGATTCACACCACTGCCTGCCTCAACGCGGAGGGTTCCGGAACTGCGCCGATTTGCCAGCGGGCCACGGGGCAGGTTACCGCTCAGGTCTTCTACAGCCCCTATCGACCAGGAACGACCTACGTTGCGACCGGCAGCGGCTGCGCTACCGGAGTTGAACCGGTCCGAAGCTATTGCAGCTCAGTGGGTCCGCTGACTGTGACGTTGTAAAAGGGAGCCACAATGATGAACACTTCCCAACCGCGACGGATAGCCGGTGCACTGGCGGTAGTGCCGCTCTGCGCCGCAGCGCTCGCGGTTGCGGGCGCGCCGCAGGTATATGCCGACAACAAACGGCTCAACGACAGCGTCGCCGTCAATGTCTACACAACCCAACAGAAGGCCGGCTGCACCACCGATTTGAAACTCAACCCTCAGCTCCAACTAGCCGCGCAGTGGCACACCAACGATGTGTTGCAAAATCGCGCCCTAGACGGGGACATCGGCTCTGACGGGTCAACAACCCAAGATCGTGCCCGGGCCGCGGGTTACCAAGGCAATGTCGCCGAGACGATCGCAATCAACCCCGCGTTGGCGATCAGCGGGATCGAATTGATCAACCAGTGGTACAGCAACCCGGCGTATCTGGCCATCATGCGCAATTGCGCCTACACCCAGATCGGCGTGTGGTCGGAGAACAGTTTGGACAGGACAGTCGTCGTCGCCGTGTACGGCACGCCGACCTGACCGGCGACGACAGGAGTCGGACCTCATGCGTTGTTGCTATGCGGCGATCTTCGTGTCGGCGACGGCCGCCCTTGGCAGTGTGGGACTTGCCGGCGCGCCGGCCGCGGACGCCGACGAAGTCGCTTACCTCGTCAACGTGACGGTGCGTCCGGGGTACAACTTCCCCAATGCCGAA
>Ga0126308_10000977_pt1 | contig 10750 bp, 10 predicted proteins | sample Plot55_FD_92533 | JGI IMG/M metagenome (GOLD analysis project Ga0126308, IMG submission 92533) | Serpentine soil microbial communities from UC McLaughlin Reserve, CA, USA - Plot55 | ecosystem: Environmental > Terrestrial > Soil > Grasslands | place: USA: UC McLaughlin Reserve, Lake County...
ATGATTGAAATCTGCTGTTAGCATTCCCTTATTTCTCTTAATCCCTCCGTCCGATGAATCGTCAATAATAGAAGGATCGACATGCAGAGCACCTAGACCCCATTTTCCATGACTTCTGTTCTTCTCTTCCTTAATTTTGCTAGAAAGAAGACCCTTTTTAAGCGGTCTTTCCGCTCCTGGTATGACGGGAATATCCCTCCGCTTCATCGATTTTAACACTTTGAATGTGTTCAGCATTCCAATCCATGGGGTTACGTTGCCGTAAACAGTCGTAATTCCTGCAACATCGATGTCATCCGATTTCAATGCCGACATTATAGCAATTGCATCATCTATGCCAGGATCAACATCCAAGATGACCTTACGTGACAATTAAGGTAAAGCTAGATGCTCTTATTTACAAACCTTCAGACTATCATTTAATATTCCCATCTTAGGCTGAAATAGCTCTAATTCCCAGTGTCTGTTCTTGTTATTATATTGTTCCATGTTTGTACAATATTGTTATTAAAGATCTAGACTCTTTTGATTTTTGGTTAAAGTAGTGATAGAGCTATCAAAAGAGAAAATATAGAACCCTGGCATGATTTATCTTTTCTCGTTTAAGGCAGAATTATCATATATTTCTATCTTCCATTACTACACTTTAAGGAATCATTAAAACATTTGAACAGTGGAGACAGAGATTTATGGAAAACTAAAAAGAGTATTTAGGTTTACTGTGCTCTTCGTTCCAATGCTTTACAAAATCCTGCTTATTTGCTTCCAACCTTCCTCGAAGGTTTAACGTGAAGTAATATAGAAATTTACAACCAATTCTATCACATTTATCACAGTCATCTGTATATTGTGAGGAATAACCGTATGCTTCTCCTACTACACATTTGGAAGCCTTCTGCAATTCATAATGCCATTTCCACCAATTTGGTGACATAAAAGTTGGTACATTTTCTTTTTTTAAACGTGAAGCCCAGATAGGTGATATGTCCTCTATCGCCAGTTTCTGTCGCTGTTCTGGAGGAAGTGGGAAATGTGATTGTTCTTGCTGTTCTTGTTTCTGATGAATTTGCTGCTCAATGATGAGCGTATTTCTCATAATATGTTAGGATATACATGTTATTATAGAATTATAGTATTTTGTCCTGAATCATAGTTACCATACTGAAATAAATTGGATACATAACCCAACGAACTACCGAAGTTTCCAAATTGTCAATTGGCTGATCCTACCAACCCAGACATCATCAATGATATTCCTTTCGTTCAATACGATAGTCGTATTATAGTACTTATAAAAAATGGGTATGGCGAGGACGCTATCTCCCAAATGGACTTGGAAGTTCAAATCCTGCTATTGAATTTGCTGCATTAGGGTCTGGGTCTTCAGCTGGCTCTTCAGTTACTTCAAAGTTCTTGTATGTATAGGGATTTATCATGTATTGGCTAAAATCTAGTGTGCCATTTCTAAACTGACCTAAGCTTAGCTTGTATCCTGACCCTTTAGTACCAGCGTCTACAAACCAGCCTTCAAATACATTTCCTTCACCAGGGGAATCATTTATGTCTGCAGAGACATTAGTCCTACGACCGGTTGAATCAATGCTGACAGTTCCTACTTTCTCTCCACCAAACGGGTTTCCTCCCGATGCAGCCGTGATGTCCCCAGATACTTGTTGAGCTTCTGCCATCTGACCTTGAAAACGTATTGTTGGTATTTCGCCAGCAGTGACTAAAGTAACTGCTACTACTGCTGCTACTGCACTTAAGAATAAAGCCTTACTGATTGTTGTATTTACCATTCATTAGTACCTTGCTTACAAACTATAAAAGTAATTAAATCAAACAAAAAATCTAAAAACTAACTAACCATTTGTGTAATAATGATTGTGTCAGTCTGCAGGAGACTCTACCCGATGGATGAAGTCACAAACCTTGGTTGATCCGACTTATCTACAGCCTATTTGTATCAATGTAAAAGGTTTATTTCTTATACAGTAGTATACAGTACGGTGCAGTCATGTAGGTTACAAAAATATCTTTGTCTATTCTTCATCTATAACTAGTACAGGTCTATCAGCACCGTCTGCCACCTTCCTAGTTGTGCTTGCTAGTCCTTTTAATGGTGAGGTGACTTTGATACTTGCCATTACTATTAGATTAACGTTCATCTTCTCCATGTCCAGTATTTCCTCAACTGGTTTTTTACCTGTTTGCATTTTGTAAGATACTCGGTTCTTTGCTCCTGCTTCTTTGCTGACTCTTATCTTTTCCTCTATTAGCCGTTCTGCTTCCCCCTCCATCGTGATAAGGGTGTCTTTCTTTCTCACTTACATCTGTTACTGCATCTTCTTTTACAATTATCTCTTTTTCATTTCTTACCCCTTCATTTGTAGTAGCAGACACTGTTGTATGTTCTATTTCTTCAATATCTTTTATTATATTCAAAATGATGACTTCCACACCCGTCATATTTGATAGATATATGGCGTGGCTTAGCGCCCTATCAGAAAGGTCGGAATGATCATGCGGTACCAATATTTTTTTGTACTGCGGAATGGAGGAGGAGGAGGATAGTCTATGCTGTGGAAGTAGAAGAGATATTCTCTAATGGTTTGTTTGAAATTTTCTCCTCCATCCTTTCTTTCTGATATTCTGTTTCTAGATCTCGGTCCGGATCTTTAGCCGCGGTAGAAGCCGCTTTTGCTGCAGCCTTTATCTCATCGCCAACGCCCTGAATGTTACTTTTTTTATTTCTGGCATTATTGTTCCACATAAACTGTAATCAATATCACTAATAAATGATAAATCTGTTATAATAAGCTATTACAAGCAATTTCGCTCATTTCTATGTTAAGATAACTCATAGATTAAGATACTTGATACAAATTATTAACCTCATTTGGGCTGAAAGGTCTTCTCTTTTTATTTATACAAAATGTATAGGATATATGAAAGAAAACAACCATTGAATTTCATGCTATAGTGGGTAGAAAGTGTCTAAAAATGTTCAGCTCCGCCAAAGAGGAACAAAAGCATTAGCCGATGCTGCTTAGCTGCGGGAAAGTTTTCATAAGGGAATTTACCAGACTTCTGTAGTGAAGATCCTCATAGCAGAAGACGATAAGGACACAGCTCTATTATTTAAGATGGCACTAGCAAAAAGAGGACATCAAGTAATAACGTCCCAAAATGGAGAAGACTGCTTAAAAATATATCAAGAGGAATTACAAAACATACGATTTAAAACAGACTTGAGTGAACGAGTGCAACCTTTTGATGCTGTTATTCTAGATTACAAGATGCCCAGGATTAATGGAATGGAGGTAGCAAAGGAAATCCTCGCTGTGAATCCACACCAGAGGATAGTATTCGCTTCTGCATATGTAAAGGAAACTCTGGTTGACTCTATTAAGCAGCTAAATCAAGTTGTTGAGCTAATGCAAAAACCATTTGGAGAGGGTGCATTGATTGATACGATAGAAGATAGAGGCATATATTCTGAATTACAAAAATTGAATGTAAATGTAAATGACATCAAGGCTGCCAATTTGCGACATGAACAAGTTAGAGAGTTATTAGATATTTTGAGGAAGATACAAAAGGGCAGAACGTTTTGATATTGACTTCTCATTGTATAGTATCATAAAGTTGCAAGTTTACATCAATTTGCATAATGTTATTTTATTGTATGTCGGGCAGTCAATTCGCTCGATTTTGCCAGACCTGAGGATGGTGGCGTAGGTAGAGATGTTGAGGTGGGCAAGCTGAAACTAAAAGCGGCTCCCTTTCCGTCGGTATTATTCTCAGCCCATATTTTGCCGCCATGGGCTTCAATTATGCTTTTGCAAATGAATAATCCTAAACCAGTACCTCCAACATCAGATTTTGTGACAAACTTCGAAAACAGTCTGGGCAAAATTTCAGGATGAATACCAGACCCTGTATCTCGTATTCTAGCAACAACCTCGCTCGCGCCTACCGACTTTTCAACCGTCACAGAAATAACGCCTTCTTCTGTAAATTTCAGAGAATTGCTAAGTAGATTTGAAACAACCTGTGTCAAGCGATCTCTATCCGCATCTACAAGAATATCTTCCTTGCCAGGCTCGTAGATCAAGTTTATTTTACCTTCTGCTATTTTTTCATGAGTTATTAGGTCTTTTACACCATACAAAATAATTTCGTTTACATCTAGTACCTGTTTATTTAGTCTCAGCGTATTACTTTCAATCTTTGTAATATCTAGTATATCATTTGCAAGTGTCTGAAGCTTTTTTGCATTTCTTATGACAATTGAAACCCGTTCCTCTTGTGGCATGCTGCTTTTCAATGATTCAGAGCTCAATACGAGTGGTTGTATAGGATTTCTGAGTTCATGTGCAGCCACATTAATGAATTCTTTTTGCATTTTATCATGAATTTTTAATTGTTCATACAGTTCTGTTTGTCTCCATAAACTTTCAAAAATAGAAACATAAGAGGAGACAATTGATTTGCTATTAGAATATGTCGACAGGCCTGCTGCGCTATAGGAAATGTCTTTTGTATCATCTTTAAGTTCGGTAATAATACATTCCTTTTTGTCTGCTAAAACTATTGTAATTCTTGTATGCAGGGTTTTATCCATGCTTCTAATATCCACTTTAGGACATTGTGATTTCAGATCTTTTAATATCGCAGAGAGCGTAGGTTCATCATCAGGATCGCTAGGAATCAATAACCTTAGTTTTGCTCCATGTCCCTCTGACACATCCTTTAGTAATTGTAATCCCCCCATATCCATCTGACGTCGTAGAGCATTTGCAGAAGCAAACATTATTGATACCTCTTCTCTAGCAGATTTTATGATGTTTCCTGCTCTTGCAATCCCTTCCTTAGGATTTGGAATAATCTCTATATCTGCTAAATCTACTCCTTCCTCAATATCCCTTATCCTATCTGCAGCATCAATCCCATTTTTCCACAATTCTTCAAATATTGAAACAAAATGATCGATATATGCCGCCTCATTACTAACTAGAAGGTTTTGGATCATCTCACTGGTTTCGCTTTTTTGAATAGTTGCAATTATTTCCTTGTCAGAAGCAGCAAAGTCAATGGGTGGTAAATTCTTTACATGCCTCATTTCTACTCCTATTTTCAGGAATGATTTAGCTAAGTTTATACTGCTTTCGTCAATGGATGTAACCAACTTTACGCCGCTGTGTTCATTTTCCTTGTATTTGTGCATAACTTTTTCATATGCATCAAAATAGTTATTGTATACTAACCTTAACCCACTGTAACTCATACAACCTAAAAACTCCACAGAATTATCAAGAATTTCTCTCCCCTTTTTTATGATCTCGTCAATATTTCGTAGTACCTTAATCTCCCTCATTACATTGTTTAGGTACATTCGCATATCTTCCTCAGAAAGGGACAATTGAATGCCAGTCTCCTTCGTCATTAACTCCGCACGACTCTTGGCTTCGCTTAAGACCTTTCTTTCCAACTGCTCATGTATCTGTGCTGCTCCTATACTTACTAGCATTTTAGATTCCTCGATGGCAGACCTTCTTATCGATTGTCGCAGTCTTGAGTCTTCTGACATTGAAATTGCTGCAGAATAGATACCTATGTAAATCAGGTATGCTGATAAGCCCATGAAACATATTGTAAAAATTCCAAATGGAGGGTACGGTCCAGCAATTAGCGTCGACTGATTTGAAACATACAATAATACGAATCCAAACGCTGCAATCATTATGTAATCCCTTACAGCACTATTATGGCGAATAGTTTTTGCAACAATTCTAAACGCGAGACCAAAGAGAAGAGCAGCTGCAGTCGAATTCAGTGAGATGTACAAGTAGAAGTAATATTCTTCCGAGGCAGATTCTGCGACGTATAAATCGAAGAAGCCTACAAAGGTGCTCAGATAATATATAATAGGAAGAGTAATGAGGATCCAATACTTGATTAGGCCTAACTTAGTCAATCTTTTCGAGTAATAATAATGTAAAAGAAGTACTGTACTGATCCAGAATAGAAGTGTAGATACTATATCTGCATAGTTATAGATATCTGACAATAAAGTTGTAAGAGTACCTGGGTCATATGATGGAAATACTACAGGAGAATGCGGCGTGATAACTTGGTCCTTGGTTAACAAATTGTGTACGTCTGCAGTAATAGCCACAAGTATGGTTAATGCCAGGGCCAAGGCAGAAATCCCATAAAGTATAATCACTATCGAGCTCCTGTGTGAACGAAACCATTTGAATAGGCGTGCAGCAAATAATATCAAAATGGCTGCAGCGAGAGAAAAGCTAACTACAGTAGCAAGAATTAAATGAACAAGGGAATATTGCGCTGTTATTATTATTTGTAAGATTAAATATAGCAAATTTGCAGCGAGAATGAGCTGAACTATAGTCACAGCCTTATAGGTTAAGTTCAGGAAAGGTGACTTGGATCTGATATCTTTACTTTTGGACTTTATGAATCGTAGGATAAAGTATTGACCTAACAAGTATACAGAGGCCAAAAGGAAGAATAGAGTCACTCCCCAAAATGTAACTAGATTTTGATAAATGAAGTCGGCGACCCAATTTACAAGGCTATCAATAATAAGGGCCGAAATCACAGCAAAAAGGACGATATAAAATGATTTAGGTCCCAGTTCCCCGGCGAAAAACCCACTCTTGACAGGAGCAAAGAAATTAAAACTTTTATGGCCCATAGCCTGCTATCGCTAACTTATTCAAGTTTCCATCTCTCCCTAATATAATTTGCCTAGATTGGGACGAAAAACTGAAAATCTGCGCGCACATGCTTTGTGCATCATTAAATAGAGATGCCCGTATTTGGGAAGTATTTAACTTTTCTATTCGCTAAGGGCTTTCTTTAATATTATTTCCCAAAACTAATCTCGAAACAAAAAAATTACCCATGCTTCCACATCAATGTAATGAATAATGCAATAATTGCGACAATATTTGTAGCAATGATGGTGGGCGCGGGTCTGATGACGGGCTTTGTCTTCAACCTGCCACAGGACTCTCTCGTATACAAGAAGGCAACAGGCGAGAATTACTTAGACGGTGACGGCGTCAAAGAAGTCCGCGGCAGACGTTAAGACGTTCCAAAGACTAAGACCCGACCATTTTCCTCTTTTTTATTCTATTTTCTTTGTGCCATATGGTTGGAGAAGCCTATTTTGTAGACTAACTCTGTTTTTTAGCGTTTTGATGAAGCTACCCGTCTACTGCCGATAGACCTGATGCCGTTTTTGCCACATTTCTGTCTGGGTTAATATCCGACCATATAACAAAGAATACTCGTATTTGTAGGCGACTGAGATAGTCTATAGTGTCAGCGCTATTAACTTAAATTACACCTCCTATAGCCCAGTTGTAAAAGAATCATTTCCTATCTCAAAAGGTTTATTTTCTTTTTCCCTAACTGTAGATCAAATTGGGATTTAATGTTATTAGGGAATAAATTAAAATTTTGCCTTGTCGGCACACTCTCTGCTATAGCTATACTATCAACCTACCTTGTGTTCTTATCAAATGTTAATTCCCTTGTAGTTGTTAGCGAAAGTATGGAACCAGCCCTAAAGACAGGAGATATTGTAATTATCGGTCAGAGCAACAGCGCTTATACTTCCTTTAAGGATGTCAAGATCGGTGATATAATAGCCTTTGAAGAACCGGGCAAGACAGAATCAAGCCGTGATAAGATAATTGTACATAGGGTAGTGCAGATCACTAACAGCCCTTATGGAGACACAATCGTAATAACAAAAGGAGATGCGAACCCTTATCCCATTCAATTTGTTGACTTTCCTATCACAAATGACGACTACGTTGGCAGAGTAGACTATATCATCCCATACATAGGACTAGTTTTGATGTACATTGACATTCTTGTAAGGGTGGCCTTTCCACCGGCTTTATATATTCTCATTGCTGTTGCAGCTGGAGGTCTGATAGTTATTAGGGTCAGTAGAAGAAAGGAATCCTCCTATAACAAGCAATAATCCGTCCACCCACAACTTGTATTTATTCTCAATTTGTGAGTACATAAAAATCAAGAATATTTTCTAAAATTCAGAAAGGTATGTATCATTTGACTTTTAGGTTTGGTGTTTGCCTCCTGCTACTTGAAATGGAAAGCAAATAACGTGTTGGAATAGTACAACAAACATATAAGTTTGAACAATGTTCTATCAAGCACAAGGATTTGAACGGCAGACATTTTGTACCTAGTTAATCTTTAACTATTTTTCCTAATACAAAGACTTACAACCAAAAGAACTATAATACGGCATACACATGAATAGTGTAACCCATTAATGTCAAAATCAAGCTCAGTATCTGGGGTACTAAGATCCATATCTGACGATATCTCATTAGATCTCTACAAATCTATCGCCAATTCGAACGGCGAAAGAGGCGATGACCTACTAGAAAAAACCAAAATTACTCGAAAGCAGTATTATTCCAGGCTTTCCACCCTGACAAAAGCTGGATTAATAAAGAGAAAAAATGGCAGATATTCGTTGACTGCATTTGGTAGAGTGGTACATGAATCTGAAAAATCTATCGAAAATGCCTTCAACATTTATTGGAAACTGAAGGCAGTAGATTCAATTGGTTTTTCGAATGATATACCAAAAGAAGAGTACTCCAAAATAGTTGATGCTCTAATAGACAGCTATAAAATCAAAGATATATTAACAGACAGAGATAAAGCTAAACAAGAGACAGCAGGACAGTTTCGAACAAGTAAATCTACCGGAGCAACAAACAATCACGTTGGGGCTAATGTCGAGAAAATTAGGTCATTATAGCTAGTTCTCTTGGACTTCACTTACAAATATAACTCACTTTTTTAGCCATAGGTCAACTCCAGCTTTGCAAATTTAAATCTAACATACATAGGGGGCTCAATTAATATCCTTATATTTTACTAGGCCGGCCTAGCCTCTACTCTTGCGTCAACGCTCAGAGTGTCGCCATTGGCTCTCGTCAAAGTAAACTCTGCTATATGTCCAACTTGCTTGTCCCTTAAATGGGTACGAAAGTCATCAAGAGACCTAATATCATGGCCATCTATACGAGTAATTACATCGCCCCCTACGGGAATCTCCATGCCCTCTATAACCTTTAAGTTGTCACCCCCCTTAATTCCCGCCTTATCTGCAGGACCGCCCGGAGCAACTTGTAACACTAGCACTCCTGAGGTTCCTTCTAGTCCGATTTCTTTTGAGATTTGTGGACTCACCTCCACCGCTGATATACCAAGCCAAGGTTGACCTTGGTTCGGGGGGAACGAAGGTGAAGAAGAGTTAGATATGGATCCAACGTAAGCAAATGACAAGCCGACTATTGAGATTAAAATCAAAATGGGAACAATGACTTGGCTGGTAATAGTGACCATGTATACTATTGGTAAAGAGAGCATAACTACATTTCGACCTCCGGCTGAATAGTCCTACCAAACAAATTTCAGTACAAGAAAAGAGGGAAGAAAAGGTATTGCCTACCATAAACCAAATTGCATCCCCAGTAAATTATGGCAAGTACATTTTTTCTTCCCTACTTTAGTTTGAATGCTGGTAAAATGAATGTGAGCACTATTAAACCTGCTAAAAACCATGCCACGGCAAAGCCAAAACGGTCGACAGCAAAGGAGAAAAGAATAGGAATCCAGAAAGCTCCAAAAAGTGAAATACCATTTACATAACTTATAGCCAACGTTTGATACTGTGGATCAAGATGGTAAACAACGCTAGTCCGTTTTGCCTCCGCATATACTATGACAAAACCCGCGGAAAGAAATACGGCAGAAATAATCATTGAGAGGATAATAATGTAGATTGATGTAATGGCCATTCCCCAAATACTAACCGCAGCTGCAAAACCAGAGATAATCAAAATTTTCTTTGCCTGCTTCGTCCTGTCATATACTCGACCAAATATTGGTGAAAAAAAGAGTGCTATTATCAAGTTGAGGCTCCCTACAAAGCCAGCAAGAGTATAGTCTATTCTTAAAGTACCAGCAAGATAAAATACAATAAATGTCAATACGACACTTGAACCTGCCTGAAAGGAAAGTAAGTTTAGGCCCAGTATAATTAGAGATCTACTAAATATCGTCCGACGTAAACCTGATGAATTTGTACCCGATCCTGCTATGCTCGATTCGAATACTGTATCTGCTACGTGAGCATCATTGAGAAGGGAAGAACTGCTTTTATTTTGAGACTCTGTCCTGGAATTTCTTCGTGATAAAGATATAATTAGTATTAGACCAGTAAACAAGCCGAGAGCGCCCCCAATTAGAAGGCTAATCCTCCAACCAGCAAGTTGTGCTAATACAACCCATACAAAAATACCTATAATTCCACCAATTGCGTGTGCGGAATTAATCAAACCAATACCTAAACCTTCTGACTCTTTACCTAGATATTTTGAGATGAGTATCACACTGGGCCCGAAAAAACAAGCCATTCCTGTACCGGCCATGAATCTTAGAATGGCTAATTGAGTGATTTCGACCGATAGGCCTGTGAGTAAGGCACAGGAGGAAGCTAGCAAAATGCCAAACACAGCTATTTTACCGGCGCCGTACTTCGCTGCCAAAATTCCTGCTGGAACCTGAAAAAGACCTACGCCAACTATAAAGCTTGATGTAACTAATCCAAGCATCGAGACGTTTTGTTTAAGATCCACTGCCATGAGGAAAAACACAGATCCGA
>Ga0126308_10000978_pt1 | contig 10749 bp, 9 predicted proteins | sample Plot55_FD_92533 | JGI IMG/M metagenome (GOLD analysis project Ga0126308, IMG submission 92533) | Serpentine soil microbial communities from UC McLaughlin Reserve, CA, USA - Plot55 | ecosystem: Environmental > Terrestrial > Soil > Grasslands | place: USA: UC McLaughlin Reserve, Lake County...
AGGGCGCCGCCCGCCGGATCCGTCGCGCGCACAAGGTGCCCGCCGTCTTGTACGGCCACGGCACTGCCCCTATTCACATTTCCTTGCCTGGTCACGAGACCCTGCTGGCGTTGCGTACGGCAAACGCGTTGCTGTCGATCGAGGTAAACGGCAGCTCGCAGCTCGCGCTGCCCAAACAGGTCCAGCGTGACCCGCTGAAGCACACCATCGAACACGTTGATCTGGTCATTGTTCGGCGCGGCGAGAAGGTGACCGTTGACGTGCCGGTTCATGTCGAGGGCGAGGCCGGTCCCGACACGCTGATCGTTGTTGATCACAACAGTGTTCCGGTGGAGGCAGAAGCCACTCACATCCCGCAGCAGATCGTCGTATCCGTTGAGGGTTTGCCCGCTGGTACCCAGATCCTGGCTGGTGATCTTCGGCTTCCGGTGGGTTCGTCGATTGATCTTGAACCTGAGACCTTGATCGTCAATGTCACCAACGCGCCGACAGCCGAGGCTATGGAGGCTGAGCTGGCCGAGGCCGAGGCTGAGGCTGGCATGGAGCCGACCGTGGCTGCGACCGCCGAGCCGGCCCCGGACGAGGCGCCGGCCGAGTCCGAAACCGACTAGCTACCAGTTGCGGATGCCATGACCTCATGGCTGGTCGTTGGCCTCGGCAATCCTGGTCCTGCCTTCGCATCACATCGGCACAACGTCGGCTATCGGGTGGCCGACGAGCTGGCCAGGCGCCTGCGAATACGGTTCCGAGCAGCGCGGGGAATGCGGGCCGAGGTTGCAGAGGGCAGGATCGGACCGCCTGGAGGCGATAGCCCGCGGCTGATCTTGGCCAAGTCGCGTACGTTCATGAACGAGACCGGCTGGGCGGTTACGCGGTTGCTCGGCTATTACAAGCTCCAGCCGGCGCAGATGATCGTGGCGCATGACGAGCTCGATATCGACCCCGGCCAGTTGCGAGTGAAGTTCGGCGGCGGCGACAACGGGCACAATGGCCTGAGATCTATCCGCACCGCCCTCGGCACGGGCGAGTTCTATCGGGTACGCATTGGCGTTGGCCGCCCGCCTGGCCGGCAGGACCCGGCTGATTTCCTCCTCAGCGACATCCCGGCCGCCGCGCGGGAAGACATTGAGGTCGAGATCGGTCGCGCCGCGGATGCGGTCGAATCGCTTGCTGTGCTCGGGCTTGACAGGACCCAGAACGTATTCAACAGCTGAAGCATTCTCGCGCACCTGGGTGCCGCAACCTACGTGCACGTAGCTTGCGCACGGTTTGCACAGGTTGCAACCTGTGCAAACCGTCAGCAACCTGTGCAGAGCTCGTAGTGGGCATGACAGCATGGGCCGCTTCTGCGGCTCCTAGACTCCCCGGCTGTGACCGAGTATCGCGCTCATTTCGACGCCGACGTGAAGTTCGTGAACGGCGGCCGGCTGACCGCTGAAGGATTCCGGCTTGATCTGACTGGTCCTGACCTTTCGGATGACCAGATCGCTCAGCTCTTCGTACGGCATCTCGGTCTGGCTTTGGTCGGCAGTGTGGAGCTTCGCTCAGTCGAGATCGTTGCGGAGCCCCACAAAGGTTCCCGGGGCATCGCAGCCGTGCCCGCTGCCGTCCGCAGCAGCCGGCTCGTAGACCTGAGCCATACCATCGCTACCGGCCTGGTTACCTCTCCGGGCATACCGGCGCCCACGGTCCACCCGCACCTGACTAGGGAGGTGTCGCGCTCGCACTACGCCGAAGGTACGGAGTTTGGAATCGACGTCATCACTTTGGCGGGCAGTACCGGCACCTATCTAGACACCCCATATCACCGTTACGCCGATGGCGCCGACCTCGCTGATCTTGAGCTGGAGACCCTGGTGGATCTGCCGATCGAGCTGTTTCGGTTGACAGATGCGACTGAGCGTGGGATTCCTGTGGCGGCCTTCTATGACCGTGATCTGCGCGGAACCGCGGTGCTGCTGCACACCGGTTGGGACCGACATTTTGGTACACCCGCGTACGTCCCTGGCGCGCCGTACCTGACCGGTGAAGGCGCGGCGTACCTGATCGAGGCGGGTGCCGTCCTCGTGGGCATCGACTCGATCAACATCGACGATGCTGAGACCAGCCGTGAGCGTCCTGCACATTCGCAGCTCCTCGCGGCCGGCGTACACGTCGTTGAACACCTGACCAACTTGGCCGCCGTGCCGCCGACCGGCGCCCGTTTCACAGCGGTGCCGCCCAAGGTTCGCCAATTCGGGACCTTCCCGGTCAGGGCGTTCGCCCGCCTGCCGTGAACGCGTCGCGGCGTCGCTGCTACTCGTTAGCGGCTTCGCGGCGGATCCGATCCACCTTGCGAGGCACCCCATTCTCGACGCTCTCCCAGCTGCCGTGCCGCAACACCTCGTAAGCCCGGAAGGCACACGGCACCCCCTTGGCCGTCATCAGCTCGGGCGAATCCATCAGCTGGAAGTGAAGGTGCGGTGACGTCGAGTTGCCGGTGTGGCCGACGCGCCCCAGCACATCGCCGCGCCGCACGGTCTGGCCCGCCTCGACCGCGACCGAACCGGGCACCAAGTGGGCGAAGCCCGCAAAGATGTCGCCGCTCTGCATGATCACGTGATTGCCAAGCACCGACGGCAGTCGGTCGGGGCTGAATGTGGCGGCGTTCTTCAGGACCAGCACCAGCTCCCGCAGCGGATGGATCCAGCGTCGTTCCCCAACGCCGTCGGAGGCGCGCACGATTTCGCCGTCGAACGGTGCGTGGATTTCGGCTCCCCAGGCGTAGCAGTCCCGCGCGCGTACGCCGACAATGAGCCTGCGGAGGGTCCCGGCAGGGTAGTCGTGGATCCCGCGCCGTGAGTCAACCTGGAGCAGGTCGTAGGCGAAACGTTGGCCTAGCATGTCGGTGCCGTGGCTCGGGATGCGGTCGCCCGGCGTATTGACGGCTACCCACTGCGTTTTTGGGTGTTCGCCCCACAGCGGAAAGTCCACGGCGACCGCTCCATCGAGCTCATTCGGCATGGATTGATGCTAGGTCCCTGGGCGATCTGTGACGGTGAACACAAACCGATCGTCATCGCCAAGCCGGTAACCTCTCTGGGTGACCCTCACGGGACTCGTTGATCTTTTCTGCACCGAACCCACCGTCGCCGAGACCATCGCTGATGCGCGCCCTCGGCGACTGCCCGTGCTCGACATCACCGCGCCAGCTCCAATGCGACCGTTGCTCGCTGCCGTACTGAGCACCGAGGTCGAGCGTGGCGGTGCTGGTCGCCCCGTGCTTCTGGTGACCTCGACATTTCGCGAGGCAGAGGAGCTAACTGCCGCTTTGCAGTCGGTGGTCGGCGACGAAGCAGTGGCGTACTACCCAGCGTGGGAGACCTTGCCGCATGAGCGGCTGAGTCCTCGCTCCGATACGGTCGGCCGCCGACTCGAGCTGCTGCGCCGACTGGCCGGAAACGGCCAGCTTCCGGCGCCGAGGATCGTCGTCGCTCCGGTACGCAGCGTCCTCCAGCCCCAAGTGACGGGGCTTGGCGAGATGACGGCGATACGCCTTGTCGTCGGGGACGATATCGACTTGACCGACCTCGCGACTGCTTTGGTTGAAGCGGCGTACACCCGGGTCGATCTGGTCGAGCGCAGGGGAGAGTTTGCGGTACGCGGTGGCATCGTCGACGTCTTTCCACCAACCGAAGAGCACCCGGTACGCGTTGACTTCTTCGGCGACACTGTCGAAGAGATTCGCTATTTCTCCGTCGCGGACCAACGGTCCAGCGATATCGCACTGACCGAGATCACGGCTTCGCCATGCCGCGAGCTGCTGCTGACTGATGAGGTACGTGCCCGGGCGGCTGCGCTTGCCGAGCAGCATCCCGAGCTCATCGAGATGCTGGACAAGATCGTTCAAGGTCATCCGGTCGACGGCATGGAGGCCCTCTCGCCGGCCTTGGTGGACGGCATGGAATTGCTGATCGACCTGCTGCCGACTGATACACATGTGCTGATCAGTGATCCTGAGCTGGTACGCGGTCGGGCGATCGAACTGGTCAAAACGAGTGAGGAGTTCCTGCACGCGTCCTGGGCCGCGGCCGCAGGTGGCGGTAAGGCGCCCATCGACCTCGGCGCATCGTCCTACCAGCCGCTCGCTGAGGTCCGCGCTGCTGCACTCGCCCGCGGAATGGCGTGGTGGACGCTGTCGCCATTCAGCGCTGGTCCGGTGCCAGACTTTGTGGCAGACGATGTCCGCGGCAATCCGATCCGGACCGCGGACGGGGAGATCATCGATCTTTCCGATCGGGTCACCGGGCCTGGCGTGGAATCGAGAACGGTGCCAGGACAGGTCGGCGAGACCTATCGGGGCGATACCGAGGCCGCAGTCAACGAGATCACCAAGCGAGTCCGTGACGGCTGGCGTGTTGTGGTAACGGCTGAAGGTCGCGGTACCGCCGACCGGATCGTCGAGGTCCTCGGGGAGCATGCGGTTCCGGTGTACAGCCCATCGGCGCTGGACGAGCCACCGCCCACGAGTCTTGCCACGGTTGTTACCGGCCAACTCAGCCACGGTTTCGTTGCGGATCACATCCGGCTCGCGGTTTTCACCGCAGGTGACCTCTCCGGGCAGCGGGTCTCCGACCGAGCCAGCCGGAAGATGCCGGCGCGGCGCAAGAATCAGATCGACCCGCTGGAGCTCGTCTCTGGCGATCCGGTGGTGCACAGCCAGCACGGGGTCGGCCGCTATCTCGAGATGTCCCAGCGCACGGTAGCCGGAGCAACTCGGGAGTATTTGGTGATTGAATACGCGCCGTCCAGGCGCGGCCAGCCGGGCGACCGGCTCTATGTCCCGATGGACTCTCTCGATCAAGTAACTCGGTACGTTGGCGGAGAGAGCCCGAGCCTGGACCGGCTGGGCGGTGCGGACTGGGCGAAGCGCAAAGGGCGTGCCCGCCGTGCGGTTCGTGAGATCGCCGCCGAATTGATCAAGCTCTACGCGGCGCGGCAGGCCACCCGCGGCCACGCATTTTCTCCGGATACGACGTGGCAGCGAGAGCTGGAGGATGCGTTTCCGTTCGTTGAGACCCCGGATCAGCTCGGAGCGATCGACGACGTAAAGCGCGACATGGAGCAGATCGTGCCGATGGATCGGCTGATCTGTGGAGACGTCGGTTACGGCAAGACTGAGATCGCCGTACGCGCCGCATTCAAGGCAGTCCAGGACGGCAAGCAGGTGGCGATCTTGGTTCCGACGACCTTGCTGGTGCAGCAGCACTACGCCACCTTCGCCGACCGCTATGCCGGCTTCCCGGTCAACGTTGCACCGCTCAGCCGGTTCTCCAGCGAGGCCGAGGCACGGGTAACCATCGAAGGTCTTGCCGAAGGCAAGGTCGATGTTGTGGTGGGCACGCACCGGCTGCTGTCGGACGAGGTCGCTTTTAAAGACTTGGGTTTGGTGGTGATCGACGAGGAGCAGCGCTTCGGCGTCGAGCACAAAGAGCAGCTCAAGCGGCTGCGTACTGCCGTTGATGTGCTGGCGATGTCGGCCACGCCGATCCCGAGGACCCTTGAGATGGCCGTCACCGGGATTCGCGAGATGAGCACGATCATGACTCCGCCAGAAGAGCGGCATCCCGTACTCACCTTTGCTGGGCCGTATGAGGAGGCCCAGGTCAGTGCAGCCATCCGGCGTGAGCTGCTCCGCGAGGGGCAGGTGTTCTATGTGCACAATCGCGTACAGAGCATCGAGAAGGCTGCCCGACGGATCTCTGAGCTAGTGCCGGAGGCGCGGGTGGTCACCGCGCACGGCCAGATGAGTGAACACCGACTGGAGCAGGTCATGATCGACTTCTGGGAGCGCCGAGCCGACGTGCTGGTCTGTACCACCATCGTCGAAGCCGGACTGGACATCTCGACCGCGAACACCCTGCTGATCGAACGCTCCGACCTGATGGGCCTCTCTCAGCTGCACCAATTGCGAGGTCGAGTCGGCCGCGGGAGGGAACGCGGTTATGCCTACTTCCTCTATCCGCCCGACAAGCCACTGACCGAGACTGCGTACGACCGGATCAGCACGATCGCGGCCCACAGTGATCTGGGTTCCGGCATGGCTATCGCCATGAAGGACCTCGAAATTCGTGGTTCTGGCAACTTGTTGGGCGGCGAGCAGTCCGGCCACATCGCCGACGTCGGCTTCGATCTCTACATCCAATTGGTTGGCGAGGCGGTCGCCGAATATCGAGGTCATGAGGTCGAGCCGGAAGCAGAGGTGCGGATCGAGCTGCCCGTCGACGCCCATCTGCCTACCGACTACATCGAGTCGGAGCGCCTGCGGCTGGAGATGTACAAGCGGCTCGCCGAGGTTCGTGCCGAGGCCGACGTCAAGGCTGTAGAAGCGGAGTTGCATGACCGGTACGGGACGCCTCCACAAGAGGTACTCAACCTGATTGAGGTGGCTAGGTTCCGATTGCTGGCCCGTTCTGCGGGAGTGACCGAGATCGTTGGACAGGGCCGATTCATCCGCTTTGCACCTGCACACCTTCCGGAGTCACGAGTGATGCGGTTGCAGCGGCGCTACCCGGGCAGTGTGGTCAAGGACGCTGTGGGGACCGTCCTGGTGCCTCGGCCAGCGAGTTCGACTATCGGTGGCGAGTCACTGAAGGACACCGACTTGCTCCGATGGGCGTCGGAGCTGATCAGAGAGATCTTCACAGACTCGTGAGATCCACGATCGCTGACCCAGCGTCTGAGCTGTCTGCGCACCGCCCGGATCGCGCTGCTGCGGCGAACATCGCAGCGAGCCGAGCGAGCCATCAGACACAGCGAGCGCAGCGAGCGGAGCAATCAAACGCGTAGGATCTGCTGCGGTAGTCGTTCCCTGGAAGCGCAGATGCGCGACGGGAAGATCGTGGCAGAGGATGGTGAATGAGTCTTTCCGCTCACCGCGCGTGGCGTGCGGCACGAGCCACGGTGTTTGGCGGTGTCCTCCTTCTCACCTTGCTTGCAGCGGGTTGTGCCAAGCAGGACCCCAGCGTTGTGGCGTACGTGGGTAACTCAAAGATCACCGAACAGCAGGTGGACGACGCCGTGGAAGGGGTTTCCAGCATCTTGGAAGAGGGTCAGACGGTGTCCCGCCCGGCGGTCGTCAATGCCTTGATCCACGGCGTGATCGCTGACCATCTCGCAACCGCCAACAAGATCACTATCACTGACGGCAATCGTGACGCGTTGATCAAGAACAGCAACCTTGCCGGCCTGCTCAACGTGCCCAAGGGACGACCGATCGCCTACGACGTAGCCGATCAGCAGATCGTGTCCGAGAAGCTGGGAAGCGCGGCATACATTGCAGCTCTGGCTAAGCAGCCAGTGATCCTCAATCCACGCTTCGGTGTGCTGGATCCGAATCAGAAGACGATCATCACCGACAAGTCGGCGTCGCTGGCTAAACCGCTGCCCAGTCCGACGCCGTAGTACAGCGTGCCCCTACCCGAGCTCGAGCGACTGGTCGATGTCATGGCGCGGCTGCGCCATGAGTGTCCGTGGGATGTGCAGCAAACTCATCGATCACTGGTGCAGTACCTAGTGGAGGAGACAGCCGAGACGATCGAGGCCATCGAGCTTGCAGATCAAGATCATCTCCGGGAGGAGTTGGGTGATCTGTTGCTCCAGGTGATCTTCCATGCTGAGATCGCCGGTGAGCAGATTCCCGGCTTCACGGTGGAGGACGTTGCTCGCGGAATAGCCGACAAGCTCATCTCGCGGCATCCCTACGTATTCGCGACCGCAGACGTGCCCAGTGATCTGCACTACACGTGGGAGCAGCGCAAGGCCGCCGAGAAGGGCCGAACCTCTGCGTTGCAAGGCATCCCAGATCAGCTCTCCGCCTTGGCTAGGGCGAACAAGATCATTAGCAGAGTGCGATCGCGGCGCGTGGAGGTCGCCTTGCCCGACGAGCCGACTACGGCTGAAGAGGTCGGTGCGCAACTGCTCGCGCTAGCAGCCCGTGCTCACGCCTCTGGCATCGACCCTGACCAGGCGCTTCGTGACGCCGTACGCGTTTTGGAAGCCAGCGTGCGGCACGCCGAGGCGGCGCATGACGACACAGCTCCGGCTTAGCAGCCGTCACCTATCCTGTGGACATGTCCGAGCCCCCGCAGCAACGGCCGGCCCCTCAGTCGCATCCGCCCCAGAACTACCCTCCTCAGAATTACCCTCCCCAGAACTATCCGCCTCAGAACTACCCGCCTCAGAACTACCCGCCCGGGAACTATCCGGCACAGAATCCGCCAGCTCAGCCATACCCGTTGAATCCTGGAACGCCCTATCCGGTACAACCGCAGTATCGGCATGCCCCACGTAAGCCGAGCGAGGAGTTGCAGCGTGATGCCGAGGCTGCGCTCGCAGCCCGGATGGAGCTGGGTCCGGAATACAACGAGTACGTTGCCGCGGGCCTGGCCGAGAGGGTCGAAGAGATCGCGGAGGCGCGTGCTGCGGAGCTTCGACAGCAGGCTCTGGAGGCCAGTCGGGCCCAGGCGGCGGAGCAGAGCGGCCGAGGACGACAGTTCGCGCTGGCAATCGTCTCCATGGTGATGGGTATCCCAATCACAGCAATCACCGCCAGCGAGGTTGATCCAAGCATCATCGGAGTTGCCGTCTCCTGGGCTGGCATTGTCGGGGTGAACTGGATTCACGCACGCAGCCTCCGCAAGAAGAAGTAGCGCCCAAGATCGCGGGCTGAGCCTGTCGAAGTCTGCGCAATCCTGACCCGCCGATAGGCTGAGGCCACCATCGGTTTCTTCTGCCCTCACGTCGGTAGGCCATTTGGGGGGCAGCATCGGAAAGGCGGCACTCGTGGCGAGCATCGAATTCATAGGCGCACGAGAAATCCTCGATTCCCGTGGCAACCCGACTGTCGAGGTTGAAGTTATTCTCGACGATGGCTCCGAGGGTCGCGCCGCTGTCCCCTCGGGCGCATCCACGGGTGCCTTCGAGGCGGTCGAGCTGCGTGATGGCGAGGCTCGCTATGGCGGCAAGGGCGTCACCAAGGCCGTGCTCGGCGTCATTGATCAACTCGGGCCCGAACTGATCGGGTACGAGGCCAGCGAACAGCGGCTGGTGGATCAGGCAATGCTGGATCTAGACGGCACCGACAACAAGTCCAAGATCGGCGCGAACGCGATTCTGGGCGTATCGTTGGCGGTCGCGCATGCAGCTGCGCACTCTGCAGACCTGCCGCTCTACCGTTACGTCGGCGGACCCAACGCCCATCTACTGCCGGTGCCGATGATGAACATCGTCAACGGTGGAGCCCATGCCGACTCCGATGTTGATGTTCAGGAGTTCATGATCGCGCCGATCGGCGCTGCAACGTTCCGCGACGCCCTAGAGATGGGAGCGACGGTCTACCAGTCGCTGAAGTCGGTGCTGAAAAAGCAGGGACTCGCGACCGGCCTGGGGGATGAGGGTGGTTTCGCGCCGAACCTGCCGGCCAATGTCGCAGCACTGGAGCTGATCTCCACTGCGGTGCAGTCAGCGGGTCTGAAGTTGGGCAGCGATATCGCGCTCGCATTGGACGTCGCAAGCACCGAGTTCTTCGACTCCGGCACCTACACCTTCGAAGGCAGGGTGGTGTCTGCCGATGAGATGACCGGGATCTATGAGCAGTGGGTCAACGACTTCCCGATCGTCTCGATCGAGGACCCGTTGGCCGAGGACGACTGGGCGAGCTGGACTGCGCTTGTCGCCAGGCTTGGCGACAGGATCCAGGTCGTGGGGGACGACCTGTTCGTCACCAACGTCTCGCGGCTGCAGCGCGGCATCGCCGAGAAGGCAGCCAGCGCTCTGCTGGTTAAGGTCAACCAGATTGGATCGCTGACCGAGACTCTGGATGCTGTTGATCTTGCCCACCGTGCCGGCTTCCGCTGCATGATGAGCCACCGTTCTGGCGAAACCGAGGACACCACAATCGCGGACCTTGCAGTCGCTACCAACTGCGGGCAGATCAAGTCTGGGGCTCCGGCGCGAACCGATCGGGTGGGCAAGTACAACCAACTGCTGCGCATCGAAGAGGACCTGGACGACGCCGCCCGGTACGCCGGCGCATCAGCTTTTCCGCGGTTCGAGGCCGGATAGGTGCCGTCTGGTCGAAGGCCCACCTCCCGCCCAAGCGCAGGTCCTGGGCGCGGAAAGCCGCGAGCCCGTACGCAGGCACGCAAGCCGTCCTCGTCGGCGCGTACGGCGGCTAGCTCCGCAGCCGTTGCCCTAGAGGAAAACACGGCTCCGCTGCGGCGTCGCGGATACGGCTTGACGGCGCGTGCCGTCGCCCTCACGGTCGTACTGCTGATCTTGACCATCTCGTACGCGACGTCGTTGCGGATCTACTTTTCGCAGGCCCACGAGATCGCCGCGACCAAGGCTGAGATTGCCCAGCGGCAGCAGCGGATCCGTGATCTTCAAGGTGACTTGGCCCGCTGGGATGACGAGGCCTACGTAAGGACGCAGGCCAGGGAACGGCTGGGTTGGGTCGTGCCCGGGGAAACCGGCTACACGGTTGTCGGTGCCGATGGTAAGCCGCTCGGCGGCGGCGCCCAGATCAGTGCCGAGGCCGCGGCGCAGCAGCAGCCGCAGAACTCCTGGTGGTCCAAGTTATGGGGCTCGGTAGAAGCCGCCGATCGGCCGGCGCCAGTGAATGACCCGGCTGAGGAAAAGACGATCACCGTCAAGACCAAGCCTCGCTAACGAGACCTCAGGGTTGGGCGGCTAGAAAGGCGGCGACGG
>Ga0126308_10000979_pt1 | contig 10747 bp, 15 predicted proteins | sample Plot55_FD_92533 | JGI IMG/M metagenome (GOLD analysis project Ga0126308, IMG submission 92533) | Serpentine soil microbial communities from UC McLaughlin Reserve, CA, USA - Plot55 | ecosystem: Environmental > Terrestrial > Soil > Grasslands | place: USA: UC McLaughlin Reserve, Lake County...
CACGTCTTCGACGATGGGCCGAGGGAGGCTGGTGGTCAGCGGTGGTGCATGAACAGCGTCGCGCTCGACCTGGAACGGCGCTGACGCTAGATCGAGAATTGACGCTGCGAGGGCTCTATAGGTCCTCGCAGCGTGATCCCAAGAGGCTTTCTAAGTGGCTCTTCCCTTTACGGCAGCCGCTCTTTCTCTGTAGGTCGCCAAACTATTGCGAAGGGTCGACTCGGCTGTCGTCAACCGTCGTCGCGATAGTGACGGGCGTTGGAGCGACAGGTGGCGTTGCAAAACCTTCTGTTCCCCCGAGTAACGGGGAAGGGCAGATCCGAAAGATAGGGGTAAAGACCGCTAGGGCCTCGCGCGGGCGCGCGCGTGGGGTCGCAGCGAGCGTGGCTGCCGGGGTTACCCGCCCTTTAATCCCCTTATCTAAGCGGAATTAGGGGGATTCGGTACCACTTTGCACCTATGAAACAAAGTCGTGGGGAAGATCACACTGGCCGCCCTGGGGGCCAAGGCCCTACGCGGGGCATTTTAAGGCTGAGAAATTTTTTATCTGGGTCGCGCTTGGGAGAGGTCTCCGATTTTCCCTACCCCCATATACGACAGCCGGGCGGAGTTATAGGTAATTGGGGACGCAGGTCGATGAAGCAGACTTCAGGAATATATCTGGTGGTCAGCGTCTAGGAGATAAGGGCCCTGTGTATTCAGCCTCGATCCACTCCCTAACCTTTGGGCCATCTGCCGCAAGACCACCAGCGACGCTGGGAATGAGCATCCTATCTCTTAGTGGAGTGTGATCATCTAGAAGCTCGTTGAACCACTGTACGGTGCTGTAGTACTCGACCAAATTGGCGAACCTGTCGGCAGGCAGCAGTTGGCTGATCCTAAGCCGCACCTGTTTCCATGCGTCTTGTCTAATCGGTCGGCCCGGAGCTTCTATTAGACCAGGGTTATCACCGTATTCGTCTGGGTCTCTGGATAAGTGCTCTTCTAGCCCTAAAGACCTGTGCATCATGATCTCTACATAGGCGAGTCGCAGTAGCCCTTCAAGCTCTTTTGACCGTCGCCTTGACTCCACTATCCAATCTCGCAGGGTGGTAAGACCGAAGACAACCAGCGCGCCTATCAAGCCGGCGAGGAGGGTCTCCAGATTCATCTACTCGAACCTGAGGAAGCGTTGCTACCAGGGGTGCGAGTTTGCCTTCTTCTGGCCTGCGCCATCGCCCTACGGGGCGCCCTTCCTCGGATCCATGAGCCAGGGGTAGCGCATGATAAGCGCTACGAAAGCGTACTTGGAGGCGTATTCGATAGCTTCTGCTTGGTCTACCCCATCGGTAGCGCGGTCGCCGAGGAACGCATATAGTCCCTCTTGGTAGAGCGCGTCAAAGGTCTCTTTAGGAATCTCTTCTTGGAACAGGAGGTCGAAGGCTGTAGACGAAAGGGGTCTATGATGCTTCCTGTAGACTTCCACTACCATCTCATCTATTTGGTGCGCTAGCACCTTACGGACCATGTCCCTAAGTTCACCCACGTCTGCCTCGGGGATGTTCCCTACATCCCTGATCTCGTCAGGGTTCCCGGTCATGCGCCTCCTTTGTCCGGCCCCTTTTGGTAGCCGGGGGACTTACACCCCAACTACCCTATGCCACAGGAGCGGCCTGATTTCGCCGTCCCCTGGCCTACATCATCATCTTGAGGGTCAAAAAGCCGGGGTGTAGATCGGGAGCCGTCTGTGGCGCTTCTCGTGGCGCCTCCAGCTCGGGGGTCCGCTCGGTAAGAGCAGCGATAATGTGATACTTACGCCGGAGCTCCTCGTCGCGGATGGAGATGATCTGTTTGAGGTAGGTATTATGCTCGCGTAGCTCTTCGACCAGGGGCGTAAGGTGCGTTCTGATGTCGTCAGTATGCATTAGTACGGCAGCGTAGAGGCTCGCCAGCTCCGGCGAAAGAGTAATTCCTAAATCCTTATGCTGACCTACTAGATGTTGTGGGCTTCGCCGCCGCCGGGTGCATAGAAACGAAAAAAGATTCAGGGTGTAACAAGGTGGGATCAAGCTCGAGAGCCGGGCCATAAAACCCGTACCCTCGAGAGTTTTTATGCATATCGGCGCAACCTTATACGACGGTTTGGTACACCGGTCTCCTCAACTTTTCGAGAACCTTCATTATCGTCAGTTCGCGCCCTTCAGACGTTACAAGGTGTACTAGTGACCACCTCACAGCCTGCTTGAGCGCCTTGTGAAGGGTAACGTGGACTATCTGGACAGTGCGAGGAGAGAGCCCGGAATTCAGCTTCGCCTGGTAAAGGGACTGGATTTGTAGTGCGCTCAACCTGTCTAGCCTGACGTTCCCTAAAACTGGCTTCAAGTGTAGTCGCACCACTTCCTCGTGACGTTGCCAGGTGCGTTGCCGTACCGTATCCCTCACAGCATCGAGCCACCTGTACAGGTACTCCACCACCTTCAGGCAGCCCGAGTCGAACACCACACCGGCGTCCCTCTCCGCTATGGCCTTGACGAGCCTGGTGGCTACGTCCTTACGGGTCTTGCCATATATGTACTTGGTCTTCTTGCCGGTCTCGGTCTGTAGGTCGTACTGGCCAACCCACCGGCCATCCTTCCGCCGGTAGATGCTTCCCTCTTCCCTACCGCGTCTTTTGTCCTTGCTCACGAGATGTGCCTCCCTCCCATTTAAACTGTCAACCGTGAGGGAAGCGGCGGTGGACCCCGAGGATTAAGTCCCTGCGCGGGCCTGTAGCTCAGGGGATAGAGCAACGGGTTTCGGAAAAACCCCGTAAAAATGGGAATAAGAAAGACCGGTCAGCATCACGACTGACCGGAATAGAAGGAGCGGGCCTGGAAGGATTCGAACCTCCGACACACGGCCCCGGAAACCGTTGCTCTATCCCCTGAGCTACAGGCCCGCGTAAACGCGACCGCCCGAAGATGTTAACGCAAGTACCATACCCCTTCAACGCCTTGGGTTTTCACACATCGGCGATCAAGAAGGCAAAAAGCCGGGGGCTGACAGCCGGGGACTGATTGCTATACTACGCGCACCTGTTGTGTACGCGGTAATCTCCGACATCCACGGCAACTTCGAAGCCCTAGAGGCCGTCCTTTGGGACGTCCCAGACGGTACCGAGAGGATCTACTGCCTCGGCGATGTGATCGGCTATGGGGCGAGCCCGAACGAGTGCTGCGGGCTGGTGCGCGAGAGAGAGATACCCCTGATCTCCGGCAACCACGACCTCGCGGTTACGCACCTTTCCATGGACCTCGCCTGGTTCAATCCCATCGCCGCCGCGGCCATCGAGTGGACTCGCGAGCAGTTGACGGAGGAAAACGCGAACTTCTTGGGCACGAGGCCACGCACGATGCAAGGGGAAGGAACGCTCTTCGTGCATGGCTCCGTCCGCGACCCGGACGAGTACATCTTAAATAGAGCCGTAGCTCAGGAGAACCTCAAGGTATTAAAGAAGAAATATCCGGACGTTAGGGTCTGCTTTTTCGGGCACACGCACGTAAAGGCCGTCGCCCCCACACCCGACAACGCATCCTCTGACTACCTCAACCTGACAACAGGCGGTCCTTACCTCGTCAATCCGGGCTCCGTCGGCCAGCCGCGGGACGGCGACACTTTCGCCTCCTATATTCTCGCCGAGAACACGTCCGACAAAGTCCGGGTCGCTTACCGCTCCGTGGAGTACGACATAGAGAAGGCCCAGGCCAAAATCCGGACCGCAGGCCTCCCCGAGATGCTCGCCGACCGGCTCGCCTACGGTCGCTAGAGAGCCAAACGTGGAGCCCCCCTTCCCCAAGCTGTTCACCGTCCAAGAGGCGAACACCCTCTTGCCCGAGCTACGAAAGCTCCTCGAGGAAGTCGCCATACACCGTGACGCCATGCGCAAGAAAGCCCCGCACATGAAGCCGATCCTCGAAGCCTCCGCCTCGAACGGCGGCGGCAAGGCCAGCTCCGAGTATGGGGCCGAGGCGTACAACCTCTACCTAACGGTGGAGCGCATTCACGAGCTCGGCGTTCTCCTCAAAGACCCCGACATGGGCCTCCTGGACTTCCCCCACGAAAAGGACGGCCGCGTCGTCTTTCTCTGCTGGCATCCTCCCGAGGAACAGGTAGGCTACTGGCACGAGGTAGAGGCTGGCTACCAAGGCCGGCAACTCCTCTAAACCCTTGAAGATAGTACTCCAGCGCGTGAAAAACGCCTCCGTCTCGATAGACGACGCACTCTTCTCCGAGATAAGCCCCGGCCTCTTGCTCCTCGTCGGAGTCGCGAAGGGGGATACGAAAGCCGAGGCCGTCTGGCTCGCCGAAAAGGTCGTGGGCTTGCGCGTCTTCGCCGACGACGAGGGGAAGATGAACCTCGGCGTCCGGGAGGCCGGCGGCGAGGTCCTCGCCGTCTCGCAGTTCACCCTCCTCGCTGATACCCGCAAAGGGAAGCGCCCAAGCTTTGTGAACGCCGCCCCACCCGGGGAGGCAGAACCACTCTTCGACTACTTCTGCGAACAGCTGCGCGAGGCGGGCGTCCGTTCTGTAAAGACCGGCTTTTTCGGGGCGATGATGGACGTGGCGCTAACGAACGATGGGCCCGTAACGATTGTTCTGGAAAAGTAAGCCCTCCAGCGTAAGCGGATACGGTTTTCTGGCTTACCTCACCCGTAACGGCCCCCGCTTCGGGCGGCCGTCCGGTTATTGCACCCTCGGTTGGGCTCCGGCTCCGACCTGTCCGGTAGAGGGCACGCATTCCTCTGACCTCATGGCGATCGCACCTGACGGGTAACGGTACGATAATGAGCAAAGCGCCGATCGAAGATTACGGCTGCAGCGCGCGGCAAGACCTGTGCTCGAAACGTGGCCCCCCAGAAGAGCGCCAACCTACCCCGGCGCATATACCCGAGAGCAAGAACCCGAAGCCTAACGCTCCCGGCGGTTCTTCTTCTTGGTCAAGTAAGGCGGGGGCCTCGACCACCAAGGTTGACGCGTCGAAGGTTATGGTCCCCATCATACTCACGAGGAGCCCCGTGCCGGTGAGGGCCGCGATAAACCCGACGATCCCCAAAGTGCCGGCGGCCTCCGACTGGCGGATATGGAAGCCGACCAGCGCCACAAGGAGCAGCAGCACGCCGATCAGATACGCTACGGACTGGGCGGTAAAAGAGATGGTCAAGGCTTCTTCGCTGAAGTTTTCGGGAAAAGCGCCGAGCAACTCCAGCAGCAGAGTCCAGTTGTCGAGGATCAGCAGCGTACCGGCCAGCACCGCCGCCAACCCTCCTACCCGGACGAGGTTCGACAAAGACACGAAGATTCCTTCCTTACTCGTCTACCGACGCAACACTACTTTCCAAGTAAAACATATTGAATAGTAAGACTAGTATCAAGACCTACAGTAGAGTATTCGTTCGAAGTACTTGTGCGGATAGGAAGGTCGGCGGTATAAGTCGAACGGCTAACCGCCGGTTACGAACCCTTCCAAGTACAGGGTAGCCGGGCGGGTATAGGTCTCGCGCTCGATACGTTTCCGGAGAACCTTGCGGCGCTCGCGCAGTCTCCGTCTCGTTTCGATTGGTAAGCCACGCAGCTCCTCGGGCTCTTCTTCGGCGATCACGATCTTATCTAGGTGCCGTATAGGATAAGGCGGTAAGACTTGCCACCGCACCTCCGCAAGCAGCTCCTCGTGTAGAGTGACGAGGCGGTTCGACGGACCGACACCGTAGAGCACAGCGCCCGAAACCTCTCGCGCCAGTTCGCGCCCAAGAGCCTCATCCTCGAGCTGGACGGCGGGCACGGAGTCAACGAAGTCGCTTGTCGCAACCCGTCCATCAGGCTGAACCATAGAGACGAGAGCCGCCAAAGCATTGCCGGCGGTTCTCCCTCGCACGTCGAGTTCGTGGAAGAGCCCAGCCGAATAAGCGAGGTCGAAGGCGCCCGGCTCGAAGGGCGGCTGAAAAATGTCTCCCACGACGAGTTGGACCGGGGCAGCAGGGGCTGCGTACCAGAGTAGCTCCCGGCATTCTTCGATGCGTTTTGGATCTGCGTCGAGGACGGTCACAGCGCCCTTATCGCCGATACGTTGGCTCACGCCTTCGAGCCACAAAGGGGAGGAGCCTCCAGCATAGAGCACGGTGAGACCTTCGATATCGCCTAACAGGTCGAGCTCACGGTCGCAGAAGGAGACGAGGTCCGACTCGAACGCTTCACGCTCGTCCGGCGTTAGAGGATCTCCCGAGTATAATCTCTCCGGCATCCGATTTCCGTTCTGCAAACACGCCCTTCCGGTTCCGAGTGACCGCGCCCGCCGGCTCCGAGCCAGAGCGGCTAGAACTGATCAAAGTATAGAGAAAGGAGGGGCGGCGCGGGCTGCGGTCGAGGCTGCGGACGTTCTGCGAAATTTACGACCTCTCGAAGGTAATGTTCGACGAGACTCGCGTGGCCCTATCTTTATCCAATGGCGTCGAGCGATGCCATCATCCAGAAGCAGGATATAAGGGTAAGGGGTTCCTACCTCAAAGGCATGAGAGGAGAATATTCTAAAACTTACGATGTCGACGTCCGAGCATAAGAAAAGGCTCAGAGACCTCCGTTGCCCCTAGCACTCTAGGCGCAACCCCTTGTCGGATGGCGCGCCGGCAAAGGCGGCACTAAGAGCGTCTAAGTCGGTACTTACCAGCTGATAGATAGCAGGAGCTGGGGCATTAGCACCCTGCCCCCTCCCTTTATGTTCGCTACTCTAGTGAGTTTCCGAGAACACCTCTTCTCGGCAAGTGAGTGAATAGAGGTTAACCGGACTCCTGCAGTCGAGCGAGAGCTCGGTCGAGCGTCATCTTCGGGTCTATACTTCGACCTTCTTGGCGGTCCTTGAGCCAAGCGGCGTTGATTACGCTGCGAACTCGATGCTCGTGGCCCGACTCCCCTTGATCCTCAGCCTTCTCTGACTTGCGCAGAGCGCCCACCAGCTCCGCGAGCCGACTGGTGAGGAACTGTTCCGGTGCGGGGAGCTCGAAGATCTGCTCCATAATCTCATACTCACGAGCCATCCCGCTTTCATCTGCCGGGTTGGGGATTGACTCCCTGAGGAACTCCATTTGCTCCCATAGTTCTGTACCCTCCGGCGATAACCGTGCCGTCTGAGTCTCGATTAGCTCGATGAGGCGGATCTTGTCCACGAGTCTTCCTCTTCTCTAGCGACCCTCAACACACATCCTAACCGCCCAGTCTACGCCTGCTCGATTAGTCCTGCGCTGAGTGTGAATAATCTCATTACTGCCGGGCGATAAAGTACGCATCGAGCACGGTGGCAGAGGTCCAGTGTAAGACCGCCACCGCCCGAGCTGCGTTGACGAGGATTTCTTCCTGGACTTCGGGGCAGAGCCTGCAGGCCCCGCTCGGGCACACGAGATGCGCTACCCGGGGGGTGACGTCACATCGGACATCTGGATCTAATATTCACCCAATCGCCTGTTTTGAGTTAGATGACATGCTCAATTTCTTTCGAGTCATCGGGATCACCTAATACGCTGCTATTGCTCGGATGCCCCCGGCTCAATCCGTGCCCCGAGCTGAAGGAGCCTGCCTAGATCATCCGCGTTTCGCCAGGTCTCAAGGATCTGCCCATCACCGATCCGGTGAATGAACATTGCGCTGAACGTCTGCTGGCGGCCCTGACTGGGTATCCCAAAGAAGCTCTCTTGTACGCACCTGTTAGTCGCTCGCACGACCACCTTGTCACCCTCGGCGATTAAGTCCTCAATCGTGAATTCCTGCTCGATAGGGCCGATCTGTCGAAAGAGCTCGCGAATTCCGTCTGGGCCAGGAGGCAGCCCTCCAGGTGGACCGCCGTGCATCGTCCAAGTCGGAGCGATCATCTCGCAGATATCCTCGATCTTATGTTCGTTGATGAGTTCGAGCCATCGGCGAGCGATCATTTTGTTGTCCTCTATAGAGGACATCACTGTGCCTCCTCTCCGCTAGCGACCGCAGCTGGCTTGCTTGTAAGCCAGCTTCATTAACGACAATAGGGCGCAGATCTGTCAAGGCATGACAACAAGAGAGGAAGGAGCTCGCACCTACCCGCTAGGGGCGGGTTGCCTCTATTCACTGGGCTGCTGAGAAGGGGTGTTCTCGGAAACTGGGATTTCGGTGTGCTAGGTCCTCGGACCCTCGGCTGCCGGGAGTCGATTTTTAGGTAACCCACCGCCCCTGTGTTAATCAGGCAGGCTGATTGTGCCATCCTCAGCCATGGGGAAGGCAGGATTCCAAGCCACCTCCCACACATTCCCCTCGGGGTCTGCAAAGTAACCATGGCGTCCAAAGAAGACGTCCTTCGCCTCTTTGAGGACCGTCGCTCCTGCTGAAACGGCTTCTTCGAGCACAGAGTCCACCGCCTCCCTCTGCGCCACGTTGTGTGCCAGCGCGAAGCCGGAGAATCCGCTCCCTTCCGCACCGACGTTCGCATCTTTGGCGAGGGCCTCCCGCGACCAGAGGGCCAGCACGGTCCCGCTGGTCCTGAAGAATGCAACCTCCCCCTGGACGCTTGCACCGGACAGGGGCCACCCCAAGCCATCCTGGTAGAAAGCCACGGCGCGTTGGAGATTCCTTACACCTAGCGTAATGAGACTAACTCTGGGTTCCATCGCACTACACGCTCCCTTTATTCCAACCGTTGTATACGGGATTGTCCTGAAGAGACTCTTTGTTTACATCTGGCAACCGCTCCCCATTCACTTGGCTACCCAGAAGAGGTGTTCTCGGAAACCTAGCTTCCGGTACTAGCCTTTCTCGAAAACACACGCGGCTACTGATACTTACTTTAATGCTCTGTTCCTCCAACGCTCTGCAGGCTTTAACGCTGCTGCTGTGGCTTTGCCCTACAGTCCCACAACTTAGCATCGCGCAACGTACCCGCTGGTCTCACGTTCGACTACCAACGAGTGGAGTAGAGGCACCGCGGCTTTCACTTTGTCCTATACGGCGAATGTTTTGTGTATGATGGTAGCTGTGGTGATGATAGTGGAAGGAGAGATGTTATGAGCGAGGAAAATCGTTCTTTTTGGGAGAGGCTCTTCGGTAGCTCCGAGGAAGATGAACAAGAGCGAAAGGTTCGCGAATTCATCATTCATCATGTAAAGCAAGGGACGCCCCTTAGGGACGTACTTCGGGAAGAGTACGTCCAGCGCAACGCTTCTCAGCCGGTGATCGAAGACATCATCGCAGACCCTAGGCTCATCGAAGCTGCTCAGGAGCAGATGAGAGAGGATTTCTCCTCCGGGCGGCTCGATCCAGAGCCTCCCCCAAGCGCCGCTCGGTAGTTCTCGTTGTTTTTCCAGAAACACCGCTAGGAAGCAGCTCGCGCCCTATTCATCGAGTGGCCGAGAAGGCGTGTTCTCGGAAACTGGCAGCTTCCGGTATGCGGGGTTCTCGGGAACTCAAGCACGGCTTCCTTGCCCCATAGGCTCTTAACTAAGGTTGGCTACTCTTCATTCTCGCGCTTGCCCAGTTCTCTGTCGAATAGGAGGAGCGCCTCGTTCTTCTCGCCGCTCATCTATAATGTTCGGACAACGTCTCCGAGGTTCTTCTCTTCCTCAACCTGTTGTGTCACGAACCACTGCAGAAAAAGTTGGCTTGCCTAATCGTCCTCTCTCACTGCTAGTGCCACTGCTAGTGCGTCAAGGTCGTTTATATCTGCCGTGACCGCTTGCTCCTGTCTAACCTTTGCTTCTCGGCGGCGCAATTTGTAATTATTTGCAAGTACTTGTAACTATAGTAACACATACCGGTGTCATACGCAACAAGTGGTAACTAGATCACCACGTACGACAAAGATCTAGTATATGATCTTTAGTATCAGTTTTCGTAGCAGTGAGTCACTGAGGAGCGCTCGTACGCAAATCTGTTTGTGTAAAGTCGCAGACCGGCAATCCACAAGATTGCCCAGAACAGGAGAGATGTTTTGAAGAAGTTAGTGTTAGTGGCAACGATGTTGGCGGTGCTGGCACTGGTCGCAGCGCCCGTCCTCGCTCAGGTTTGGTTCGGGATCGGTGACACCGAGAACGAGAGCGGCGAGATCGAAACGGAGAACGCGTTCGAGATCGCGGGCGACAACAACAACGCGTGTTTGGGACAGTTGCAGTTCGGCCAAACCGGCAACTTCACCAACCAGCAGGGTGCCTTGCAGTACGCCTCTGACGCCGACGACCTTGAGTTCGGTGGTGGCGAGTTCGAGTTCGCGCCCGAGAATGAGACGGCGTGCGAGCAGGCGGTCCAGCAGTCCGCCGCTGCTTCCAGCACCTTCTAAGTAGTAGTAGCAAAACGAAGCCAGGGCCAGCGAGGATTAACCTCTAAGGCCGGCAGGTGCGAGGGCCGGGGTTTTAGGACCCCGGCCCTCCTCTATGTTCGCAGACAAGAGGTTGAGTTCTTCCTCTTAAAACCACAACTTCTGGTATTCCGGTTGTATTTTTCATCAAAGTTGTATTAATTACAACATCTATACGATATCCTCCACGCTACAACTTGTCGTACTTGATACTTGTATAGATTCTCCGGGGGGGTTTATGGACTACAAGGAAAGGCATTTACGCTGGATGGAGATGATGTGGGAGCGTCACCAAAGCATCACTCGCGAGGAGAAGAGGAAGGAAGAGGTTCTCGAGATATTCGAAACCCTCTGTGACCTTGCCAAGCGTCGTCGTGTAGAGGCTCCTTATTTTCCACTCTGGGAGTCCTGCTGACAACAACTACG
>Ga0126308_10000981_pt1 | contig 10743 bp, 11 predicted proteins | sample Plot55_FD_92533 | JGI IMG/M metagenome (GOLD analysis project Ga0126308, IMG submission 92533) | Serpentine soil microbial communities from UC McLaughlin Reserve, CA, USA - Plot55 | ecosystem: Environmental > Terrestrial > Soil > Grasslands | place: USA: UC McLaughlin Reserve, Lake County...
CCGAACGAGGGCTACAACGTCATGTTCGTGCCGATGGGCGACGACGGCCGCCCCTCGGGCGCCGGCCTTGCGACGGCGACGGCAACGGCGACGGCGACGGCAACGGCAATTTGACAGGATGCACAGGATGGTGAACAGGATGACGGCCCCAGGACGCGAAGACTCCCGGGGCCGTCATCCTGTTCACCATCCTGTGCATCCTGTCAAATTGCCGTTGCCGTCGCCGTTGCCGTCGCCGTCGCAAGGCCGGCGCCCGACCGGCGGCCGTCGTCGCCCATCGGCACGAACATGACGTTGTAGCCCTCGTTCGGCAGCGGCGCGCGGTCGAAGCCGCCGTGGAAGGCGATGAACGCCCCGCCGCGGTAGCGCTCCGGGAACTGGTTGCCCGTGTAGAAGTGCAGCCCGTTCGGCGCCCAGTGCGCCCCGAACGTCGCCAGCGGCTGGTTGTAGGCCGCGCAGTCGTAGCCGGCGCCGCTGGTCGCCTGGCCGTTCCCGCCGTACTCCGGCCTGCTGGCGGCAGCGGACGTTCGACAGTCGAGACCGCCCCGCACTCCGGCCCGCGCCGGCCCGCGACGCGTGCGCGGAGCCTAGCGAGTGGTGCGAACGCGCGACAACGAAGTTGAGCCGGAGAGCATTCCAGGCGTGACGAAAGGGTCCGCGCGCGCGGCTAGCGTCGGGCCGGCGGCGCGGCGCCGGTGATTGCGCGAAGCGGACCGGGGCGGAGATTTGTGGGTCGGCCAGCGCCGCCGCGCCCAACCCTTTCATGACGAGCCCGCCGTGCCCACCGAGCACCCTCTGTCCCGCCGGTCGTTCCTCGCCGCCGCCGCCGCCGCCGCCGCCGCCGCCGCCGCCTCGAGCCTCGCGGTCTCGGGGCTCGCGTCGTGCGCCCACCTCGGCCGCCGCCGCGACGAGGGGATGCTGGTCTACGTCGGCACCTACACCGACGCCGGGCGCGCCGAGGGCGTCTACCTGTTCCGCCTGGACGCGGAGGCGGGCACGCTGCGCCCGGCCGGCGCGGCGGCGGTCGGCCCGAACCCGTCGTTCCTCGCGCTGCATCCCACGCGCCGCGTGCTGCTCGCGGTGAACGAGGTCACCGAGTGGGAGGGGCAGCGGACGGGCGCCGTGAGCTCGTTCGCCGAGGCCCCGGAGACGGGCGCGCTCACGCCGGCCGGCCGGCGCGTCTCGCACGGCGGCGCGCCCTGCTACATCTCGGTGGACCGTACGGGCCGCTTCGCGCTCGTCGCGAACTACGTCGGCGGGAGCGTCGCCGTACTGCCGATCGCCGGCGACGCGCTGGGCGAGGCGACGGCGGTGGTGCAACACGCCGGGCCGGCCGGGCCTAACGCGGCCCGGCAGGAGGCGCCGCACGCGCACTGCATCATCCCGGACCCCACCAACCGCTTCGCGCTGGCGGCGGACCTCGGGCTGGACCGCATCTTCGTCTACGCCCTCGACGACGCGGGCCGGCTCGCCCCCGCCGCCACGCCCTTCGCCGCGCTGCCGGCCGGCGCCGGCCCGCGCCATCTGGCCTTCCACCCGTCGGGGCGGTTCCTGTACGTCGTGAACGAGCTGGACCTCACGCTGGGAGCGTTCCGCTGGGACGCCGCGGCGGGCACCCTCGCGCCGCTGGCGATGGTCCCGCTCCTCGCGCAGCGCCCCGCGGGCGAGGCGACGGCCGCCGACCTGCACGTCGCGCCGTCGGGGCGCTTCCTGTACGCGTCGGTGCGCGGCGACGACAGCGTCGTCGTCTTCGCCGTCGACCCCGCCTCGGGCGCGCCGGCGCCGGTGCAGCGCGTGTCGACCGAGGGGCTCTGGCCGCGCAACTTCGGCCTCGACCCGTCGGGGCGCTTTCTCTTCGTCGCCAACCAGCGCTCGGGCTCGATCGTCGGCTTCCGCGTCGACGCGGACACCGGCCGCCTGACGCCGACCGGCCAGCGCGTCGAGGTGCCGTCGCCGGTGTGCATCCGCTTCGCCGAGGGCCGCCCCGCCTGACACCGTCGCCACTGCCGTTGCCGTCCGACTCTTGCCGACGGCTGCGCTGGTAAATACTCTTGCGGAGCAATTGTCACCTTCGGCGGACGGGCAGCGACGCTATGGCGAGCCGCGGCGAGAGCGGGATGAGCAACCTCGAGTTCCACGTGCTGCTGGCGCTCGCCGGCGGTCCGCTCTACGGGCTCGCCGTCAGAGACGCGGTCGCCGCGGAGTCCGGCGGCTCGCTCGCGCCGCGCGCCGGCTCGCTCTACCGGGTGCTCGCGCGGCTGATGGCCGACGGCCTGGTCAGGGAAGTCGCGCCCGCCGAGGAGCTCCCGCCGCACCCGGGGCTGGCGCGGCGGTACTACGCCCTCACGCCCGCGGCGCGCGGCGAGCTGCTGGCCGAGACGCGCCGCCGCAAGCACGCGGCCGCCATGGCCGAGAAGCGCCTGGGCGTCGCGCCGGGCCGATCGTGAAGCGCGCACTGCTGTCCCTCGTGCGGCTGTTCCCGCCCGCGTTCCGGGAGCAGTTCGCGGCCGACATGGCCGAGCAGGTGGAGCGCGACTACGACGCCGCCCGCGCGCGCGGCCATCCCGCGTTGCTCTGGTTCGCGCTCGCCACGGCGTTCGACCTGGCGAAGTCCGCCGCCGTGGAGCGCTGGAGCCCAACGTGGGTCCACACGCCGACGACCTCCACCGAGGAGCAGGCAATGCGTTCGACCTTTCACGGGTGGTCCACCGACCTCCGGCTCGCCGCCCGCGCCCTGCGGCGCTCCCCCGGCTTCACCGCGGTGGCCGCCGGAACGCTGGGGCTGGCGATCGGCGCGAACGCGGCGATGTTCGACGTCGTGGACACGGTGCTCCTGCGCCCCCTGCCCTTCGCCCACGCGGACCGGCTGGTGCACGTCGCGGCGTCGGCGCCGGGGACCGAGATGCCGGCGGAGTTCGGCGTCTCGCTCGAGTTCTACCTCCAGTACCGCGAGCAGTCGAAGCTGCTCGAGGACGTGTCGACGTACAACTCCTTCACGTCGACGCTGCGCACCGAGGACCGCGTCGAGCGCGTGCGGATGTCCTCGCCCACGAACTCGCTCTACTCCACGCTCGGCGCGCTCCCGATTCTCGGGCGCCTGCCCGTCGCCGCCGACGAGGACCGCGTGGTCGTCATCAGCCACGCGCTGTGGGCCACCTGGTTCGGCAGCGACCCCGCGGTCGTCGGCCGCGTCTACGACATCGCCGGCCGGCGCCGCGAGGTCGTCGGCGTCATGGGGCCCGAGTTCCGGTTCCCCGAGGACGGGACGCTGCTCTGGATCGCGGGCGAGATCCGGCCCGAGCGGATCGAGCCGGGGCGCTTCTGGATGCCGCTGGTGGCCCGCATGAAGCCGGGCACGACGCCGGAGGCGGTGGCGCGGGAGCTGACGCTGCTGGCGAAGCGGCTGCCCGAGCGCTTCGGCGGGTCGGCGAACTACGTCCGCATCATGGAGCGGCACCGCGCGGTCGTCCGCCCGCTCACGGAGCAGATGCTCGGCGCCATCTCCCGCCCGCTCTGGGTGCTGTTCGGCGCCGCCTCGATCGTGCTGCTCATCGCGTGCGCCAACGTCGCCAACCTGTTCACCGTCCGCACCGAAGGGCGCCAGCGCGAGCTGGCCGTCCGGCGGGCGATCGGCGCCGCGCGCGGCCAGCTCGTCCGGCTCCAGATGGCCGAGACGCTCGTCGTCGCCGGGGCGGCCGCCGCCATTGCGTTAGGCATCGCCTGGGCGGGGCTGCCGCTCTTCCTCCGGGCCGCGCCGGCCGAGGTGCCCCGCATCGGCGACGTCCGCATCGGCGCCGCCATGGTGCTGTACACGCTCGGCGCGGCGGCGCTGTCGGCGCTGGCGTGCGGGCTCGTGCCGGCCGTCCGCGCCTCCGCCCCGGATCTGGCGCGCCTGCGCGAGGGCGGCCGCGGCTCGACGCGCGGGCGCCACTGGGGGCGCAACGGACTCGTCGTCGGCCAGACCGCGCTGGCGCTCGTGCTGCTCATCGGGTCGGGGCTGCTGATCCGCAGCTTCGACAAGCTGCGCCACGTGGACCCGGGCTACGAGACGCAGGACGTCTTCACCTTCCAGATCGCGCCCGAGGGCGAGGCGCTGCACGACGGCCCGTCGTTCGCGCGCTTCGACATGGACTTCATGGCGCGCCTCCGCGCGCTGCCCGGCGTGCAGTCCGTCGGCCTCGTGGAGAACGTCCCGCTCAACGAGGGGACCGACGTCGGGCGCTTCCGGACCGAGGACATGGCGGGCGATCCGGCGGCCGCCGTGCGGCTGGACTTCACCTTCGCCGCCGGCGACTACTTCAAGACGATGGGCATCGACGTGATCGCCGGCGAGCCGTTCTCGAGCACCGACCTCCCGTCGACGCTGGGCAAGGTGGTCGTCAGCCGGTCGGCGGCGGGCCGCCTGTGGCCCGGCGGGGGCGCCGTCGGGCGGCGGCTGCAGCTCCAGGGCGACTCCACGTGGTCGACGGTGATCGGCGTGGTCGAGGACGTGATGCAGTACGGCTTCCGCGACACGGCGCAGGCCACGGTCTACTTCCCGCTCGTGGGCCCGACGCCGACGAGCTGGATGATCTCCTCGCCGGCGTACGTCGTCAGGACGCCGCGCGCCGAGTCGATCGCCCCCGAGGTGCGGGCGCTGGTGCGCGAGGTCGCGCCGAACGCGCCGATGTACCGCGTGTTCACGATGGCCGGGCTGGCGCGGGACTCGATGGTGCGGCTGTCGTTCACGATGCTGACGCTCGGCATCGCGTCGGCGCTGGCGCTCGTCCTCGGCGCGGTGGGGCTGTACGGCGTGCTCTCCTACGTGGTGGCCCAGCGCACGCGCGAGATCGGCGTGCGCATCGCGCTTGGTGCGGACGTCGCGCAGGTCAGGCGGATGGTAGTGGCGCAGGGCACGCGCGTGGTCGCCGTCGGCGTCGCGACGGGGCTCGCGGCCGCGCTCGCCTCCACGCGCGCGCTGGGGAACCTGCTGTTCGGCGTGGCGGCGGTGGACGTCGCGACGTTCGTGGGGATGTCCACGTTCATGATCGCGGTGGGGCTGCTAGCGAGCTACCTGCCGGCGCGCCGGGCGTCGAGCGTCGACCCGATGGTGTCGCTGCGGGGGGAGTGACCGGACGCCCGCGTGCCGGTCCGGGGGGCCGAGGTGCGCGTCGATGAGCGCCACCGCGCGCAGGCTCCCCTGCCTCCGGCTCCAAGCCGAAAACGGCCGAATCGCGCAAACACATGTAGCGACTGGGTTTGCCGCCCGCCGCGGCACTCGGCTTGCTTATTCGTCCGGGCAGGCGGCCGGCGGCGGGGCCGGGGCGAAGCCGTTAGGCCGTCGGATCGCGGCCGCGCCGGACCAGGAGAGAGCGCCAGATGGAGTTCCGGGATTCGAACGGGGTGGAGTGGTCGGTCTCGGAGGTCTCGCCGGCGGGCGCGACCGCGGGCAGCTTCGCGCTGCTGCCCAGCGACTACCGGACGGGGTGGCTCGCGTTCAAGTCCACCGGGGAGCGGCGGCGCCTGATGCCCTACCCCGCCGACTGGCGCGAGCGCTCGGTGGAGGAGCTCGCGGAGCTCTGCCGCCGGGCCAGACCGGTCCCGGTCTCTGGCGAGCACGTCCGCATCGGACCGGCGCCGTAGGCCGGCGGCCGGGCTCCGGGTGTTCTGGTTCACCCCCCTCCGACGCATCTGAGGGCACGACTCACCGGCGCGCCGGACCGCGCCGCAGGTAGTAGCTCCCGGGAGTAGCGTGGCGACGTTCACAGACAGCGACGGCGTGCAGTGGCTCGTGTCCGAGGTGGTGGACCCGCCCCGGTACATGGTGCCGCGCGAGCTGCTCGTCCACCCCGAGTTCGCCCGCGGCTGGCTGCACTTCCGCTGCGCCGCCACCACCCGCCGGCTCGCGCCCTACCCCTCGAGCTGGCGGCTGCTCTCGCCGGTCGAGCTCGAGGGGCTGTGCCGCTGCGCCCGGCCCGAGGTCGACCCCGCGCGCGTCGAGAACAGCGGCGTGTTCCGCGCCTGGCGCTCCGTCACGTTAGGCAGGCGCTGAGCCCGCCGGGCGTCGGCCGCCGGCCCCGCACCCGGCCCGCGTCGTGCGGACGTTCCGTCCTCGGGGATGCACCGCCGGCAGTGATGAGGTAGCTTGCTGCACGCGGCATCGACCGCGATCGCGGAGGCGGATGACCCGAAGGAGCGTGGTGCGCGCATCCAGGCCCTACAACGAGAGCGGCGGGGGGACCGTCCCGCCCGCTCCGATCAGCATTTTGCTGGTCGACGACAAGCCCGCCAACCTCATCGCGCTCGAAGAGCTCCTCGCGCCCCTCGGCCAGCGGCTGGTGAGCGTGACGTCCGGCGCCGAGGCGCTCCGCCGCGTGCTGTCCGAGGACTTCGACCTGATCGTGCTCGACGTCCGCATGCCCGAGATGGACGGCTTCGAGACCGCCGCGCTCATCCGCCAGCGGGCGCGGACGTGGGGCGTGCCGATCATCTTCCTCACCGCGCAGGGCGACGATCCCGTGCTCGCCCTCCGCGGCTACGGCCTCGGCGCCGTGGACTGGATCGGCAAGCCCTGCGACCCGAACGTGCTCCGCGCCCGGGTCGCCGTCTTCGTCCGGCTGGCGCAGGCCGAGCGGGCCCGCGTGATCGCCGAGCAGCAGTCGCGGGAGACGCACCGGCTCTCGGGCGACCTCCAGGCGCAGGCGGTGGAGCTCGAGGAGCACGTCAGCGAGGCGCAGCAGCTGGCGAAGCGTCTGGAGCGCGCGAACGAGCAGCTTCGCGACGCGGTGGCCGAGGCGGAGCGCGCGCGGGGGGACGCCGAGCGGGCGCGCGACGAGGCCGAGCGGTACGCGCAGGACGCCGAAGACGCCCGCGTCGCCGCCGAGCGGGCGAATCGCGCGAAGTCCGACTTCCTCGCCGTCGTCTCGCACGAGCTGCGCACGCCGCTCAACGCGATCCTCGGCTACGCCGACCTGCTGGAGATGGAGCTGGCGGGGCCGCTCACCGAGCAGCAGCGCGACTACGTCGTGCGGTCGCGCGGCAGTGCGCGGCATCTGCTCGGCGTGGTGGACGACGTCCTGGACCTGGCGAAGGTCGAGGCTGGCGAGATGCGGGCCGCGCACGAGGTCGTGCCCGCCTCCACCACCATCGCCGAGGCGCTCGCGCTGGTCGCCCCGCAGGCGGCCGCGCGCGGCATCGCGTGGGAGGGCCCGCGGCCCGACAGGGACTGCAGCGACGTCCATTACACGGGCGACGCGCACCACGTGCGGCACATCCTCGTGAACCTGCTCGCCAACGCGGTCAAGTTCACGCACGCTGGCGGCCGCGTGTCCGTCGCGTGCGGCGTCACGGACGCCCCGCCCTCCGCGCTGGCGGCCCGGAGCGCGGGGGCGGAGGGACGCTGGGCCTTTCTGAGGGTCGAGGACACCGGCATCGGCATCGCCGAGGACCAGCTCGAGCACATCTTCGAGCCGTTCGTGCAGGCGAGTCAGGGGCTGTCCCGCCAGACGGGCGGCACCGGGCTCGGGCTCGCGATCAGCCGGCGCCTGGCGCAGCTCATGGGCGGGGAGCTGACGGTGCGGAGCCGGGTCGGCGCGGGGTCGACGTTCACGCTCTGGCTGCCCGCCAGTCCGGTCCCGGGCGCCGCCGCGCCGGTCGGCGCGCCGCCGATGGCCGCCCGGGCGGCCATCGGCGCCCTGCTCGCGACCAGCGTGCCGGGCATCGTCAACGCGCTGACGGAACAGCTCCGCGCCGACCCCGAGACGGCGGGGGCGCGCTCGGCGGCGCCCATCGACCTCGAGGACCACACCGCGACGTTTCTGGCGGACATCGCGCAGAGCTTCGCCATTCTCGACGACCACGGGGCGCACCGGGTGCCGCTGATCCAGGACGGGACCGAGATCCAGCGGCTCATCGCGCAGAAGCACGGCGCGCAGCGGCGGCGCCTCGGCTGGTCCGAGGCGGCCGTCCATCGCGAGTTCGCCATCCTCCGGCGCGAGGTCGAGTCCGCACTCCTCCGCGGGACGGCGGCGTCCCCGAACGCGCCGATCGAGGAATCGATGGCGCTCCTGTCGCTCTTTCTTCGCGAGGCCGAGGAGATCAGCCTGAGCGGCTTTCGAGGGCAGCGCTGAGCGGCGTCACCTGACGTCGCCCGTGCGCTTGTAGGACCGCGCCTGCGCGCGGAGCGCCTCGAGCTCGCCGTCGCTCATCGTCTCCCACCCCTCGGGGATCGGCGCCAGGCGGCGGCGGTCGTTGACTTCATCGGCGTGGAAGGCGAGCCAGCCGCGCTCGAAGCCCTGCGTGACCGGCCGGCGCCGGCTGCGCGGCCCACGTCGGCGGTCCGGGAAATCGATCGGGCGCGCGGCGACGCGCCGGTCGGCGACTTCCGCCCGCCGCCGCTCCACGCTCGCCGCCGCGCCCATCGCGCCGCCCATCGCGTCGCCGCGGAACCCGCTCGGCACCACCGGGAAGACCGTCCACCGCTGCCCGTCCGAGTCGGTGAATGTGCGAATCGCCATGGATCAGCACGTCGGAGCATGGCTCGTACCGCGGGCATGCGCGGCCGCCCGTAGCCCGGCGGATTCGAGGCGAGCGGCACGCGCGCCGTGCAGACGACCGCGCCCCCATTCCGGGGGAGGAGGCCCGGTGGGGGCACGGACCCGGCGGTCAGCCTTCGACGCTGGGATGCGGCGCAGGGCTGGGCCGAAGTGCGCGGCGGGCCCGCACTAAGCACGCCGCTGTGGCGCCGAGGACGGGTATACGGGCCGCGGGCGAACGAACACGCCCCCGCTCCGGGACGAGGCCTGGAACGGGGGCGTGTGTCGTACGAGCAGTCGCGAGTCGCTGGTGTTGACCGCGCTGCACCGCTCATCTGTTTGCATCGCCCATGCCACCGCCGCGGCGCCGCAGTTCGAGGCGACGGCGACGGGGACGGGGACGGGGACGGGGACGCCTGGTCACTACCGGCTCCAGCTGAGGGCGATGAGCTCGTCCCGGGTCAGCATGCGCCAGGTCGCGGGGTAGCTCCACACGCGGCGCACCGCCGTTTCCGACTCGAAGACGAGGCAGCGGTGCGGGCGCCCCTCGCCGGCCGCCGCGAACGGGGGCGCGGGAAGGTCGGGTGGGCAGTCGCGCTCGTGGACGCGCCACGTGATCCCCGTGGCCGGGTCGCGAAACAGGAGCTCCCCCCCGGTGCCCCTCCAGATGTCGCTCATCGAGACCGGCCTTCGACCGGCTGCGGGGTGGCAGGGCGTCCGCGTGACACCAGCGGTCGCGCGAGTGACGGCGCCGACGGACACGAAGGATGACCCCGTCACCGCGCCGGCGGAAGGTCCTCGCCCGATCGGGGGTCCAGATGGCGCTGCTCGCCGACCGCGTACGCCTCGCGCATCCAGGCCGCGAAGTCGGCGTCCACCTCCTCGGGCCGCTCGAGCCGGAAGTGGTGCACCACGTTGCGCGGCGAGATCACCTCGACCTTCCGCAGGCGCGGGTGCTCCAGGCGACGCGCCAGCACCACGTGCCCGTCGAGCCACCGCCGGCGCGTCGTGACCTGCGCGAACGACATGCGGACCTGGAAGGCGATGCGCGTCTTCTCGGGGAGCACGGTCACGGGGCCGAGCCGCCGGACCACGTCCAGCACGCGCTCGTAGAGCTCGCGGACGATCGGCTCCCGGCCGGCGAAGTGCGCCTCCAGGTCGTGGCGCCCGCAGGCGTGCGACTGGTTGCGGTTTGCGAACTGGCGGCCGCAGCGGGGGCACGGCCAGAGCGGCGTGGAGGGCGGCATGGCGGTCGTTTTCACCTTGTCTCGGCGCGGCGTCATGCAAAGGGAAGACGCGATCTCCCGATCGCGCAACTGGCTCTGGCTTCCGTGCCCGCCCGGCAGGCGGTGTCCGCGCTGAAGGACGCGCTGCGTGCCTGACGCAGACGTCGCCGGGAACCCGTCGGGAACCCGCGCGCGGCGGTCGGCGATTTGTCTCTTGAGCGGCGGGGGCTGCCGTCCGACGCCCGCCGACCTAACGAGCGTCCCACGTCCCCGGAGGAGCGATGCCACTGTCCGGCAGTCAGCGCGCCCACCTCGAGCGGCGCCTGGTGGAGGAGCGCGAGCGCGTCGCGGAGGCGCTGCGGCGGCTCGGCGGCCGGTTCGCCGAGACCGGGCAGGACGCCGCCGGCGACCTGTCCAAGATGCCATTTCATCCGGCGGACGAGGGGACCGACGAGATCGGCCGCGAGATCGACGCCGCGGAGGAGACGCGGCTCGGCCGCGAGCTGGCGGAGATCGACGCCGCGCTCGAGCGGCTGTACCGGCAGCCGGAGTCGTTCGGCCGCGACGAGCGCACGCGCGAGGAGATCCCGTTCGAGCGGCTCGAGCTGATCCCGTGGGCGCGGCGGCGCGTCGACGGGTCCCGGTCCGGATGACGGGCATGCCGGCCTTCCGGATCGCCCCGCCGCGGACCGTCGCCGTGCGCTACGGCGGGGCGGTCGTCATCGCGGGGCTCGGCTTCGTCGCCGCGCTCGCTATGCGGCCTGCCCACGTTCAGACGAACCTGCCGTTCGTCGCCGCGGTGGCGGTCAGCGCCTGGTACGGGGGGCGCGGGCCCGGACTGCTCACGAGCATCCTCGCGGTGCTCGCCATCGCGTTCTTCATCAGCCTCCCGAGCCGGGCCACCGGCGCCGTGCCCGGCGTCGCGCACGGGGTGTATCTCGCAGTGTTTCTGCTGGTCGCCTTCATCATCGGCGCCACCACCGAGTCGCTGCGCGTGGCGCGCG
>Ga0126308_10000982_pt1 | contig 10734 bp, 8 predicted proteins | sample Plot55_FD_92533 | JGI IMG/M metagenome (GOLD analysis project Ga0126308, IMG submission 92533) | Serpentine soil microbial communities from UC McLaughlin Reserve, CA, USA - Plot55 | ecosystem: Environmental > Terrestrial > Soil > Grasslands | place: USA: UC McLaughlin Reserve, Lake County...
AGCTCGACCGTGCGGACGATCTCGTCGGTGTCCTGGGTGGCCAGGCAGACCGGCCAGGCGTCGACCCCGGCGAACTGCTTGAACAGCAGGGCCTTGCCCTCCATCACCGGCATGGCCGCCTCGGGGCCGATGTTGCCGAGGCCGAGCACTGCCGAGCCGTCGGTGACCACGGCCACGGTGTTGCGCTTGATGGTCAGCTTGCGGGCGTCGGCCGGGTTGGCGGCGATCGCCCGGCAGACCCTGGCCACCCCGGGGGTGTAGGCCATCGACAGGTCGTCGCGGGTCCGCAGCGGCACCTTGGAGGTCACCTCGAGCTTGCCGCCCAGGTGCAGCAGGAACGTCCGGTCGCTGACGGCGTGGACGTCGGCGCCCTCGATCGCGCCGACCGCCTGGGCGATCGCGTCGGCGTGGCGGGCGTCGACGGCGTTGCAGGTCAGGTCGACCACCAGCAGGTGCGGGTGGGACTCGACGATGTCGACCGCCACCACGGTGCCAGCCGACTCGCCGACCGCGGTGGTGATGCGGCCGATGCCCAGCGGGTCGGCGCCGAGGTGCACCCGCATGGTGATCGAGTAGGAGGCGCTGGGGATGCCCATGGAAGCTCCTTGGAACGGGAACGGTCGGCCGCGGAATGCCAGCAAGCCTATCCCAGAGCCTGGGCGGCTACGCTGGCCCGGTGACCGTGCCCGCCGCCAGCCTCCCGGCATCGCTGGCCGTGCCCGACCCGGGCCGGCTCGACCCGGCACGGCCGGACTACCAGGCCATCCTGGCCGCCCACGGGCTGGCCCTTGCCGCCGGCGAGGACGGCTACCTCGACCCGGCCACCGGCTGGTGGTCCTTCACCGCCGCCTACCTGTGGGACCGGGGCACCTGCTGCGACAGCGGCTGCCGCCACTGCCCGTACGTCAACCAGGCCGCCCGCCTCGCCGGGTCGTAACGCTCCCGTACCGCTGACCCCGTACCATCGTTGCCATGGGCGCCAAGAGCCGGACCGTGCTCGCCTGGTCGTTGTGGCTGGCCACGCTCGGCTGCCTGGCCGGCGGGCTGGTGGTCACGCTCCTGGTGACCCGGCCGCTGACCGCCGACGTGCTGGTCGACGGCGCCTTCGAGGGCGCCATCTGGCTGCTGTTCGCCACCGTCGGGCTGGTCCTGACCCTGCGCCGGCCTGAGAACCCGATCGGCTGGCTGTACGCCGCCGCCGGCCTCGTCTGGACGGTGTACGTCCCCTGGGACTCGTGGGCCGACCAGCTGGTCGTGGCCGGCCGCCCGCTGCCGCCGGCGGCCCAGCTGGCCGCCCTGGCCGCGGAGAACCTGTGGGCGGTCGGCATCCTGCTCGCCGTCACCCTGCCGCTGCTGCTGCTGCCGGACGGGCGGGTGCGCTCGCGCCGCTGGCGGGTGGTGGCCCTGGTGGCCATCGCCGGGACGGCCGTCAACGTGCTCGCCTGGAGTTTGTCGTCGGAGCCGATGACCCAGACCATCCGGCCAGTGGCCAAGCCGTTCGCGCTCGGCGGCTGGGCCGGCGAGGCCGCCACCACGGTCAGCTGGATCGGCTGGGCGGTGCTGTTCGCCAGCATCCCGGCCGCGGCCCTCTGCGCCGTGCTCCGGTTCCGGGCCTCACGGGGGGTCGAGCGCCAGCAGCTGCGCTGGGTCGCCACCGGGGCCGCCGCGGCCGCCGCCGGGCCGCTGCTGCTGATCCCGCTGGGAGAGCTCGGGCTGCTGCCCGAGGACGCCTTCGCCCCGGTGATGCTGCTGTCGGTCCCGGTGGCGATCGCGGTGGCGGTGCTGCGCTACCGGTTGTGGGACCTGGACCGGCTGGTCAGCCGGACCGTCACCTACGCCCTGGTCACCGCCCTCCTCGTGGTGCCCTACCTGCTGGTCGTGCCCACCGCCTCCAAGCTCGCCGCCGGCTCGGGCAGCCTGGCCGTGGCCGCCGCCACCCTGGCCGCGGCCGCCCTGTTCCAGCCGCTGCGCCGCCGGGTCCAGGACCTGGTCGACCGCCGTTTCAACCGCCGTCGCTATGACGCGGTCCGGACCGTGGATGGGTTCGCGACCCGGCTGCGGGACCAGGTGGACCTGGACGCTCTCAACCGCGAGTTGCTGGCCGTGGTCGACCAGACCATGCAACCCACCATCGCCTCGCTGTGGCTCCGTTTCGCCCCCTGACGACCCGGTCCACCTGCGGTGATAGGGTACGTCTATTGCGGACATAGCAACGAATAATTGGATCAATATCTGCCGGTCGTTTACAATCCGTTCGTTCAAAGACGTGCCGGGAATTGCCCCGGGAGGCGGTGCCGTCATGCTCGAAAACACCTCGTCGAGTTTGTCCGGGAATTGGCTGACCAGCCCGCGCTGGCGGGGCGTTCGCCGGGAGTACACGGCCGAGGACGTGCACCGGCTCCGGCCCCAGGTGCTGGTCGAGCACACCCTGGCCCGGGTGGGGGCCGAGCGGCTGTGGCGGCTGCTGGGCGAGCGCGACCACGTGGCGGCGCTGGGGGCGCTGACCGGCGGGCAGGCTGTGCAGATGGCCAAGGCCGGCCTCGAGGCCATCTACCTGTCGGGCTGGCAGGTCGCGGCCGACGCCAACCTGGCCGGGCAGACCTACCCCGACCAGAGCCTGTACCCGGCCAACAGCGTCCCGACGGTCATCCGCCGGATCAACAACGCCCTGCTCCGGGCCGAGCAGGTGGCCAGGGTCGAGGGCGAGGAGCGCTCCTACCTGGTGCCGATCGTGGCCGACGCCGAGGCCGGGTTCGGCGGGCCGCTCAACGCCTACGAGCTGACCGCGGCCATGATCGAGGCCGGGGCGGCCGGGATCCACTTCGAGGACCAGCTGGCCAGCGAGAAGAAGTGCGGGCACCTGGGCGGCAAGGTGCTGGTCCCGACCGGCCAGTTCATCCGCACCCTCCAGGCGGCCCGGCTGGCCGCCGACGTCGCCGGCGTGCCCACGGTCCTGGTCGCGCGGACCGACGCGCTGGCCGCGACCCTGCTCACCTCCGACGTCGACGAGCGCGACCGGCCGTTCCTGACCGGGGAGCGCACCGCCGAGGGCTACTTCCGGGTCACGGCGGGCCTCGACGCCCCGATCGCCCGCGCCCTGGCCTACGCCCCCTACGCCGACCTGCTGTGGTGCGAGACCTCCACCCCCGACCTGGACCAGGCCCGCCGGTTCGCCGAGGCCGTCCATGACCGGTTCCCGGGCAAGCTGCTGGCCTACAACTGCTCGCCCAGCTTCAACTGGCGCCGGGCGCTCGACGACCAGACCATCGCCCGGTTCCAGAAGGAGCTGGCCGCGGTGGGCTACCGGTTCCAGTTCATCACCCTGGCCGGGTTCCACAGCCTGAACGCGGCCATGTTCGAGCTGGCCTCCGGCTACGCCGCCGAGGGCATGCCGGCCTACGTCCGGCTCCAGCAGCACGAGCTCGCCATGGAGGCAGACGGCTACACCGCGACCCGGCACCAGCGCGAGGTCGGGACGGGCGTGTTCGACCTGGTCGCCCAGGCCGTGACCGCCGGCCAGGCCTCCACCCTGGCCCTGGACGGCTCCACCGAGCGCCAGCAGTTCTAAGGCGCGTTCGCGCAATCGGCCTACGCAATTCGCGGGGTGTAAAACCGGCAGAATGGGATACGATGCCCGCTGACCGGTCGATTGGGGGCGACGATGTCCGACCGTGGCGGCGCCAGCTCGAGCCTGAGCCGTCACGCCCCGATCGCCCTGGTCATCGCCCTGCTCCTGGCCCTGGTGGGCAACGCGGCCGTGGCCGCGCCGGCCGCCCCCGCCGCCCCCAAGGCGCCCAACGCCGCCCTGGCCGCCAAGGCCAAGGCGCTCCAGGCCAAGCTCGACGCCCAGAACGCCGAGGTCGAGCGGCTGGCCGAGCGGCTCAACGCCACCGACGACCGCCGCCGCCGCCTCCAGGCCAGGCTGGACCGCCTCAAGGCCCGCCAGGAGGCCGCCAAGGCCCAGCTCGACACCGCCCAGGCCCAGCTCGACGAGCAGGCCCGGGCCACCTACATGGGCGGTCCCGAGTGGCTGCTCGGGGAGCTGGTCGGCGGGGCCAACCCGCCCGACGTCATGCGACGGTTCCCGATGCAGAAGGCAGCCCTTGAGGCGCGGGCCGCGGTGGTCTCCGACGTCCGGGCCCGCAAGGCCGAGGTCGACAGCCTCAACGAGCGGGTCGCGGCCGACCTGGCCGAGGCCGACCTCGTCCACCGCCGCCAGGACGACGAGCGGCGCCAGGTCCAGCGGCTGGTCGAGCAGCTCCAGGACACCCTGGACAAGGTCGACACCCAGCTCGCCGGCTACCTGGACGCCGAGCGGGACCGGGCCGAGGCGTCGCGGCGGGCCGCCTGGGCCGGCTACATGTCCGGGGTCGGGACGGTCCAGTCCTGGCTCCAGGCCGGGCCGGTGGCCCGGGCGGCCGTCCGCTGGGCCCTGGCCCAGCTCGGCGACCCCTACCGGTGGGGCGCCACCGGTCCCGACACCTTCGACTGCTCGGGGCTGACCAGCTCGGCCTACCGGGCCGCCGGGGTCGGCATCCCCCGGGTGTCGCGGGCCCAGTGGGGCGCCGGCCCGCACGTCGCGGTGGCCAACCTGCTCCCCGGCGACCTCGTCTTCTACGCCGACAACCCCGCCGACCCGGCCACCATCCACCACGTCGGCCTGTACATCGGCAACGGCCTCATGGTGCACGCGCCCCACACCGGCGACGTGGTCCGGGTCGTCTCCATCTGGCGCGAGAGCTTCGCCGGGGCCACCCGGATCGTGCCCGGGGTCGTCACGCCCGGCCTGCCCGGGCCGCCGCCGACCGCGCCACCGGCGACCAGCCCGACCCCGACCCCGACGCCGCCCATGACCACGGCGCCCCCGACCACGGCCAAGCCGTCGCCGACCACCACCACGCGGCCGCCGACCACCACCACGCGGCCGCCGACCACGACCTCACCGGGGTCGCCGCCGACCACGACCACCCAGGCGCCGACGACCACCGCTGAGGCGACGACCACCACTGAGGCGACGACCACCACCGAGGCCCCGCCGACGACTACGGGCGAGGCGACGACCACCACCTGACGCCCCTGGGGGCGCCCGGGCGACCCGCGGCTGCTCTATCATCGGCCGGTCCGCCGCCATCTCTCGCCCCTGGAGGCGTCGCCGTGCCCGACCCCGAGCGCCTCTGGTCGCCCTGGCGGATGGACTACATCCGCCGCGGCGACGCCGGCGAGCGCGGCTGCATCTTCTGCGACCTCCCGGCCGCCGACGCCGCCGAGGACGAGGCCAACCACCTGCTGGCCCGCGGCGAGGTCAGCTTCCTGCTGCTCAACGCCTTCCCCTACAACCCCGGGCACCTGATGGCGGCGCCCTACCGGCACGTCGGCGACTACGAGGAGCTGACCGCCGCCGAGCTGGCCGAGATGACCGCCCTCTGTGGCCAGGCCATCCGGGCCATGCGGGAGGAGTCCGCCCCCCACGGCTTCAACCTCGGCATGAACCTGGGCCAGGTCGCCGGGGCTGGCATCGCCGACCACCTCCACCTGCACCTGGTCCCGCGCTGGGGCGGCGACACCAACTTCATGCCCGTCATCGGCCAGACCAAGATCCTGCCCGAGCTGCTCGACGAGACCTACCGGCGCCTCCGCCCCTGGTTCGGAGCGCATCGGTAACGGCCGCGGCCTGATACCGTCGCCGGGGAGGCCGACGGCCCATCCCGCGCTATCGTTGACGGGGTCCGTCCGGAGGACCAGCCCCACACGCAGTGGATGCCGTGAGGGCGCGATCAGAGGCGAATGAGACGTGGAACTCCATCACGACGCCGGAACCCTGCGTCGCCACTGGCGCATGGTCGCGGTGCTCGCCCTGGTCGTTGGCGGCCTGGTCGCGGTCCGTTCGCTGCAGCAGACACCGGTCTATGAGGCGACCGCGTCGGTGCTGGTACGGCCGCTCGGCGCGACCTCCATCGAGACCGGCAGGCGACCGGACCAGATCGTCAGCATGGCCGGCGAGCAGCGGATCATGCAGTCCGAGGCCGTCGCCGCCATCGCCGGTCGGAAGCTCGGGGTGACGGCCACGCCGCCCGAGCTCCTGGAACACCTCTCCGTCGACGTCCCGGCCGACTCCCAGATTCTCCGCGTCCATTTCCGCGCCGTCGACCCGCGAACCGCTCAGCGTGGTGCGGACGCCTTCGCCCAGGCGTTCCTGGCGTTCCGGAAGGAAGACGTCGGTCGGCGGGTGGCCAACAGCCGCTCCAGCCTCCAGCGCCAGATCGCGGCGCTCGCGGCGAAGAAGGCAGGCCAGGACGCCATCGCCGCGCCGGACAGCTCGGTGACCCCGGAGCAGCGCCGCAGCGCCCTCGAGCTCGGGGACTCCTACAGCAAGCAGCAGGCGGACCTGGAGCAGCAGCTGGCGACCCTCGAGCAGCTCAACCTGTCCCCGGGGGCGGTGATCGAGCCAGCCGCGCTGCCCACCGCGGCCAGCCGGGCGCGGCCGGTCAGAGTAGGCCTTGGCCTCGTCGTCGGCCTGGTCGTTGGCATCCTGGCTGCGTTCCTGTGGGATCGGATCGACACTCGCCTCCGAGGGCCGGGAGAGCTCGCCGAGCGGCTCGGGCGCCCGATCCTCGGCCAGATCCCCCGGCTGCGGCGGCGACGACGGCGGGGAGCTAGCCTCGCCATGGTGGACCAGCCGGAGAGCGCGGCCGCCGACGCCTACCGGCGCCTGCGGGCGCGGCTCACCGAGGTCGCCGGGCGGCTCGAGCTCACCTCGATCATGGTGGTGAGCCCTGGGCATGGTGAGGGCAAGAGCACGACCGCCGCCAACCTGGCCGTCGCCGTGGCCGAGTCGGGTCGGGGGGTGCTGCTCGTCTCCGCCGACCTGCGGCGGCCCAGGATCCACGAGCTCTTCGGCCTGCCAAACAAGTCCGGCCTAAGCGACATCCTGCTCGACGGCCTACCCGAGACGACCGGGGAGTCCTGGCCGACCGACGACCGGCGAGGGACCGTCCCGGAACTCTGGTCGGCGACACCGCATCTGTGGATCCTGGCCAGCGGGCCGTCGCCCCAGCATCCCTCGACCCTGCTGGACTCGACGACGATGCGCCAGTTCCTCAAGGAACAGGGCGAGCTGTTCGACCTTATCCTGCTGGACTGCCCGCCGGCCCTGGCGCCCGACTCGCTGGCCCTCGCCTCGCTGGTCGACGGCGTGCTGCTGGTAGCGGACGCAAAGCAGACCAACCGGTCGGCCGTGAGTGCGGTCCGCGACGAGCTCGACCACCTCGGCGACAAGCTGATCGGCTCGGTGCTCAACCGCGCGCCCCGCGGCCGGCAGCGGTTCTACATCTAGGCAGCCCTCAGCCGACCAGTCCCAACCGGCGGAGCTCGACCAGCTGCAGCTCCTCGATGCGCGCCCGCACGTCCTCGGGCAGCTTGTCACGCCAGGCCTCGTTCCGGTTGGGATACCCCAGGCGGCTGAGCTCGTCGGTCCAGCCGGGATCCTCGGCGAGGCCGGCAAAGGCGGCGACTCGCCGCACGCCAGCGATCGGCCCTTCCACCAGCTCCTCGTAGCGGATCTCCAGGCGCTGGGGCCCAGGTACCACCCGCAGTCCCTGCTCGATCGCGGCCAGCTCCCGAACCCAGTGGCGCGCGCACAGCTCCCACGGGTCGCGGCCCTCATCGGTCCAGCGGCGGGGGGTGTCGCCGTACCACCACACGACGTCGTCCTGCCACCAGTCGACTCTGGAGAGCGAGAACGCCACCGCCCGGCCGTCACGGATGAGGTGGACGAATCGGGCCTCAGGGAACACGGCCGCCAGCAACCCGATCCGCCGGTTGTTGGCGATCCGCTTGGAGACGAGCAGCGACCCTCCGGCGAACCGCTGCACGGCGGCGAACGAGCGCCGCAGCCGGGCGGCCACCTGGGGGTCGGGCGGCCCACCCCCGTCCTCGCCGACCCCGCAGCGACGGTACAGGGGCTCACCCTCGACCGGGGCCGGGAACAGGCGCTCCCAGAGCGGCCGACGGCGCCCGTAGGCATAGGCGTTGGCCGCTTCCGGCCCGAACCATGCCGCACGGCGGGCCTCGGGGAGGTGGCGGGGCAGCCGGTTCAGCAACGCCAGCGCGGACAGCCCTGGAGCCCGCCGTCCCCAGTTCGAGATGAAGGCGACGTCAGGGTGCAGGCAGAGGGCCTTGTAGAGCAGCGTCGTGCCCGAACGCGGGGCGCCGACCAGGAACAACGGAGCCGGCGTCATCGCGGCGCCTCGACCATCGTTCACCTGAGCTCCCGTCTCGCCGGTCAGACCGGGAAGGTGCCGGAGCGTAGCAGAGGCATCCGGGCTTCACCAGCGCTGTCAGCGTAGGCAGCAGGCACCAGCACCCGACCAGGAACGCCTACGAAGCTTGCAGGTTGTGACCTCGTCCGACCTCCGGTCAACTGGCCCTAGTCACCCGAACCCACGGCTCTGCCCTGAGCTGGTCACGGGGGACGGCGAGCACCCGGACGAGCACGTGAGGGAGCATGGCGAGGCGGTCCTTGACTCGAGGGGTCTACGGAGGCGTACGGATTCTGCAGCGTGCCAGCAGCAACGCTCGCATGCTGCCCACCTTCCTGGTCGTCGGGGCGAAGCGGGCGGGGACCAGCTCGCTGTACCGGTACCTGACTGCGCACCCGGAGGTACGTCCCTGTGTGAGCGGAAAGGGGACGCACTACTTCGACGTCAGCTTCGGGCGGGGCTGGCGGTGGTACCGGTCGAGCTTCCCGCTGGCCGCCAGGGACGCGATCACCGGCGAGGCGAGCCCCTATTACATGTTCCATCCCCTGGCACCGTCCCGGATCGCGGCCGCGCTCCCCGACGCCCGGCTGATCGTCCTGCTGCGCGACCCGGTCGAGCGGGCCTGGTCCCACTACCACAACGAGCGGCGCCTGCAGGCCGAGCCGCTCAGCTTCGAGGACGCGATCAGGAGCGAGCCGGAGCGGCTCGCCGGCCAGGCCGAGCAGATGGCGGCCGACCCCGGCTTCCAGAGCTTCGCCTGGCGCCACTGGTCCTACCTCGCCCGCGGACGCTACGCCGAGCAGCTCGAGCGCCTGTACGAGCTCTTCCCGCCCAGCCAGGTGCTGGTGGTCCAGAGCGAGCTGCTGCGCGCCGACTCCAACCGGGCGCTGGAGGAGGTGTGGCGGTTCCTCGGCCTGGCGCCGTTCACCGTGCGCGACCGCTTCGCCATCAAGCCCAACCACAGCCATGAGACGATGGCCGCCGCGACCCGCGCGCGCCTCCAGGCCTACTTCGCCGAGCCCAACCGGCGGCTCTACTCGCTGCCCGGAGTAGGCTTCCGCTGGTCCGACGCTGCCCTGCCCGTGCCCGACCTGCCCCCCGCCAAGGAGTGACCGGTGTCCGTCATCGCCCCTCCCCGTGACCTCCAGCTCGGTGGCGAGCCAGGCCAGCCCGCGGGCGGCGGCTCCCTGAGCAAGCTCGTCACGGTCCTCGCGGTCGGCCTGGCCGCCGGCGCCGCCGCCGCCAGTGGGATGTCGGTCGGTCATGGCTCCAAGCTGGCCGTCGTGCTGCCGCTGGCCGCCGTCGCCGGGGTCGGTCTCGGCCTGCTCGCGCTCACCCGGTTCCAGGTCTATGTCATGCTCATGTTGGTGCTGCGGGCCAGCCTAGACCTGGCCAAGCTCAGCGGCCCGGCGGCCGGCAACACCGCGACCAACACGGCCGGCTCGCGCGCCCTCGACCCGGCAAGCATCCTGGCCGTGCTGTTCCTGCTGGCCGCGGCGCTCTGGCTCGCCGCCCAGCACCGCCAGCAGGGTCGCCTGCCCGGGTCGCCGCTGCGCCGGGCGCTGGTGGTGTACGTCGCGGCCGCCGTCCTGAGCACCCTCGGCTCGGCCCGACCGCAGGCCAGCGGGCTCGAGGTGTTGCGGATCCTGTCGGTGGTGGCCATGTTCGCCGTGCTGGAGCAGATGATGGTGGACGAGATCGCCACCAGGCAGCTGCTGGCGGCGGTCTTCCTGTCCACCGTCTTCCCGCTGGCCTTCACCACCTTCGGCTACCTGATGGGGAGCCCGCCCACCGAGGCCAAGGGCAGCTTCCTCCGGGTTACCGGCCCCTTCAACCAGTCCAACACCTTCGGTCGCTACCTGATGCTCATGCTGATCTTCGGGTTCGCGCTCTACCCGCACCTCTCCAGGCGGCTCAGGCTGCCGATGGCTGTCCTGCTGGCCGGCTGCGGTGGCTTCCTGCTGCTCACCTACACCCGCACCGCGATCCTGGGCACGGTGATCGGCCTGGTGATCGTCGGTCTGGTGCAGAGCAAGCGGCTGCTGCTCGGGCTGGTCGTGGCCGCCATCTGCGCGTTACTGCTGGTGCCGCAGCTGTCGGGCCGCTTCACCAGTGTCACCGACCTGTCGAGCACGGGCAGCCAGCCGAGCGACAACAACTCCCTGGTGTGGCGGCTCAACTACTGGACCGAGGTGCTGCCGCTGGCCAACGCCAACCCGGTCACCGGCATCGGGCTCGACATGACCCAGTACAACACCGACGCCGCCAAGCAGCCGCACAACGACTTCATCCGCGCCTACATCGAGATGGGCCTGATCGGCCTTGGCGCCTACCTGGCCGTGCTCATCGCCATGGTCGGCCTCGGCCGCCGCGCGGTCAGGGCGTCACCGTCAGGCACGTTCGACCGGGGCATCGCGGCGGGGTTCCTCGGCTGTGCGGTGGCGTTCGTGGCCGTCAGCGCGTCGGCCAACATCAC
>Ga0126308_10000984_pt1 | contig 10714 bp, 10 predicted proteins | sample Plot55_FD_92533 | JGI IMG/M metagenome (GOLD analysis project Ga0126308, IMG submission 92533) | Serpentine soil microbial communities from UC McLaughlin Reserve, CA, USA - Plot55 | ecosystem: Environmental > Terrestrial > Soil > Grasslands | place: USA: UC McLaughlin Reserve, Lake County...
CGACGGCGCGGACCAGGACGGGGCGCACCTTCTACGTGCCCGGCGAGCACGACGTGCTCGGCGACAACGGGGCCGCGTACCTGGGGCGCTACGGCAAGGGAGCGACGGGTGGCGGCTGGTACAGCTTCGACTACCAGGGCGTGCACTTCGTCGCGCTCGTCAACGTGCTCGACCTCAAGCCCGGCGGCCTCGGGAACCTGGGGCGGGAGCAGCTCGAGTGGCTGGAGCGCGACGTCAAGCGCCTGCCCGGCAGCACGCCGATCGTCGTCTTCGCCCACGTGCCGCTGTGGAGCGTGTATCCGCAATGGGGGTGGGGCACCGACGACGGCGCGCAGGCGCTCGCGTACCTGCGGCGGTTCGGATCGGTGACGGTGCTCAACGGCCACATCCACCAGGTCGTGCAGAAGATCGAAGGGAACATGCGCTTCCACACCGCCATGTCCACCGCCTTCCCGCAGCCGGCGCCCGGCACGGCGGACGCGCCCGGACCGCTGACGGTCCCCGCCGAGCAGCTGCGCAACTTCCTCGGCCTGACGAGCGTCACCGTCGTGCCGAGCCAGCACTCGCTCGCGCTCGTGGACTCGACGCTGTCGGGCGTCGCCGGCGCCCACGCCGTGCACGCCAGAGAAGGCGAGCGGGGCGCGGCGGCAAGCGTCGTCCCCGGAGCGGTCGGGATCGACAACTTCAGCTTCACGCCGAAGGTCGCGACGCTGGCGGTCGGCGGGCGGGTGACGTGGGTGAACCACGACGACGTGCCGCACCAGATCGTCAGCTCGGACAAGCGTTCCCGCCCTCGCCGGTGCTGGACACGGGGCAGCGCTACGAGCACGCGTTCGACCGGGCCGGCCGCTACCCGTACTTCTGCTCCATCCACCCGACGATGACCGGCGCGGTGGAGGTCCACTGACATGCCGCCGTGCGCACTCTCGGAATCGTGCACGCTGCGCCACCCGCACCCTCTCGAGGTACTGAAAAATGACGTCCTTCATGAAAACCATGGGCGCGCGCGCTGGCGCCACTGCCACCGCGCTTGCCGCGGTCGTGTTGCTCCTGGGCTGCGGCGGCGAGGGCACGGAGCCGTACGGCGGCCCGGCGACCGATCCGCCGCCGGCCGACGCGAAGACGGTGAACGCCACGGCGTCGCTGGCCTTCACGCCGGCCTCGCTCGCGGTGACGGCGGGCGAGACGGTCGCGTTCGCCTTCGGCAGCGTGGGGCACAACGTGTTCTTCGACCCGCAGGCCGACGCGCCCGACAACATCTCAGGCACCAATGCGAACGTCTCCGTCGCGCGGGCGTTCGCCAAGGCCGGGACGTACCGCTACACGTGCCACATCCACCCGTCCATGAGCGGCACCGTGGTCGTGCGAGCCCCTGGCGGCACGACCGCGGCGGGACAGTACTGATGCGGCCCTCGCCCCGGCGGGCACGCGCCTGCGCGCGCGTCGTCGCCCTCCTCGCGGCGCTCGGCGGTGCGGCCCGGGCGGCACCGTTAGGCGCGCAGTGCCGGCCGCCCGCCTCGAGCCACGAGGCGCGGCTGCTGGCCTTCTACGCCGCGCCGGTCGCCTTCTCGCCGGCGACGGCGCCGGAGCGAATGCCCGCGGGGGCGGTTCGCGTCGGAGCGGAGGGCGCGCCGGTGCCGGTGCCCGACGCGGCGCTGCGGCAGACGAGCCTCTGCTACCAGAGCAGCACGCAGAGCACGCGCCTCGCGCCCCTCTTCGGCCGCCCGCGGGTCACCCTCGGGCTGCCGGCCGGCCTCACGCTCGAGGGAAGCTATCTGCCGCCGATCACCGTCGGCGGGGCCACGCCGGCGCTCCTGAGCCTCGCCGTCGCCCGCACGCAGCCACTGCCCGGGAGCGGCGGGCGCGCCCTCGTGGCTCTCCGCGTGCACGGGACGGCCGGCACCGTGCGCGGGGCCATCACGTGCGCCCGCGACCAGCTGCAGATGGCCGACCCCGCCGCGCCCTGCTACGGCACGCGGCCGTCGCGCGACACCTTCCGCCCCGACATGGTCGGCGGCGAGGCGGTCGCCGCGGTCCGCGCGTGGCGCGACCGTGTCGCGCTGTACGGCGGCGGCGGCGTGACCTGGGAGCGCCCGCGCTTCCAGGTCGGCTTCACGGACGCGGCCGGCACGACCGACGCCACGCGCGTGAGCGTGGAGCTGAGACGCGGCACGCTGCTCGGCGGGGTCACCGCCCGCGCGTCGCGCACGCTCGACCTCGAGCTCCAGGCGTACGTCGTCCCGGCCGACGTCACGACGTGGCGGCTCGGCGCGGGCTACCGGCTTCGCTGAGCGATGCGCGCCCTCGGCCCGCGGGACGGTGGTGGGCATCCCCGAGTTGCTGGCCCGCGCGCCGGCGGGAATATTTCCGGCGCGGGCCGAGTCTGTGCTCCCGTGAGACCATCAGCCCGGGTCGAGGCGTCCGTGCCGGAGAGCACGCTGGAGTCGTTCGAGCGCGTCGTCGTGCCGCTGCTCGACGACGCGTACACGCTCGCGCGCCATCTCCTGCGCGACGAGCACGACGCCCAGGACGTCGTCCAGGACGCGTACCTGCGCGCGTGGCGCCACTACGCCGGCTTTCGCGGTGGCGACGCGCGCCCGTGGCTGCTGGCCATCGTGCGCAACTGCTGCTACACGTGGCGGCGCGGCGCGCGGCCAGGGCGGGAGACCGTCGAGTACGTGGACGAGGAGCACGGCGAGGCGGCGGCGGTGGGCGGTCAGCGCGCCGCCGACGCGGACGCGCTCGAGGCGTCCGACCGCGCGGAGCTTCGTGTCGCCCTCGGCGGGCTCCAGCGCGAATACCGGGAGGCGATCGTGCTGCGGGAGATCGAGGGACTGTCGTACAAGGAGATCGCGCAGGTGACCGGCGCGCCCATCGGCACGGTCATGTCGCGCCTGGCCCGCGCGCGGAAGCGGCTGCAGGAGGCGCTCGGGATCGGCGCCCGGGAGGCGAGCTGAGATGAACTGCGCTGCGACCCGGGAGCGGCTGAGCGCGTACGTCGACGGCGAGCTGCCGCCGGACGAAGCGGCGGCGGTCGCCGAGCACCTGACCTCGTGCGCCGCCTGCGCGCTCGAGTACGAGGCCGTGTTGAAGACGGTGCGGACACTACGGGAGGGTCTCGTGCGGCACCGTGCGCCCGACGTGCTGCGCGCACGCGTTCGCGCCGCACTTCGAGACCAGCAGCCGGACGGCGTGGTCGCGGCTCCGGCCCCCATCGCCCGCCGCAGAGAGTGGCGAGTGCGCTGGAGCACCGCCGCCGCCGCCGCGCTGGCGATCGCGGTCGGGAGCAGCGGGCTGACGATGGTCGCCGCGGGCCGCGGGCCGTCGTCCGAGCCGCCGGCGGTCGCCGAGGAGGTGCTGGCCAGTCACATCCGGTCGCTCATGCCGGAGCACCTGACGGACGTGCAGTCGACCGACCAGCACAACGTGAAGCCGTGGTTCAACGGGCGACTCGACTTCTCGCCCACCGTCCCGCGGCTGGACGACGAGGGCTTCCCGCTGCTGGGCGGACGCCTCGACTACGTGCACGGCCGTCCGGTGGCCGCCGTCGTATACGGCCGCCGGCAGCACGTGATCAACGTCTTCTCGTGGCCGGCCGACTCGGGACCGGATGCGGACGCGGCGCCGGAGCCCCGGCACGGCTACAACATGCTCCACTGGCGGAGGGCCGGCGTGGAGTACTGGATCGCGTCGGACCTGAACGCCGCGGAGCTGCGGCAGTTCGCGGAGCTGCTGCGGCGGGCAGACTCGTCGTCCCGCGGCGCGGCGCCGAGCGCGCGGTAGGCGGGCGGGGCCGTCGGGCCGTGTCACGCGCCCCGGCGCCGCCCGTCTATGTTCTTCATGGTGCCCGACCCGACTACCGACGTCTTCGAGTCCCTCCGCCCGCGCCTCTTCGGGATCGCCTACCGCATGCTCGGCATCGTCGCCGACGCGGAGGACGTGGTGCAGGAGGCCTTCCTGCGCTGGCGGCAGGCGGCGGCCGGCGACGCGCCGCGCTCGGACGAAGCGTGGCTCGTCTCCGTGACCACGCGCCTCGCGATCGACCGGCTGCGGCGCGCCGCCACCGAGCGCGCCGCGTACGAGGGACTGTGGCTGCCCGAGCCGGTCGCCCTCGAGCCCCCCGATCGCCGCGCCGAGCTCGCGGACGACCTCTCGCTGGCGTTCCTGCTCCTGCTCGAGCGGCTCGCCCCCGAGGAGCGCGCTGCCTTCCTGCTGCGTGAAGTGTTCGGCGTGGAGTACGGCGAGATCGCGCGCACCCTGGGGAAGAGCGAGGTCGCCTGCCGGCAGATCGTCCACCGCGCGAAGGAGCGCGTGCGCAGCGACCGGCGCCGCTTCGAGGTCGACCCCGACGCGCGCGAGCGGGTGGCGCGTCGCTTCGTCGAGGCGCTCCGGGCCGAGGACCGCGACGGCGTGCTCGCCCTCCTCGCCGAGGACGTCGTCCTCGTCGCCGACGGCGGCGGCCGCGTGCCCGCGCTCGGCGAGGTGCAGCAGGGGGCGGCGCGCATCGCGCAGCTGCTCGTCGGCTTCGAGCGGATGGGGCGCGTGCAGCTCGAGCGCCGCGGCGCGCCGATGTTCGAGTACGAGTTCGCGTGGCTCAACGGCGAGCCAGCGGTGCTCACCCTCCTCGCCGGCAAGCTCCTCTTCGCCACCGTGCTGCACCTGGACGGCGACCGCATCGCGGGCCTCTACCGGGTGATGAACCCGACGAAGCTCGCGGGGCTGGGCCGCCCGACCTTCCTCGGCGACGGCGAGACGCTGCGCGACTATCTCTGACGCCGCGCGACGAACGAGCGCCACCGGCGGCAGAATCGTCCCTTGACTCTCACGTTACGTGATCCGTTACCGTGGGATCGAGCCGCGGGAAGGTGGGAGCTCCATGGGAGGCGAGCGATGGCGTACACCGTCAAGCAAGTGGCCGCGATGTCGGGCGTCAGCGTGCGCACGCTGCACTTCTACGACGAGACGGGCCTGCTGAAGCCCGCCTACCACGGGGCGAACGGCTACCGCTTCTACGAAGAGCCTCAGCTGCTGGCGCTCCAGCAGATCCTGTTCTACCGGGAGCTGGGGTTCGAGCTGAAGCACATCCGGCGGGTCCTGGGCCGGGCCGACTTCCAGAAGGTTGCCGCCCTCCAATCGCACCGGGAGATCCTGGAAGAGAAGCTGGCTCGCACGCGCCGGTTGATCGAGACCGTCGACACGACCATCAACCACCTGGAAGGGAGGACGGACATGACGGGCGAAGAGATGTTCGCGGGCTTCAGCGTCGCGGCCGGAGACGACCGGTTCGGCGAGCACATCACGCTCGGCGGCGAGCCGACCGACTGCAAGGTGTCCGCGCAGGACACGGGCGGCGCGCTGTGCATCTTCGAGTTCACGGGGCGCCACGGGTGGCCGAAGCACTCCCACCACGAGCAGGACGAGTGGCTCTACGTCGTCGACGGCGAGGTGGAGTGCCACGTGGGCGACCGGAAGTACCACCTGCGCGCGGGCGAGAGCGTGTTCGTCCCGCGCAAGGCGGCGCACGTGTGGGCGTCGGTGGGCGACGGGCCGAGCAGGATCCTGAACGCCTACCAGCCCGCGGGGCGGCTGGAGCAGTTCTTCCACGAGGTGGGCGCCTACACAGACCCGCCCCTCCACGAGGTGCTGTCGGTGGAGGAGATGAAGCGGTTGTTCGACGCGCACGGCATGCGTCTGCTCGGCCCGCCGCTCGGGTGGGAGGAATGAGCGGCCGGCTCGTGCGCCGGCGGCTCATGGCGCGATGTGAACCGGGTCGCCGACGGACACGGGCCCGGGGACGACGGTGGTCCCGTACACGCCGGCGCAGGCGGCCCGCTCGCGCGCGACGGTCCGCAGGACCGCCGGCTCGCGCGCGGTCGTCTCCGGGTCCACGTTGATCATCACGCACCGCTGGTCGCGCTTGTCCACGCGCATCCGCATCCCGCCCACCCGAAGCACGGCGCCCACCCACGCATCCTCCGGGAATTCATCGCCGCCCGTCGCGTCGACGACCAAATTGGGCCGAAAGCGCTCGGCCGAGAGCGGCATGCCCACGCGCGCGGCCAGACCGGCGATCGTCTGCGTGGTGATGAGCGAGAGCGGCGCGGTGTCGAACGTCCCGCGATCCTGCTTCATGACGCGCACGCCCGGCCCGAGATCCGCCGCGAGCGCCGGGTCGAGCACGTCGAGCTCGCCGAGCGTCGGCGTGTGCACGACAGTCGGCGACGCGTCGGGGCGGTCAGGGTCCACGAACCGCGGCCGGTAGTGCCAGAGCTCCGGTCGCTCGCGGATCGTGAGCCAGGGGAACCCGCTCCGCTCCATGTCCGGACGGACGAACGCCCAGCGCCGGTCCCCCGCGAGCCCATTCCATCCCACCTCGACCGACGCCAGCGACTCGGCAGCCATCGACTTCACCGGGTAGCGCAGAATCGCCACGACCCGCCCCACTTCGCGGAAGGCCACAGGTCTCCTCTCTGACGAGTGTGTGCGCAGAGGCGAGCAGCTCTCACAGCCACCCCTTTCGAGGTCTCGTCCCCGGGGCGGCGAGTCTCCCGCTCCCGTGCTGCCGTCATTCCCGCGACTCGCGGGTAGTGGGTCAGTTCGAGCGCAACGGCAACTGCATTTTGACAGGATGAACGGCGACAGGATGCGCAGGAGGGTGAACAGGATGATAGCCGCTCGGGAGCTGCCGCGTCCCCGGGGCACGTATCCTGTGCACCATCCTGTGCATCCTGTCAAAATGCAGTTGCCGTTGCCTTTGCTGTTACCATTGCTCTCGAACTGACCCACTACCGACTTCCGCCGTCATTCCCGCGGGCGCGGGAATGACATAACGACGGGCCCCCGCTCCCGCAGCGGAACCTGGAAAGGGGTGGCTTTCACAGGGGCTCGACCGCGGGAGGCGACGCCCAGCGCGCCCGGATTCGCCGCGCGAGCTCGTCGCTCCACCGCTGGTACAGCAGGGGCCCCGGGTGCAGTCCGTCCGGAGCGAGCAGGCCCACGCCCGTCGGGACGTCCGTCGGGAATGTGAGCGGGACGTGCTCGCAGTCCGGCTGGCTCGCCGCCCAGCGCGCCAGCGCCCGGTCGAATCGCCGCGCGGTGGCACCAAGGTACCACCGGAGGGGCTGCGGGAAAGCGGGAAAGTGGTGCATCGGCGGCAGGCCGGAAAGGAGCAGGTGGCGCGCCGCGAAGCGCGCGCGCAGCAGGGCGGCGAGCGCGCCCACGTCCTCGAGCCACCGGGGGAGCGGCCGGCGGCGCATCACGTCGTTCCCGCCGAGGGACAATACGACCACGTCGAACACCTCGGCTGGACGGCCCGCCAGGTGGCGCGCCGTCCCCGCGGTCGTCGCACCGGTACGGGCGACGAGTGCCCACGACACGCGGAAGGTGTGGGCGAGGTCGGCGACCAACCGGCCCCTGAGCGCCTCGTCCTGCGACGCCGAGCCGACGCCGGCGGCCGCGGAGTCGCCGACGATCAGCACCCGCAGCTCCGGGCCGACGCCCTCGCATCCCGCCCGCGGTCCCGGCGGCTCCGGGAGGCGCAGCGCGACACGCTGCACGTAGCGGCCCTGCACGGCGAACAGCGGCGCGAGGGCGACCGACGCCATCTCGTATCCCACGATCCCTCCTGGTCAGCGGTGCCTGACCAGGAAGTCGTGCACGCGTGGTGGCTGTGACAGGGCATCATCGCGCGGCGGCGTCCACCACGCTTCGTGTCGCCTCGTTCGTCCCCAGCGCGCATCTCGTGACATCCGGGCGCACCACGCGCCCGCACCACGCGCCCGCACCACGCCTAAAGTCCAATGTCATCCATCACCACGCTCCCCGTCGGCCGGCGCGGCTTTCTCGCGCGCCTCTCTGCCGCTGGCGCCGCCGCCCTCCTGGGCGCGCCCACGTTGCTGCGCGCCATGCCCGGCAAGCCGATCGCCACGACGCCCGACGATCCCGACGCCTGGATCGCGCGCCTCACCGGCCGCGACCGCACCCTGCTGCATTCCAGCGAGCGCCTCCTCGTAGCCCTCGCCGGCGCGCACGGCATCCTCCGCGATGCCACGCACGACTACCGTGTCCCCGAGCGCGAGAACTCGGTCGCGATCGCCGCGCACGGCCCCGCTATCGGGGGACTGTTCACCGACGAGACGTGGCGCCGCTTCGCGCTGGCCGAGCGCTATGCCGCGGGAACGGGAACGACCGAGAACCCCTTCCTTCGTCCGCAGTCCGACGCGCCGCCCGAGGCCACCGTTCCCGGGCTCGTGGCACGCGGCGTCGTCTTCGTCGTCTGCAACGTCGCGGTGCGCAACCTCGCGCGGCGCGTGGCGGGCGACCCGGAGCGCGTGGACCAGGTGCACCGGGAGCTTACCGCCGGCGTCGTGCCGGGCGTGGTCGTCGTGCCCAACGTCTTCGTCGCCATCGCCCACGCCCAGCAGCGCGGCGTGAGCTACATCCACCTCGACTGAGCAGGCCGGCGAGCCGGGGAGCCGAGGCGGTCCGCCACGGAGCCCGTCAGCTCGTCACTCCCGCGAACGCGGGAATCCAGACCACCGCGCTGGATCCCCGCGTGCGCGGGGATGACGGGTGGGATGACGGGTGGGATGACGGATGGGATGACGGACGGGATGACGAGTGGGGTGCTTGGGCGGTTGCCGAAGGCGCGAGGTCTCTCGCCGATTTCCGCGGTCGGACACGGCCCGGCTGTGAACAACGTCTCCGGTTTCGACAGCTAGGGCAGGATCATCGCCTGGAGGCGGCTGCCGCTCGCGTCCCGGCCGACCCAGAGCCGGTGCCTCGCGGCGATGAAGTCGCCGCCGTCCGCCTCGTAGATGCTCGGCACGTAGCGCTGCGGGTTCCGGTCGAAGAGCGGAAACCAGCTGCTCTGGACCTGCACCATGATGCGGTGCCCCGTCCGGAACGTGTGGAAGACGTCGGGCAGGTCGACCGTCACCTCGGCCGCCTGGTTCGGTCGCAACGGCGCGGGCGCGCCGAACGAGTGGCGGAAGCGGCCGCGCATGATCTCGCCGCGGACGAGCTGCTGGTAGCCGCCGAGGCGGATCGTCGTGTCGCGCTGGTACGGGTGCCCCGGCTCCTCGGGCGGGTAGACGTCGATGAGCTTCACGACGAAGTCGGCGTCGGTCCCGGTCGTGCTGACGGTCAGCCGCGCCGTCAGCCCGCCGGCGAAGGTCACGTCCTCGCGGAGCGTGTCGGTCTGGAAGACCGCGACGTCGGGGCGCGACGTGAAGCAGCGCTGGTCGTCGCTCATATAGTGATAGAGCGCCCCGTCCTCGATCGTCGGCCCGGCGCAGCGCGCCGGCACCGGCTTCCGCGGATCGCTCACGTACTCGACGAACGCGCTGCGCGCCGTCGGCGCCGCGGCGCTCAGGGCACCGTCCGCGTGGAGGAAGTAGTCGCGACGCACCGCGGTGGCGCTCGGCCAGTGCGCGAAACGCACCCACGCCTTTCGCCCCGTGTCGAACATCAGCGCGCCGACCGGCCCATCGCCGTCGCCCTTCAGATGCGCGCGAAAGAAGGGCGCCTCCACGTCGCGCTGGAAGCGCGTCTCCAGCGAGTCGCCGAAGTAGAGGTTGCCGTGGACGGAGTGGATCACGTCCCGCGCCGCCCAGCCGCGGTGGCCGAACGGGCCCATGACGAGCGAGACGGCCGCCTGCGGATTCTGCGCGCGCAGTGCGCGGTACGCGGCCAGCGTGCCCCACAGGTTCTCGGCGTCGAACCATCCGCCGACGACGAGCGTGGGATGCGTGACCCGCGTCAGGCGCGCCGGCAGCGCGCGCGCCCTCCAGAAGTCGTCGTAGGTGGGATGCGCGACCATCTCCCGCCACCAGACGTTCTCTCCGTAGTAGCGGTCGGTGATGCTGCGCAGGGGTCCGAGCCCGAGCAGGAAGAAGTAGTCATCCGCCATCCCGTGGGCGGCGACCGAGCCGAATGCGTCCAGCCACCAGTGCGACCCGGTCGGAGCGCCCCGCGGGACGCCGAAGACCGGATAGGCGTAGAAGCTTCCCAGGGCGAGCGCGCCGTTGTGGTGGAAGTCCTCGAAGAAGAAGTCGGCGACCGGCCCCTGCAGCGACGTCGCGGCGATGGCCGGATGGCCCGACACGGCAGCCAGGCCGGCGTAGTAGCCCCCGTAGCTGACGCCGAAGAGCCCGACCCGTCCGTTGTTGCCGCCCGCGTGGCGCAGCAGCCACTCGATGGTGTCGTACGCGTCCGTGGCTTCGTCGGTCGCGCGGGGGGCGCGGGCCTTGACCGAATCCGGGAGCAGCGGGCGGACGTTCTCGAAGTCACCCTCGGAGAGGTACCGGCCGCGCACCTCCTGGAACGCGAAGATGTACCCCTCGCGAAGCATGTAGCGGTCGGGCCCGAGCGCCGCCGGGTACGCCGTCGAGTCGTACGGCGCGACCGGGAAAGGCGTGCGCGTGAGGACGATGGGATAGCGGCGCTCGGGCGACGCGTCCCTGGGGACGTACACGGCGGTGAAGAGCCGCGCGCCGTCTCGCATCGGGATGCGGAACGTCCACTTGGCGTAGTGCTGACGCGCGAAAACCGAGTCGGGCGCCTCCGCCGACTGCGCACCGAGATCGGCCGCCGCTGCGCTGGCGAGGAGGGTGGCCACACTGGCGAGCGCCAGTCTCGTCCACGGTCCGAGATGCATGTGCGATACGGGAGATGGATGGCGGGGGCGGGAACCTACGGAATGCCGCCGCGCTCG
>Ga0126308_10000985_pt1 | contig 10711 bp, 8 predicted proteins | sample Plot55_FD_92533 | JGI IMG/M metagenome (GOLD analysis project Ga0126308, IMG submission 92533) | Serpentine soil microbial communities from UC McLaughlin Reserve, CA, USA - Plot55 | ecosystem: Environmental > Terrestrial > Soil > Grasslands | place: USA: UC McLaughlin Reserve, Lake County...
CGAAGGCGTCGGGCTCCGCCACCCCGACCTCAAAGGTCTCGCCGACCAAGGTCGCTATTCGCGCGCTCCGGGCCAAGATGCGCAGCTCCGTGAGAGGAAATTCCCGCCTTTTGAACTCCGCCACCAGCTGCTCGCCGACGAGGCCAGCGCCTACGACCGCGACCGTGTATCCCTTACGCACGCTAGACGTCCTCTACGCTATCTTTCACCACTTTGTGAACTATATCAAGCAGGTCAATGACCACGCCGCTCGCGGTGCGTTCCGGGCCGGCACCGGGCCCCGAGACGGTGAGGGTTACGTCCGAGTAGCGGCGCGTGTGGAACTCGAAGACGTTCTCGGGGCCGTTTATCGGACCGAACGGGCTCTCGACCACTGCCTCCGTGAGGCCAACCTCAACCGGCCCTCTAGCGGGGATGCGGGCCAGGTAGCGAAGCATGTGATCTTTTTTCACTGCCCGCATCCTCTCCCCGAACTCCTCGTCCGCCTCCGGCAACCTCTCCAGAAACTCTTCCAGAGAGACATCCTCGAGCCCTTCGGGGATCAGGGACTCGTAGGGGATCTCCTCTGGCTCTATCTCTCGACCCGCAACACGGGCGAGGATTATAGCCTTGCGCGCTACGTCTAGCCCCGAGAGGTCGTCCCTTGGGTCAGGCTCTGCGTAGTGCAGCGCGACGGCCTCCTTTACGGCCTCGGAGAACGACCGACCACCCTCGACGGCGCTCATGATAAAGCCCAAAGTCCCGCTCGGGCTGGCCTTTATCTCGAGTATCTCGTCACCGCTCTCAAGGAGGTTGTGGAGGGTGGAGATTATAGGCATCCCGGCGCCAACGGTCGCCTCGTGCCAGAGCTTATCGCCCGCCACGCTAAGAAGCTCCCTGTACTCGGCGTCGCTCCCGGAGAGTGGGCCCTTGTTCGAGAGCACCAGGTACGAACCGTTCTTCACCCCAAGCAGGTCCAGGTCGGAGGTCCCAGTCCCGTGTACCGCGAGGTCTACGACCACGCGCGTAGCGCCGGGCGTGGGCTCGGAGACGAGGACCTCCTCCACAGGCTCGACGTCGCCGAGCTCGGCGAGCTTGCCGCCGTTCTCCTTCAAGCGTATGGCCTGCGGCAGCAGCTCCTCACCAACAAGGGCTCCCGAGGTATCGGAGACGGCCCGGTAGTGGAGGTCGAGGTTGTACTGCTCCCGCCAGAGCTTGCGCTCCTCGATGACGATCTGGGCAACCGCCCGGCCGACGTAGCCCAAACCCAGCTGCACAAGCTCTACGTGCTTCACGAGCCCTCCTCTAAGTAAAGCTGGTGGTGGCTTCTCACCCTAACTCACGCTCCGCTCAGTGCCTGATCCAGGTCGCGAACGATGTCCTCGATCGACTCTAACCCAACGGAGAGCCGGACGTAGTCATCCGTGACCCCTGTAGACTTCTGCTCGTCCACAGAGAGCTGCGAGTGCGTGGTCGAGGCCGGGTGGATGACCAGGCGCCCCCCATGCAACGCTAAAGTATCGAACCCGTACTCGCGCGCTCGTATCTCCCGGTCGGTGGCGTCCATCTCTTCCTCCTAACCGTTGAGGAACGGCTCGATGGCCGCCCGCAGTTCATCCCAGTCCTTCAAAAAGGCGTCGTGCCCGTTTGGGGACTCTATCTCCTCGTAATATGTATCGGCCCCAGCGTCTTTCGCCTTCTTCGCCGCCGCACGCACCTCCGCCGCCGGGAAGAGCCAGTCGCTCGAGATGCCGACAAAGAGCACCTCGGCCTCCATGCGGCCATACGCCTCCTCGCGCGAGCCGTACCCATTCCCGATATCGTATAGATCCATCGTACGCGTCAGGTACAGGTAGGAGTTGGCGTCGAAGCGTCCGGTGAGCTCTTTGCCCTGGTAGTGCAGATAGCTCTCGACCTCGAACCGCCCGCCAAACTCATCGTAGAGCGCTGGCCGACTTGCGGGTCTGCGATCGAACCTCTCCCACTGACAGGTAGAGCTTTGGTAGGTCATCATCCCAACCATCCGGGCGATCGCCAGTCCCGTCTCCGGTCCCTTCTCCTCCCCGTAGTAGTCGCCACCTCGCCACAGGGGGTCGGCCATGATGGCACGCCGACCAATCTCGCTCATCCCTATCCCCTGCGGCCCCAAAGCACCAGTCGCCGCAATCGGCACCGCCTTCTCCAAGAAATCTGGATACTCGACCGCCCACTCCAGGGCCTGCTGCCCCCCGATTGATCCCCCGATGACCGCCTTGAGCTTGCGCACCCCAAGGTCGTTAAGGAGCCGCTTCTGCGCGCGTACGATGTCCCGGATAGTTACTACCGGAAACCGCATACCGTACCGGCCGCCCGTCGCGGGGTTTACGGAAGCCGGTCCCGTGCTCCCCGAGCAACCGCCCAAGACGTTCGAGCATACGACGAAGTACTCGTCGGTGTCGATGATTCGCCCTGGCCCGACCATCTCATGCCACCAGCCGCCGCGCTTGTACGCGTCGGAGGGTCCGCCCGCGCAGTGAGAGTCGCCCGTAAGCGCGTGGGTCACGAGCACAGCGTTCTCTCTTGAAGCGTCCAACTCGCCCCAGGTCTCGTAAGCTAAGGTGGCCTCTTCCAAAAAGCCGCCAAGCTCGGGCTCGAAGGGGCCGATCTGGTGAAAGTTCTTGCCTGGACGGGCCAGTGCTCGGTTAGCCCCGGCCCCCGGATCTGGTGTAGTACGCAGCGGTAATGCAGCCTCCTTCACGGTCGCGTTTCTACGCCTCGGCTTTCGCCTTACGCGCAACCCGCTCCGTAGAAGAGGCCGTTTGGCTCTCCCCACATCTTCCAGGACCTCTCTAGATCCTGCTGGACTTGGCACCTTGCGGTGAGTAGCTACTACTCTGCCAGCTCTCCGCCGGTTGCCGCGGTTTCGTAGGGCCAGTTCCCTCCACCGCTCTCGATGCGGGTCCGCGCTAGAACCCGATGCTAAACAAAGAGTAACCTCTAGTCAAGGGCTGGGCTTCTCTGCGCCGTAGCAGCTGGGGCTATTTCCTGACACCCCACGGCCCACTACAGACAGAGCGACCCTCGAGCAAGCTACTGCGATACTGGAAGCAGTCGGGTTTACATGAGCTCTACGCTCGTCGCTTCGATCTTCACACCAGGACTTGCAGCCTATCAAAGCGTAATGAACGTCCCTGAGAGTGCGTCTTCGCCAGCTTAGGGTGGATGATTATCTTGCGGTTCTGGATCTCGATGGTGCCCTCGCGCTGAAACTCGCTCATAACTTTGGAGACGGCCTCGCGTGTAGAAGCGATCATGTTCGCCAGGTCCTGGTGCGTCAGGCGCACGTCTAAGAGTAACGTCCCCTCCTCCCCATTTGCCTCCCCGAAGCGTTCCCCCAGGTTCAACAACAGCGTCGCCAGGCGCGCCGAGACTTCCCGGTGCAACAGGCTCTCTATAACCTCGTCAGACTGCCTGAGACGCTCGGAGAAAGAGGAGAAAAGCTTTATGGATAACTCAGGGCGACACTTGACCACCTCGGCGAGAACGCTCTTTTGGGCGCTCGCCACTCTGGCTTCGGTTAAAGCCTCCGCAAAGGTGTCCTGCCGCCGGCCCTCCACCAGACTCAGCTTACCAAAGACGCCCCTGTCCCTAAGGAGCGCGGTCGTTGCCTCCTTGTAGTCGCCGTAGATCTTGTACAACCGCACCGTACCCTCGAGCAAGAAGTAAAGCTGGCTATCGGGGTCGCCGGGAACGAAGATGGTGTCCTTGGCCTCGAAGCGCCGCTCGGCCGCCCGGACGCCGGCGTTCAGGAGATCCTGAACGCCGAGACCCTGGGGAGCCGTGGAGGCCACGAAGCTATCCGGTGCCATGCCCGCTAAACATCCCTCTGCTCTCCTCTCTGCTCGCCTGCGGCGGCAACACGATAAATCGGGCCGTCTTTGTTGTGAAGGCAGTGGGGGTCTGAGCGGGCTTTCACAATGCAGGCTGCTCGTTGTAGAGACGAAGGAAAAAGTCTACCTCGTCCCGGTACTGCGCGAGTGAGTTGGCCCAAAACTCCAAGTAAGCCTCGCCCAAGCCCGTGATCGAGTACCTTCGGTGGGAATACCTGCCGTCGAACCCATCACGCTCGGAGACGACCATGCCTTGCTCCTCCATCTGGTGCAGGGTTCGATACACTATCGATGGGCTCCTCGGACCAAAATCGAAATCGCTTATGATCCACGTCAGCTCGTACCCGCGGGAGTCCTCCTCCTGCAAGGCGAGCAGGAGGAAAGGCACGAGCCACGAGGCGGAAGAGACATCCAACACCCCGTCTCCCATCGGACCCAAAAAGTCGACTTGCCACTCGAGTTCGGGGGCTGTCTCCTTGCCGTCGTCAAAGGAGAGGGCATCCTCGATCCTCCCCTTGGAGTCAAAGACCTCGACGAGTTGCTGCTGCTCCTCGACTTTTTCCATCTTCTCACTGACGTTGCCGCCGGTCGCGGTGTGACCTGCGCGCCGATCTTCGGTAGCAGTGAATCGGTCACTACATCTCTCCAAAACACAACTCCTTTACGAATCTTTGAAGCATAGGATCTCTCGCTGCACTTCCTGGTCTGGCGGCTCCGGATTGCGTCCACCCCTTGCCAAGCATCGCCGTAGTAAGACGCCGGGTGAAACAGGTTATGCGCCGGTGCCCCGCAACATGCATTCGAGCGTTCGCCAGAGTCCAGAGGCGCTTAATAAATCTCTCGTGCTGCAGTATCACCACTCGCCTTGCACTGCCTCGCCAATATAATTTGAAGCTTCCTGTAAACGTATTCTGATAAGAGCACGTCAACGTCTGGTAACGACTTGGTTAAGCTTTCTTAACGCTCTCCTCGGGTTCGGCGATATACCACCGCAGCCGGAACGTCTCGCCGACACAAGCTCTCCTACCCTCCACCACTATGCAGGCTCAAAATCGAGCACGGGCGAGGCAAAACAACAGTCGGTGCGAATCTTCGTCTATTCCAAAGCCGCTTATCTCGTCGCGAGTGGCCAAGTTCCGCTCTGGATTGCGAGCAGGTTGTTGGGTTGAGAACGAATTCATACGCTACAGGTATGAGGGTGTTTTCATTAAGGAGTACACGCTAGAGGCATTGGCGTAGTGGATACCTAAACGCGGGCGTACAGAAGAAGCGTTGCATGAGCCCCAGCTCCTTGCTCGCTCTACGCTAAATAGCCTCTCCGTGCATATAGCCGTTGTTGATTGGTCTGGTACCATCATTCCAGTCAACAAAGCGTGGCGAGAATTTGCTCAAGCCAAGGGCGCAACCGGGAACGTCTCAGAAGTCGCCAACTACCTCCAGGCTTACAAGGCTGCGACAGGCTCCGAATCCCAAGAAGCCGTTACTTTCGTGGAAAGAATCCGTTCGGTCCTCTCAGGAGAACAGGAAGAGCTTACGCTCGAGTATTCATGCCATTCTCCTACCGAGCAGCGCTGGTACATCCCGCAGGTGACCCGCTCTATAATCGCCAGTTGCCTAGAAGCCACGAATGCGCACAAGAACACTACTTCGCTGGCTAGTAGAATAGTCACTAATGCTATAGTGCAAAGGAGTTATCAATTGTGAAGAGTAGCACTACAGTCTATATACACTCTCGTACCTAGCAGACGCTACAGGAGGCGCCTCACACATGCTCCCAGAGGCAAATCGGACCAAGCAACAGAAGGCAGAAGCAGCGCCCTGTAAGAGCGGACGAGAAGCGCGGCGGCTAGCAGAGCTCGACTATCTGGGAGCCGTGCGTCCCGAGACAGATCACGTCCTCCAGGAGATCGTAGACGAGGTGCGCCTCACGTTCGAGGCCAATTTGTGTATGGTGAATTTAGTTCTCTCGGATGTGCAGTACTTCAGAGCTTGGTCTGGAGAGCTCCCCGAGGAGCTCGCTCTGGCCAGGCAAGACCTTCGCGCGCGCGGCATGTGTCAGTATGTGGTGGGGACCGAAGAGCCGCTAGTCGTATCCGACTTCCTAGCCACCGAAGAGTTCAAGGACCAATACTTCTGCTTGAACTATGGCATCCATTTCTACGCCGGCACGCCACTCGTCACCTCCGGCGGGCACGCCATCGGCACCCTGTGCCTGCTTGACAACCGGTCTAGGGAAGAGTTCGGTGAAGAGCAGATGAGGCTGCTTAGAGCGTTTGCGCGGGCGGTGGTGGGAAGGCTGGAGCTACTAGGTGCTCTAGGGCGCGAGCAGATCGCTAGGGAGAAAGAGGCCCAGCGTGTTCAGGAAATCGTCGGCATCTTCGAGAGCATCACGGACGCCTTCTTCGCCTTGGACAAGGAGTGGCGCTTTACCTACCTCAATTCGGAAGCAGAGAAACTTCTGAACAGAGGCAAGGAGGAGCTTTTAGGCAACAACATATGGGAGGAGCTCCCCGAGTTGGTGGGCTCGACGTTCTACCTGGAGTACCGTAGGGCTTTGGCGAAGGGAGTAACGGTAGAGTTCGAGGAGTACTACCCGCCGCTCGAGACGTGGGTTGCGGTTCGCGCCTATCCTTCGGAGTCCGGGCTGTCGGTCTATTTCCGCGATATTAACGAGCGCAAGAAGGCCGAAGAGGCGCTCACGCAGAGCGAGGAGCGGTACAGAGTTCTTTACGAGGACAACCCCTCAATGTACTTTACGTTGGACACTGAGGGTACGGTCCTCTCGGTCAACCGCTTCGGTGCCAAACGGCTAGGGTACTCACCTGAAGAGCTAATTGGCCGATCGATGCTCGACATCTTTCATAACGAGGACAGAGAAAACATATTACGCAACTTTAGCACGTGCTTAAAAGATCCCAAGCAAACCGAAAGCTGGGAAGCCCGCAAGGTCCGCAAAGACGGGAGCGTATTGTGGGTTCAAGAGATCATTCGCGTCGTGCAGGGGCCGGATGGCGGTGCGATCGTCCTCGTCACCTGCGAGGACATAACAGAGCGCAAGCAGGCCGAGAGAGAGCGTAACGAACTCCTGGTTCGAGAGAGGCAAGCACGCGCTGAGGCCGAGACAACACAGCAGCGCCTTAGGACCATACTGGACAACCTCAGCGAGGGCGTGCTGCTAGTAAATCTCCTAGATGGTGTGGTATTTGCCAATCCGACTGCCCATGCTATGTTAGGCGTTACGAACGGGGAGACGCTCGAAGAGCTGCCGGACCTGTGGGAAGACTTTAATCTACCGGAAGCGGTATCCCGCTGTGCTCAGACTAGAGAGAGCATAGAGGCTCGGGTAAGCTACGGAGAGAGCTACCTACGGGTTAAGCTAGAGTGTTTGGCTAACAACGAACGAGGAGAGGTACTGGTGGTGATGCAAGATCTGTCGGAAGGACACCGCCTGGAAGCTAACCAGCAGCGTTTCCTGGCCAACGCTGCCCACCAGCTCAGGACGCCTACCATGGCCGTCATGGGCGCCGCGGAACTACTGGCAACCGGAGAAGACGCAAATCCCGCTATAAGGCGCCGGCTTCTGGGTCACATCTTCTCTGAGGGCCGACGGATGCAGCGGTTGTCGGACGCCCTGCTACGCCTGTCTCGCGTGGGTTGGGATCTACGGGAGCCCAAGCTGGAGATCGTAGACTTAAGAGAAGCGGGGCAGCAGGCGGCCGAACTGATGGAACCACTTGCGGAGAGTTGCGGGCTCAGGTTCATCCTCGAAAGTGAGGGTTCTAACGTATATGCAGATCCCGAGTGGCTCCAAGAGGTGCTCCTGGTCTTGTTCAGCAACGCCATCAAGCACTCTAGCCGGGGCGGGGATATACGGCTGCGCGTGAGAGGTGGCAGCTTTACAGTCGAAGACGAGGGAGTTGGGATAAGCCCGGACGACCTTCCTTATGTTTTTGAACGCTTCTACCGGGGAAAGGCCAGCTCCGCCGAAGGCTTCGGCCTGGGGCTGCCTATCAGCCGAGAGCTTATAGAGCGTATGGGCGGCAGCATCTTCGCCAGATCCCGAGAAGGAATTGGTACGGCGGTCGAGATCAAGCTACCAGAGGCGGCTCCAAATGCCCAAGATAATGATAGTCGAGGATGATCCGGCGGTAAGAGATATCCTGAAGATTGCCCTCGAGCGTGAGGGGATGACCGTAGAGGCAGTCGGGAACGGAGAAGCAGCGCTAAAGAGCTTTCGTTCAGAGGACCCGCTCGACCTTGTTATATTAGATATAATGTTGCCAGACCTCGATGGCGTCACCCTCTGTCAGGAGTTCAGAAGAAGCAGCGACGTGCCGATAATGATGCTCACTGCCCGCGACAGCGAGAGAGACGTCGTTGTGGGCCTCGAAGTAGGAGCCGACGACTACATCACCAAACCTGCCAGCCCGGCGGAGGTTGTGAGCCGGGTGCGAGCTCAGCTACGTCGTCGCCGCATGGACGCCCAGGCCGCGAACCTAAAATACGAGTTCCCCGGCCTCGTAGTCGATCTTTCGCGCCGGCAGGTTTGGGTCAACGGGGATAAGGTAGATCTTACCGCCACCGAGTTCGAGATCATTAGCCTTCTCGCGGCGCACCCCGGGTGGGTTTACAATCGGCAGCAGATCATGCAACGGCTCTGGGACGGAGATTTCTACGGCGAAGCCCGCTCGGCGGACGTGCATATCCAGCGCATACGCAAGAAGATTGAGCCCGATCCCAGGAACCCCCGCTATATCCAGACCGTGCGCGGGATGGGCTACAAGTTCGCCGAGCTGTAGTACATTGCCCTACACTACCTACGAAACCGCTTTTCACAGGGAGCACCACCCCTAAGGCAGCGAAGAAGATAAAGGGTTGCCGGTACACTTAAGAAGCCCCTGAGGATCTGGATATGCGGCGCCTACCGCAGGTCTGTACGTCCGATACTCGGTGGCTGGAGATCAGAGCACACTCTAAGGGGCTCCACTCGCGATTGTAAAGGTCCCTTTATCCAACGTTCACAAAACGGTTAACTACCCGAGTCAAAATACATAACAACCAGAAGTCGAATGAACAGCAGCAAAAGCGCGAGCATAGGATAACCGGAGATATGTTGCGGAAGACCAAAGTGAAGGAAACGTCACACGACCCTCCAGGCGGCGATTCAACCACGTCCCGTCGCTACCAATGATGGCAGTGTTCTCGTGGAACAAGCAAAGCTTCCCCTCTCGCGCCTTATGTAAGGCTTTTATCTGTGCTCGCCGCCCTTACCGCCGCGATCGCTATCCTCTGTCCAGACAGCGATCGCGCCTACCATACAGTGACATGAGAGTACTTTGAGAAAACCCAAGCTAGCACAGGCCCTCAGAGAAGCATGCGTAGTGGCTGCTGTACAGGTGCCAGACGAACGGCAACTCTTACGAGCAGTTGGAGCATTATCCGAGGGAGGCATACGGGCGGTAGAGTTGTCCTACGCCCGAATCCGAAGCGCAGGATGCCTCGTCCAGACCCTCAAGGAGAGCGGGCTTCTGATCGGGGTCGGAGGAGTCACCCGCTCTTCTCAGGCCCGCGAATCCGGTATGCTCGGCGCCGACTTCATCGCGGCTGCCGTGATCTCACCAGACGTAGCAGCAGCGTGCAAGGAGATGGATGTACCCTGCATCCTGAGCGGCTTTACCCCGACCGAAATCTGGCGGGCACTTGAAATGGGGGCCGACTTTGTAAGGATACCCGCTGAAGCCCTGGGAGGCCCGCGCTACGTCCACTCTCTGCGCGAAACGCTACCTGCTCGATGCCTAGTAGGCGCCGAGATGCCCCTGGACAACTACCTTTCCTATCTGGAGGCGGGCGTCGAAGTGCTCGAGTTCAAGAGCGCTTTAGGTATCCCAAAGTTGGTCGAGCAAGATGAATGGGCGGAAATCTCTCGGTTAGCCTCGAAGATAGTAAACGACTGCGACGATTGGAGGGCGAATCATAACTTGCGTGTTTAGATGAGACAGCTCCACAGCTTGCTCTCAGATCAGGCACCCAAAGACGCCCTTTACAGCCACGTAAGGTGAGCCGGAGTAATGGCAATAGATAGACCTCTTCGGGAGTTAGAGCTTGTTCTGATCCGCTTGTCATTAAAAGCCTGGCGCCCTTGATAGGGAAAATAGTGGGGGAAGGAAAAAAGAGGGCGCCAGGTTGCTATTGCACAGCGTTATTCCCATCCAAAGCACCAGCAGACAACGGTTCGGTAAAGATCTGTTAATAAAGAGTACAAATGAGTAAGGGCAGCGTTGCTAGTAATTCTCTAGATCCAAAATCCATGTTCATGGTTAGTTGCTGGTCTCAGCTACCGCTAGCGTCCGTAGTTACAAAACTTCCCCGGTACATCGAAGATACTGCAACGGTAGAAGAATAGCTCCTTCTTTTCCCCCAGAGCTTGTCCTTCCGAGGTACCTATGAAAACGGTAGTCTTTCTACCCGACGATACCGAGTAGCACGGCTGTAAGCCCGCAGACGGCTGCGAACATGAGGCTCGCAGGGCGCAGCCAGCGCCTGTCAAGCAGGAGCCCACCCACAAACCCAACGCCCAACAACCTCAATAGGAGTGCGGGGAGGAGCTCTAGCGTGAGGAGAAGATGAGCCGCGCCGACCCTGCCAGCCACGGCCAGGGCCAGAAGCGAGAGCACCGTCCCAACGAAAAAGGCTACCGCGAGCGTGGAACACATCTCCGGGCCCAAGCGGTTCTGGTAGACGAGGGCGAGCGGCGGCCCCCGATCGCGGTGGCGGTACCCATTATCCCCGATGCAACCCCGCCTACCACCCACATCCGGTCGTGCAAGGTTACTCTGGAGCTTATCGAACCCACGATCACGGCC
>Ga0126308_10000987_pt1 | contig 10706 bp, 8 predicted proteins | sample Plot55_FD_92533 | JGI IMG/M metagenome (GOLD analysis project Ga0126308, IMG submission 92533) | Serpentine soil microbial communities from UC McLaughlin Reserve, CA, USA - Plot55 | ecosystem: Environmental > Terrestrial > Soil > Grasslands | place: USA: UC McLaughlin Reserve, Lake County...
CGACGCCAGCGGCCGCGTCACGATATCGTTGGCGCCGCCGGGCGGAAATGCGTTGATGATGGTGATCGCACGGGAGGGGTAAGCCTCCTGTGCTGATGCCGGTCCGATCGCCATGGCGGCGGCCGTGCCGATGATGAAACTGCGGCGATCCATCTCGTCCTCCCATCCGATTGAACGCCGGTCTTGGCGCCGGCTTGCACGCTGCCCGGCCATCCCTCAGTGGCCGGATCGAGTGTCAGTCTAGCGCCCATCTAAGCGGAATCGCCCAACTTCACCAACGGACTACCCTACCGAACCAATGTCTGCTCCCGGCGGAAGCGGACATGCGACCTCCGAAGAGGTGGTCCGGGTTTGGACCCTGACCGGACATTGGCTGGCCAGTTTCGTGACAGCCTTCGGTCAGGATACGCATCCGCCCGGCAGGCGCACGGTGAAGACCGAGCCCTTGCCCAGTTCGCTCGCCACCCTCACGTCGCCTCCCATCAGACGCGCGAGCTTGCGTGAAAGGGCAAGGCCGAGGCCAGTCCCGCCGTAGCGCCGCGCAGTCAAGGAGTCAGCCTGGGTGAATTCCTGGAACAGCTTCGCCTGCTGCTCGGCCGTCATGCCGATGCCGGTATCAGCGACCGCAAGCTCGATCCAGTCGCGTCCATCCGCCACCTTGCGCACCTTGAGCGCGACTTCCCCCTCCATGGTGAACTTGCAGGAATTGCTCAAAAGGTTGAGCAGGATCTGCTTGAGCCGCATCGGGTCCGCCGTGAGCGGGCCGACGTTCTCCCCACACTCCACCACGAGGCGGTTCTTGTTCTTTTCGGCGAGCTGACCGGCGGTGCCGATCACCTCCTCGATCAGTGGGGCCAAGCTCACCGACTCGGGATTGAGCTCGAGCTTGCCGGCCTCGATCTTGGAGAGGTCGAGCACCTCGTTGATGAGACCGAGCAGGTGGGTGCCGGCGGCGTTCACGCGGCGCAGCGGTTCGGCCGCCTTCTCGGTCCCGAATTTTGCGGCGTGGGTGAGCATCATCTCGGTCAGGCCGATGACGGCATTCAATGGCGTGCGCAGCTCGTGGCTCATGCTGGCGAGAAACTGCGACTTATGCTGACTGGCAGCTTCAGCCAACGCACGGGCTTCGACGAGCGATTGTTCCCGATCGCGAAGTTCTTTGCTCACAGTTGCAAACACGTCGACCGCGCGCGCCATCGCACCGATCTCGTCTCGACGCTGCACACCTGACACGGAAACCGCAAAATTGCCGGCCGCGATTGAGCTCATGACAGAAATCATGCTTGTGATTGGTCGCGAGATCGCACGCCCGAAGTAATATGTGAGTAGGATCGAGACTGCGATGATCGCGGCCGACCCCGCGAGAAGGTAGTAAGAGAAACTCTCAACGTCCTTCGCCGTGACGTTTTCTATGGCCTGCGCGGACTCCAGCGACCGCGCGGCCAGCTCGACGATATAGCTTTGCAACTGCTGGTAATGCGCCATCAGCGTGCTGATTGTCATGCTGCTGACTGGCGCACCGTCGACAATCTTGAGCGAAACAGCACGATGAATCGTCAAGAAATCCGAGATATTCGAAACTGCGTCGCCTTCGCCTGCGCCGGACGTCGATTTGACGTTTTCGAACAAGCTGTCGACGAGTTGATATTTCGAGATGATGGACCGACGGAGATCAACAAGAATCTTGTCTTCCGCTGAGAGGCGTTGCCGGAGCTGAGCATAACGAAGCATATCCGATTGCACCTCCGCGACAGCGAGGAGGAGCTTTGTTGTCGCCGTCGACGTTGTGAGGGGACCGCCGACGACTTGAAGGAAGGCCGCTTGCTGCCGCTTGATCACCAGCTGTGAAACCAGCATTACGCAAAGCATCAACACGATAACAATCGCTGGTACAACGAACACCTTTACTCCGATTGGCAGGCGATTGAGCATATTCGATTCAGTCGGATGCCGGCTGGCGATTCGAATTGCACTTAGCCGGAACAAGTTTGACGAAGTTGCCGGCTGCAATGATCGTGTTCAACGGCCGGCACTCGCTGTGCCAGCACACCCTGTATCCCGGAGCAAACGAAGAATTCGCCAGTACGAGTTCGGGAAGCGGACCGAGCGACGGCACATAATGCCACCATCCTTGAGCCCAAACAGCGCCGTCCGGCGCCTCCATTCCAGCGCCACTTCTTTTGACGCGTGCCTGCTTGACGACGAGTGCCCCCCTAAGAATCACGTAGTCCTCCTCCCAGGGAGTTCCCTCAACTGTGTGTGTCCAAGATAATGTGATTGTGTCGGTTGGAAGCACGACAGCGCTGGCGACCCCGATGAATGCTATGCACAGTCCGTCAATCATGAGGTGAACGCCTCAATGTCTGTTGCAATTTCTGTTCAAGGCAGCAACTTCACCTCGCGAAAATATCGAGCCGCACCGGGATGAATATCGATGGGACGTACCACCAGCGCCTTCTCCCTGCTGATGACTTTGGCAGCCGGATGCACGGTTTGCAATTCCTTCACGTTGTCGAAAATTGCCTTGGTGATCCGGTACACCGTTTCTTCTGGAGCGTCGGATGTCGTCACGAAGAAATTGTTCAGAGCGGCGGTAGGAACCTCTGAACTCTGTGTCTGATACGCATTGGCGGGAATGTCTGCAGCAAAGAACATGTTCCGCGTCTTCTCGATGAGGTCTCGTTGGACCGGCACGAACACGATTGCCATCTGGGATACGGCCTGCCTAACGGCTGCAACACCCAACCCCGCTGAAATGATGGCCGCATCTAATTGCTGCTTCACCATCAAGTCAACGCTCTCGCCATAGGCCAAGTATTCCACCTGCAACAGATCGGCGTAGCTCATATCGGCTGCGCTCAAGAGCGCCCGAGCGTTGAGCTCGTTACCACTGCGGGCGGCTCCAACGGAGACGCGCTTACCTCGCATGTCGTGCACGGACCCAATATTGGCGTCACGTCGCGCGATGATGTGGATGTAGTTTGGATAGGCAGCGCCGATGAGACGAATTTTGGTACGAGAGCTCGGGAACCCGGCCTCCGGATTTCCCTTCCAGGCATCGGTCAGAATATCTCCTTGCGCCAAGGCCAGCTGACCTTTTCCTTGCTGTAGCAGATTCAAGTTCTCTACAGTCGCCTGAGTGGAAATGACGGAGACCTTTGAGTTGGGCAGGTCTCGTTCGAAAATTTTTTGCAGAGCCGAACCGAGGGGATAGTATACACCGCTCGTGCCGCCCGTAAGGATCACGATGTCCTCGGCAACAACCGGCACCGTCGCCATTATCAACACCAAGCAAGCTGCCCAAAGACGGTTCAGCATTCGCATGTTCCCCTCCTTGTGTTGCCCCAGCGCCAACCGAAAGATAACTCAGTCTTTTGCGAATGCGCCCGACGTCGAATCGATTGCTGTTGCTCGGAAGAGCGAAGTGGACCCTCCCGTGGAATGCTACACCAAGCCAAACCGGCCAGGAAGCCTGGAAGGTCGGCGCGCAACGTGCAGCCAATGCCTGAGTTCGCGCGGGTCATCAACGTTGAGGCGGCGAGGACGCTTGGCCTGACTGCTTGCCATTGCTGCTCGCTATCGCTGGCGAGGTGATCGAAATGAACCATCCGCGGCATTGCTGTGGTGGATAAGGAGTTGCTGGGTTGCGGCAGTCCGCTTTTGGCACATAGCTGCCAATGACGTATGCGACGCAACCGAAACCTGCTTAGAAGCTCTGCGAGACGAAGAGGAGGAACACGGCGAGCGCGGCGGCCGCGAACGCGCCGCCGAGGAAAACCGGATAGCGGAACACCCGCATCTTGGCTACTGCCGTCTCGCCGATCGGCAGCGCCACGGCGAGCACGATGAGCTTGGCCAGATAGGCGGCGATGGCGATGGCGAGGGCTTGCGGAGTTTTTTCCGCCGTCGCCATGCCGAACGGCACGAACATGCAGATGAGGAGCGAGAAATAGAGCACGAGCTTGAGCGCCGCCGCGGCCTCGATCACGGCCAGATGGCGCCCGGAATATTCGAGCACCATGGCCTCGTGCACCATGGTGAGCTCCAGGTGGGTCGCCGGATTGTCGATCGGAATGCGGGCGTTCTCGGCGACGGCGACGAACACGAAGGCGAACAGCGCCAGCCCCAGCGACACCCGCAAGCCCACCGGCTCGTGGACCATATGCGCCGCGATGGTGGAGAGCTGCGTGGTGCCGGCGACGAGCGCGACCGTGAAGGCGATGAGCAGCATGGCCGGCTCCGCCAGCGAGGAGATCAGCATCTCGCGCGAGGAGCCGATGCCGCCGAATGCGGTACCGACGTCCATGCCGGCGAGCGCCAGCGCAAAGCGCGCGGTTGCCATCAGGGCGACGATGGCGATGAGGTCGGCGGACCACGAGAACAGAAGCCCGGTCGCGTAGGTCGGCACCAGCGCTGCCGCCGTCCAGGTGGCGGCGAAGATCAGGTAAGGCGCGACGCGATAGATCCAGGAGGCGTTGTGCGCCAGCACCGCTTCCTTGTGCATCAGCTTCCACAGGTCGCGATAGGGCAGGAACACCGAGGGCCCGCGCCGGCGCAGGAGGCGCGCCTTGACCTTGCGGGTGATGCCGAGCATCAGCGGCGCCACCAGGAGCACCAGGAACATCTGCAGGCCTTGGGCGACGAGCTCGCGGATCAACGCCATAGCACCACCGCGATCAGCAACAGGATCAGCGTCGACACCGTCAATGTGAGATATTGGCGGATGGTGAGGAACTGCAGGCCGTTGAGCCTGTCCGCCACGATCCATATCGACCGCGCCAGCGGTCCGTAGGCAAGTCGCCAGGCCGGATCGAGCACCTTGACGTGGAAGTGCGCCGGGCGGGTCTCGCCCGGCAGCGGCGTATCGACCTTCTCGTGCACTGCGAACACCGTCGTGCCGAACACGCGGCGGATCGGCATGGCAAAGCTCGAGCTCGTGTACTGCATGGTGGGGGAAGCAGCCGGATAGCCGCAATCCCAGATCGCGCTGCGCCGCGTCGCCCGCGTGGCGAAGCGATGAATGAACATCGCCGTGAGCCCGCCCGCGCAGGTCAGGAATAGGAGGATCATCATTCCGTTGTAGGAGCTGCGGCTCTCCGCGATCGGCACGATCGAGAGCCACGGCACGCTTGCCTGCACCGGCATGCGGGCGCCGAGCAGGCTTTGCACCACCGGCGCCAGGAAATCGATCACCGGTCCGGGCAGCACGCCGGTGGCCAGGCACAGCGCCGCCAGGATGAACATGGCGGCGAGGGAGAAGCGATCGACCTCGACGGCGCTCTCGGCGGCCGGCGTGCGCGGGCGCCCCAGGAACGTCACGCCGAAGGCCTTGACGAAACAGGCGGCGGCCAGCGCCGCCGACAGTGCCAGCAGCGCGCCCACCGCCGGGATCAGGAACTTCAGTCCCCATTGCGCCACCTGCGGGCTGACCAGGATCGCCTGGAACGTCAGCCATTCGGACACGAACCCGTTGAGCGGCGGCAGTGCCGAGATTGCCGCGCAGCCGGTGAGGAACGCAAAGGCGGTCGCCGGCATGCGATGGATGAGGCCGCCCAATCGCTCCATGTCGCGCTCGTTGGTGGCGGTCAGCACGGCGCCGGCGCCGAAGAACAGCAGGCTCTTGAAGACGGAGTGGTTGAGCACGTGGAACAGCGCGGCGGGGAGCGCGAGCGCCCCCGCCCACGCCATCCCATTGGCCTTGAACGGCATGGCGAGACCGAGGCCGATGAAGATGATGCCGATATTCTCCACCGTATGGTAGGCGAGCAGGCGTTTGAGATCGTGCTGCATCAGGGCGTACAGCACGCCCAGCGCCGACGTGATGCCGGCGAGCGCCAGCACGATCATGCTGGACCACGTCGTCGGCTCGCCGATGAGGTCGAAGACGATGCGCACGAAACCGTACACGCCGACCTTGGTCATGACGCCGCTGAGCAGCGCCGAGACGTGGCTCGGTGCCGCCGGGTGGGCAAGCGGCAGCCACACATGCAGCGGCACCAGACCGGCTTTCGACCCGGTGCCGAGCAAGGCCAGCGCGAAGGCGAGCCCGGCAACGGCGGGCGCATGATTGGCCGCGCGCATGGCGGCAAAGCTGTAACCGCCGTCGCTGCCGGCAAGCAGCCCAAAGGCGAGCAGCAGGCACAATGTGCCGAAGCTGGCCATCAGGAGATAGATGTAGCCGGCCCGTGTATTGGCGGGAACGTGGTGATGCGCCACGACGATCGCCCACGAAGCCAGCGACATGAACTCCCACGACAGCAGGAAGGCGAACGCGTCGGCCGCCAGCACGACGAGATTCATGCCGGCAAGGAACGCCGGAAAGAACGGCAGAACGCGCAGGCGTAGCGTCTCGTGCTGGCCGTAGCCGAGAGCGTAGAGGCTCGCCACCGCGGCACCGAAATTGACGACGGTGAGAAAGAACGCCGCCAGCGCGTCGACGCGGAAATGGGCGCCGAGCCCCGGCAGCCCGATCGGCAAGATCAGCGCCGAGGCGTCGGCACCCGTCACGAGGTGCAGAACGGCGCCGGTAAGCGCGAGCGCCGAAACGGCGAGGCTCGCACCGTAGATGACGCGCGAGCCGGACGGGACGTGCGCCAGCACCGGTGCAAGGACGGCGATGCCGATCAGGGCCGCGACGCCATCCAAGGCCATGATCACCGACATTTGACCTCTACCCGGCGCCTGCCTGCGGCCGCCCCCACGGGTGAATGAGCTTAGTGTCTTCGCTGCACGCCTTGCAGTGGCCTCCCTCGCGCAGCAACCGAATCGACGGCCAAGACCTGAGTGCGACGCATAGACCGAATACGGCGATCACGAAAAGCATTGTGCGGCTATTTCGGTTGCTTGCCGATGACCGCAGCATCGCCGCACCGAACTGCCCATATCCGCGGTGCTACGGTGCGGCAAATAAACTCACTCATGCGCGATTATTGCTCGCTCTGCAATTTCAGGCAGTGGCGCTTGTGGACGGCCGGACGACGGTAACGATGAGTCTTTTCGAGGCTATTGAGCCACAATAGCGTTGTGCTATGGATTTTGCGGGCGGTGGTATGTGTTATACCAGACGCCGTGGGAGCGACCAGGCAACGCGACGAACCGGCTCGAGCCGGCGGCGTTGACAAGACAACCTATGGGAGCGAAGCGCATGACAACTCCGAACCATCCACGCCGGCTCGGCTTGGCCGCCGCGCTGGGATCCGCACTGGCCGTCGCATCGGCCCTGCCGTCGGCCGCGGCGTGGGAGCCGACCCGGCCCGTGGAGATCATCGTTCCGGCCGGGCCCGGGGGCGGCGCCGATCAGATGGGCCGCGTCATCCAGGGCATCGTCACCAAGCACAAGCTGATGAACCAATCGATGGTGGTCATCAACAAGGCGGGCGGCGCCGGCGGCGAAGGTTTTCTCGACGTCAAAGGATCCAGGGGAAATCCGCACAAGCTGGTGATCACCCTGTCGAACCTGTTCACCACGCCGCTCGCCACCGGCATTCCCTTCAGCTGGAAGGACCTCACCCCGGTCGCCATGATGGCGCTCGACGAATTCATCCTGTGGGTCAACGCCGAGACGCCCTATCAGACCGCGCAGGAGTACATCAAAGCCGTGAAGGAAGCGCCGCCGGCGCAATTCAAGATGGGCGGCACCGGCTCCAAGCAGGAAGACCAGATCATCACGGTGGCCATCGAGAAGGCCACCGGCACCAAGTTCACCTATATCCCGTACAAGGGCGGCGGCGAGGTCGCGGTGCAACTGGTCGGCAGGCACGTCGACTCGACCGTCAACAATCCGATCGAAGCGGTCGCCCAATGGCGCGGCGGCAAGCTGCGTCCGCTCTGCGTGTTCGACGGCAAGCCGCTCGATTACAAGGACAAGATCGCCGACAAGGCGTGGGCCGATGTGCCCACCTGCAAGTCGGCCGGGCTCGACGTCGAGTACCTGATGCTGCGCGGCATCTTCATGAGCCCGGGCGCCACCCCGGAGCAGGTCAACTACTATGTGGACGTGCTCAAGAAGGTGCGCGAGACGCCGGAGTGGAAGACGCTGATGAACGATGGTGCGTTCAATCAGACCTTCATGACCGGCGCAGAATACGCCAAGTGGGTCGAGAACGAGGAGAAGCGCCATCACTCGCTGATGAAGGACGCCGGCTTCCTCGCCGCCAGCAACTGACTTGTGTTGCGCGTGTCGCCGGCCACTCGAGGCCGGCGGCATTCTCGCGAGCGTCTAGGGAGCATCAATGACGGACACACCGCAAACGCCTGGTGGGCCTCTCCACCGCTGGGTGGAGGCCGGCGTCGCGCTGTTCATGATCCTGTTCGGCGTCGTCGTCATTCTCGGCAGCCTGCAGGTCGGCATCGGATGGGGGGACGAGGGACCGAAATCCGGCTTCTTTCCGTTCTATCTCGGGGCGCTGATCGTCGCCGCCAGCATGGCCAATCTGGCGCGCGTGATCGTCGAAGGAAATCCGCACGCGCTGTTCGCGGATTGGCACCAGTTGGGACAGGTGGTTTCGGTGATCATCCCCACCACCGTCTATGTGTTCATGGTCCCTTGGCTCGGCATGTATGTCGCTTCGATCCTGCTGATCGCCGTGTTCATGAAATGGTTCGGCCGCTACGGCTGGGGCCTCACCCTCGGCATCGCCGTGGCCGTACCGGCGATCACCTATCTGCTGTTCGAAAATTGGTTCCTGATTCCACTGCCCAAGGGGCCGATCGAAGACCTGCTGGGTCTTTGACTGCAACAATTTTCGCGCGCCGGGAGCCTCCGGGAGTTCGGGTCAATGGAAGAAATCGCCAACCTGTTTCACGGATTTGCCGTCGTCATCCAGCCCTTCAACGTGCTGCTGATGGTGGTCGGCATTCTGCTCGGGGTGATCATCGGCGTGCTGCCGGGCCTCGGCGGTGCCAACGGCGTCGCCATCCTGCTGCCGCTGACGTTCTCCATGTCGCCCACCTCGGCGATCATCATGCTGTCCTGCATCTACTGGGGCGCATTGTTCGGCGGCGCCATCACGTCGGTGCTGTTCAACATTCCGGGCGAACCGTGGTCGGTGGCGACCACCTTCGACGGCCATCCCATGGCGCAGAAAGGCCGCGCCGGCGAAGCGCTGACGGCGGCCTTCACGTCGTCCTTCGTCGGCGCCCTGTTCGCCGTCATCGTCATCACCCTGGTGGCGCCGCTGGTGGCGCGGTTCGCCCTGCAGTTCGGCCCGGCGGAGAAATTCTCCGTCTACTTCCTCGCCTTCTGCAGCTTCATCGGCATGGGCAAGGAGCCGCCGTTCAAGACCATCGCGGCCATGATGATCGGATTCGCGCTCGCCGCGGTCGGGCTCGACAACGTCACCGGTCAGCTGCGCCTGACGTTCGGATTTCCCGAGCTGTTGAACGGCTTCGATTTCCTCATCGCCGTCATCGGCCTGTTCGGCATCGGCGAGATCCTGCTCACCATGGAAGAGGGCCTGAGCTTCAAGGGCCGTGCCGCCGGCATCAATCCCAAGGTGGTGCTGCAGACCTGGGCCGAGCTGCCGCGCTACTGGATGACGTCGCTGCGCTCGTGCGTGATCGGATGCTGGATGGGAATCTCGCCCGCCGGCGCGACGCCGGCCTCGTTCATGAGCTACGGCATCGCCAAGCGCGTGTCGAAGAACGGGCACAAGTTCGGTACCGGCGAGATCGAGGGCGTGGTGGCGCCGGAGACCGCCGCCCACGCGGCCGGCACCTCCGCGCTGCTGCCCATGCTGTCCCTCGGCGTGCCGGGCTCGCCGACCGCGGCAGTCCTCCTCGGCGGCCTCTTGATCTGGGGCCTGCAGCCGGGGCCGCTTCTGTTCGTCGAGCAGAAGGAGTTCGTCTGGGGCCTGATCGCCAGCATGTATCTCGGCAATATCGTTGGGCTCATCCTGGTGCTCACGACAGTACCGCTGTTCGCCGCCATCCTGCGGGTTCCCTTCAGCATCATCGCGCCGATCATTCTCGTGCTGTGCGCCATCGGGGCCTACTCGGTGCACAACAGCACGTTCGATGTGGTGATGATGCTGGTGTTCGGCATCGTCGGCTACGTGCTGAAGAAGTGCAATTATCCGCTGGCCCCGTTGGTTCTGGCCATCGTGCTGGGCGACAAGGCCGAAGAGGCGTTCCGCCAGTCGCTGCTGGCCTCGCAGGGGAGCCTGGGCGTGTTCTGGTCCAACGGGCTCGTCGGCACCATCATGGCGCTCGGCCTTCTGGCCCTGTTCTGGCCGCTGATCCAGACCGGCTGGTCCCACCTTCGCGCCGCCACAACCTCGCAAAGGACATTTTAACGGTTGCGCGGGCCTCGTGGTATTATGTATACCAGAGCCTGCAGCCCAATCTTGAGAGATCGGTTTGATGACGGAAATTCCTCCACGCGACCGGACCAGCGAAGGCACGGGGCGCATCGTGCTGGCGCCGCTCGAGGACACCTCGACCTTTGCCGACCGCGCCTATGCAGCGCTCAAGCACGTCATCGTCTCGCTCGACGTCTACGAGCGCGACGCCGAGGTCCGCCTCGACGAACGCCAGCTCGCCCAGGATCTCGGCATCAGCCGCACGCCGGTGCGCGAGGCGATGGCGCAGCTCGAGCGCGAGGGTTTCGTGCGCTCGGTGCCGCGGCGCGGCGTCTATGTCGTGCGCAAGACCAAGCAGGAAGTGATCGAGCTTATCACCGCCTGGGCGGCGCTCGAGAGCATGGCGGC
>Ga0126308_10000988_pt1 | contig 10703 bp, 8 predicted proteins | sample Plot55_FD_92533 | JGI IMG/M metagenome (GOLD analysis project Ga0126308, IMG submission 92533) | Serpentine soil microbial communities from UC McLaughlin Reserve, CA, USA - Plot55 | ecosystem: Environmental > Terrestrial > Soil > Grasslands | place: USA: UC McLaughlin Reserve, Lake County...
AGCTGGACCGGGACGGTGGTGTTGGCGACGTCGGGGATGCGGCGCACGAACCCGGCGTCGACGAAGCCGATGAAGGCGATGAACAGGCCGATGCCAACGCTGATGGACTGCTTGAGGGCCAGCGGGATGACGTTCATCACCGACTCGCGTAGGCCGGTCACGACCAGCAGAGTGATGACCAGGCCTTCGAGCACGACGATGCCCATGGCCGAAGGCCACGACATCACCGCGGCCAGCTGGAAGGCGACCACGGCGTTGAGCCCGAGCCCGGCCGCGATCGCGAACGGGTAGCGCCCGTAGACGCCCATGAACAGCGTCATGGCCGCGGCCACGAGCGCGGTCCCGGTGGCCAGCTGGGCCAGGTCGAGACGCTGGCCGTTGACGTCCTGGGCGCCGCCGAGGATCAGCGGGTTGAGGACGATGATGTAGGCCATGGTGAAGAAGGTGGCGAACCCGCCGCGGATCTCCCGCTCGATGCTGGAGCCGCGCTCGGAGATGTGGAAGTAGGCGTCCAGCCCGGAGCGGGGTGGGGTGCCTCGAGGGTCGGACCGAACGTTCGACTCGGTGGCCATCGCTGATCCTTTGCCCGGAGGGGATGCAGGCGGGGAAAGTTGAGCGCAGCGGCTCCCCGGGTGTCAACGCGCCCGACTCTGGCATTTGCCCCGGTGATCCCCCAGGATTGGGACGAGGGTTCCTGTTCCGGTCAGGTGGTGAGAAGTTGGACGCGAGGACGGCCGCCTTGCTGCTGGGCAGGGTCGAGCCCTTCCAGGGGCTCGACGAGGGGGCACGCCTCACCATGGTCGAGCACGCCACCCGCCGGACGGTCGACAGGGGCCAGATGGTGTTCTGGCAGGACGATCCCGGCGAGGCGATGTTCGTCCTCCTTGAGGGCTCGGTGAAGCTGATCGTCTGCTCGAGGGACGGCGAGCTGATCGAGCTCCACCGCCACGTCGCCCCGGCCACCTTCGGCGAGCTGGCCCTGCTCGACGGGGGGCCCCGATCGGCCTCGGCCGAGGCCGTCGAGCGCTCGACCCTGCTGGTCGTGACCCGCCCGGAGCTGCTCCGGCTGCTGCGCAGCGACGAGCAGGTGGCCGAGGCCCTGCTGAGCACGCTGGGGGCGATGGTCCGGCGGACCACCCGCCAGATCAGCGACCTGGCGTTCCTGAGCCTCCAGGGCCGGGTGGCGGCCAAGCTGCTCGACCTGACCGAGCCGGACGGGGCCCGGACCCGGCGGGTCACCCAGGTCGAGCTGGCCACCATGGTCGGCGGGGCCAGGCAGACGGTCAACCAGGCGCTGCGGTCGCTCGAGTCCCGTGGCTACATCCGCTCGGCCGGCCGGGTGTTCGAGATCCTGGACCGCGAGCAGCTGCGCCGGCTCGCCGGCGGGTAGGGGAGCGGGCCCAACCGCGGCACACGAGAACGCCCGCCGGGGGCGGGATGTGACCCCCGGCGGGCGCCTCCCCCCGTGTCCTAGAGCCAGTCGGACCGGTGGTAGGAGGACCGGTGGTAGACGTGGACTCGGTGGATCGGCGGAAGGGCTGCCATCAGCACGATCCCGGCGAAGACCAGCACGACAGCCGGGGTCGGGGTGGCGTCGGAGGTCTGCTCGGTGGCCGGGGCCTCGACGGTCCGCTGCACGGCGGCGACCGGGTCGCGCTCGAGGAGCATCGCCGCGTCGGCCGGGCCGGTCGGGGCCAGCAGCGACAGCGCGCCGATCATCAGGGCGGTGGCCGCGGCCAGGGCGACCAGCAGCATGGTGACTCTGGAGACGATGCGGATGGTCATGTCGCTCACTCCCTCCCGATGGCGGCCTCTTGGCGTACCAGCAGTCTCGGTCGTCGGGGCAGGACCCGGCAGTCCACGCCCCGACACCTGGACTGTCGTCTTGGTGACGTTCCGCCGCCCGGGGAACGCCCGGCCGGGTCCGGCACGGCGTAAGCTCCGGCCGACGTGAACCTCCAGCACAGGGCCGGCGTCCTGGCTCGGACCGAGCTGTTCGGTGGGATCGACGAGGCGACGCAGCGGCGGATCGCCGAGCACGTGGCCGAGCGGGTCGTCGAGCGAGGCCAGTGCGTGTTCGTGCAGGACGAGCCGGGCGACCGCATGTACGTCCTCGCCGAGGGCGTGGTGAAGCTGTTCGTCGCCTCCCGCAACGGCGGCATCGTCGAGCTGGTCCGCCACCGGCCGCCGGCCACCTTCGGCGAGGTCGCCCTGCTCGACGGGGGGCCCCGATCGGCCTCGGCCGAGGCCGTCGAGCGCTCGACCCTGCTGGTCGTGACCCGGGCCGAGCTGCTGCGCCTGCTCCGGGCTGAGGACCAGGTGGCCGAGGCGCTGCTGCGCACCCTTGGCACGATCGTCCGCCGCACCACCCGCCAGGTCAGCGACCTGGTGTTCCTCGACCTCCAGGGGCGCATCGCCCGGCAGCTGCTGGCCCTGGCGGTCGAGGACGGGCAGACGGCCCACACCCGGCGGGTCACCCAGGTCGAGCTGGCCACCATGGTCGGCGGGGCCAGGCAGACGGTCAACCAGGCGCTGCGGTCGCTCGAGTCGCGCGGCTACATCCGGGCCGACGGCCGCAGCTTCGAGATTCTCGACCGGGAACGGTTGGAGCTCCTGGCCGAGCGGTAGGAGTTTCCCAGGATGTCAGCTAGGTGACAGCGCCGCCGCCGGGAAGGCTCTTTGATGGCGGAGCGCACCGTCCAGGTGGGGAGGTCAGCCGCGCGTGCAGGTGAAAGGTCATGATGGTCCCGGTCAGGCGGACCGGGTGCCTCCGGTCTGTGAGTTCCTCGAGGATCTCAGCGGCCGGCGTGCCGTCGTCACCGGCGCCGCCCGCGGCATCGGCGAGGCGATCGCCAAGTGGCTGATCATGGCCGGGGCCGAGGTCACCGTGGTCGACAAGGACGCCGGCCAGCTCAAGGAGACCTTCCGCACCGAGGACTGCCAGGTCATCGAGGCCGACCTCCACACCGAGGACGTTGCCGGCGTTGCCGACGAGCTGACCAGGAACGGGCCGGTCGAGCTGGTGGTCAACAACGTCGGCATCACCACGCCCCACCGGCTGCTGGAGATTGGGCCCACCGAGCTCGACCTGGTGCTCGGGACCAACCTCAGAGGGCCGTGGCTGTTCACCGACCGGCTGGTGAAGGCCTTCATCCAGGACCAGGCCCAGACCCCGGACCGCGTCCCGCGGCCGCGCGGTTCGATCCTGTTCATCTCCTCGCTGCACGACCGGTTCGTGGCTCGCGAGGCCCACTACAGCGTCAGCAAGGCCGGCGTGTCCATGCTGGTGCAGGCGATGGCCAAGGACCTGGGCCGGCACCGGATCAGGGTGAACGCGATCTCACCCGGCTGGATCAGGACCGCGGAGGACACCAGCACCCCGGAGCAGGTGGCGAAGTACGCCCGCCTGCGGCCGCGAATCCCCGCCGGCCAGGCCGGCGTTCCCGCCGACGTCGCCCGGGTGGCGCTGTTCCTGCTCAGCGACGCCTGGTCGGGCTATGTCACCGGCCAGAACATCGCCGTGGACGGTGGGCTGTCGCTGCACAACTGGCTGGACGAGTAGCGGTCCTCTGGGCGTCAGCGCCACCAGCACCACGCCGGCATACACCAGCAGCCAGCGGTTGGCGGGCACGGCCACGGCCAGGGCGGCCATCACCAGCCCGAGCACCACACGGTGACGCAGGCGCATAGGCACCTCCCGGCCGCTCGGACAGGTCCTCCACCAAGGATGCCCACCTCCGGGCCGGGGGAACCGTCGCCTGCCCGACCGGCAACGTGTCAGCTTCCTGACACTTGGTCGCCGGGCCGGCGGCGCGGGCCGCCCTTGAAGCCGCGGCCGTTACCGGCGACTATCTTCGTGGAGTGGTGCATCACGGTAGAGCGGGGCAATCAGCCCGACGGCCCCCCGGACCGGGCTGCGGGTGATGGCGGACCAGCTGGTGGTGGCCGCCCTCCGCGTCGTGTTCCTCGCCTACATCACCCTGGTCCTGCTGCACTCCACCCTCGAGCGGGTGTACGCGCTGCGCAGCCGCCGCCAGCGCCGGGCCCGGCCGGCCGCGGGGGCCCCCGCCGGCCCGGCCGGGTGGCCGGCGGTCGACGTGGTCATCCCCTGCTTCAACGAGGACCCGTCGCTGCTGGAGGCGTGCTGCCGCTCGGTGGCCGGCCAGGACTACCCGGGCGCGATGCGCGTCTGGCTGGTCGACGACGGCTCCCGCAACCAGCCGGCCCTGCTGGCCGTCTACGAGCGGTGGCGGGAGCGGGGCTGGGACATCCGGCTCCTGGACAAGAACATCGGCAAGCGGGACGCCCAGGACGAAGCCGTCCGGCGCGCCACCGGCGAGCTGCTGGTCCTGATGGACTCCGACACCGTCCTCGCCCCCGACGCCATCCGCCAGGCCGCGGCCGCCTTCCGTGACAAGCAGGTCGGGGCGGTGTCGGGCAGCATCGGGGTCCTGAACGCCCCCACCAACCTCCTCACCCGGCTGATCCACCACCGCTACCGCCTCCGCTTCCAGGTCGAGCGGCCGGCCCAGGGGTTCTTCACCTCGCTGCTGTGCTGCTCGGGGCCGTTCGCCGTCTACCGGCGCAGCCTCCTGGACGACCTCTGGCAGCGCTACCTGACCCAGACCTTCGGCGGCGTCCGCTGCACCAACGGCGACGACCTCCACCTGACCAACCTGGTCCTGGCCACCGGCCACCAGGTGCTGTTCGAGCCGCGGGCGATCGCCAGCACCAGCGTCCCCCGGTCGCTCGGCCAGTACCTGCGCCAGCAGCTGCGCTGGAACCGCAGCTTCTACCGGGAGCTGCGCTGGACCTTCGACGGCATCCGGTCCCGGCATCCCTACCTGGCCCTTGACGTGCTGGCCCGGGCGCTGCTGCCCCTGCTGCTGGCCGCCGCCCTTCTGCTACTCGCCTCCGAGGGGCTGCTGGTCGGCTGGGAGCTGCTGGCCACCGACCTCAGCCTGGCCCTGGCCATGCTGTGTGTGACGGCCGCGTTCCTGCTGGTGCACGGGGCCAGTGTCCCGTTCCTGCTGCTGTACGGGCCGCTGCACGTGGTGCTGCTGGTCCCGGTCCGGGTCTACGCCCTGGTCACCCTGGCCAGCCCCAACTGGGAGACCCGCTAGCGGTCAGCTGCGGGTCCGGGCCAGCAGCCGCCTGGCACTGCGCTCGCCGACCTCGTTGCCCTTCTCCTGGAACAGGGCGATGGCCCGCTCCAGCTCGTGCGCCGCCTCGCGCCCCCGGCCGCCGAGCAGCAGCACCTCGGCCAGGTCGACATGGGCCTCGGCCCGGGAGTCCAGCTGGTCGGTCTTGCCGGCCAGGTAGACGGCCTCCCTGGCCAGCTGCTCGGCCTCGTTGTGCTCGCCCCGGCGGGCGACGGCGATGGCCCGGATCGAGCGCCACTTGATCTGGGCGTCGGCCTGGTCGGGGGCGGCCAGCCGCTCGCAGGTGCGGGTGAGCTCCTCGGCGTCGTCGTTGCGGTTCCGCTGGAGCCGGACCCGGGCCAGCAGGGTGGCCACGTTCACCCGCGGCCCGGTGCCGCCCATCTCCTCGAGTTGGGCGTAGCCGTTGCGGAGCACCTCCTCGGCGGCGGGCAGGTCGCCGGCCAGCATCTCCACCATCGCCCGGGAGATGCAGTCGACCGCCCGCGGCAGCAGGGAGCCCTCCTCCCTGGTGATGGCGCTGGCCAGCTCCACGAACCGCCTGGCCTCCTCCAGGTCGCCCCGGTGGGCGGCCACCCTGGCCAGCACCCGGTAGGCGGTCGCGGCCAGGCTGGAGACGCCGCTGCGCTCGGCCTCGGCCAGGGCCTCGCGGCCGCGCCGGTCGACAATCTCCAGCGGCAGCGGCCCCCAGTACAGGGTCAGGCAGTGCATGCCGATGGCGTTGGCCTCCCAGCCCGGGTCCCCGGCCTCCCTGGCCAGCGCGCGGGCTCGCTCGGCGGCGGCCTCGGCCTGGGTCAGCCGGCCCCTGGTCCAGTCCAGGTAGGCGAGCAGGTGCCAGGCCTTGGCCAGGCCGAGCCGGTCGCCGAGGCGCTCGAAGGCGGCGATGGCCAGCTCGACCTCGTCGCGGCCCTCGCGCAGGAACTGCCGCGGGTCGTGCACGGCGGTGATGCCGAGCCGGCCGATGGTGGCGTGCAGGGCCAGTCCCTCGTCGCCGACCGCCGTGGCCGACCGGGCCAGCTCCTGGTAGGCCCGGGTCGCCTCGGTGAGCTTGCCGTTGCTCTGCTGGGCCTCGGCCAGCGCCGGCAGTGACCGCAGGCGCAGGGGGTGGTCGGCCGGCAGCAGGCGGGCCGAGCGGCCCAGCCAGGCCTGGACGAGCCGGGTGTCGCCACGGACGGCGGCCCGCTGGCCGGCGGCGGCGTAGCGCTCCCCGGCCCGCCGGGCCAGCTCGGTCACCTGGTCGCCGGCCGGGTCGAGCCGGGCCGCGTACCGGTAGGCCTCGTAGAAGTGGTGGCCGACGATCTCGTCGAACTGGCTGCGCCGGTCCTCGGTCTCGCGCTCCAGCCAGTCGGCGTACCGCTCGTGGAGCTCGGCCCGGCGGTCGTCGGGCAGCCGCTCGTAGGCCACGGTCTTGATGGTGGCGTGCCGGAACCGGTACCCGGGGCCGCTGTTGGGCGGCAGCGGCGCCGAGGTCGGGCCGTGGTCGGCGCGGATCAGGTCGTGGCGGACCAGCTCCTGGAGCCCGGCGGTGAGGTCGGCCGCCGCGCCGCCGGGGTGGAGAGCCTCGACGTCGCCCAGGTGGAACTGCTGGCCGACGACCGCCGCCGGCTCGATCACCGCCCGGCCGCGGGGGCCGAGCCGGTCCAGGCGGGCCAGCAGCAGGGCGTGGATGGAGGTCGGCACCGTCGGGGCCCGCCGGTCGGCCGTCTCCTCGGGCTCGGCCCTGAGCGTCCAGCGGCCGTCGGCCGCCCCGAGCCGGCCCTCGTCCCTGAGGTTGCTGACCAGCTCCTCGACCAGCAGCGGGAAGCCCTGGGCCCACTCGCTGACGTGGGCCTGGACGGCCGGGTCGACACGGCCGCCCAGCAGGTGGACGACCAGCTGCTCGCCCTCCCGCTCGGGCAGGGGGGAGAGCAGGAACGACAGGGAGTTGGCCTTGCCGCCCGACCACTGGGCCCGGCGCGAGAACAGCTCGTCGGGCCGGGCCATGCACAGCAGCATCAGCGGGGCGTCGGCGTACTCGGCAACGTGCTCGACGGCGTCGAGCAGGATCGGGTGGGCCCACTGGAGGTCGTCGATGACCAGCACCAGCGGGCGGCGGCGGGCCAGCGTCTCCAGCAGGCGCTCCAGCGCCCAGAAGGTGTCCTCGGGCAGACCGGCGTCCTGGCCGAAGCCGAGGAGCTGGGCGATCCGCTCGGTGACCAGGTTGCCCCGCTCCACACCGGCGAGCAGCTCGGCCAGCCGGGCCCTTGCCTGCTCGGCCGTGTCGTCGGGGGCGATCCCGGCCGCCTGGCGGACGACCTCGACCATCGGCCACATGGTCACGCTGTCCCCGAAGGCCGGGCAGTGGCCGCGCAGGACGCTGGCCTGGTCGCTCAGGCCGGCCACGAACTCGTCGACCAGCCGGGACTTCCCGACCCCGGCGGAGCCGAGCACGCTGACCAGGTGGCAGGCCCCCTCGGCGGCCGCCCGCTCGAACAGGTGATGGAGCAGCTGCTGCTCGCGACCCCGCCCGACCATGGGGGCGATCGGCCGCCGGGCCCGTCCGGGGCGGTCGGGGAGGACCTCCAGCAGCCGCCAGACGTTCTGCGGCTCGGCGACCCCCTTGACCGTCAGCGGCCCGGCCGGCTCGGCCTTGACCGCGTCGGCGACCAGCCGGTAGGTCTCCTCGCCGAGCAGGATCTCGCCGGCCCCGGCCAGCTCCTCGAACCGCTTGGCCAGATTGACGGGCGTGCCGGTGAGCTCCTCCTCGAGGGTGCCGGCGTCGCGAACCAGCACGTTGCCGGTGTTGATGCCGAGTCGGACGTGGAACTCAAGGCCGCGCTGCTCGCGCACCTCCTTGGCCAGCTCGTCCAGGATGGTGCGGAGCTCGCCGGCCGCCCGCACGGCCCGCAGGGCGTCGTCCTCGTGCAGCTCGGGGACGCCGAAGGCGGCCATGAAGCCGTCGCCGTGGCGTTTGCCGACGCTGGCCCCCCGGTCGCCGAGGGCCCGTCGGACGGCCTGGCCGTAGCGGTCGAGGAGCCGCTGCATGGGGAGCGGGTCGAGCTCGCGCTCCAGCTCGGTCGACTTGACCACGTCGCAGAAGACCACGGTGACGATCCGGAACTCCTGGGTGGTGGGCCGGGCCGTGAGCCGGTGGCCGCACTCGGGGCAGAACCTGGGCTGGTCGACCAGGCCGTTGCCGCAGTTCGGGCAAGTCGTCATGTGAGTGAGTATATGGACGAACAGGCACCGGAACCGTCCTGTTGGCGACAGTTCCAGCAAGCGGCCCGATCATCAGGAATTCCGGTACTCGAACGGGCGGCCGCTGGCTAGGCTGTGGGTGGGAAGACCAAGAGCGAGGAGTGGAGCGGTGGCGCCGGAGCGCAAGCGGAGTGCGCGAGACTACGAGCAGACGCTGAAGCGCCAGGAGCTGGCCGCTGGCCGGGCCCTGGTGCAGGCCCTCCCCGCGGAGGGGCCGCCGGGGGCGCGCGAGCTGGCCGCGGCCAAGCGGGTGCTCACTCAGGCCCTGTTCGAGCTGCGGCGCCTCGGCCGAGACCTCGACGAGCAGATCGAGGGCCTTCGTTCCCGGAAGCCCGGCCCGGCCCGGTCAGGCCAGGGCGCCCAGGGCCGCCCGGCCCCGTCCCGTGGCGCCGGCCCGGGCGAGCTGGACCGGTTCGAGGCGGTGCGCAACGCCGTCGAGGAGGTCGCCGAACGCTGGGAGGGCCGCCGCGACCAGCTCGGCGTCGAACTGGACCGCCGCCAGCCCGGCCACCGGCAGGGTGGGCAGTCGCGCGGGACCCGGGACGGCAGGGAGCAGCGGGGCCGGGGAGAGGTCAGGAACCGACGGGGCGCTGCTCCCGCTCGGCCAGAACGACCTCGATCCCCCCGGTCACGTCGTTCACCAGGTTGAACAGCAGGGTCAGGAGCACGGTGACGATGCTCCACACGACCACGCCGAGCAGCCCGATGAACGCGTACCACCGGAACACGGTGCCGGCGGGGAAGCCGACCTCGAGGTTGAAGTTGAGCGCGAACTCGGTCACCGACTGGAACACGCCCATGTTGACCAGCACGAACCAGATGACCGCGAACACCAGCAGGCTGATCAGCATCAGGCAGAAGTAGAAGACGACCGAGAACTTCAGCACCGACCAGGGATCGAGCCGTCGCAGGACCAGCCGCGCCCGCCGGTCGACGGCCGGCGCCATGCCGGAGGCCGCCGAGCGCGGCAGGGGCCGCGTCTGCACCTGCGGGTACTGGCTGGACATTGGCTACTCCTCGTCCTTGACGACCGGGGCCACGGCGACGACCCGGCCGCTCGTTCTGGCGAGTCGCATGATGCGCACACCTTGGGTCGCCCTGCCAGCCCGGCGGACCTCGTTGACGCGGGTCCGGATGATCTGCCCGGCATCGGTGATGAGGAAGATGTCGTCCTCGTCCTGGACGACGTGGGCGCCGGCGATGAAGCCACGGGCCTCGGTCAGCTCGGCGGTCTTGACCCCCTGGATGCCACGGCCCTTGCGCGTGTACTGCTCCAGCGGGGTGCGCTTGCCGTAGCCGGCGTCGGTGACCACCAGCAGGTCGGCGTTCGAGCGGACCACCTCCATGGCCAGCACCTGGTCCTCACGCTTGAGCCGCATGGCGGTCACGCCGCTCGTCTGCCTTCCCATCGGGCGCACGTGTGACTCGCTGAAGCGCACGGCCATGCCCTTGCGGGAGACGAACAGGAGGTCGTCCTCGCCCGAGGTGAGCTTGACCCCGATGAGCTCATCGTCGCCTCGCAGGTTGATCGCGATCAGTCCCACCCTCGGAGAGTCGTACTCGCCGAGGGCGGTCTTCTTGACCATGCCGTACTTGGTACCCAGGACGAGGAACTTACCATCGTCGTAGTCGTCCAGGTCGAGCACTGCTGCGATCTTCTCGTCCGGCTGGAATGTCGCTCCTGGGACGTTGGCCACATAGGTGCCGCGGGCGTTCTTGGCCGCCTCGGGCAGCTCGTGGACCTTCACCCGGTAGACCCGGCCCTTGTTGGTGAAGAACAGCACCCAGTGGTGGGTGTTGGTGATGGCCAGGAACTGGACGATGTCGTCCTCTTTGAGGTTGGCCCCCCGGACCCCGCGGCCGCCCCGGTTCTGGGACCGGTAGTCGCCGAGGGCGACCCGCTTGACGTAGCCGGTCCGGGTGACGGTGACCACCACCGGCTCGGCCGCGATCAGGTCCTGGATCGACAGCTCGCCCTCGTCGGGGCGGATCTCGGTCCGGCGGGCGTCGGCGAAGCGGCGCTTGATGTCGAGCAGCTCCTCCTTGACGATGCCGCGCACCTTTGACGGGTCGTCGAGGATGGCCTGCAGCTCGGCGATCTTGGTCTGCAGCTCGGCGTACTCCTCCTGGAGCTTGCGGCGCTCCAGGGCGGCCAGCCGTCGCAGCTGCATGTCCAGGATGGCCGTGGCCTGGATCTCCGAGAGCGAGTAGCGCTCCATCAGCTGGGTCCGGGCGACGTCGGCCGACTCGGCGTTGCGGATGAGGTTGATGACCTCGTCGAGGTGGTCGAGGGCGATCAGCAGGCCC
>Ga0126308_10000989_pt1 | contig 10700 bp, 13 predicted proteins | sample Plot55_FD_92533 | JGI IMG/M metagenome (GOLD analysis project Ga0126308, IMG submission 92533) | Serpentine soil microbial communities from UC McLaughlin Reserve, CA, USA - Plot55 | ecosystem: Environmental > Terrestrial > Soil > Grasslands | place: USA: UC McLaughlin Reserve, Lake County...
GCCGACTCCGCGATCGCCGGCCAGATCGAGCGGTTCGCCCCGGGCTTCCGCGAGCGCATCGTGGCGACGTCGGTGCGCTCGCCCGCGGAGCTCGAGGCCGCCAACGCGAACTACGTCGGCGGCGACATCATCACCGGCGCCAACACTCCCATGCAGGTGCTGATCCGCCCGCGTCTCGCGCGCGACCCCTACGACACCGGGATCCCGGGCGTCTACATCTGCTCGGCGGCGACGCCGCCGGGGCCGGGCGCCCACGGGATGAACGGGTTCAATGCCGCGCAGTCGGCCCTGCGCAGGCTGCGCCGCCGCTAGCGAGCGGCTCGTGCCTCGGCGACCTCGGCGTTGTGCGCGACGGCCGCCCTCACCAGGGCCTTGAACGCGTCCGCGTCCACCGCCTCACCCTCCTGGATGTCGATCGCCCGCCTGGTCTTGCCCTCGAGGCTGGAGTTGAAGAGCCCATTCGGATCGTCGAGGTGGGCTCCCCGGGCGAAGGTGAGCTTGATGACCTTCTTGTAGGCCTCTCCGGTGCACACGTTCCCGTCGTGCGACCACACCGGGGTGCCCATCCACTTCCACTCCTCGGTGACCTCGGGGTCGGCCTCCAGGATCAGCGCGCGCATGCGCGCGAGCGTCTCTCCCTTCCACCCCTCGAGCTCCTCGATCCTCTCGTCGATGAGCTGGGAGGCCGCCTCGCCGGTCGCTCGCTCGTCCGCCATCTCGAGGCTCAATTTACCGCCGCGCCGCGCTAGTAGCCGCCGCCGCTCGACCCGCCGCCACCCGAGTAGGCGATGACGAAGATGGCGATCGCGACGACGACGAGGATCCCGGTGACGATCCAGGCCTTTCGCGAGTGAAACAGGTTGCTCATGGAATCACCTCCTGAAGGGGATACCGGCAGGACGCAAAAGGGTTCAACGCTCTGACGGCGCTACGGTCCCCCCGGTGAGGGGAGTCGCCCGCCAGACCGCGATCTACCTGCGAGGGGTCAGCGGCGGGCGCCCGCGTGTGCCCACCGACGGGACGCAGCTGGAGGAGGTCGCACGCGACCACCTCTCGCGCGAGGCCTACGCCTACATCGCGGGCGGGGCGGGATCGGGCGCGACGATGCACGCCAACCGCGCCGCGTTCGACCGCCACCGGATCGTGCCCAGGATGCTGCGCGACGCCTCGGAGCGCGACCTCGCGGTCGAGCTGTTCGGCCGCAAGCTGGAGGCCCCGGCGCTGCTTGCGCCGATCGGGGTGCTGGAGATGGCCCATCGCGAGGCGGAGCTCCCGGTCGCGCGGGCCGCGCGCGAGGAGGGGGTGCCGATGGTCTTCTCCAACCAGGCCTCCGTGGCCATGGAGGACGTCGCCGCCGAGCTGGGGGAGAGTCCGCGCTGGTTCCAGCTCTACTGGTCCACCAGCGACGAGCTCGTCGAGAGCTTCGTCTCGCGGGCGGAGCGCAGCGGCTGCGAGGCGATCGCCGTGACGCTCGACACGACCCTGCTCGGCTGGCGCACACGCGATCTCGACCTCGCCTGGCTGCCGTTCCTGCGCGGGATGGGCATCGCCCAGTACACCAGCGACCCGGTCTTTCGACGGCTGCTGAAGGAGGAGACCCCGCAGGACGAGGCAGCGCCCCAGCCGCGGCCGACGCCGGCGGCCATTCGGACCCTGATCCAGCTCACCCGCAACTTCCCGGAGCCCTTCCTCAAGGGGCTTCGCTCGGGGGAGGCGCGCGCCGCCGTCCAGGAGTTCATCCGCATCTACAGCCGCCCGACCCTCTCCTGGGAGGACCTGCCGTTCCTCCGCGAGCGCTCGAAGCTGCCGATCCTCTTGAAGGGCATATCCCATCCCGACGACGCCCGTCGGGCCGTGGACGAGGGCATCGACGGGATCGTCGTCTCCAACCACGGCGGCCGCCAGGTCGACGGGGCGATCGCCACGCTCGACGCGCTGCCCGGCGTCGCCGCGGCTGTCGACGGGCGCATCCCGGTGCTGCTGGACTCGGGGATCCGGACCGGCGCCGACATCTTCAAGGCCGTCGCGCTCGGCGCCGACGCCGTGCTCATCGGCCGCCCCTACGTGTACGGGCTCGCGATCGCGGGCGAGACCGGCGTCCGCGAGGTGATCCAGAACCTGCTGGCCGAGCTCGACCTCACCCTCGGCCTCGCCGGCCATCGCTCGATCGCCGAGGTGGGCGCCGACTCGCTGGCGCCGGCCGAAGCCGCCTCGGGCTGAGCCCTATCCCGAAACCGAGTGCTCGACCGTGACGGGAACCCCGCCGGTGAGCGTCTGGAAGACGACGCAATAGCGCCCGGTCGCCTCCATCAGCTTCTCCACGTCCTCCTCGCCGGCGTCGGTCTCGAGCTCGAACCGCATGCGGATCGAGCGGAAGCCGACGGGCGCGTCGCGGTCAACGCCGAGCGTGCCGCGGAAGTCGAGGTCGCCCTCCGCGCTGACGCGGCCGGCTACAGCCATCCCGCGATTGACGGCGACCGATCGAAGGGTCACGCCCGCGCATGCGACCAGCGCCTCCAGCAGCATGTCGCCGGAGCACGCGAGCGCGCCGTCGCCGCCCGTGGCCGGATGTAGGCCCGCCTCCACGAGCGCCCTGCCGGTCTCGACCGAGCAGGCGACGCCCTCGGAGTCGAGGTCGCCGCCCGCGCGGAGGGTGATGACCGCGGCCTGCGGGTCCTCGCGATACCGCTCCTTCAGCGGCGATTGCGCGGTCCGCAGCTCCTCGGCCTTCATCCCCCTCAGTCTGAGTCGTTGCCCGCGTCCTCGTCGCCCTGGCCGTCGGGCGAGGAGTCGGCGACGCTGAAGTCGCGGTTGAGGTGGACGTCGACCTGGCTGCCGTCGTCGCGCGTGACCTCGACCTCGTAGTAGCCCTCTTCGTCGCGGATCTCGGTCTCGGTGACCTTGCCACCGCCGGCCGCATCGAGGGCGACGGCGCTGGCGTGCTCGAGCTGCGATCCCTGGATCGGCTGCTCGGTGCCGTCGTCGTCACCGCCGCTGCCGGCGACCGCGAGGCCCGCACCGCCCGCCCCGAGGGCGAGCACTGCGGCACCGGCGGCCATGAACTTCGTTCGCGTCTGCATCTGAAACCTCCTTGTGATGATGCCAGACGTTCTACGGGGTGCCCGTGAAATCACGATGAAAGCGCTGACGGCACCTCGATCCAGACGTCGGCGCCGCCCTCGGGGCCATTGGTTGCGTGGGCGCCGCCGCCATGTGCGCGGGCGATGGTGTCGACGATCGCCAGTCCCAGGCCGCTGCCGGCGCCGGTGCGGCCGGTGTCGGCGCGCGTGAAGCGCTCGAAGGCGTGGGGGAGGTAGTCCGGAGGGAAGCCGCCGCCGCCGTCGGCGACGTGAAGCTCGGCGCTCGCGCCGTTCGACCGTGCGAACAGCCGCACCTCGCCGTCCCCGTGGCGGAGGGCGTTGTCGACGACGCTGGTGAGCGCCTGCTCGAGCCTCAGGCGGTCGCCCCTGACCAGCACATCGCTGTCATCGGCCACCTCGAGGGCGCGGCCGGAGTGCTGTGCCCTGGACCGGAAGCGCTGGGCCACCGTCTCGAACAGGTCGACAGCGGCAATGGGCTCAACCGCGAGCGCCAGCTCCTTCTCCTGGGAGCGGGCAACGACCAGCAGGTCCTCGGCGAGCTGTACCAGCCGGTCGATCTCGCCCACCGCCGAGGTGATCGCCGTCCGCAGCTCGTTCTCGTCCTTGGCGTAGCGCAGGGCGAGCTCGAGCTCGGTCTTGTGCAGCGTCAGAGGGGTGCGGAGCTCGTGGCTCGCGTCGTCCACGAAGCGGCGCTCGCGCTGCATCGCCGCCTCCAGGCGCCCGAGCATCTCGTTGAGGGTCCATCCCAGCCGCGTCAGCTCGTCGTCGCCGCGGGGGACGGGCAGGCGTTCATCGGGCTCGGCCGCCGAGATCTCCGCGGCCCGGCGGCGCATCGCCTCGACGGGGCGCAACGCGACCGCGAGCGCGGCGTAGCCCACGAGCGACGCCAGCAGCAGGGCGCTCGGCCCGCCGATCGCCAGCAGCCGCGCCAGGCTCGCCAGCGCCTCGTCGCGGTCGCCCAGCGACGACCCGACGACGACCACCACGGTCCCGTCTCCGCTCGGCGCCGGCGTCGCCAGCAGGCGCACCGGCCCCTCGACCCCCGGCGGCGGCGGGCGCTCGAAGAAGGCCGCTCCGTCGGCTCCCTGCTGGGCCTCGGCGGGGCTCAGCACCGCCTCGCCCTGGAGCTGGGGGGTCGAGTCCAGCACCTCGCCCTCCGAGGTCAGAACCTGGGCGAAGCTCTCGTCGGACTCGATCAGCGATTCGCGTGCGCCGCGCTGGATGCCACCGCCCGACCCCCGAACCAGCGCCACGGCGTCGCCCGCGCGGGAGCGCAGGCCGTTGTCGATCGACTCGTCCAGGCGGTCGCCGAGCTGCAGGTACAGGAAGAGGCCCACCGCGACGAACACCCCCGCCATAACCGCCGCGAAGGCGAGCGTGACCCGCAGCTTGATCGGAAGCCGGCTCATTTACCGCCGTCCTCGCGAAAGCGGTAGCCGGCGCCGCGCACCGTCTCGATCGAGCTCACGCCGAACGGCTTGTCGACCTTCTGCCGCAGGAACCGCACGTAGGCGTCCACGACGTTGGAGCGGTTTTCGTACTCGTAGTCCCAGGCATGCTCGAGCAGCTGGAAGCGCGACAGGACCTCGCCCGGATGGCGCATGAACGTCTCCAGTACGGCGAACTCCTTCGGCGAGAGCTCGATCTCGCTCTTGCCGCGCCACGCGCGCCGCGTCGCCGGGTCGAGGCGCAGGCCGCCGGCCCGAAGCTCTGCCGGGCGCTCGGCCTGGCCGCGGCGAAACAGCGCGCGCAGCCGGGCGAGAAGCTCGGCGTAGGAGAAGGGCTTCACGAGATAGTCGTCGGCGCCGCTGTTGAGGCCGGCGACGCGGTCGCGCACTCCGTCGCGGGCGGTCAGCATCAGGATCGGCGCCCACACTCCCGCGTTGCGGAGGCGCTGACAGACCTCGAAGCCGTCGATCCCCGGGAGCATCACGTCCAGCACGATCGCGTCGTACTCCGTCGCCTCGGCCCTCCAGAGCGCGTCCTCGCCCTTGCCGACGGTATCGATCGCCATGCCCTCGCGGGAAAGCCCGCGCTTGATCAGCCCGGCCATCTTCTGCTCGTCCTCGACGATCAGCACACGCATGCCGACTCAGCGTCCTCGTGGTTGATGAAAATCAGATGAAAGCGTTTCGTGCCCAGAGCGCTATTTTCACGCGACTTTCATCTCGGTTGCGCAGGCTCGCTCGCAAGCGACGAGAAGGAGGGCACCATGTCCCGCTCAACCACGATCAAGCTCATCTCGATCCCGGCGGCCCTGGCCGCGGCCCTGGCGGTCGGCGCCTGCAACGGCGACACGACCACGACCACGGTCACGGCGTCGGCGGGCGGCGAGGGCGGGTCAACCGCGTCCCCGCTGCCGCAGGGCAGCGAGCCGGCGAACCTGGATCCGTCCGAGTTCACCACGGAGATCGACAACCCCTACTGGCCGATGACCCCGGGCAGCCGCTGGACCTACAAGGAGGTCGAGGACGGCCAGAGCCAGGACGTCGTCGTGAGCGTGACCGACAAGACCAAGCAGATCGCCAACGGCATCGAGGCCCGTGTGGTCCACGACGTCGTCTCCGAGGACGGCCAGCCGGTCGAGGTCACCGACGACTACTACGCGCAGGACGCCGAGGGCAACATCTGGTACCTGGGCGAGGACACCGCCGAGTACGAGAACGGCAAGGTCGCCACGCGCGCGGGCTCCTTCGAGGCCGGCGTCGACGGCGCCGAGGCCGGGGTCGCACTGCCGGCGAATCCGCAGCCGGGCCTCTCCTACCGCCAGGAGTACTACAAGGGCCAGGCCGAGGACCAAGGTGAGGTGCTGAGCACCGAGGAGCAGGTCGAGACGCCGTTCGGGCACTTCACGAACGCGCTGATGACCCGCGACAGCAACCCGCTGGAGCCGAAGGTGGAGGAGCTGAAGCTCTACGCCAAGGGAGTCGGCCCGGTGCTCACGCTCGACGTGTCGGGCGCTACCGGCCGCGAGGACCTGCTCACCTACAAGGCGGACAAGTAGCTAGTCAGGTGGGTCGCGGCGCGAGGCGCTCCAGGGCGCCTCGCGCCGCGGGGGGAGATAGCGGACCTCCGTGTCCGCGAAGCGGTCGTTGAACCCGCGCCGCCGCTGGTTGAAGAGGATCGGCACGAAGCCGAGGAACAGAGGCAGGACCGCGAGCACGGTCCCGACGAGGCGGCGCAGGGCCCGCCGGAAGCCGAGGCGCGGGCCGTCGGGCCCTTCGAGGCGCAGGTCGAGGAACCGCATCCCCGGCGTCTCGCCCGAGAGGCTCCAGAACGTCAGCAGGTAGGCGCTGCCGGCGATCCCCCAGACGAAGGCGCCGGCGAGTATGGCGGGGGTGCTCGCATCGCCGCGGTCGTCGAAAAGGCCGTTGATCGCGAGCGCAACCAGCGCCGAGACGGCGAAGAACGAGAAGTTCAGGATCGCCCCGTCCAGCACGAACGCCAGCCCGCGGGTGACGAGGCCCGCCTGGTGGGCCTCGCCCTCGCGCCGCGGACGGCGCAACAGCGCGCGCGCCACCCGCTCGAGCGTCGCGTCCAGCCGCCGGGCCACCCGCCCGATCTGGGCGCCGATGTCGTCGATCAGGCCGACTCCCTGGTAGGCGATCGCCTGCCGGATCTCCGGCGACTGCGCGATCCGCTCGACCGTCTTCTGGATCTCGTCGCTCGCCAGCACCCGCTCCCAGACCCGCTCGAGCATCGCGCTGTCGACTACCTGGACGGCCGACCGCTCTACCGCAGCGCTCTGGAGCGCGCGAGTCAGTGCCCGCTCGGCCGCCGGGCTCTCCAGGGCGCGGACGACGGCCTCCTCGGCCGCCTCCTCCAGCGCGCGGTCGATGCCGGTCGCCTCGGCCACGCGCCCGGCGCCGCCGATGGCCGTGCGGGTGCCGGCGCCCACGAGGCGCGCCAGCAGCGGGTTGCGACGACGAGGGCCAGGGCTCGAGCCGCCGGGCGGCGTCGGATCATCCGCCATCGTCGGGCACGATAGGGGCGGCGGTGGACGGCGCGGGGCCCTCTGAGGGCCGGCGGGCCGAGTGCGGCTCGTGGTCGCGGTATCCGTTAGGTTCCCCTTGCCCACGGGAGATGCGGAGGATCAAGTGGACGCCAGCCAGCTGAAGAGAACCAGCCTGTTCGCGGACGTGCCGGACGAGAGCCTGGCCAAGATCGCCCCCTTCACCAAGGTCGACGAGTTCGCTCCCGGCAAGACGATCGTCAAGGAGGGCGGGTACGCCAACGACTTCTACGTGATCGAGGAGGGCAAGGCCCGCGTGGAGCGCGACGGCGAGAGCATCGCCGAGCTCGGCCCCGGCGACGTCTTCGGCGAGCAGGCGCTGCTCGAGAAGCAGGCTCGCTCGGCCAGCGTGATCGCCGAGGAGACCCTGCGGGTGATCAAGATCGAGCACTGGGAGCTCAGCCGGATGCGCAAGTCGATGCCCGACGTCGTCGAGCAGCTCCAGAAGCAGGTCGAAGACCGCGCCTAGCGTCGCCGCTGTTGCGCCTCCACCGCGTCGGGGATAGACTGGCCCGCACATACGGCCGGTGGCCAAGGGAAGTCCGGTGAAAGACCGGCGCGGTCCCGCCACTGTGACCGGGTAGAGCCGCCGCTAGACGATCCATACGGAGAGTCAGCCACTGGAGGCGCCACAGCGCCCCCGGGAAGGCGCGGCGGAGAGCCCGGAAGCCAGGAGACCTGTCCCCGGCCAGCCAACTGCCCGCCGCCCACGGCGGTGGGCGCGACTCCTTCGAGGAAAGGACGGCTGTTATGCCTAGTGTGGTTTCCCGAGCGCTCCTGGCGTTCACCCTCGCCGCTCTCGCAGCGGCAATCGTTCCGGCCGGAGCCGGCGCGGCCGACGACGTCGTCGCCGAGCTCCGCGTCGTAGCTCCCGGTTCGGAGCTCGAGCCCGGCGCGAGCTACGTGACCAACACCGAGAGGATCAAGACCGACCCGAAGGCGAAGTGCTTCGCCGGCGGGGAGGGGGGCAGCGGCGAGACCGTCAAGCTCGCCGGGCCCACCGCCATGGGCCTGCTCGAGACGGGCGGCGACGTGAACGAGGACCTCGATCCGCTTTCGGTCACCGACGAGTTCGGCTTCGGCCTGGGCCTGTGCGCCATCGGCGAGGTGGCGGCGAGCACCGATGACTACTGGTCGCTGACGGTCGATCATCAGGCCGCTCAGGTCGGCGGCGACCAGGTCCGACCGGAGAACGGCGACACCGTGCTGTGGAACCTCACGCAGTTCCCACCGCCGAACGAGCTCGAGCTGCGGGCGCCTCCCGGCACGACGCCCGGGACCCGCGAGGTTACGGTGGTGGAGTGGACGTGCTCCACAGAATTCCCGCCGCCTGACCCGGTGTGCAGCGAGGCGCCGGCCGTCGGAGCCACGGTGAACGGCGGCGATTCGCCCGCCACCACGAACGGCTTGGGAGTGGCATCGGTGCCGATGGCCGGCGCCGGCCACTACGACCTCCAGGCGACGATGACGGGGCGGCTGGACTCCAACCACGGCCGCGTCTGCGTGAGCGCTGAGAAGGGCGCCTGCCCCGCGTTGGCCGACCCGGTCGGCCGCACCATCTACGGCCGGTCGGTGGCCGACGAGTTCGCTGCCACGGGCGGGTGGGACGTGATCCGCGCGCGCGGCGGCCGCGACGAGATCGACATCACCGAGGGCGGCGCCGACCGCGTGAACTGCGGCGCGGGCATCGACAAGCTGTTCGTCGAAAAGGGCGACTCCGATGACGACATCGCGGGCAACTGCGAGAAGGTCAAGCGCCTCGCCCCCTGACCGGCGCGCCGCGCTGGCGGCGGCCGCCCTTGCGGCGGTCGCCGTCGCCGGCTGCGGTTTCGGCCCCGGCGACGCCGAGACCGGTGAGGCGACGATCCGCGTCACCCGCGACTACGGAGCCGAGCTGATCGGCGAGTCGACCGTGGGCGACCCCACCGAGTCCGACACGGTGATGCGCGCGCTCGACTCGCAGGCCGAGGTCGAGACTCGCTACGGCGGCGGCTTCGTCCAGTCCATCGACGGGATCGAGGGCGGCACCGAGGCCGGGCGCAACCTCGACTGGTTCTTCTACGTGAACGGCATCGAGTCGTCGGCCGGGGCGGCGGACGTCCGCCTGCACGCGGGGGACAGCGTGTGGTGGGACTACCGCGACTGGACCCAGGCGATGCGCGCACCCGCCGTAGTGGGCTCGTGGCCGCAGCCGTTCGAGGGCGAGGGTCAGGTCGAGGTCGGGTGTGCCGGCGATCAGGCGCCCTGTCGCGAGGCTGCCGAGAGGCTCGACGAGGAGGGCGTTGGCGCTCGTGTCCGACCGCTTGGCGAGTCCGAGGGCGGGGCGGACGAGGCGCCGACGATGCTGGTTGGGCCGTGGGACAGCCTGCGGGCCGATCCCACGGCGCGCCTGATCGAGGACGGTCCCGCGCAGAGCGGCGTGTTCGCCGAGTTCGCGCGCGAGGCGGATGGCTGGCGGCTCGACGTACTCGACGAGCGGGGCGATGTGGCGGACGAGCTGGATGCGGGCGGTGGGCTCGTCGCGGCGCTGCACCCGGGCGAGGACGCCGCCGTGTGGGTCGCCACCGGCACCGACGCCGCGGGCGTCGAGGCCGCAGCCGAGCTTCTGGACCAGGAGGACCTGCGCGACCGCTACGCCGTCGCAACCGGCCACGGCGAGACCGCGCCGGTGCCGATCGCGGAGGGCAACGGATGAGGTCGCCACTCGCGTACGCGCCGCGCCGGGGCGCGATCCACGACATCGGAGCGCCGGCGGCGCTCGCCTACTTCGGCGCGATCGCCGTGGTCGCGTTCAGCTTCACCAACCCGATCGTGCTCGCCGGCGCGGCCGCGGCCGCCGTGGTCGCGGGGCTCGGCGCGCACGCCACGCGGGCCCTGGCCGCGGCAGCGCGCTACGGGCTGCTGCTCGGCGTGGCGTTCGTGATCGTCAACGTGATGGTCGCCCAGCGCGGGGCGACGATCCTCGTCCGCGGCTTCGACCTGCCGGTGCTGGGGCAGGTGGACGTCAGCGCCGAGGCGGCGGCCGAGGGGGCGGTGCTGGCGGCGCGGATCGTCGTGGTGATGCTGGCCTTCGCCGTGCTCTCGGCGACCGTCGATCCCGACCGCCTGCTGCGGCTGTTCCGGCCGGTGGCGCGGCGCTCGGCCCTCACCGCCACCCTCGTGGCGCGCCTGGTGCCGCTGGCCGCCCGCGACCACTCGCGAGTCCGCGAGGCCGCTGCTCTCCGCGGGCCGGGTGCGGCCCCCGTGGGCCGGGCGGCGATGCTGCGCCGGCTGGTCTCCGGCTCGTTGGACCGCGCGATGGACGTCGCGGCCACGCTCGAGCTGCGCGGGTACGCGCGGGGTGCGTTCCCGGCCGTGATGAGCACAGGGTAGCCGCCGCGCCAGGCGGAGTGGATCGCCGCGCCGGTGTTGAGGGTGCCGACGTCGACGTGCACCGCCACCGCGGAGGGCTGGCCGGAGGCCCCGGCCGCGCCGAGCGCCGCGTTCAGCGCAACGTGCTCGTGGGGCACGGTGACCAGCTCCGGCGTGGGCCAGCCCCGCTGCCGCGCCTTGGCAATAGCTTCCTGGTAGAAGATGATCTCGGTGCC